>Ga0315901_10009254_pt1 | contig 11348 bp, 27 predicted proteins | sample LakEriMetagenome_10_FD_203761 | JGI IMG/M metagenome (GOLD analysis project Ga0315901, IMG submission 203761) | Freshwater fungal communities from buoy surface, Lake Erie, Ohio, United States - Buoy 2 MA116 | ecosystem: Environmental > Aquatic > Freshwater > Lake | place: USA: Lake Erie, Ohio...
TTTTTATGTGTACAATATATGGAACGAATTTGAGAAATAAAAAATAATAGTAACTTTATGGACAACAAATAAGGTTCTGATGAATCTAAAGAAGGTTAGCAGAAATGTTCATGTACTTGAACTTAGTAGGGAAGAGAAACAGGTAGCATTACTATCAGATGTACACTGGGACAACCCAAAGTGTGATAGACAAAAGTTAAAGGATCACCTAAACTACTGTTTAAAGAACAATATACCAATTCAAATGAACGGTGACTTGTTCTGCCTCATGCAAGGGAAGTACGATCCAAGAAGAAACAAAAAGGATATCCTTCCTGAACACAATACAGCCAACTATATTGACGCTGTCATAGAAGATGCAGTGGAATGGTGGTCTCCTTACGCCCATCTACTAACTGTAATCGGTTATGGGAACCATGAGACAGCAATCATAAAGAACTTAGAGACTGATCCGCTACAAAGGTTCGTAGATCTTCTTAATTATACCAACAAGACTAACGTACATACTGGTGGATATGGAGGATGGATGATACTTAAGTACTTTCTTGGCGGTAGAACAGCGATGAGTAAGAACTTAAAGTACTTTCACGGATCTGGAGGGGGTGGTATAGTTACAAAGGGTGCTATTAACCTGACACGTGCACTAGAAATGTACGAGAACATGGACATATTCATCATGGGACACATACATGAGAACTCTAGTCGTAACGATGTAAGAGATTCAGTCCACTTCAACCAGGGTAAAAAGGTATTTGAGATAGAACACAAGCAGATTCACCTAGCAATCACAGGCTCATACAAGGAAGAGTACCAAGATGGAGCCTTTGGTTGGCATGTTGAACGAGGAGCTCCTGTAAAACCTACAGGAGGAAGGATCTTGACCCTAGCAGGAAGGGAAGTAAACAGAAAAGACAATAGATATTACGAGTTGTTAGTAGACAGTTGTAAATTTCCACTATGAAAGCAGTACTAGAGTTTGATTTGCCTGAAGATACCACCGACTTTCAGGCCGCTATTAACGGACATAACTATAAAAGTGCCATCTGGGACTTCGACCAACTACTTCGTTCCGAAATGAAGTACAAAGAATTGTCTGATGAGACCTACAAGGCGTATGACTACTGCCGCAAGGAGTTAAGAAAGATACTAGAGCAGGACAATTTATTTATTGAGCAATGATGAAAGACTTACTAGACGATGAGCGCATTAAAATAGCAGTTTTAGCTTTTATTGCTGGAGTAATTTTAGCTTTTATTGTATGCCCTAAGGCTGAAGAGGAGACCGTGTACAAGTTCAGTACCAAGACTCAAACAGATACTGCATACATTGAAGTAGTAGATACAGTGTACGTCCCTAAAAAAGAAATAAAAACAAAAGTTCTTAGGGATACAGTCCTAATTGACTACAAGCCTACTATAAGTAGCTTCAGTTCAACTACTCCATTTGAGTATGGTAACACCTATGTCAACGGAGAAGTCCTCGGAGAGGTCTTAAAAATGAGTGTCACTAATGATTTTAAGATACCAGTGGTAACCAATACCATAACCAACACTGAGACAAAGACTGTAATTAAGAAGAGCAAGGGATTATATCTAGGCGCAAGCATCAACTCGCTGTTAGATCCAGGCGCATACGTATCATACGTGGACAACAAGTACGTATTCCAGTACCAATACCAACCCGTGACAAGGATTCACACTTTAGGCCTGTCTAAAAAGTTATTCTAAAGGTTAACAAGAGTTTGAATTTTTTAAACCTTTAGGGTTATATTTACATTAACAGTAGTCACCACGCTTCCCATTGACCAGCGTACCAGGGTGACTCTTTTTTTGTACGGTTATTTACCGTACATAGTAACAAATAGTGTATGGATTTGTTACAACTGTCGACAAATTGGAGACAGTTACTCGGAAAATTTCCGATAAGGTTAAAGATATTTTACAAAAACTGTACTTAATGTGCATTATATCGCACATTAATAAACAATTAGCAGGTTAATGAATGAATATTCATCCAAATCGTGCATCATATTACACTTTTGGCAGCTTATAAAAAATTGTGCCATAATATAGTCCAGTATTTTGCACAATAAACTGGACATATTTTGCACAATAAACTCGCTAAATGTGCGACAGCTTTGCATGAATTTTTAACAAGACTAGGTACCCAATCAAGTCATTCACCACGTCCTCGTCATCCCTATCTATGCTACCGTTCTTAATACGCTTGAGCTTGTCATCAATGCGGATCAGTAGTCCGTCTTTTGCGGACAACTGACTGAACACACCCAGTGGCTCCAGTGCTGAATTGCCGTACTTGGCATTCTTAGCAATGAGCAGGTCCCTAATATCATCAAGGACCTTTGCTACCTCCTCATTAAATCTCATACAGTACTATCACTATAAGTGCGAACAACAACGCCAATCCAACCACGTATGCCCACTCCTTAAACCGGCTCATAGTTAGACCTGAAACACTTAAACTTCTCTCCCTTGATGTACTGACTCGTACTGAACTTGGACCTAGTCTTCTTCACTAGCAGTCCATCCTCAAATAGGACGTAGAACTCATTCTCAACTAACACTTGGTGTAAGTTAAAATACTCACGCCACACGTCAGCAGTCTTGCGATTCTCGTCAACGACTTTTGTCGCTTGGCCGTAGCCAAATGGGTTTAGTATTGTCTCCATATATTATTTGGTTTCGTATGATCTGGCCATAGTTATTATGGCGTTAGTACTCAGGATAGTTGTCGCTACACTCACTGCGTTCTGCAATGCACTGCGTGTCACCTTCAATGGGTCAATCACACCCATCGCCACTAAGTCACCAGTCTTCCCTGTCTTCAGGTTGTACCCATGCCCTACAGGCATCGCCTCCTTGTACACATCACTTGGCTTTAACCCTGCGTTAGCAAGTATCTGCTGGAACGGTGCCATCATTGCGTTCGATAGTATCTTTATCGCCACACTCTTCTCATGGCTATAGTGGAAGCTGTCAGTTGGGAACAGTGACGCACTCTCATCCAACAACGCCTTGCCAGCACCCGGTAGTATGCCCTCCTCTAGAGCGGACCGTACCGCACACACAGCGTCATCGACCCTGTCATACAGCTCCTTCTGCTCCAGGTCAGTCTGTCCACCTACGTAGATCACACCGATGCCGCCAGTTAATGACGCAATGCGCTCAAGCAAGTGGTCCTTGTCAACCTTCTTCTTAGCAATCTTATGTGCATGCCATAGCTGTGCCACTCGCTCCTCAACCTTCTTCTCATCGATTCTCAAGTCAGACTTGATAATGATGGTCTTATCTTTTGACACCACTACTCTGGCAGCATGCCCTAAGTCACTAATGCCTATCTGACTCAGGTCATCCCCTGTCTTCTCACTGAAGTATGTGGCACCAACACTCACCGCCAGGTCCTGCATCAGCTCATGCTGTCGGTACCCGAAGCTAGGTGGCTGTACCACGCACATCTTTAGGTTACTCTTCATCACGTTTGCAGCCAACGTGTTCACCACGTTCACATGGCATGGTGATACTATCAATAGCTTCTTACCATCTTGTATGATTGGCTTGAGCACGTTCTCAATCTGCAACACATTACTTATCTCAATGTCAGCCACTAGCACATGCACGTCCTCGAACACGCACTCGTCTCTGCTCTGATCGTTGATGAACAGTGGGCTTGTGTACCCCCTGTCAATCTTTAGACCCTTAGTGGTCTCAGCATATGTGTCACTCGTCTGGCTTCGCTCCACCGTTACTATGCCGTTCTTACCAACATCCTTGTACACCTCAGCAATGATCCGACCTATCTGCCCATCATTGTTCGCAGAGATAGTCGCCACGTCAAGCAGCATTGAGTTAGTCACTCGCTTACTCTTCTTCTTCAACCCCTCAATCACCTTAGTGCTCAGCTCATGTATGTTCCGCAGCACCTCAGTGGTATTCAACTCAGTCTGTCCCGCACCAATATGCTCCAACCACCCTAGCACCAACCCCTCAGTCAACACAATAGCAGTAGTCGTACCATCACCAGCAGAGGTAGCCGTTCTATCAGCAGCCTCCTTCATCATCTTCACAGCTAGGTTCTCAACAGGATCAATCAAGTCAACAGCCTTAGCGACAGTGACACCATCCTTAGTTACAGTAATACCATGCGTGTGATTAGGACTCTCAATTAGTACAGTGTTGCCATAAGGCCCCAACGTACTCTTGACCGCTCCGGCAATCTTCTTGATGCCAGAAATTAACTTTAGCCTGCCCTCCTGGGCGAATACTAAATCTTTAGGTGAATATTCCATTTGAATTAATTTTCACAAATTAAATAATAATTGTGACATAAAACAAAAAAAGCCATCCCGAAGAATGGCTCTCTTAATAGACTTGCAATCTTAAGCAATTGCAATACCTGATACAGCAAACGGTAGGTTATCAACCTGATAAGCCACATAGGTCCATGATGTACCCAATGCAGCAATAACTGCACTCTGAATAGCATCACGCATAGACTCATCACCTGCACCTGCTGCCGCATGAGTAATCGTCACAACATCACTTCCTGTGCTTGACTTGTAGTACACCGCAACAGTAGTTGTTGACGCTTGCACGATTAATACGATACCTGTTGCAGAGATCAATTGATTCTGCTCACTCGTTACTGGGATACTTAAAAATTTCTCCATCTTGTTTAGGGGGTTTAGTTTACCCAAAGGTAGTAAAAAAATCAATCCAAATTTCCATGTCAATCTCTTCCTTCCCTATATATATATATATACTATTCTATATATTATTATTTTTTTAAATTAGTTCTTAGAATAAAAAACGACATAATCTATCAGTAAATTGAAAATCAATAAGTTACGTGACATATTTTCGTACATCCTATGACAGTTTATCTGTCATATGGATATAAAAAAAGAGGGACTCCTAAAAGACCCCCTTCATTAAAATCCAAAAAGCTACTACTTCAAAAACATCTCATTCATATCTTCGACATTCTCAGCTTTCTGGACACCTAGTGATACAGCTTCAGAATACATCTGAATCTTCTCAGCTCGCTTCAAGGTCTTCTTAATATTAAGAGCCTCTTGAATCCCAGTGATACCGTTAGGACGCTCGTTTATCAAACGACCATTCTTCATTGTTAGTCCATCGTACATGCACAAATATAATACTTTAGATGATAGTAGTGTTTGGGTAATACAGCAGTTTTATGACGCAGCTCGAAAAAGGAAACCGAAATATTTTGCTATGGGGGGATGCAACATTGTTGCAGTTACCTTGGATTTTTTGGCGTTTTGCTACAGACATACATGTCCATGACCATGACCAGTCCAGATGACATGACATGCGTACCTACATGCCATGCATCTATCTAGCTTAGCTACCTTCCTTCCTTCCGTATCATCAGACAAGACTTGACTTGCAGTCAAAAGATATATCTGGGGAATCCCCATGAAATCCCCAAGACTTTTTTGTGCATCACTTAGCTCAATACTTTGCTTTATATCCCCTAGCTAGATTGTACGAACAAACAATAGGCAAGACTAAATAGAAAATTAATCTCGCTGATTATCAAGCAGTTACATAAAAGATTAAAAAATAATGAAAATAAATTGAACTAGTATTAGGAATTGATAAAGTAACCGACCATATTTGAACTATCGATTGCGACTGACTCAGACGGAGTTATAGTAGTTGACGGGAGTACTTCTCTCTTCTGCCTGTAGTTGGGCATGACAAAGTCAGTAGTGGTAGCAGTTGAAATAGCCTGTCCATAGACTACATTGGCAGAGACCTACAATGGTACGCTGAGAAAAAAATATGCAAGGGATACCAAGCATTGAACTAGACAATTATAAGCCACATTGGATATTCCTTTGTGGCTTTTTTATATCCCCATCACTATAGGTGTTGCATTCGATTGCGAGTGGGGACAATAATTTAATCTAAACAAACAAACTATGAGAAAGCAAAAAACTGCTTACGAATTTACTATGCCATCTATGAATAGTGATTTGTATGGCCTGAGAAGATTAGTCATTGACGAAATCTACAGGATAAAAAAGACCTATTCTAGATTGCCTAGAATCGAAGTTAGAATTGTTAATCCACCAGATGAGAATTCAGCATGTGGTTATGCTTGGTTAAACCAAAACATCATCCACATATCTTCTCAATGGGTAAATAACAAAAATCTACCTGAGATTGTGGCACATGAAGTTGTACATGCAGTAACTGGATTCAGGCATGATGACAATTGTCTGCTGATGTCTAAGTATGTAACAAACAATCTAGACTATCAAACTATTGACAAATGCCTAGAAAAGTACCTTTCTGAGTACAAATAGTACAACATTCCATGCATCTAGGATGTGGCATTCGATTGCAACATGGAACAAACTTTAAACAACACAAACTATGAGAAAAACTATTGAAGTACTCGAAATCCTTAATTGGGCAAATGATTCATTGGCAAGAGAAGATGAATTTGCTACATCAAAATTCAAAGCAGGAATCTGCACAACTATTGAAAAAATATTACATAGTACAAATAACTACAAAGGATTTATGTTTCTAAAGAAAACAACAATTCAAGACATTTCATCTATATCTGATAACTACTATTCAAGATTCTACTACATAAACCAAAAGCTAACAAAATGAACAACAACACAAAAGGAACTTTACTTGCCATTGGAATAATGGTGGTAATCATTGTACTAGGACTTCTATATGGAGTTCAATTGGAGAATAGTTTTTACATATCAAACACCTACTAAAATGAAACCACTCTACATGATTACCGACACAAATGGAACACCACTCACAAAAGTCATATTCGATTCATTCGAGGAAGCAGAGAAGCAATCCAAAGGCTTTATGTCTAAAACAGAAATAGTAATACTTTATCTATACTAAAATAGACCATCTTGGAGTACTGGCAGATTCGATTTCTGCCATGGTCTCAATCTTTAATTTAACTTAATCAACAAAACTATGGGATTACTAGCAGTCAACACAGATGCAAAAACAAGCAAGGGACAAAAACTAGGTTACTTTACTGGAATCATGTACTTATCACCATATAAAATGGCAAATGGTAAGGTAAATGTATGTGGGGATGCAACACCAAATTGCATAGAAGCCTGTTTAAATACAGCAGGTAGGGGAGCATTTTCAAATGTACAGGATGCAAGGATAAAAAAGACATTGGAATTCTTAGAGAATCCAAAAGAATTCATGGTCAATATCTACAAAGAGATTGTAAAACTGCAAAAGAAATATGGCCAAAACTTGGTAATTCGATTGAATGGGACATCTGATTTGCCATTCGAGAATATCAAGGTAGTACTGGAAGATAGGTACTATTCCAACATCTTCGAAGCATTTCCAAATGTCCAGTTTTATGACTACACCAAGAATCCTCGTAGGGCATTGACCAACAAAATCGGGAACTACTACCTTACATTTTCTAGGGCAGAGACAAAGTTGAATATTGAGTACTCTCGTAATGTATTGAATGAGGGTAAGAATGTAGCTATGGTATTCTCTAAGGAACTACACGAGAAGATAGTAAAGATGGGTAAGATAGTGTACAACAATCGAGAAGTAAATGTCATCGATGGGGATGAGACTGACCTGAGATTTTTGGATATACCAAATAGTATTGTGGCATTGAAAGCAAAGGGCAAAGCAATCAAAGATACAAGTGGATTTGTAATCAGAACAATCGAGGAAATATGAAAGCAGTAATACACATGCGAGGAATCTATGGTGGTACATTCAGTCAAACCAAGGAGTTCAAAGATGACAAACATCTGGACAATTGGTTGACATGGATGGACAGAAATCAAGACAGAGTAAAAGTAATTGGAACTAAAATCTTATAAAACTATGGAATTCGAAATCAAAAATGCAACCCCATTGTATGAACCAATGAACTTCAAAATCAACTGGGAAAACATATCGGGAGTTTACAAAGGAGTATTAAACGCATGTGGGTGTGGTTGTAAGGGCGATTACTTTTACACTCAACACTATGCTAACTACAGAGCGAATACAGATGGTAATACATTACTGCTTGATGGTACAAGTGATAAAATAGACTTGGATATTAAGAATTTAATTATTGAAAAATTCTCTAACTCTTCAGATGTAAAATACACACACATTGGTGATGAATGGATACTAGAAGTTGAGACTTCTACCAAAAGAAACGAGCGTGATGAAGTAGTAATAAAAGGATACAGAATATTTTCAAGTTTTAAACCATTTAAATAAACAATAAAATCTATGGAAAAGTACACATTTAAAATGACAAGAGTATACGAAACGCTCATTGTAGTTGATGCTGAAAATGAACTTGATGCATTGGATAAATTAACTGAACTAGGGGACATGATTTACACCATAGAGTTGGAGCAATGTTGTGTAACTGAGGAAAAAATTGAACTACTATGAACGAGTTTGATGTATTAGAAATGCCAATAGAAAAGTTGATAGACTTTCTATATTGGAATGACAGAAACGGATGTTGGAGTGAGGAAGATGACTTCCCACCACTGACATTGGATGAGGCAAGGGAGTTCGCAATCAGATATATTCTAGGAGTTGAAATGCAGGATGATGTGATTGGATACCCTACAGAGAATCAATATTACTTAAGACAAACATTGGATAAACTAAAAAAATATGGTAAAGGTATATTTTGAAACGGAAGTACATGCTGAACTGGTAGCAATCTTTGACAGCGAAGAAACTTACGATGCATGTTTAGATGCATTGGAGAAGTTAAGAAAGAAACATGGATTCGATTTCATATCAGAATCAGTAGTAGATGAGAAAGAAATTAACGAACTAACTAAATAAAACATGAAGACAATTCAATTAGACATCGACTTAATTAGTGAAGAATTATATCTTTTAATTCTTAAAGAATTCAAAAAGCAGTACCCCAATGTGGGTGACTTAGATAACTGGGTAATTAAAGCAGACACAGAAAAATAATATAACTATGCCGAACTGGTGCAACAATCAAATCAAAATTAGTGGACAGGGAGTGTCTGCTATTGCTAAAATCCTAAAAGAGGGTGGTAGAATGTTTGAATCCTTGGTAGGGAAACTTGCCGATGGACAGACAGAGGAAGAGTACAATGAGAAATGGTACGATACTAACTGCGACCGATGGGGATGTAAGTGGGATGTGGACATCTCATTGGATGACATATCATTCGAGGGTGATTCAATCTACATGAACATTCAAACTGCATGGAGTTCATGCAATGACTTCCTAAGACTACTCAATGAGAAGTATGGTGTTGATGTAGAGAACATCTTTAGTGAGGGAGGGAATGACTTTGCAGGTAAGTTCACGATTGAGGATGGCAATGAGAATTATGAGTGCTATACCTACCTAATAGGGCTGTATAAATTTGACTACGATTCATTTCTGTATGAAGTTAGAAATGAAATAGAGTTCATGGTCGATGACGAGAATCCAATTGCATTGAAGGATTTGTTGAATGAGTTTGACTATGTTGAGAATAAAAAAGATTTAATTGAATTGTATAACGAAATAATATGACAAGGAGAGAATTGATTGAACATTTAGAGGAGTTACTATCGGATGAGTTTGACTCCAGTGAGTTGGTCTACTTGACCAAGAAAGAACTAATAAAAATACTTATCAACACTGCTAAATACTACAAGTATGAGAACGAATGAGGAACTACTGGTGGAGGAAATCTACCAGTGGATAATGTCCAACGAGGACATGGGCATTGGTGAATCTGCCGATGCATTATACGAGGCACATAAAATTGTACAATCATGGAAAGCAAAATGCAAGAACTAACTATTGAGGATGCTAAGAAAATCCTAGAAAAGAACGGCTACTTTGTAGCCAACCTATGGCACACTGATGATGTAACAATCAACTACAAGTGCGATGAAGATACGGCACAGGATATCCTGTATAAGTCATTGACAAATGACCATGTGATGGAGGCTATATGGGACTCAATAAATTATTTCACAGAAGACCTAGAAAGAAGATGACATTCAAGCATGACACGAACTCCCTAGCTGATGCACTTGGTGTAGAACAACACAAGTACGCAGTGCAATTGGCTACAATTATGACTATCCTAGCGAACGATGGCATGGATAGGACTAGTAAGGTAAGTGAGATGATGCACAAATGTGTAGACTACAATATCATATTGATGTTGGCAACCAATCACCTAATAAATATGGTGAATGACTTTGAAGGAGGAACTAACTTTACAATATCAGAGAACTAATGAAAAAAGATGACATCTTAAGATTAATGTATGAATTCGTGAGTAAGTTCGACAAGGACTTAAAGAAAGCATACAAAAGCATACCTAAAAAGGATAGGCCATTTACCTACGAGCAGTTTATTGTTGCACAATTTTCAAACCTAATAGAAGATGGACATCACTAGACTTAGAACCCTTACCCTAAAAAGTAAGGCGTTCTTTTACTTCGATCCAAATTGGACAATTGAAAAATTGATTAACGACAAATCATTTATTGTTTTAAAAACATATTACGAACAAGAAAAGATATCGTTCAATCAAGAGGTACTTGACATTCTCAAGGATAAGTTCCCGAACTTTATTGAAATAGATAAGCCTTCCAAACTGAAAGGGTGGCATGATATTATATTCCAAAACAACTATCATGAAATGACCTATGACAGGTTAAGAAAAATATGTATATATCAAAAGTTAAAATACGGACAGGTTAATAAAGAGTTATGGCTAATAACAAAACAGAAAAAAGCAAAAATGTTTGACACAGAATTAAAATCAAGATTAAGAATATCAAAGGTAGACTTACAAGGAAAAAATCACGGACGATGAATGTATTTAAATTAAAAATTGGCAACTGGGATGGTGACCAGTGTACACTATACACCACACTAACTGAAGAGAATGTTAGAAAGATTGTAGAGCCAATGTCACTGCAACATGAGGAGATGAATTACTTTATCGAGGACTACATCGTAGCCTTGGAGGATGCATATCCTAAGAAACTTATCCTATCAAATTTAACCGACCAAACAACAATTCAATTATGAAAATCACAATCGAAGTGAATGTACCGGAGGGAGTGGATCTTGACCACGCCTACCAGTCAGTGACAGATGCATTGTATCTGCCGCAGAATGTAACGCAAGAAGAGTACAACTTGGTATCAAGTGTACTCAACCAGTTGGCATCTAAGAAAGCCAATGTAACACTGCCGAAAGGCTTCAGAGATTGGGCAGAGACCCACCATGAGATTATATGCACCATCCATGCACTCATTACCAAT
>Ga0315901_10009255_pt1 | contig 11347 bp, 9 predicted proteins | sample LakEriMetagenome_10_FD_203761 | JGI IMG/M metagenome (GOLD analysis project Ga0315901, IMG submission 203761) | Freshwater fungal communities from buoy surface, Lake Erie, Ohio, United States - Buoy 2 MA116 | ecosystem: Environmental > Aquatic > Freshwater > Lake | place: USA: Lake Erie, Ohio...
ATGATGCTAGCCATATACAGACCGAAGGACAAATCCGCCTGCATGGAGATGGTTCCTGGGACGGTCAATTGAGCTGGCTCCCGTCGACGCGATTCGTGGTTGATCAGGTCTTGTTGACATGCCTGCCCCGGATCTTGCGAGAGCCATTAACCCGGATTCATTTCGACGGCCCGGTGAGCATCGCGGGTACAACGCAAGTCGCTTCTTTGGATGAAGCCAACGTTTCCTTGGTCCGAAGCTGGAACCTGCGTATGGATCTCGAGGAGGCCAAGTTCGCCTCCGACGCAGTCACCGGCATTCGGGGCGCTTTGGAAATCCAGGGTGAGAACACCCCTTCGGGACCGATCGCTTTCGGTTCTTTGGCTATCGATGCGATGGCGATGAAGGGTGTTGCAGTGACCGGCATTCAAGGTCCTTTCGCGCTGGACCGCAACGATTTGCTGTTCGGTCGCGACGCGGTCGAGTGGCAATGGAAGAACCACAGCCTCCTCAAAAATGTCCTCGCCCAAGGAGGTCGCGTTGACCCGGATGTGGTCCCCGCTTCGTTTCGTTCGCGGATTCGCGATGCGCTGGCTCCACCTCAACCCGAAGAACCCCGCATCCCTGGCCTCGCTCCAGCAACGGGGGACAACCCGACGCTCGACATCGGCGATAGCGACATTCGAGCCAGGACGCTCAGCGGGACGGCCTTCGTGAGCGGTGTTCAGCCTCTCAACGGCGAACGCTCACGCTTTCGACTCCGGCTCGTGGATGCCGACTTCCACGGCTTCCTGCTCGATCTTGGAGAAACGCACACGGAGGCCTCGGGACGGTTGTCGGTCCAGGTTGATATCGCCGGTTCCCTGGCCAACATCGATTCCTTGGAGGGCAGGGGCCGCGCGTGGTTGCGTGGGGCCAGTCTGTACGAATTGCCGAACATGGTCCGATTGTTCCGGCTGCTGTCGGTCCGTCCGGACCAAGGTGCGTTTGACTCGGCCGACATCGCATTCTCGATCGACGGGGATCGCATTCCGGTGGAGCAATTGCAACTCGATGGGGACTTGGTTTCGATGCAAGGGGCGGGTTGGGTCAACCTGCGTCGCGAAGTCTACTTCGATCTGTACGCCCATGTGGGGCGCAAGAGTATCGTTGGCGCGATCGCGCGACCCATCACCCAGCACCGGGCTGCAAACCTGATGCGCATCGAAGTCACCGGAACCACCGGCGATCTGCAGATGCGTCGCAGCGTGCCGCTCATCAATTCCTTCGAGCCCGTAATGACGGATTCTCCCTAGTTCAAGGAGCTCATGCCGTGCAAATTATCCCTACGCCAGGAGCAGCCTGGTCCAACGCTGCCGCAGCCCAACAAGCCGCCCATGATCCCCGCGCAGGGAACGCTGCGCCCGGTTCGGTCGAAGCTGCCAAGCCTGCGATCGGGGATGTCGAACGGTCTTCAGAAACGCTCGATCGCGATGCGAATGGACAGTACATGCCGGGTCAATCCGGACGCAAAGGAGGCTCTGAGGATTCTGGCGACAGCGATACGGAACGCGGCAAAACGGGTGACTCGTATTTGGATTTGCCTGCGATCGGACAGTCCAGCGAGTTGGATCTTCTGGGGTGAGCGGCTCCTGCAAACTGGCAGGGGTTGCGGCTTGCTGAGCCTGCGACGAAACTGGCGATCGCGTCGAGACGCATCGCCTATCCGAAATCCTCCGACGAGACCTCTGTGTTCCGAACTCTACCTGGCAAGGCCGGCATTCCCTTTATCCTGATCGCGGTCCTGCTGGATGTCCTCTCCTTGGGAGTGGTGATTCCCGTCCTGGCCAAGCTGGTCAAGGAGTTGCTCAACGACAGTACAGCGGACGCAGCGGCATACGTCGGTTGGTTTGGTACGGTATGGGCGTTCATGCAATTCTTCAGCTCGCCGCTGATGGGGGCTCTATCCGACCGATTTGGGCGCAGACCGGTTCTTTTGATTTCCGCGTTTGGGCTCGGGATCGATTACCTTTTGATGGCCATGGCGCCGAATCTGACGTGGTTGTTTATTGGCCGGGTTCTGACGGGGATCACGGCTGCGAGTTTCTCGACAGCCAGCGCCTACATCGCCGATGTCACTCCGCCGGAAAACCGTTCGGCGGCCTTCGGGATCTTCGGAGCAGCATTCGGTTTAGGTTTCATCTTGGGGCCGGCCCTGGGCGGATATCTCGGGAACATCGACTTGCGTCTTCCGTTTTGGGTATCTGCGGCGCTGACGTTAGCGAATGCCACGTACGGATACTTCATCTTGCCCGAGTCCCTGCCTCCCGAGAAACGGTCTCCGTTTCGATGGTCGCGAGCAAATCCCTTGGGATCGCTTCAACTGTTGAGATCCCAGTCGGGGCTTCTGGCTATGGCGGCGATCTTGTTTTGCTACCAGTTGGCCCATCACGTGTTCAGCAGCGTCTTTGTCCTCTATACCGACGAACGTTTTGGCTGGGACGCGGGCATGGTCGGATTCGCTCTTTCGACGGTTGGGGTTTTGAATTTCATCGTTCAGGGACTTTTGATTCGTCCCGCTGTTCGAACGCTGGGGGAAAAGGCACTTGTCTTTATCGGATTGCTCGGCGGAATCATCGGATTTGTCGCCTATGCGATCGTGGACAATGGGCGCGCGTTTTATGCGGCAACCATCCTTTTTGCTTCGATGGGCTTCTTCAACGCCTCGATTCAGGGATTGATGTCCAAGCGGATCGAACCGAGCGAGCAGGGGCAATTGTCCGGGGCCAACAGTTCCCTCAACGGCATTTCCGGAATGATCGGTCCCGCACTATTTGCGACGGTTTTTCAGTACACCATCGATACCGACAGCCGTTGGTACTGGCCAGGGGCTCCGTTCGCACTGGCGGCTGCCATCCTAGGAATTGGATTATTTCTCGCGTCCTTAACGATTTCCGGCGTTGGCAAAAAACAAGCGTGAATAGACAATCGGGAAAAAGAATTCCGCGATCGAATTGCCGCGACTAAGATCAGAGGGTTGTGCGGTAGCGTCCGTCAACCAGTTTGTCTTTTGAAAATCCGATAACCACCCACGACCAACGCAGCTATGTTTGCAAAACATCTACCCGCATTGATTCGATACCTTTCCGTGCCTTGCTTGTTGTGTCCACTGGCTTGGATGGCCCAGGCCCACGATGGAGAGGATCACTCGCATTCGGTTCGCCCCCTCAAGCCGGCGGAGATGTATGCGCCGGGGCTGATGCCCGATCGCATCGTGTTGACCTGGGCTGGCGACCCGACCACGACCCAATCGGTCACTTGGCGCACCAGCACCGAGGTCGCGGCGGGCAAGGCGGAGTTGGCCCGCGCTACCGCCGGGCCGGAGCTGCGAAATGAAGCCAAGTCCTTCGACGCCGTGTCGACGGCTCTGAAGACCGATCTGAGCACAGCGCATTACCACAGCGTGACCTTTAAGGATCTGACTCCGGGTACCAAATACGCCTACCGCGTCGGTGATGGAACCAACTGGAGCGAGTGGTTCCACTTCTCGACCGCGAGGGTGGAACAAGAGCCCTTCTCGTTCATCTACTTCGGGGATGCCCAAAACGATATCCGCTCGATGTGGTCGCGGGTCATTCGCGAAGCGTACAGCGACGCTCCCAAAGCCAAATTCCTGCTTCACGCGGGAGATCTGATCAACAATGCGCAGTCCGATGGGGAATGGGGCGAGTGGTTTGGTGCAGGCCATTGGCTCAATGCGATGATTCCCAATGTCCCTGTCGTCGGAAACCACGAGCAGCACAAGGTCAACGACACGAAGCGGCAATTGACGCACCACTGGCGACCGCAATTCACTCTGCCGGAGCACGGTCCGGAGGGACTCGAGGAGACCTGCTACACATTCGAATATCAAAACACCCGCTTCGTCATCCTGGACAGCAACACCAAAATCCAGGAGCAGGCGAAGTGGCTGGACGAAGTCTTGAGCAAGAACACCAAGCCTTGGATCGTCTGCTCGTTCCATCATCCTGTCTTCTCGACGGCTAAGGATCGGGACAATCCGCTGATCCGGGCAGCCTGGAAACCGATACTCGACAAGTACAATGTCGATCTCGTCTTGCAGGGACACGATCACTCCTACGGTCGGACCGGTCTGGACACCCCGAGCGTTCCTCCGGAAACGCTCGGCAATGTTCCGGTCGGCGTAACCGCCCGCGATGAGCATCACGGCACCGTTTACGTTGTATCGGTCAGCGGGCCGAAGATGTACAACGTCACGCAAAAACCTTTCATGGTTCGCATGGCCGAGGACACGCAACTCTACCAGGTCATCCACATCGATGGGATGAGTTTGCGATATGAGGCGAGGACGGCGATCGGCGAGCTCTACGACGCGTTTGTTCTCGAGAAAAAGGTGGGGGAACCCAATCGGATGACCGAGGCCACCGACTTGATGGCACAGCGGTTGAGAAGCAACCAGGCTGCCGCCTCGGCGGCTCCGGTCGGGGTTCCTGCTGCCGGAACTCCGGTGCCTGCCAAATAGTGCCTGCCAAATAGAGGGCTTTGGGAATCAGGGGGTGGCTTCGGATTCTTGCGCATGTCGCAATTTTGTGCTATGGTTAGCTCCATGAAACAACCACTTGCCGGAATCTTTACCCCCAACATCACCCCCTTGGATCCCCGAGGGCGACTCGATGAAGACCAGTTGCGCGCGTATGTCGATTGGTTGATCGAGCATGGCGTGCACGGTCTGTATCCCAACGGCAGCACGGGCGAATTTGTTCGCTTCACGCCGGAGGAACGTCGGCGCGTGATCGAGGTGGTCGTCGACCAGACCCGAGACCGCGTTCCGATTTTGGCGGGTGCTGCGGAAGCGAATGTCTCGGAGACAATTCGCGCCTGCGATACCTACGGCGCCTTGGGATGCCGTGCGGTAGCCATCGTCGCACCGTTCTATTACCGGTTGGCTCCGGATGGCGTGTTCGCTTACTTCAAGGAAATTGCGGACCGCGTGTCGGTTGATGTCACCCTCTACAACATCCCGCTATTTGCATCGCCAATCGATGTACCGACGGTCAAGCGATTAGCGCAGGAATGCCCTCGCATCGTCGGCATCAAGGACAGCTCCGGCGACATTCCGCACATGATGCGGATGATCGCTGAGGTCCGTCCGCTTCGCCCCGACTTCTCGTTCCTGACCGGTTGGGATGCCGTCTTGGTCCCGATGCTTTTGATCGGAGCCGACGGTGGAACCAATGCAACCAGCGGCGTGGTCCCGGAACTGACGCGTGCAATTTACGAAGCGTGCAAAGCTCTCCAATGGGATCGGGCCATGCAGTTGCAATACCGTCTCTTGCCTCTCTTTGATGCGATGCTCAGCACCGTCGAGTTTCCCGAAGGCTTCCGACGGGGCGCGAAGATCCGGGGGTGGGACCTTGGCCAATCTCGCCAGCCGTTGACTCCACAGCAGACCACGGCCGCCGATATTGCCCAGCGCAAGATCCAAGAGATGCTCGCCCAGTTCGAATTTCTCCAATCCAAGACCTTGGCACCCAAGTCGGTGGCGCCCGACGCGAGCGATGACGTCATCGATCGCATTGTTTCGGAAGTTCTTGCGCAGCTTCGAAGCAAGTAGTTTCCCGGGGGGGAACGGATGCGGATCCCGGACAACCCTGCAAACAGTGCGGATGAACAAGACGTTTGGCGATCGAGGGCGATTCTCGCGCTCACGCATCGCAATCGAGCCTGGAGAATACTGGCGATCGTTTCCTTGTCTTCCGCCCTGGGCTGGGTGGTTTACGACTCCTGGCGACCTGTTGATCGAGACCCGTTGCCTGCCGATTTCGTGGTCGAACTCAATCGAGCGTCGGCGGCCGAGTTGAACTTGATTCCTGGTATTGGTCCCAAGTCCGCCGACGCCATCCTCGCGTATCGCCATGCCAACGGAGGCTTTACGCGCGTCGAGGAATTGACCAGGATACCTGGGATCAAGGAGGGGAAATTGCGGACCCTGCGCCCTTACGTTACGGTGGATCCTCGACATGCCAAGCGATGACAATGCGATGGAGTTTGACCTGGACAGCCGCTTCCAGCCGTCGGGGGATCAACCCGAGGCGATCGAAGCGCTGGTGCGGGGATTGCGCGCCGGGGCTCGCCAGCAGGTCTTGATGGGCGTGACGGGATCCGGAAAGACGTTCACGATGGCGAATGTCATCGCGACCATGCGGCGACCCACGCTCGTCTTGAGCCATAACAAGACTCTGGCGGCGCAGCTCTATTCCGAGTTCAAGGAGTTTTTTCCTCGGAACGCCGTCCATTACTTCGTCAGTTACTACGATTACTACCAGCCCGAGGCGTACATTCCGCAGCGCGACATCTACATCGAGAAGGATGCGTCGATCAATGAGGAAATCGACCGTCTTCGCCTGGCTGCGACCAGCGCGTTGGTCAGCCGCCGCGACTGCATCATCGTCGCGAGCGTCTCGTGCATCTACGGCTTGGGATCTCCCGAGGATTACCGCAAGATGGTCGTTCCGATTCGGGTTGGGGAATCGATCCCTCGAGAGGATCTGATCCTTCGATTGATCGATATCCAGTACGAGCGCAACGACACCGCCTTTGAGCGAAGCCGATTTCGGATCCGCGGCGATACCATGGAGTTATGGCCGTCCTACGAAGAGTTCGCCTATCGGATCGAAATGTGGGGCGAGGAAGTCGAGCAGATCTCGATCATCAATCCGATCAGCGGCGAGACCGTCTCGAGGTTGCCCGAGGTTTACATCTATCCCGCGAAGCATTTTGTGACGAGCGAGGATCGAATCACCAAGGCCGTGCAGATCATCCGCAAAGAGTTGGAAGAGCAGCTCGAGAAATTCAAATCGGAGGGAAAGATTCTCGAAGCCCAACGGCTCAACGCACGGACTCGTTTCGATCTCGAGATGTTGCAGCAAGTCGGATATTGTCCCGGGATTGAAAACTACTCGCGACCGTTGTCGGGGAAGCCCCCCGGCGCGACCCCCGATACGCTTTACGATTTCTTTCCGAAGGATTTCCTGCTGTTCATCGACGAGTCCCATGTCACGATTCCCCAGGTGCGGGCCATGTATGCGGGGGATCGAAGCCGCAAAACCACACTGGTCGAGCACGGTTTTCGATTGCCCTGTGCACTGGACAACCGCCCGCTCCGATTCGAGGAATGGGAGGGGAAGATCAACCAGGTCATTTTCGTTTCCGCGACACCCGCGGATTACGAACTGGAGAAAACCGGAGGCGAGGTGGTCGAGCAAGTCATTCGGCCCACAGGGCTCCTGGACCCGATTGTCGAGGTGGTTCCGGCCCAAGGCCAAGTCATGCATCTGCTCGAGCAGATCCGCCAACGCGTCAAGATGGGGGACCGAACCTTGGTCACCGCCTTGACCAAGCGTTTGGCAGAAGACCTGGCCAATTTTTTTACCGACCACGACGTCAAGTGCCGCTGGCTCCACAGCGAACTCGACGCCTTCGAGCGAGTTGAGTTGCTACGAGAATTGCGGGACGGTCGCTGCGATGTCTTGGTCGGCGTCAACTTGTTGCGAGAAGGGCTCGATCTCCCTGAGGTTTCCTTGGTCGCGATTCTCGACGCTGACAAGGAAGGCTTTCTTCGGAGCGAGACGTCGCTCATTCAAACCATCGGACGCGCCGCGCGCAATGCCAACTCGAAAGTCATCCTGTACGCGGACACCATCACGCAGTCGATGCAGATGGCGATCGAAGAGACCCGCCGCCGCCGCAAGCGCCAGGAAGAGTACAACGCCGAGCATGGCATCACGCCGGAAACGGTCAAGAAGGAAATCATGGCCAGCATCCACGAGGCTGCGGAAGCCCGCAAACGGGCCCGCGATATCGTGCGACGGGACCCTGCAGCGGAGATCATCACGGAAGCCTATTTGAAGAGTCTCGAGGAGGAAATGCTCGCCGCCGCCGAAAACCTGGAATTCGAGCGGGCTGCTGCCTTGCGAGACAAGATTCTTCGATCGCGGGAGCGGTTAGGGGAACCTGCGGAATCCGAGGCGGATGGAGGAGACCGGGTCGTGGGGGCCAAGCAGCGCAAACGATCGGGCACTTCCTCTCGCGGTAAAATACCCCGTCGCAAGTAGCCCTTCTTCACCCGCAATCCTGGGTTGAGAGCCTTATCGGTCGCGAGTAGGCTATTCCCTTCGCCTGCGAACTGCCGTTCCCTGAAACACCATCCCCAGTTGATCCCAAACGATGACAGCCATCGACCGCAAGACTCCGCTGCATGCATGGCACATCTCGCATGGCGCCCGCATGGCCCCGTTCGCAGGTTATGAAATGCCGATCCAGTACCAGGGGATCGTTGCCGAGCACACCGCAACACGCACCTGCCTCGGCGTTTTCGATATTTCCCACATGGGGCGACTCCGATTCGATGGCCCGCGCGCCGACCAACTGCTCGATCATCTGTTGACTCGCCGCGTGATCGACATGCAGCCGGGAATGGTCCGATACTCCCTGGTTTGCAACGAAGACGGAGGGATCCTCGACGATGTCCTAATCAGTTGCCTCGAGAGCCCTAGCAGCAAGATCTACTTTTTGCTCGTCGTCAACGCGAGCAACCGGGACAAAATCATCCGTTGGTTGCAGCCGCATCTGGCTGATTTTCCCGATGTCGAGTTTCACGACGTGACCGATGCGACGGCGATGATCGCCGTGCAGGGGCCGAAAGCGATCGAGGTATGCGGTCGCTTGCTCCCAGCCTCGGCCTTGAAACTGGGATACTATCGCGCGAAGGTCACCGAGCAAATGTCCAAGCCTTGCGTCGTCTCTCGAACCGGCTACACGGGCGAAGATGGATTCGAATTGATTGTGCGGGCCGAAGATGCCGAGCGGGTATGGGAGAATATCCTGTTGGCGGGGCGGGAGCATGGCGCCGCAGCGGTCGGGCTCGGGGCGCGGGATACGCTGCGCCTCGAAGCAGGGATGCCTCTTTACGGTCACGAGTTGACCGAGCATATCGATCCCTACACCGCTGGGCTCGCGTTTGCATGCAACCTCAAGGATCGCAATTTCATCGGTTACGAAACACTGCAACAGCGAGCCAGCATGACCTTGCCAGCCCGTCGGGTTGGACTGACGTTGGAAGGTCGACGTCCCGCCCGCGAGAATTCACCGTGCTTCGACGCAGACAATCGCCCAGTAGGTACCGTCACCAGCGGAACCTTCTCCCCAACATTGCAACGCCCGATCGCGATGGCCTACCTGAGTTCCGAAGTGGCCCAGGTCGGGCAAACAATCGACGTCGATATTCGCGGAACCCGCGCTACCGCCTCCGTGGTGGAATTGCCGTTCTATCGTCGGCCCCAGTGATACAACCGCAACTCGAAACTATTCCATTTTCAGAATCCGAGGTAACTCATGCCGATCCAACCCGACCACTTGAAATACTGCGAATCCCACGAATGGGTGTCTTCCCCGGACAGTGCCACGGGAATCGCCACCATCGGCATCTCTGCCTTTGCTGTGGCCCAGCTCAACGACATCGTTTTCATGGCTCTGCCGGCAGTAGGGACTCATTTGAACGCTGGCCAAGAGTTTGGCGAGGTCGAGAGCGTCAAGGCGGTATCGCCGATGTACAGTCCTGTCAGCGGTGAAGTGATCGAAGTCCACTCCGACCTGGTCGATCATCTCGATCGATTGAACGTCGACCCCTACGAACAAGGATGGATCATCAAAGTGAAAATCTCCGATCCGAGCGAGTTCGATCGATTGATGAATTACGACGCGTACCAGAAAATGTGCGCCGAGCACGGATAACCCAGGTCTTCGATGACTCGTAAGCTATCCCGACCCGTAGTCGTTCGTCGAGATCCACCGCTGGACGGTCCGACGAATATGGCAATCGACGAATCTCTGTTGGCGGATGCCACCCTGGAGAGCCCGATCACCATCCGGTTGTATCGGTGGAGAGAGCCAACACTGTCGCTGGGGCATTTTCAAACCCTGGACCAGTTTCAGTCGGATCCCCGAGTTCGCGAGAAATCGAGGCTCAAGGAAATTCCGTGGGTGCGACGCAAAACGGGAGGGGGGGCGATCCTCCATGATCAGGAGTGGACCTACAGCATCGTTATCCCGGCTGAGGCGGAGGAGGCCACCAAAGGACATAGCGAGAGCCTGTACCGCGCCGTGCATGAATCGATTCGCGATAGCCTGATCGCTTTGGGTTGGGGGGCGAGTTTGGCGGAAACGTGCACATGCTCTCCCAGGGATCGCAAGGAAAACGAACCGTTCCTGTGCTTTCAGCGGCGTTCCCCCGTCGATATTGTGATCGGCGAGAATAAGTTGGTCGGGAGTGCCCAACGCCGGGCCCGGACCGGTTTGTTGCAACATGGGAGCGTATTGCTCCATAGTTCCTCGTTGCTTCCGGAATTACCGGGACTCGAGGAACTCGGGCCCCCGAGCGAAACCCCAGTCGATTGGCCCGCGTGGCTCGAAGACCGAATTCGCAACGGTTTGCGGATCGCACTCGGGGTCGATGGTTAGGTTTCGCGGTTGAAAGATATTCCCAACCGAGTAGAATATGGGCATAGGAAGAAGACGCATCGCCTTGCCTAAATCACCCCGAAATTGCGTGAGAAGTCATTTTTCTATTTTCCGCCTAACTTCGGTGATTCGAATATAGGCCGTCGGTCCACAAACGTCGGATCGTTAGGTGACAAACAACCTCAGGGTTTGCCATGCAAGTGTCCTTAAAGGTTCTTTCCGGAAACCACGAAGGCAAGTTGATTCCTGTAAAGGATGAGAAATTCTTCATCGGTCGTAGCGATTCGTGCCAGCTCCGTCCGAAAAGCGATTCGATCTCGCGACGCCATTGTGCGATCGTTCAGAAAGAGGGTCGCGTCCTGCTGCTCGATTTGAAGAGCCGCAATGGCACTTTCGTCAACGACAAGCAATTGCTGCCGGACAAGGCCAAGGTTCTGAAGTCTGGCGATCGGCTGAAGATTGGCCAGCTCGAGTTTGAAATCTCGATCGAAGTAGGGTTGGCTGCCGCAAAGAAACCGGAAGTCAGCTCCGTGAAAGAAGCTGCCGATCGACTTTCGGAGCAGAAATCGATGCTCGACTCGCGCGAAGCCGCCGATATCAGTTCCTGGCTTTTGGAAGCCGACCAAATTGATCGTCCGTCAACAGCGAGTCCGGAGACACGGCAATTCCGGGCGGACGACACCACATTCTTGGAAGTTTCCAGTTTTGAGCAGGAGCCACCCCCGGACGCGAACAAGAGCGAAGAGGGTACCGAAGAGGCCAAAGCGGAAGGTGAGAAATCGAACAAGCCGGTCAAGAAAGGCCCGATGAAGCTTCCGAAGAGCAATACCGGTCCCACCACCAAAAACAC
>Ga0315901_10009256_pt1 | contig 11346 bp, 4 predicted proteins | sample LakEriMetagenome_10_FD_203761 | JGI IMG/M metagenome (GOLD analysis project Ga0315901, IMG submission 203761) | Freshwater fungal communities from buoy surface, Lake Erie, Ohio, United States - Buoy 2 MA116 | ecosystem: Environmental > Aquatic > Freshwater > Lake | place: USA: Lake Erie, Ohio...
TGGTACCTAACCCTCTAAATATAGCGGAGTTTTTCAATGGAATTCGTACAAGAGATAGTCGGTGACCTACCTCTTTCAGAATTCCGGTCTGTGGCTCAGAAGGTCTTTCTTGGGAACTGGAACGTTCAGATGTACTACGAAGCGATGGGACTTGATTGGGATGAAGAAGAAGTAGGGACAAACGAAAACGACGACCAGTGATGGTCGTCGTTTTTATTTTACTTAAGCCTATACAATACTAGGTCGTGGTCAAACCGTTCTACTATTTCGAATCCTCTTGATATCATAAGAGGATGTATTTCTATGTTGACAGACTCGTTCCGCGAAACCTTTTCCTTCCAGTAATTTTCATTATAGTTAGGTTGACTGGTTGCTAGAACATATTTTAAATTTAACTTGTGTAATATGAAATCTAAAGTATTTTCTATTTCATCCCACAATTGGTGTCCTAAGATATCGAATAGTATCCCAATGTCGTATTCAGTACCGTAGTTTTTTATAAAATCCTGATGAAATTGTACGTTTGCTGTGTTACCATATACAAACTTTTTATCGGTAGACCCATAGGCTTTATTGTGAGAATCCACTAAACTACGAACAATATCTATACCTAGATAGTCTGGTAGTTTATTTACTCTACTCATCCAGTTAAAATCTCCACACCCGAAATCTATTATAGATTTTATATCGTATTTAGAAATGATAGTTTCTATCAAACCTCTCTTATACTCCGCGAACATTCCTTCCGATCCTTCCCCACTCTTGGACTCGGCTCCCCACCACCCATACTTGTTATCTGTATAGATTGTATTCCAAAACTGTTCATCCGTCATGACTAACTGTTTGTTCGGATTGTTTTCTACAACGTCTATCATTCTGAATGTTTTAAGTTTCCCAGCATAACTGTTATCTTTGGAGCCGTTCAACAGTTCTTCAAGTTGTTCTATTACCATATCCGCGGTAATATCACGGGAACACTCAAATTGACGAGGTGTGTTCTTGTGGTCAGGACACCAGTTCCAGTCACCCGGATCAAATCTGTGTCTGTGCCAACATCCAGAACACTTTCCTTCTGGGGCAGATATTCTAATACAATCTGTCATCTCATTTATTGGGTCAGTAAATCCACTAATCATGACCGTAGGGGTTCCCGTTGCCCAACTGACCCAACTCAATCCACTACTTATTCCAACGAAAGCTTTAGACTTTTTAATTTCTTCTATAACAGCTTCAATTGATGACTGTGGAAATATTTCTATACCTGCTGGGTTTTTATTTCCCATATACCCATCTGGTTCTTGTGATAGTAATTTAACAGTATACCCCTTCCCACGTAACCAGTCTACAATTTCTTGCCATCCAGTAGGATTATTCCAATATTTTGATTGGGCAGTGGAATGTATAGCTATAACTATTTGTTTTGATTCTGTATTATCTACGGTAGACTGCTTCATTTTCGGACGTATTTCTTTGTACTGTAATCCTAATATATCTGATGCAATCTGTTGTAATGAGTTCTTTATTGGATGAGTGGGATGTTTATCGAAATCTATTGTGTTATCGCTTTTATAGAAAATACCAATCGTATACATAGCTACAATGTTATGTACGACATCACCTGGTTTAACAAATTCTATGTTAGGATATTCATCAATAAATAAATCATTCCAGAACGTAGAGCATACAACTTTACAGTCACGTTGTTTTCTAAATTCTTCTACATATGGAATCCATGCGAGAGTATCTCCAAGTGACTTAGAATCTAGTGCAATATAAACCTTATTACCACGTACACTAAAGTCGTGTACGTGTTTATATGGACTATTTTTATCTTCTATCTCTATTCGCCAATCTACATAGTATTTAGTATTAACCTTAGCCCAACAGTTTCTACCCATCTCTACGTCATAAACAATTTTATTTGTATTACGGTCTACAAATTTAACAGAATATTTTGTATCTGGTCCACTGAGTATCTCGGCAAACATACCATCAATACAATTAAAATTAAACTTTCTTATAGGAGCGGTTTTCAAAGGTTTGGTGTTTGAATAGTGATTAAGTAGTTGTTTTTTCATATCAGTTTTTCTATCCTCTGTGTATATGGATACTAATGATTTGGTTCTGTTCATCCAATCTAGTTTTACCGCTTGGTTTCTTGACAACCTAGTATATTCTGGATAATTGTTTATTATCTCTTGTATTCCGTATACGGTTTGTTGTATATCAGGTTGAACTACCTTCATTCCGTCTAACGTGTTATTACCTTCAAATGTTCCAACTATAGGTAATCCACAGGACAACGCTTCCAATAAAGTTAGGTTAGGATGTCCTGCCTCCAATTGAGAGGGATGTAGAAATATAGTATGTTCTTTGTAAATAGTCAATAGCTCTTCTTCAGAAAGATCATATTTAATTGTTAACTTATCGTAAGTCGGTGGATGAGCATTAAAGTAGTTTTTGTTATTGGATGGTCCCGCGATGGTTATTGGTAAATTCAATTGTTTTGCTGCTTCTATAGCAATGCCAAATCCTTTTCTATCAATAGTTTGGTCGTGCGCGTATCCGTTATTAGCCACACAAAGTAGTCTGTGTTCTGTGGATGACTTCTCGGATGGTATAAAATACTCTGAATTAACCCCATGGGAAAAGTAGACAGGAAGGTTTTCAAAATACTCAACCAGATATTTTGCAGGGACAAATGATTTTATTGCTCCTTTCATAGCAATTATATTTTGTTTATATACCCAAGAATCTTTACCATTTAAATACGCGTGGTGGTCATGCATCGTAAAGTAATACGGTATTCCACGTTCCTGTGCTAATATGGCTAAATTAGCTACGTGAATGTGTATTATGTCTGCGTTTAAAGGTACATCATCCAAATATGTAATTTGTGAATCATGTCCCAACTTCAATAAATTTTGATGGTGTTCCCATATTATTTTTTCTACCGCTCCCCACCCGTTAGGTGGAATTGGTATCAAACCAGGAGTTACGTTTACTATCTTCATAATTTGAATCTTGTTGCGTGGGGTTTATATTGTTCAATATTGCTCATATTTAAATTAAACACTTTTGGTTCCTCTTTGTTTTTTGTAACCTTTATGTTACAGTCGTTATACTCTATGTCCAGTTTATATTTTTTAGTATCTCCTTGCGAAAGATATATACTCTCAGACGTATCATTTATTTGTACGAGATATTCCGCATTTGTGCCTACCAAAAACAGTAAAGGTTTATTCTGATTTTCCGTATTATAAACGATGTTTATTTCCTGAGTAGATGAACATAAATCAATTTTACTTTTGGTGAAGTACTCTGCATTAGTTCCTTCAAAGAAATGTATGTCATCTTGATAATCTCTAAAAACCAGTGGTAGTATGTACTCTAATGTCTCTGTGCTAGATGCATAAGGGTGCGTAGTTGTCCACATTTCATAAGTAAATGGTAACGAAATCTTATTCAGGAAAAAGTTTATCTGACCACCATGAATTCTAGATTCATATCCCACAACGTCTGGGTAAGGTAGTCTACAGAAAAACGCTTTTTTATCTTTCAACATTTTAAATATATTATCTAATCGAATAAAATCTTCATCATGAATTATACTATCAAATTCCATGAAGATAAAGTTCTTGAATCCCTTATCGCTGACAAATTTCAGGGATGTATATAAATTTTTTGTTATTGCAAGACTGTTTCCTGTAGTATACAAGTGTATACTCTCTTCGTTGTCAGCAAACCACTTTATAGGGGTACGTTCTTTTGGTAATAAAATGTTATCATTATTCTGTATCGCGTAATCACATAACTTAATAATTCTATCCGACAGTGGAGAGTTCGATATGCACAAAACTTTTGTATTATACTTTTTTAGTTGTGTCAAAGACTCATACATAATCTCTTCTTTTTTACTGTCATTTATGTACGCATTTACAATTATAATGTTTGTATCGCCTGTTACATATTGTAATGAATCTATCATGGACTGTTCGTCTTTCAATCCGTGGTAAAATATAATTTTAGACGAATCATTTATATATTCCCAATCAATACCTAACTCATCTGTTGCATTTTTAGTTCTTAAATCTTTTATATCTGTGTTTTCAACAAGATTGACTGTACTTGCTAGATGCGTGTTCACAAACGAAAATCCTAGGTTTTGTGTAGCATTTCGTTTCCAAAGACATACATTAAATGCACCTTCATCGGAAAACGGAAAATATTTAAATCCCTTATCTTGTTTCAGTAAGTATTGGTTATTACATATAGACATAAATTCTTCAAAAAAGTCTTTACATTTACTGTTGAATACATAAAAGCAAGAAAATACATATCGTTGACTTCTTTCACTTACGTTAAAGTATTTCATTAGTTCTGCTTCTGAATACTTTATCATCTGTTCTCCGGGGTTCCACGCCCAAAGAAGAACATATTCAAGTGGACCAAAAGATGCCAATGGATATTCTAAATCATGCACTAAGTTTTTTGGATTAAATCTTTTTGAGAAAATAACATCTGAGTCCGTAAATATATAATCTTCGTTCGGAAACAGTTCCATAGTGCGTAAGGATAACTCTGCTTTATAGAAGTTAAATCGTGGGTATGCAGGGTTTACTGGGTATTCTATCTTATGTAAGTTTGGAAACTCAAAGTTACTTTCGAAGCCAACAGTATAATACACAATCTTTGTGTCATCGGAAACTTTTCCCTCCAACGACTTAATGGTATTTATAGCCTGATATTCATATTTTTTATCGGTGTATAAAAATATAATCATGGTAATAGTTTATTTACAAACTTATTCATAACGTCTACACGTTCGTCCCGAGTACGACCACAGAAATTTACAACAAAATCGCCGGGTTGATATATACTATCTTCTTTATTCCAGTTAGGATATGCATCTAGTGCCGACTGATTATCTGTATACCAAAAACTATTACATACACGTTCATGCACTAGTTGTATTCTGTCACGATATTCGGGTACGTTAAGATATAGTTCTCGCATTGGTTGTTGTTCGTGGTCAAATACTTGTATATTAACGTTACGTAATATATCTCGTTCTAATGTATAACATTCTTTCAAGAAACTCTTAGTCAGTCGTGAACTCCTGTAAAACGAAGAACCGTTTGACAATACACTATATTTGTTCGCAGTAAATATCATATCGTACTCAGGATTTATGATATCTTCTAATCTCTTATCAGAATTTATTATAAGTGCATCCACATCTATCCACCAAACCCAGTCATATTCGTTCAGTAAATATTCTACCGCTTTGACTTTACTCCATTGTGGTGGACGCGAGTTGTCTATAGTTTCATCAAAGTATATATAATCGTACCCATGCTTTGCGGCATATTCTATGTGGTTTGGTACTGCAATATTAGCTAGATTAGTATAGTTTGTGTCAAACAAAGTAACTATTGCTATATTTGGTTTACTAGAAAATTTAAACTTTTTATAATGATAATTAAAAGTTGGTGTAGACTTTCTTGACCGAATGTACTTAATAGTTTTGTCTATTTCGGTTAACGATTTACACCCATGGAAATATTTAATGTCATCGATGTTAGCCGGTATATAATGCCACTCAGAGTCAGTAATACCGTCTCGTATAGTAGAGTTATAGAATTCCTCCGCCTTCTGTGCATTTGTTAGATTATAATGCACCGCTGGTAGTTTCTTAGTTGCTCCATGCTTCCATAGTAAAACGTTTACTAATGTCTCGTCGTGATACGGGGCATACTTAACATTATCAGCTAAGATTGTCGGGTGGTCCGCCAAAGCTGCCCACTCTTCAATGAACGGTTTCATATTATCTGTAAACAATATGAAATTGGTTGCTACGTAGTACATTGTTCGTTGTGATACGCCTAATAAATCCATCAATGGTTGTTCTAATGTGTCTCCAACAAACGGGTCACCCTTTCCGTTTAACATCATGAACTCAAACATACCTTCTCCTACCAATGGATAGTATGTCGCATCATTTAAGTATTCAAACGCTGTATCAATATTTTCCTTTGCAATCCCATCCGCGTCTAAGAATATTCCTTCTTCTACTCCGTTGTTCAATGCATCCAATAATATCAAAGGTTTTCTACTTAAGGTAATGTACGTACCAAGATCATTTCTATCTACGATACCCATAGAATCTGTTGGTAATACTACCTCTACCATTTCTTCGTGTTTTCTTGCGGTAACTTTTTCCTCTATTTGAAACTTAGGAGTATACGTCATATCGGATTCAATACGCTTCGTAAACATATTAGGATACTTGTATGGAACATCACAGTTTACCGAGTATACTATTATCGGGTACGATGAGTTCTGTTGTAAACTCTGTACTAATTTTTCTGTTATTGGCAAATAGTATTCATTTGTAAATGTTACGAACGCTCTTTTTGGAAACTTGATTTCCTTATTTTCTGTGTCCAATACTTTTGTCTTTTGTGTCTTCTTTGCGAATATATGTCCTTGTACATTTGACGGTACATCTGGGTGCATAGTGATATCATACCCCAAACGTGACAATCTATTCATCATTTTATTTAGTTTTAGTCCATCTTCATTCATATGATATTCAATTAGATACCGTTCGCACTTTAAGATGGTATCATCTGACATGGAGTCAAGTATTCCATACTCCATACCTTCGATATCTATTTTTACTAAATCTACGTGGTCGAGCTTATTCTGCGAATAAAATGTTTCGAATGTGAGTAAGTCTATCAGTTCTTCTGAAACATCTCCCGATGTTTTAGACAGAAAACTACTCAAAGTGGAGTTTTCATTATTAGTATAGATTGTCTGTGTTCCGTTGGATTCCCCTATACCAATTTTATGGCACCTAACCGAATTATAATAATAAAATTGTTTCTTTAATTCCGTGAATGCTTTACCTGTCGGTTCTATCGCATGAACAACCTTTGCTCCACGTTCGGTCATGTAGTTTGTGAAAATACCTACATTCGCACCTACGTCTATTACAGTATTAAGATTATGGATGTCGAACTTATCATATATTTTTTCTAAAAACATCTGCCTATAATTTATCCACAGACAATCAAATGCAGAATATATACGCGTACCAATTCTATCTACTTTTGTAAAGTTATCCTTTACCTTTACTTCCTTTTTATCTATAAAATTTTTATTCTTATCATAAAATTCCAGAATAAATGTACCCAAAAATGGTTCTTCCAACCAATTCATACCGCCAATGGGTTGTATATACCAAGAATATCCAGGAGCGGAAAATGATATGTCGCAGAAATAAATTGGTATTGTAGTATGCTTATCTCTAACAGATACTAATAGTTCTTCGTTGTGATGAGAATTGTTAAATATATGAATAGTATTTGGGGCTTCAAACCAAACGTTGAAATCTAAATTACGTTTGTGCTTAAACACTTGAACTACCCCGATTCCTCCTACACTCTTTTGATTAAATTCAAATGTTTTAACATTCTTATCTTTTAATAATTCTTCCCAAAATAAATCAACAGTGCATGATTCACTCGATGTTCTGTTTTGTCGATTTATATCATGGAATGCTATGTATCCTCCATCCTTTACAAGATGTTTATACATTTCGTAGTCTTGTTTAACGCCTTCGTATGTATGGTCACCATCAATAAAGATAAAATCTACTTCCTCTCCAGCTAAAATGTTCTCCACGGCAGTAACAGTTTCTTTTAAATGAGAGTCCATGGTTAACACTTCTACATTTTTAGAAAACTGTTTTACTTTAGAAACGATAGTAGATAGGTTTTCTTTTACTGTATTCGCACCTGGATATCCATCAACAGGAAAATCTACAGATATTTTTTTACCTTCTTCCTTAGCTAATTTACATAGTAGGTAAAATGTGCCACCAAAGAATGTTCCAATTTCTAAAACATTTTTACAATTTAATTCTTGGTAAAATTTAGCAAATTCATATACTTCTACGGGATTTTGAATCAATCCGTGATCTCTGTAAGAAATATTTATTAACTCCCTGATGTCATTGTTATCCATTTTACACAAACCTCATTCTCTTGAATTTTCTAAGTTCCTGTAATTTATCCTTTGAAATGGTTGTAACCGTTTCACTGTAGCTTTTCCCTTCTCTAATGGTGTTTATTTTTACTGTTATGGTGTCCCCTTGAAAATTAAGACTCGTATACCACCATCCGTTATGCGCAAGATTTATGGTAAACCTGTGCATATCTACGTTTACTTCATATGATGAATCTCTACCTAATGAATCATGATTGTATAAAAATAGTACGGGTTCATTTGGATTATTTTCGTTATAAAAGACACCACTACACTCACCTACGGTTTGTAAGTCTACTTTACTGTTTAACATTTCACTTTTTAAGGTTCCTTTAATAAGTGCCTTATGTTCAAGATGTTTGAACTTTTGTTTGAGTAAATATTCCATACAATTATTATATCTATTTTCTTTGATAAGAGCCGTCCATCCATCAAATGTCTTTGGCCATTTAAACGTATTTTGGAACGGTTTTACAAAGCCTGCATAACAATAGGTTTCGTATACTCTTTCTCCTTGCCAAGCGAATTCACTAAACTTTGGACTAAAGAATAAGAAATCTTTATTATCCTTTACCATCTCTAATTTAAACTTATCCAATCGTTTTAAATCATTTTTATCGTAAATAGAATCAGATTCGATTACTGTAAAAAACTCATACCCCAAATTTTCTACGAAGTCTAATGCAATCCCGAACATTCTACTAAGAGCGGAAGCGTGGTATGTGATGATAGACTCCATGTAGAAGTTATCAGTTTGTACCCAAAAATCAGGACCGTCTGTATCCAACGTATGATTCTCTTTATCTATCATGTTATAGGCATCGTAAATATAAAAATTCGCCTTTTCTACGATGTATTGTGGTATTGGATAATGTGATGCTAACAACACATCCTTACCCAATTCCTTTAGTAAGGAAACAGTTTGATTTAGTAAATGTTCTTTTTCTTTTGTGTTCGGAAAACAAGAAATTATAAAAATTTCTTTTAGTTGTTTTTCTTCTTTCCTAATTAACCACGAGGAATCATTGTACATATGTGGAACGGTGTTGGGGAATACCTCCGTGACGGCCTGATTGATATCGGGTACACCAAATCCTGGTACAACGCCTGAATAATCGTGACCACAGATAACCCCGCCTGGTTTTACCTTTGGTAACCACGCTAGTATATCTGCCTTTACGTTTACATAATCATGTGCACCATCTATGTATACTGCGTCTAATGATTCATCATCAAAGTAGTCAACTGCATCTAAACTCTTTTGTTTTATGTGTTTTACGTTTGTTCTTCTTTCTCTCATCTTATTAAAATTGGTTTCAGCAAAACTTAATTGTTCATAAGATAATTCATCATATGCTTCATACGGGTCTATCGCATGAACTTCTGCACAATTCAACGCAAACAATTCTGTTGATTTCCCTTCAAATGAACCAATCTCTACCATCTTAAAATGAGGTTTAAAATACTCCTGTATCATAGTATATAGTCCATCCAGACCATTTACACCACCTTGGCTGTTGTGGAAGGACAGCCTTTTTTCTTTCAATAATTCTTGTAGATCATTGTTCATAGGAGTTGGATTAATTGGTTCTTTCGAAGTATAACCCACTTTAGTTATGTTAGTCAAGTGGTGTGTATCATTAGATGAATTATATTTTGCATATACAAAATGTTGACCACTTCCATACATTGTAAAAACTACATCGAATCCTAAGTTATGTATCTTATTATGGATTTCTTGCATTTTATTAATGTCATGAACTTCAATCATCATCTTGTCTACTTGACGCATATCTTCACGAGACACACTATCAAATACTTCGTTTTCGAATCCTTCTATGTCTATCTTTAAGAAGTTTATTTTCTTTCCAACACGTTTAATAACTTCTTTTAGTGTTATCGTTTCACAACTATATTTTGGACCCGGTGAAGAGGGATTGTATGGCCAATGATACAATTCCAACGTTTCGTTTTTAGAACTTACAGCGTGCTGGTGAGTTATAACATTTGGAACATTCTTCTTTATTAAATCTATCATCTTCGGGTCTGGTTCAAAACAATGAATTTCCGACGCCCCTTTACTAAGTGCGTATAATGCGGTCATTCCTATGTTCGCTCCTAAGTCCACGAACACATCTCCTCTATCTAATGACACGGATGCATATTCGAGTTCTTTTACTTTGAATGTAGCGAAATATTGTGCTGCGGCCTCACCGTACTCTACGATGTTATCTACTACTGAGTCACGATATTCTACATTCAAGAATTCCTTTTCCCCATCAACCGTATGTAATACTAGTTTGTGTGGTGACTCGTAGTCATGTGACAGCTTTTCTGCAATCCTATACGCATTCTTTTGTAAGTCTTTATCCAAGTATTCTATTGTATTGTATTGATCAAAATATCCCATGTAGACAGGGAGATTATAAATCAACGATGGGACTTTCCATCCCAGAGCTTCACGAATGACCAACGGCATCGTTTCGTGGTCAGTTGAACTCCCCTGTGAGGTGAACAGGAATAGGTCCGCCGCTTCGTAGAAGGTATCTACGTCACTCCGTTCATTCCACCACTTACAGTTGGGTGGAAAGTGTTGCATCAACGGTTCCCAATAAAACTTGAAATTGTCAGCTTGATTACCCAAGAAATGGAACTGTATTGGGTAGTTCTGCAACATTCTCGCATACTCAATAACTTCTGCTTGATTCTTTCGTGGAGTAAATAGTCCCACATTAATTACGTGCTTCAGGTTGGGGTCTAGTCCCAACTCAGTAAGTGCCTGTTCTCGTGACTTGGTACGTATTTTATTTTCTATGGGATATTCTACTATATCACATGGAATATTAAATCGGTCATACAACGATGCTTGAAATCTACTGACCATTAAAAACTTATCTGGTAAGTAGATTTTGTCGTTGGTGTCGTACCCAGAATCATGTGAGGTTTCGATGATTACGTACTCTCTGTCCATGGAATACAGTTTATCTGCAACATCCTTTTGCATGAACAGTTCGGGGATTTCCTGTAGATGTATAATGTCTGGTTTGATTCGTTCAATTAACGTAAACAATTCGTGTTTGTTTTCACCGAATGTGATTAGTCTGTCCCCTAATAAATTTACAACTTTATTACGTTGAACAACAAGCACCCCACCTGTCACGTTATCCCATTCAATACAATAGACCTCATGTTCATCTTTGATGAGTTCTATTTGTCGAACGAGATACTGCGGCATACCGCCGGTTGACAGATGGGGTGCGATAAAGACTATTTTTTTCTTCATATGTTATA
>Ga0315901_10009258_pt1 | contig 11345 bp, 10 predicted proteins | sample LakEriMetagenome_10_FD_203761 | JGI IMG/M metagenome (GOLD analysis project Ga0315901, IMG submission 203761) | Freshwater fungal communities from buoy surface, Lake Erie, Ohio, United States - Buoy 2 MA116 | ecosystem: Environmental > Aquatic > Freshwater > Lake | place: USA: Lake Erie, Ohio...
TGACGAGGTGATAAGGGAAGAGCACCGCTCGGCCAATTCGCCACGTCCATGAGCTGTGAATCTTGTGCAGATGGCGCTTGAGGCGAATGTTCTCGCGCATCAGGTAGTCAACTTGCAACTTGAACTCGGCCGCACGCATAGCCTGGTTACGCGCAAATTCGCGGCTTTTCGAAAAATCCTCGTCACGCGCGGCCATGAATCGATTTTACGGGGCGTTGGAGACCGTCGTCTGTTTCGCTAGCGTCCAATCTGTCATTCGGGCGAGTGGCGAAATGGCAGACGCGCTGGCTTCAGGTGCCAGTGTTCGCAAGGACGTGGGGGTTCAAGTCCCCCCTCGCCCACTTTTGTGATGTCTCGGGTCATCGTGGACACGGTGAACCCTCGAGACGCTAACTGATTTCTCTGTCGAGGCCTTGGTAGCGGCGTGTCGGGTCGATTTCGAGGTGTCGGAGTAGTTCACCGTCGTTGGTGATGATGCGGACGTTGAGGTCCGCGACGTAGAGCCGGATGCGTTTCCCGGAGTGTTTGCGTCCGATCATGATGTGGCAGAGGATCGCGCCGTGGCGGAGTGTGACGCGTCCGGATGAGTCGACTCTGTCGGTGCGGACCCTGAAATTTGTGGGTGGTCGAGCGGTGCCGGGTTGGGCTTTGGTGCGTGCGGTGAACGCTTGGTGTGGGGTGATGTTGCCGCGTGCGCGGTGTGGCCGGTGATGGTTGTAGTTGTCGATGATCGCGTCGAGCTGTGTTTGTAGTTCTGCGATGGTTTCCGCGGCGGGTTGTTGTCCGAGGGCTTTTTTGAGTGTTTGGTGGAACCGTTCGATTTTGCCGCAGGTTTGCGGGTGGTAGGGGCGGGAATGTTTGTGGATGATTCCACGGTCATGGAGTGCTGTTTCGAGCGCGTTGTGGCCGCGGCGGTGCTGGGCGGTGAAGATTGCGCCGTTGTCGGTGAGCACTGAGGCGGGTGTGCCGTGTGTGGTGAATGCGTCGATGAATGTGGCGGTCACGTCGGATGCTTTGGGTCGGCGGAACGCGCGGGCGGTGATCAGGTAGCGGGAATGGTCATCGATGATGTCGAGGATTTCGATGTCGGTGCCGTCAGCGAGGGTCCAGTGTGTGGTGTCTGCTTGCCAGCATTCGTTGGGGAGGTTTGCTTCGAAACGGATGTAGGAGGTGTGGGGTCGTTTCTTTGGTTCGGAGTCGATGAACCCGCCGCGGGACAAGATCCGCCAGATCGTCGCAGCTGACGGGGCGTCGAGTCCGTTGCGGGTGAGGTGCCAGGCGATGGTGTGGGGGCCGTTGTCCAGGCCGTCTCCGGCGAGTGTTTTGCGGAGCCGGATGATTTCGTCGCGGATTGTGGGGGTGGTTTGATTCGGGGATGCCAGGGGGCGTTTGGAGCGGGGTTGAAGAGCGTCGTAGCCGCCGTGGTTGTAGAGGGTGACGAGTTTGTGGACCCAGGATTTGGACACGCCGTAGTCCTGGGCGACGGATCTGATGCTGCGTTTTTCAATGATGACGGCGTCGACGAGGAACCTGGTTTGGTCCATGGGAACCCCCTGTTGGGTGGGTGTCCACTATGTCCCGAGACATGCTGTCCACTTTGTCCTGAACCAGAACACCCCCTCGCCCACTGTGAAATTCTCTTTGGTAGGGGACTCTCTTCGCGACGGATGGGTCGTTGCGAAGGCGGTTTTGGGTCGGCCGCGACGAGGAAAACGAACTGCCGAGGTCGTGGGCCGGGATTATGACTCCGGGGACTGGCGCCGCTTACTCGACCAACGTGATTGGCTGTCTTTTCTGCGTCTGGAGGACTACCTCGCGGCACCAGCCGGCACAAGGAGCCGCATCGTCGACGGTCGCGTCGTACGACTTTCTACCGAGGCCTACAACCGAGAGAAGATACGTCATCTCTCGGTGGTCCTCGAAACGGGACCTCGTTGCATCATCGAGTTCGGATGCGGGACGGGATGGAATCATCTTGCTCTCCGAGTGGCCGGCTACGAAGGCAGATACTTCGGACTGGACATCTCGCAGGCGGGAATTCTCGCTGCGCAGCAGAGGAGCGATCATTTCCAATTACAAAATCATGACTTTCGCACCGGAGACATGACAGACCGCCACACTTGGCCACCAAGCACGGTCGTCAATTACGAAGATGCAACTTGCTTTTCTTATCTGTCACTCGAACAGATACCCGGGCTTGCCGACGTGTTTGTTCGCGAGGCCTGGTCGAAGGGCATCAAGGTGTTGTACCTGTTCGAGAGTTCAAGTCCACGGGCCAGTAACTGGTATTCCAGAGTTCTTTCGGGCGTATACCTGCGTGCAAAGGACTATCAGCGCGATCTCGGCAAAGTTCTCAATCGACTCCAACAGCAGGGAGTCGTTGTGGAGTGGGGTCAGTCTGCACCTGTACTGAGCCCACGGCTCTTCAACGAAGTCTCTGTTTACAAAGTCATTCTGGGCGGCCGACCTGACCCGAGCGAAGCGACAAAAGCAATTCTGTGAACCGCCAGTCATCTTCCGTGTCGATGTCGCAGACGCGGTCTCTCGGTAGTTCGTAGAGTCGCCGTCGATACGTCTCTTCTGGTCTGTTACTGAGCCAGTAGTTGTTCGTTGACCAATAGAACTGACCTGCGTCGTAGAAGGTTTCCAGAAGATCTTGGGATCTTCGATTGAAGTTCTCGGGTTCGCGGAACGTGGCGAGGCCATCGGTGCTCAGTAGCCACGATCTCTGGATCGGTGCCGGGAATTTCGCGGCACTAAAGACTTGGTCCACTTCGCCGGATTGAAAAAGGTCGAGTGCCAACTTCAGGTCATCGGGAAACGCAAGAACAGCAGCCGGGTACATCACACAAGTCGAAGAGAAGACACACTTTTCGACCTCAAGCAAGAACTCGATCGCGTGAGCAATGACCGGCCGGGTGGGGCAGAGGTCATCGGAGAGCTCTTCTGGCCGTTTGAATGGCACGTCGGCACCAAAACTTCGCGCGATCTCGGCAATCTCATCATCGTCGGTGCTGACTACAACCCGTTCGAACAAACCTGATCGGTGGGCGGTATCTATTGTCCGGCCGATGAGAGGGACCCCATCCATCGGTCGGATGTTCTTTCGTGGTATTCGCTTGCTTCCGCCGCGAGCCGGAATGATCGCGATGTAGGGACCCACGCCGATCTCCTTTCCGCACATTCGGGGCACTGTCATACGTGTTGTTGTCAGAAGAGAACCGAGCGTTCCCGACTAGTCTTTATCGTACAGATGGTCAAGTTTTCCCACAGATTGGCGTTTTCCGCATCAGTCGCGGTTGTGTTCGCAGTTCTGAGCGCCATTCACAATGCAACGCTTGGGGACTATCCACTCTTCGAGCAAAATCCGCTTCTTTGGGCGGTTCTGTTCGTTGCCGTTGGAAGTTCAGCTGCCTACGTCGTTGATTTGCCCAATCGCGGCCGAATTTCCCGCAGCGCGGCCGGTGGATTGGTTGCCGGTGCAGTCGCGGTGGTTGTCGTTGCGTCCCTGCAGGCTCTGACGACGAGTCAATATCTGCCTCGTTTCGTTCTCTTCAGCACACCAATCGGTCTCGGTCTGATATCGGTGCTCTGGACGTTGTTTTTGCGAGGTCGGCTCAACAGTCGAAACGAGACACTGCTTCTGCTCACCGAGGGTGAGCGTTCGGAGATCTTTCTCGGGGATCTGGCCCGATTCGGCTCCGATCAATTCGACGAACAGAGAGTTGTCGTTGGTCGCGCGGCTTTCGATCAGGCAGCAGAGCTGTCGGCCGGGCAGGATGACTCATCCTCAGGGGTCACATGGGTCGTCGTGGACCTCGACAATCCGCTCGCCCGCGAGATTTGTGGACGACTGGTGAGCAATCGTTCGAAGAGGTTGCGGATCCGAACCCTCAGCGGTTTTTACGAGGAGTTTTTTGGCAAGCTTTGGCTCGAAGGTTTGGACGACTCGAATCTCGTCTTCGACATCGCCGAACTTCACCACCAGACTTACCAGCGCTTGTCGAGACTGGTTGACGTAACCGTTGGCTTTGTTCTCCTGATCGCACTTGGGGCCGTGTCTCCATTTGTCATTGTCGGGAATGCTCTGGGCAATCGGGGCCCGATCTTCTATCGACAGCCTCGCGTCGGTAGAGGCGACGTTGCGTTTTCCATTCTCAAGTTCCGGACAATGGGAGTGAGCAGCGCACCAACCGTCTGGACAACGGAAAATGACCCGCGGATCACGCCTTTTGGGGGCTTGTTGCGCAGGTTGCACATCGATGAACTGCCACAGGCGCTGAACATCTTGCGGGGTGACATTGCGATCGTCGGCCCGCGCCCTGAGCAGGTTGGTTACGTGGAAGTACTCGCCCGCGAAATACCGTTCTACGGATTGAGGCATGTGATTAGACCCGGTCTGACTGGCTGGGCTCAGGTGAATTACAAATACGGTTCGACTGTTGAAGATGCTCGGGTCAAATTGTCATACGACCTCCACTACATCCGAAATCAGAATCTTCTCCTCGACCTCAAAATTCTCGTCCGTACGGCGCGAAATATTTTCGGAATGAAGGGAACATGATGAACGACAACCACCATCGGGTGTCCATCATCTTGCCGACCTTTCAGGAAGAGGACTTCATCTTCGACTGCTTGACGTCCTTGAAAAATCAGGACTATCCATTCATCGACGAGATCCTTGTTGTCGATGGTCGTTCAACTGATGCGACTCGAGAGATTGCGCAGCACTTCGGGCACGGCGTGCGAGTCGTCGACAATCCAGGGCGTACCGCAGCCGCTGCAATGAACGTGGGCATCGACGCAGCGCGGAACGAAGTCATTGTTCGGGTCGACGCCCACACCCTCTATGAACGGGACTACGTTTCCGCCTCAGTCAGGGCACTCACCAGTACGGGTGCGACCATGGTCGGGGGGCGCATGGTCCCCATCGGCACGACTCGGTTCGGACGGGCGGTCGCTGCGGTCACTTCGTCACCTTTCGGTGTTGGTCCGGGTCGATTTCACTACGCAGACAAGGCCCAGGAAGTCGAAACGGTGTACCTCGGTTGTTTCAGGAAGAGTGACATTCGAGCAGTTGGAGGTTACGACCAAACGAATCTCCAGTGGGCGGCAGAAGATCAGGAACTCAATTTTCGACTCCGCAAGGCGGGGGGAAAGATTTGGCTCGACCCGACGATTCGATCGGTCTACTTCCCCCGACAGACCCCACGTGCGCTGTGGCGGCAGTACCACAATTACGGACTCTGCAAGGCGTCGACTCTCAAGAAGCACCGCCAGTTGCCGTATCTCCGCCCGATGATTCCTGCGTTGATGGTCATCGGGAGCGTGGCGTGGATTCCGCTGGTCCTCTTTCTGAGGGCGTGGTGGCTCATCCCGGCCCCACTTCTCGTGTACGCATGTGGAGCAACCGTGGTTGCGCGACGACTTTCGCACGGAGACCCAGGTGTGTCATGGCGGAATGCGATTTCTGCGCTCGCGATCTGCCATTGGTCGTATGGACTCGGCATCAACCGAGGATTCGGACGAATCCTCTTCCATCGCCCCTTCGAAACGCGGCCGGTGCGTCGTGTCTGATCCTCGAGTTCTTGCTCTTGTTCCCGCCCGGGGTGGATCAAAGGGTGTGCCAAAGAAAAATCTGAGACTGGTTGATGGTGTCTCGCTGGTCCATCGTGCGATTCAACTTGCCAAGGCAAGTGCATCGGTGACGGAAATCCATGTTTCGACGGACGATTCTGAGATTGCCGAACATGTCCGTGCGCTCGGCGATTATGCACAATTTCCAAGGGATGCCCGGTGGGCAACTGATGATGCCCGTGATGAGGAGGTGGTGGCGTTTGTGCTCGACGAGTTCGATCGTCGCGGCCGATCGTTCGACTACTTGGTCTATCTTCGGCCGACGGCACCTTGTCGTGACCTGAATCTGATCGACAAAGCATTTGCAGAGTTTCGCCAATCGACGAGTGCACGCAGTTTGAAAGCTGTCTCAACTGCGCGACAGCACCCGTACAAGATGTGGTGGCGGGACGAGGCAGGATTTCTCTCTCCGATATTGCCCGAGTTACACGATCAATTCGACGGCGTGGTGGATGTTCCACGGCAGGAACTGCCAATCGCGGTTGCGTCAAGTGCCGCCATCGACATAGTGCGGGTAGCGGATTTTCGACGGGATGGCCTCATACACACGTTCGAAATTCTCGGATTCGAGATCCCAGCCGACATCGACATTGACGTTGACACTGAACTCGACTTACAGGTGGCAGAATTGACCGCGCGGACGATGAAGGCGAGGAAAGATGACTTTTGAGATTGCTGGTCGTGCGATCGGACGCGGGTATCGAACTTTTGTGATTGCTGAAATCGGTCTGAATCACAACGGCGACATGATGATCGCCAAGCAGTTGATCGATGCCTCGAAAGCCGCGGATGCTGATGCCGTCAAGTTGCAAAAGCGCGATTCGCGCGCGTTGCTCACTCGTGCCCAATACGACTCGCCGTACACCGGCCCGAATTCTTTTGGTGCTACCTACGGGCTTCACCGGGAAGCGCTCGAGTTCGGGATGAATGAATATCGGGAATTGAAGACGTACGCCGAGCAGCGCGGGCTTGTGTTCATGGCATCTCCATGGGACCTGCCGAGTGTCGACTTTCTGGTTGCTCTCGGAGTGGTGGCAATGAAGATTGCCTCGGCCGACGTGACAAACACGCCGCTTCTGAGGCATGTTGCCGCATCAGGAATTCCGACGATTCTCTCGACTGGTATGTCGAGTGAGGGCGAGATCTCGATCGCGCACTCGATTTTTCGTGAATCAAAGACTGCAGTTGCAGTCCTTCACTGCGTCTCGACCTACCCCGCTTCATTCGAGGAGTTGCATCTTCAGACGATCGGTCATCTCCTCGAGAAGTTCGGCGATCCTGTCGGCTATTCGGGCCATGAGCGTGGTATCGCAATTTCCGCGGCCGCAGTTGCTCTCGGAGCATCGATCGTCGAGCGACACATCACTCTTGACCGTTCGATGAAAGGACCCGACCATGCGGCCTCTCTCGAGCCGACCGGTTTCTCAAAAATGGTCCGTGACATCCGGGCAGTCGAGTCCGCGCTTTCAGGCGTGAAGCGCGATGTTCTGGAAAGCGAGCGCCCCGTGCGAGCCAAACTTGGAAAGTCGATCGTTGCCGCCATGAACGTTGCTTCGGGGACTGTGCTCGAGGCACGCCATCTCACCGCGAAGAGTCCGGGAACGGGTATGAGCCCGCAGGTCATCGATTCGGTTGTCGGAAGACGGACGCTCGTGTCTCTCGAAGAAGACCAGCAAGTCACCTCGGACATGCTGGAATGACGCCACTTGAGTCGATAGAACTCGTCATCGCAGATGTGGACGGAACGTTGACTGACGGGTCCATGTACTACGGGGAAAACGGCGAAGTTCTGAAACGGTTCACGACATACGACGGTGTGGCAGTGGCGATGTTGAGGGAGATCGGAATCGAGACCGCACTCATCACTGCTGAGACGTCGGCAATCGTGACTGCCCGGGCGGCGAAACTTCGCATCTCGAAGGTCGTGTTGGGTTCGGTGGCGAAGGACCGCGACCTCTTGGACATCTGCGATCACTTCGGGGTCGCTCCCGAGCTCACCGCCTATCTGGGCGATGACATCGGTGATTTGCCCGCGATGAAGATGGTCGGTCTGAGTGTTGCCGTCGCCAATGCGACTCACGAAGTGAAAAAGTTGGCGAATCTCACACTAAAAACACGTGGCGGCGAAGGGGCGCTGCGTGAATTGGCCGAGATGATCGTCGCGAGCCGTCCGGGAGGGTAATGAGGTTTGCGGCAATCGTTGACCACCCGCAGCGCGACCTTCTCGGTTTGTCCCTGGTTTCTGCGCATCTTGCAACGATGGGTCACCAACTCGACTTGGTCTCGGCAGATTCCGCGGGTCGTCACTTGGTCAAGGGCAACTTCGATCTGGTGTTGGTCAACTATGTCCGGGACAACAACCGTCGATTGCTCCATCGGATACTCGATGGCGGTCAAAAAGTGGTGGTTCTCGACACCGAGGGTGGTGTGTTCGAAACCCCCGCACATTTCGAGCGCACCCTGTCGACCGACCGAGAACTCTTCACGCGACTCTCCTGCTATCTGACATGGGGAACACAGACGCGTGAACTCCTAGTGGAACAAGGCTTCCTGTCGGCCGATCGAGTGGTGATCACCGGTCAACCCCGATTCGACGTATACCGGCCGCCCTACCTTCCTGCGATGCGTGCAGTCGCCGAGGCCAGAACCCAAAAGACGCGTCCACGATTGCTGGTGAATTTCAATTATCCGATTGCACAACCACGTTTCGGCACCCCCGAATCAGAAGTTCGTGCCCTCGTCGAGCGAATGTCATGGCCCGAGGACGAAGCTGTTCGACTGCAACGTCGGCAGGCTGATGCGCGAAACGAGATGCTTTCCCTCGTAGACCTGCTTGCTTCGCGTATTCCTGAGATAGAGGTCGCCGTGCGGCCCCATCCCTTTGAGAGCATCGATGACCTTCTGAGCCTGACGAAACGTCATCGCAACATCGTGTTTGCAGGTAACAGTCCGATTCAGGACTGGATTGTTTCCTCGGATGTGGTTCTTCAGCGAGGTTGTACAACGGCCATCGAAGCATGGTTGGCGGGTTCCCTGGCAATTTCTCCGACATGGATCGACGCAGATCGCGGCGAGAACATTGCCGACAAGATGAGTCTTGAGATCGACACACGATCAGATCTTCTGGAGATCTGCGAGTCGTTGGGGAAGAGAGGCTTCCTGCCGAGCACCGCCGTTGACTTTGATCCACCAGAGGCGCACGTGGAAAAGGTTGTCGGTTGGGTGGGCCTCTGTGACGGTCGTTCGGCATGGCGTGTTGCGTCGGCACTCGAGCAGGTCGGTCACGAATCTCGGACGCGAAAGCGGCGACGTCGGGGATCAAGCGAAATTCTGCGGTCTGCTGTCCCTGCGAGAATCAAGAGACTCGGACGGACCAAGCGCATTTCGACTCTGTGGGACAACGCAAAGCTGGTGCGACGTTCCTTGATCCTGCGTGATGCTCCGGTCGTGGGCGTCATTTCTGCGGAGCTCAGGTTGTCGCGAAAACGGCCTTTTTACTGGCTGTCAACCGAGAATCTTCGAAGCAATCTCCCGAAGAGTCCCACTACGAACTGACGCACGAAAGGCCGCGGGAGTACCGAGGCGTACGAGGCCCGCCCGCGGTTCGCGGATCACATCGTCGAGTCGGGCCTGTGCTTCGAAGAAGAAAAAGTAGGCGAAATTTCGTGCCCGTCCCACGTTCACAGATGGAGGCAGTCGAAGGAACTCCTCACAGGACAGACGGTACTCATCGGGGTTTGCGGGTTCAAAAGTGAATCCCTTGAAGGCGAATTGGGCATCGCCCGCAACGAGGCACGGCTTGCCCTTGATGGCAGCCTCAAGACCGACAGTTGAGGCAAAGACATGAACGAGGCGCGACCCCTCGATCAATGGATATGACGACTGCGGATCACTCGGTTCGATGATCTCCACATTGGGAAAGGGCATCCCCGGTATTCCTCTGACGATGTCAGCGGCGCTCTCTCTACTCGTCGCATTTGAGACTCTCACTTCGGCCGGGTGGACCCGAACGACCAGCCGATGTTCAGGGTGGTTGCCGTACCACGTGACAACGTCCACGAGCCACGACCGCTGGTCGGGGTAGCAGGCACCGCGGTTCTGAGCGGCCGTGTCCCACACAACGTTCGTGAGTAGGACCGAAAAATCGTCGGTTCGAGGGGTGAAATCCGGATCGGGCCAGAAATTCGCAATTGATCGCCGACCGTACATGCGATCGGTGAGGTAGGCGTCCAACTGCGCATCTTGTTCCGGGTTGAGCTGCCGGTCCATGACGCGAGGCCAGATTCCCGTGGTGTCGTATCGTGAGGCGGGAAAGCCATCGGAGACAAAAACGCTTCCTTTGTCGTAGCCACGCTCATAGGTGACAACACGAATGCCTTTTTTCTCGGCGCAATGTGTTGCGAGTCGTTCAAAAAAGAACTGCCCATTCAGCATGAAGATCACGTCGGGCCGGTCCCTCTCGAGTCGGGCCGTCAATTGTCGGACAAATAAATGCCCCTCACGAATGGCCGAACGAAGGAAGCCGAGACTCAAAGGATCTGCCGCGAGATCTTCGCTGCACAAGAACCAACGAACTGATGTGCTGACCAATCGTCCGATGGGAACGCCATCCCATTCGTAGTCGAGCAACTCTTCGAGAGATTTTCCGTTGAGGTCGTCGGCGTCATTTGGTGTCCCGTCCTGCAGCTCGATCGGGTGAATGCCGTGGGCATCGAGAGTTTTTGAGTTCAGGTGTTTGCACGTACCGCACGGCGGCGGCCCAAACTCATGGATGTGAACGCGGTCGCAATACTGGCGTCCACCTCCGCACGTGTAGTGGACGACTCGTGCACCGTGTGAAAGAAGTGTCTTGTGGACGATTGCCTCGAGATTGGCATGGTAGGCCCAGGATCTGGGAGTCAGAATCGCCACGGTCTGCTGTGTTCCACCAGACCCCGTGGCGGCTTCCGAGACAGGCTTCAATTTACGGGCACGTCGTAGTTCTTCGGATTGACCTGCCGCACGAAGCGCGCCCTCACGCAGCCGGGTCCAACGAGAAAACCTTGTCATCGGGTGGTGCGGATCGGGTCGTTCGGTCTCGAGGTGAAATCAAGCGCTCGACGCTGTGCGCTGCTCAAGACACTCAGGTCAAAGTTGTCGGGAATCAGGGGAACTTCAGCTTTGCCCCCAAACTCAGGCTCAAGAACGTAATTGATCGTCAACATGTCTCGATCGTGAGACTTGCATTTCGTCCCTCGGTGAAAGCCCGTGGTGTCGGCAAAGACGACCGAACCCGGTCGCCCGAGTGCCAACTTGACATCATTGCGGGCGTAATGGCGGAGGATGTCATCGTCTGTCAGCCGATATGAGACCCGCCATCCTCCAAATTTTGCTCTGTGTGATCCACGTACATGGCAAAACGGACCGGAGTTCTCATCGACATCCGTCAGATAGAAGAAAACCTTCAAGATACGTGGGCTATTCGGATCGGAATGAAACCACAAGGTGTCGAATTCGGTGAGTGAATTCTTGAAGCTTCTCCGCAAGTTGCTGCCACCGATTGCGGCCGGCCCACCGAGATAGGCGGAAGCTATCGCCAACAGTCGTTCGTCCAAAGCAAGGTGAAGTGCATTCTCTGACCGGAGAAAGGGCTGGTCTACCGCAACGTAGTTGGTGAGGTCACGGTATGCGTCTGGTCCCTGCGACAGAACATCCGCTGCAAGAAATGA
>Ga0315901_10009260_pt1 | contig 11343 bp, 6 predicted proteins | sample LakEriMetagenome_10_FD_203761 | JGI IMG/M metagenome (GOLD analysis project Ga0315901, IMG submission 203761) | Freshwater fungal communities from buoy surface, Lake Erie, Ohio, United States - Buoy 2 MA116 | ecosystem: Environmental > Aquatic > Freshwater > Lake | place: USA: Lake Erie, Ohio...
TGGGACTACGACAGCCGGGTGCGGGGCCTGGCCGCGCTCCTGTTGAGTTCCCCGCGCTTCCAGGAGCAATGAGCCGCCGCCAAGGGAATCCATCCACCCGCCTCCGCCCACACCGACCCGCCCCGCCCCGACCATGAACACGCCGCAGATCCTCACCCGCCGCAGTTTCCTGAACACCGCCACCGGACTGGCGGCCACGGCCGCGCTCGGCTCGCTCACCGACGTGCCGCTCTTCGTGCAGAAGGCCCTGGCCGAGGGCACCCTCGGGAAGCCCGACGCCAACGGCCGGGTCAAGAAACTGCTCTTCATCTTCCTGCGCGGGGCCAACGACGGGCTCAACTCGGTCATCCCCCACGGCGACGACGCCTATGGCCCGAAGATCCGCGACAACATCGCCATCCCGGTCGACCCGGCCCAGGGCTGGAACGCGCAGGGCAAGGCCCTGTTCCCGGAGGCCGGCACCGGCGGGGGCACCTTTGCCTACCCGTATTCGCTGCCGCTGGGCAATGGGTTCGCCGGGCTGCACCCGGCGCTGAAATTCCTGGTCCCGGTGTACAACGCCGGCGAACTGGCGGTGATCCACCGCGTGGCCTATCCGCAGCAATCGCGCTCGCATTTCGACTCCCAGGCCTACTGGGAGACCGGGGCCCCGAGGGCGACCATGGTCAAGGACGGGTTGCTCTACCGCGCCATGGTGGAGTCGGGGCGACCGGGCAGGAATTCCCTCACGGGCGTCTCCTTCCAGAACTCGCTGCCGTTGTTGCTGCGCGGATCGCGGGCCGCGATGACCAATCTCTCCGACCCGACGCGCTACGACCTGCTGGGCGTGCCGAACACCGCCGACGGCAACGCCAAGGCCGCCCGCGCCCTGGAGGCGGCGACCGGTGCCGCCTTCCCGGGCAAGGCCAACCGGGACCTCCTCCAGCAGCAATACGAGAACATGCGGCGCACGCTGGAGATCTTCGCCGGCATCGACTTCAGCGAGACCGGCAACACCTTCGTGGATGGCGACAACACCGACGGCAACAAGCCCTACCACCTGTTTCCGACGACGAACGCGAAGAACGGGGCCGGCCCATCGGGCACGACGAACCCGGGCTATGTGGTGCCGACCGCTTCCTACGGCTACTTCAACCAGCTCAAGTCGGCCGCGCTGGTGCTCAACAAGACCGACGCCCTCGTGGCCGGCACCCAGATCGACGGCTGGGACACGCACAGCAACCAGGGCGGCGTCACCGGGGCCCACGCCAACCTCCTGCAGCGGGTGGGATGGTCGATCTACGCGCTGCGCCAATACTTTCGCCGACATGCCGAACAATGCCGTTGGGAAGACCTGGTGATCGTCACCCTCTCCGAGTTCGGGCGGACCACCATCGAGAACTCCGACAATGGCACCGACCATGCCGAGGCCAGCGTGATGCTGGTGGCGGGCGGCGGAGTGAAGGGGCTGCGGACCGACGCCTCGGGCAAGGTCATCCGCAGCGGCGTCTTCAACTGCGGCCCGTCGGACCCGGTGCCTTGGCAGACCGGCATGAACGGGTCGATGTTCCAGAGCACGGGCCGCTACCTGCAGCGGGCGACCGATTTCCGCTCGGTGATGGGCAAGCTCGTCCGGGATCACCTCGGGGCCACGCAGGAGCAACTCGACCGCATCATCCCCGGCTATGCCGACCCGAACCAGAGCCTGAAGGCCGGCGGCGTCCAGGCGCAGGACAAGGTGCGCGTGACCGGGGAGCCCGACATCGTCTGAGCCGTCCGGGTTCCCGATCAATCCACGGGACGGAAAGCCCTCCGGTTGGATCCGCCCGACACATCCGACGGGGAGGGGAAACCGACGCCGAGGTTCAGGTCCCGTGGATGTTGAACCAACCGGCACAGTAGGGACATTTGACGTCGCCCTTGGGCGAGACCTCGTCGCCCTCCTGGATCCGCGCACCGCAGGCGGGGCACTGGTATGGATCCCGACGGGCATCCCCGGCAGGCGCGCCGGCGTCGACCGGTTTCAGGGCCGCCCCCGGCGACCGCCCCTCCAGGTCGGGAAGTTTCCATCGCAGCGGATCGGAGAGCACCCCGGGATCCTCAAGGCGCGAGACCGCCATCACCACCCGCCTGATCTGGAAGGCGACCAGGATCACCAACAGCGCCACCATCAGCATCAGGTGCCAACGTTGCAGGCCTGAAGCCTCGGAAAAGGCTTCGGAAGGACCGAGGAATCCCTGCCGCATCAACCCCGCGAACACGAGTGCCCCAAACCCGACCAGAAGGAACAGCGGGAAGACCCTGGCGAATCCGGCACAACCGGGACCGGCCGCAGCCACCGTTCTCGGAGACAGCGCCAACGCGTTGCGGGAAGGGCGGGAAACCATGGGTCCTTGGATACCATCCGTTCCGATGGGAAGAAAGGCCCGGGATTCCACCAGGCGCCCGCCGACAGCCGTCCGCGGTGAGGCGGTCCGTGGGTTCGCGCGGCCATGCCGGACCAAGAAAACGCCCGGGTGGGCTTGAAATCCCCGGGCCGCCGACCGACAACAACGGACGTGACTTCGATCAAGTTCGGCACCTCCGGATGGCGCGGGCTCATCGCGCGGGACTTCACCTTCGAGAACGTCCGATTCGCCGCGCAGGGCATCGCGGACCACCTGCTCGAGGAACTCAAGGCGGCGGGAGACTCCGCCGGCTCCCAGAAGCCCGAGGTGATCATCGGCCACGACACCCGCTTCCTCGGTCGCGAGTTCTCGCTGGCCGTGGCCGAGGTGCTGGCCGCCAACGGGCTCGTGCCCCGGCTCTGCCAGCGGGATGCACCGACGCCGGTCATCGCCCACACCATCCGGGTGCGCAAGGCCCTGGGCGGCATCAACATGACGGCCAGCCACAATCCGGCCGAATATCAGGGCCTCAAGTTCAGCGTTTCCAACGGGGCGGCGGCCCCGCCCGAGGTCACGCGCCGCATCGAGGCCCACATCCGCCACCGCCAGGAGTCGGGCTGGACCTTCCAGGCCGGGCTCGTCGGATCGTTCCGCTGCCAGGAAATCGATCCCGCGCCGGCCTACCTGAAGCAGATCCGCAAGCAGATCGACTTCGCCGCCATCCGGAAGGCCAAGCTCAAGATCGCCGTTGAATTGATGTACGGCACCGGGCGCGGCTACCTCGACACGCTGCTCGAGGACGACGGTGGGGCCAAGGTCCTCCGGTTCCACGACACGTTGAATCCCAGCTTCGGCGGGCATCATCCGGAACCCAACGCCGAGGGCATGGCCCCGGCCCGCGAGGCCATCCTGGCGGGCAAGGCCACGCTGGGGCTCGGCCTCGACGGCGACGCCGACCGCTTCGGCATCGTGGATCGCGACGGCACCTGGCTGACACCGAACCAGATCCTGGCCCTGGCCCTCTACCACCTGAAGAAGAACCGGGGCTGGACCGGCGCGGTGGTGCGCACCGTGCCCACCAGCCACCAGGTCGATGCGGTGGCCGAACTGCTGGGTGTGCGGGTGCACGAGACGCCGGTGGGGTTCAAGTACATCGGGGCCCTCATGGAGTCCGAGCCCATCATCGTGGGCGGCGAGGAGTCCGGCGGCCTCAGCGTGAAGGGCCATGTGCCCGAGAAGGATGGCATCCTGGCCTGCCTGCTCATGGCCGAGCTGGTCGCCACCGAGAAGAAGCCCCTGATGAAGATCCTGGCCGACCTGGAGAAGAAGACCGGGGAATTCCACACCACGCGCATCAACGTGGCCATCCCGCCCGACCGGAAGGAGGCGCTGCTGCATCGCCTCTCGGCGGGACTGGACAAGGTCGGCACGGCCAAGGTCGAGCAGTTCATCACCACCGACGGCTTCAAGTTCGTATTGCCCAACCGCGAGTGGGTCGCCTTCCGCGCCAGCGGCACCGAGCCCTTGATCCGCTGCTACATCGAGGCCAAGTCGGCCGCCCAGCTCAGGAAGCTCGAGAAGGCCTGCCGGGCCCTGCTGCTGGCCTGAGGGGCGTTCGGTGACTCCGCGGGCGCCTCGGACCCCGTGGCAGCGGAACCTCACCCGATCGGTCAGGCCAACACGGCGTGAACCACCTCGCCGTGGACGTCGGTCAGGCGGCGCTCGAGGCCGTTGTGGTAGTAGGTGAGCCGCTCGTGGTCGAGCCCGAGCAGGTGCAGGATGGTGGCGTGGAAATCATGCACGGTGACCACGTCGTGGACGGCCTTGTAGCCGAACTCGTCGGTGGCCCCATGGCTGAAGCCGCGCTTCACCCCCGCCCCGGCCATCCAGCAGGTGAACCCGGCCGGGTTGTGGTCGCGCCCCTTGGCCCCCTTCTGGAAGGTCGGCATGCGCCCGAACTCCGTGCACCAGACCACCAGCGTGTCGTCGAGCAACCCCCGCTGGCGCAGGTCGATGAGCAGGCCCGCCGTGGGCTTGTCGAGCACCGGTCCGTGCAACGCGTACTGGCTGGCGATGTCCTTGTGGCCATCCCAGTTGCTCACACCCTCGCCGCCGGTCTGGTAGGCGCCGTTGAAGAGCTGGACGAAGCGCACCCCCTTTTCGACGAGCCGCCGGGCCAGGATGCAGTTGCGGGCATAGGCGGCCCGCAGGTCCTTGATCTTCGTGCCGCCTTCGTCCGCGCCGTAGAGCCTCAGGATGTGCTCCGGCTCGCTGGACAGGTCGGCCACCTCGGGCACGGCCAGTTGCATGCGGGCGGCCAGCTCGTAGCTGGCGATGCGGGCGGCCAGCCCGGTGTCGCCCGGGAAACGCTCGGCATGGCGCTCGTTGAGGCGCTGGAGGAACCCGCGCGTGGCCGAATCGGCCGCAGCCGTGATGCCGCCCGGGGCGGCCAGGTTGCGGATCGGGTTCGTGGCGTTGAACTCGGTGCCCTGGAAGGCCGCCGGCAGGAACCCCGGGGCCCAGTTGTTGACGCTGTTCTGGGGCTTGCCGCGCGGGTCGGGAATGGCCACGTAGGCCGGAAGGCTCTGGTCGTCGCTGCCGAGCGCGTAGGTCATCCACGCACCCAGGCTGGGAAAACCGTCCAGCGTGTAGCCGGTGGACATGTAGTTCTCGCCGGGCCCGTGCGTGTTGGTCTTGCCCTGCATCGAGTGGATGAAGCACATCTCGTCGGCGAGATCACCCAGGTGGGGCAGCAGCTCCGAGATCATCTTGCCGCTCTGGCCACGCGGCCGGAACTCCCACGGGCTCTTGTTCAGCGCCCCCTGCTCGCCCTGGAAGGTGATGAGCTTCTCGGTGCCGGGCATGGGCTGGCCGTGGCGCCGGATCAGCTCGGGCTTGTGGTCGAAGGTGTCGAGCTGGCTGCAGGCGCCGCTGCAGAAGATCACCAGCACGTTCTTGGCGCGCGGGGCGAAGTGCGACTGTCGGGCGCCATAGGGACGCCCCGGCGCGATGGCCGGGCGGAAGGGTTCCTTCCGGGCAACCGTCTGGGCCAGCAGCCCCTGGCGCCCCAGCAGGTGGGTCAACGCGATGGACCCGAGCCCCAGGCCGGTGTCGCCCAGGAACCGTCGCCGGTTCAGCAGCGGGCTGTGGAAGGCGGGCGGGATCGGCGCGTTCATGGGATGAAGAGGAACTCGTTGGCGTTGAGCACGCCCCGGCAGAAGGCCTGGAGCCCCTGGGCCCGGACGAAGGCGGTCGCCTCCGCCGACTCGGTCGCCTGCGGGCCGCGGTTGAAGGCCAGTTCCCAGGCGGCCCGGACCTGCGACTCCGGAGCCTCGCCCGCCTCACGCTTCAGGCGCTCGGCGAAGGTGCGCGACTGGTCGAGGATGAACCGGCTGTTGAAGAGGTTCAGGGCCTGGAGCGGCGTCGTGGAGACGCTGCGCCGGGGCATGACCAGGCTGCCGTCCGGGCAGTCGAAGGCCCCGAAGATCCCGTCCTGTTCCATGCGCACCTTGAAGGCGTAGACCATGCGCCGGGTGTCCTCGGGCCCGAAGGCCTCCTTGGGGTGGTAGTGGTAGACGTTCTCGCGGTCCACCGCATGCAGGTAGAAGCCCGGGCCCCCGCGGGCTCGATCCAGGTTGCCGCTCACGGCCAGGATGCTGTCGCGGATGCCCTCAGCCTCCAGTCGCCGCGGCGGGAAGCGCCAAAGCAACCGGCTGCCCGCATCGACGGCCAGGGCCTCCTTCCGCGGCGCGCCCGACTGCCGCCAGGTGGCCGAGGTGAGGATGCGCCGCTGCAGGTGCTTGAGGCTCCAGCCATGCTCCACCAGGTCGCTGGCCAACCAGTCGAGCAACTCGGGGTGCGAGGGCCTGGACCCATTCCGGCCGAAGTCGTTGGGCGTGTCCACGAGACCCACCCCGAACTGGTGCTGCCAGAGACGGTTGACGATCACCCGGGCGGTGAGCGGGTTGTCGCGGTCGGCGATCCAGTCGGCCAGCGCCAGGCGCCGGTCGCGCTCGGGAAGGTTGGTCGACAGGGTCAGCGGGCGGAACAGCGCGAGGGTGCCCGGGGCCACCACCTCGCGCTTCTGGAGGGGGTCGCCGCGGTGCAGTCGGTGCGTCGCGCCCGGTTGCGAAAACGTCCCGGAATACACGGTCGGCGCCTTCGCCAACTCGGCCTTCTCCCGGCGCGCCGCCTCGAGTTCCGCGAGCCACCGCCGGCCGTTGGCCGCCTCGGCGTCGGCGAGGCCGTCGAAGCGGTAGACCGGCCCGGCCGGTTTCGCGGGTTCCCCGGAGAACGGCGCACGGTCGTCGGAGGTCGTCACCGTCCTCCAGGCCCCGGGCTCGGCCGCCACCTCGATCCGGTACCGGGTCGCCACCCGATCCTTGAACTGGCCCTCGCGGTCCCGGCCCCAGACCACACGGTCGATGCGCTCGGTCCTTGGGAACTCCAATTGGACCCATCCCTGGCCGGCCTCGCTGGAGATCCAAGAGCGGCCGTTGCCGGTGCGCCCGTCGTTCAGGTGCTCGAGCTTGTGGATCTCATACCCGGCGAGGGTGCCCGAGGCCGACGGCCTGGTCCCGGCCGAGGCGAGCGCGACGTTGCGGTCGCCGGACCAGGCCTCGAGCTCGTCGAGACAGGGTTCACCGCCGGAGCTGGCCAGGATGGTGAACCGGAGGAACCGCGCCGGGGTGGCGGGGAAGCGGTCTTCGTTGACCTTGGCCTCGACCGCCGGACGCCGTTTCGAAACGGGCCCGGTCTCGAGGGCGGGAGCCTTCGCCACGAACGCCTCCAGACGCTTCTCCAAGTCGCCCACCCGGCCCTCGAGCCGCTTCAGCGCTTCGACCCTCTCCGGTGGCTGGGGCAGCGGGCGTTCCCCGTGCTGGACGCCCGAGAAGATCGCCGCCATGGCGTAATACTCGGTGTGCTGGATGGGGTCGAACTTGTGGGTGTGGCATCGGGCACAGCCCAGGGTCAGCCCCAGGAAGGCCGTGCCGGTGGTGCCGACCATGTCGTCGATCTCGTCGGCGCGCTGCATCGCCGTCAGCGTGATGTCAGGGCTCTTGACGATGTCCACCGGGCCGGCCACGAGGAACCCGGTGGCCACGTCGACCCCCAGGGCGTCGCCGGCGATCTGCTCGCGCAGGAAGCGGTCGTAGGGCTTGTCGGAGTTGAAGGCCTCGATGACGTAGTCGCGGAAGCGCCAGGCGCTCAGCCGCTCCCGGTTGGTCTCGAAGCCGTTGCTCTCGGCGAAGCGGACCACGTCGAGCCAATGGCGCCCCCAGCGCTCGCCGTAGCGGGGGTCCTCGAGCACGCGATCCACGAGGCGCTCGAAGGCCCCGGGCCGCGTGTCGACCAGGAACGCCGCGACCTCTTCGGGCGTCGGCGGGACCCCCAGCATGACGAGGTGGAGTCTCCGGACCAGGGTGGCAGGGTCCGCCTCGGACGATGGCTGCAAGCCCTCCCTGGCCAACCGCTCCCGGACGAAGGCGTCGATCGGGTGGGTCGACGCCGGAAGACCAGACGCCCCGACCGCGATGGGCACCGCGGGCCGCACCACCGGCTGGAAGGCCCAGTGCGGCGGTGGTGGCGTCGCCGGCTGACCCTCGGCTGCCCCGAGACCCAGCGCGATCGAGCAGACCACGGAGACGCCGATCCCGCGGAGGAGCCTGCCCCAGATCGGGCGCACGAGGGATTCGGCCGAGGCGGTTGGATCTCCGGGGGGCATGCGGGCGGCTACTCCTTGGACTCGGTGGACACGGCCCGGATGGTCACGATGCGCCCCTTGGCCATGCGCTTGAGCGTGAGCTTGAGGTCGCCCTTTTCGGCGGCCACCAGGCGCTCGAAGTCGGCCACCGTCGCCACCGGCTGGTCCTGCACATGGGTGATCAGTTCATAGGGCTTCACGCCGGCCACGCTGGCCCGGCCGCCCGGCTCGATGCGGGACACCACCACGCCGGGCTCGTCGGCCTTGCGCTGGATGTAGCGGCGGACGTCGTAGGTGAGGTTCCGCACGGTGATGCCGAGGCTCTCGGACTTGAAGCGGACGGCCGACTCGTAGTGGGTCGGTCCCGGCACGACCTCGAACTCGCGGCTCAGCAGCTTGCCCTCCTCGACGAACTCGGCGGTGACGCGCGTGCCGAAGCCGAGGTCGGTGAGGGCCCGGGTGAAGGGGGTCTCGACCGGCGGCCACGGCGTGGGGATGCGCTCGAAGAACTGGTCCCGGATCTCGTCCAGCCGTTCCCACGGGAATCCCTGCGCCCGCGCGAAATCCTCCTCGAGCTGCACCTCGATCGGCACCGGCTGGGACGGGGCCCGGAGCCTCAGCAGCACCATGCCGGCCTGGATGCCGGCCTTGGCCGCCGGCGACTCGGGATGCACGTAGGTGACCAGCGCACCGGTCTGCCCGTCGCGCGTCTGGTCGGAGACCCGGTTGGCCCGGGCCAGCTCCCGGGTCAGTGGCTGCAGCTCCACGCCCAGCCAGGCCAGGCGGTTCTCGTCGGCCTCCGACACGGGCACGTTGGCCGGGTCGGCCGTGGCCGGCAGTCGGCCCACCGCCTCGGCGATCTGCCGCGCCGTGGTCAGTTGCCGGCGTCCGGCGAAGGGGTCGCGCACCCCGCCGAGCAACTCGCGACGGGCCACGGGCAGGGCGTAGAGCGCGCGGTCGAGGGTGAAGAGGAAGGTGTCCTTGACCTCCGGGTCGGGCAGCTCCGGATAGGCCTCGAGACGGGCCCCGACCCGGACACCGGCGATGCGGGACTCGTGGAAGTACGCCGAACGGGTCTCGCCGCGCAGGTCGATCTCGGCGCGCAGCAGCAACTGCCCCATCCGGTCGGCCGGGTGCACCGGATCGATGCGCAGGGCCTCGCCCAGCGGTTGCTCGGGCTCAAGCACCAGGACTCCGAAATCGCGCAACGAGGCCACGAACTTCGCCGGCACGGACGGTTGGCCCCCGTCGCGCTGGATGGAGGCCCGCTCCAGGCGCGCGGTGATGCCGCTCCGGAGGGCCGCCAGCACGGCCACCCGGCCACCGGGCAGGAGCACCCCGAGTTCGTTGCGCTCGGTCGCCGAATCATCAGCCTCCTCGTCGCCGCGGGTGCGCATGCGCATGGGGTTCTGGCCCGGGGTGGCCTTGGGGCTGCGGAAGCTCAGGCGCACCCGCACGAGGGTCCGGGCGGTAAGCTCCTCCAGCTCCTTGAGGCGCCCGGTGAACCCGGCCGCGTCGATCATCTTCCAGTCGAGGGGGTGGCCGCGCCAGCGCTGGTCGGTGTCGAGGCGATGGTTCATCACCAGGCCCAGGGGGCGACCGGTGGCCGAGACGGCCAATCCCTGGTGGTCGAGGACGCGGAAGGCCTGGCCTGACTCGGTCTGGAGGAACTGCCCCCCGAATGGCAGCACCACGCGGACCATCTGGCCGTCCTGGCGGTGGTAGCCGACGAGGCCGGCCGGCGCCTCGGAGGCCTTGGACCCCTTGGCCGGAAATGCCAGGGGGCGGGTGCCGGCGATGGGCTGATCAAGCGTCAGGACGAAGGCCCACTGTTGCACGCCATAGGCGGTGACCCGGGCGGTGGAGCGGTTTTCCCCACGTCGCACCACGATCGACCGGATGAAGCGCGGGTGCACGCAGGGATCCATGGCCACGACGGTGGTCGGACCCACCAGGAAGCCGGTGGTCTCCAGCGGCCGCTCCTCGGCGACGAGGTCGGCGAGGCTGTTGGACCGGGGTCCCGTGGACTTGGGGTCCTGGTCGAGGATCCCGTGCGGCGCGTCACCACGGTCGAACTGCAGGGCGAACTCCACCTGCACGAGGCCCGGCGCGACCCCGGAAATCCATCGGGCCGGGTCCTTGCCCAAAGGGGCCGCCGTCACCGGCGGGGCCCAGCCAGCCAAGGCCGACACGAGGAGCAGCAGGAGGAGGCGAGTCATGTGTCACGGAGATTAGGCCACCTCGCCCGAAACCTCCAATGGCCATCTTCGCCTGGGATGGGCTCACCCCCCCGGCCCGGAAACCCCTCCGTCCGTCAGGGCCTCACCAGCGCAGCGCCTGGAGCCGACGCGAGACCTCCTCGGCGTTGGCGCGGCTGTTGAAGGCGCTGACGCGGAACCATCCCTCGCCATTGCTGCCGAAGCCGCTGCCCGGGGTGATGACCACGTTGGCCTCGCCCAGGATGCGGTCGAAGGCCTGCCAACTGGTGTGTCCCTTCGGAGCGTCGACCCAGATGTAGGGAGCGTTCACGCCGCCGAACACCCGATGTCCGGCCGCCTTGGCCCCGGCCACGAGAATCTTCGCATTGCCCATGTAGTGCTCGACCAGCGCGGCCACCTGGGCCTTGCCCTCCGGCGAATACAAGGCCTCGGCGGCCCGCTGGACGATGTAGGAAACGCCATTGAACTTGGTGGTCATGCGGCGCGACCACAGCGGGTGCAGCGGCTTGGACTCGCCCGAGGCCGTCGAGGCCAGGAGCGTCTTGGGAACCACCGTGAAGGCGCAGCGCAGGCCGGTGAATCCGCCGTTCTTGGAGAAGCTGCGGAACTCGATGGCGCACTCCCGGGCCCCCGGGATCTCGTAGATCGAGTGCGGGATGGTCGGGTCGCTGATGTAGGCCTCGTAGGCGGCGTCGAAGAGGAGGATGGATCGGTTGGCCAGCGCGTACTTCACCCAGGCCTCGAGCTGCGCCCGTGAGGCCGTGGCCCCGGTGGGGTTGTTGGGCGAGCACAGGTAGATGACGTCCACCCGCTCCCGGGGCGGCTCGGGGATGAAGCCGTTCTGGGCGGTGCACGGCAGGTAGGTGATGCCCGCGTAGGCGCCCGAGGCGTCGGCCTCGCCGGTGTGTCCCACCATGACGTTGGTGTCCACGTACACCGGGTACACCGGATCGGTGATGGCGATGCGGTTGCTGGAGCCCAGGATGTCGAGGATGGCCCCGCAATCGCACTTCGAGCCGTCGCTCACGAAGATCTCATCATCGGCCACCTCGAT
>Ga0315901_10009261_pt1 | contig 11343 bp, 12 predicted proteins | sample LakEriMetagenome_10_FD_203761 | JGI IMG/M metagenome (GOLD analysis project Ga0315901, IMG submission 203761) | Freshwater fungal communities from buoy surface, Lake Erie, Ohio, United States - Buoy 2 MA116 | ecosystem: Environmental > Aquatic > Freshwater > Lake | place: USA: Lake Erie, Ohio...
ATTTTTTGTGTGTCGCTCAATCTACGCATCGACTTTGCCCGTGACAATTACTAACCCTTCTAGACATGTAAGCGTCGTCGATGCTTGTTGAGCTAAACCCTATAGTAGTACTATAGTGTTATCCTCAAACCCTATAGTGCCACTATAGGGTTTGGATTTAGGTGTTTACCCCAGTAAAAACTTCCAGAATTAAATGGTACTATCTGTATTACCCATTGTGCAGGTAGCTGGCTTAAATCATGAAATAAATAAACCACAAGTTCTCAGCGCTGAAACTAACGCTGATGCCAAAAACACTGCTAATTTTTTAGGGCCAAAAACTAATGAGCACCACAGCGAAGCTGAAGAAGCAAAAAAACTAATTCATAAATTAAACACCGAGCTCATCCCGCAGTGGTCCAAAAAATATAATCTACCTGCGCCAGTAACAAGCCTGATAAAAATGGGTGTGCCATTCTTGGATGATAATTGGGGACCAAGAATTTTAGCGGCGATGGGTAATGAGGTAGCTGAAGCGCTGAAGCCCAGCATGAAAGAGCTCGGTGTGCCAAAATTTTTATCATCAATAATTTACTATGGTTCTTGGGCTGTTGCTCTTGGCTCTTGCTCAGCCAGAGCGGGCTTGCGCGCTCTGGGTCACGGCTCGTATAAGCCTTTAGTGAAATCCGCTGGGCAAGACTTGGTGGCGGCAATTGGCGGACCCACTTTAATCGTACTAGCGGCTAACTGGATCCAAAACCAAGTCTATGACAGGATTAAGGCTCTACCATCAGCTGTAAAATCGATAGTAAGACCCTTCGTTTCGCTTTTGTGTTCGTACCTGACTATCCCGCGGATACTGGATCCTATTGGAATAAAATTTGGGAATTGGGCGGTGAGTTTATTGCCAAAAAATGAATCTATTTCTTCTGGTTTAGAAAAGTATTTTTTGAAAAAAGATTCTGCAGAACTAGCAAAAGATTTACGCAAGCAGGGTATAGAAGCAATTGCTTTTGATATGGACGGTACATTGGTAGAGACCGAAGATATAAATTTAAAAATCGTAGAAGATGGCCTAAAAAAGCATAAAATAGCCTTAACAGAAACAGAAAAACAAGAGTATGTCGGCACAACTATCCAAAGCTTTTGTCAAATGATTTTAAATAGACGCGGCATAACAGATGCAGAGAAAAAAGCAAAAGAGATAGCAGAAACAAAAAATAAATTATTCCCCGAAATGCTAAAAACAGGTCAAATCACTGCTTTTAATAAAGTGATTGATTTAGTAAAAGCCTTATATAAAGAGGGATTTAAGCTAGCTTTAGTAACTAGTAGCAGAAAAGCAATCATGCAACAAGTTTTAGAGCATTTCCAATTAAGCGATATGTTTAGCGTACAATTAGCACGCGAAGACGCTGATGATAAGCTAAAACCAAACCCTTATATCTACAATAAAGCACTTACACAGTTAAATCTAAATGCTAGTCCCTCAAAAGTTTTAGTCTTCGAAGATTCTGCCCCGGGCATCAATTCTGCTCATGGAGCCGGCGCTAATGTAGTGGTGATTAAAAACTTAGAAACTCAAAACCCTACAAAAATTCCAAGCGATTCAAGGATTCATAAATTAGATATGACTCAGTTTTCAGGGGGTTCTTAAGCCAGAAACTTTATTTGGATTTAATTAGTGTATCGATTAATGCAAGAAGTTTAACCTCAGGTTCCTCAAAATTTCCCATAGAAAAAACTGAATTAGCGGCTTCTGGGACAGAATAGTGAGGTTGATTAATAAAAGCTCCATAAACATTTCTGAATTTTTCTTGAGTTACTTTTTTAAATGGAAAAGGATGTATCTTATCAACATCTTCGGTGACTATACCACCATAATCATCAGCACGATGTGCTTCGGGTTGGGCTAAATAAACAGCATGATTTCTAAATTTATTTCTTAATTGCTTTGAATTAGCCGCTTGAAATAGAGAAGTGCTACAGGAAGCAGCCTCATCAGCGGCATCAGGAATACCAGCGAAAATAACCTTGTCATCCCTTTCTAAGTTAACTTGAGAGCAGTTGTTAACAATTTCATCTTCACTTAGTCCCACACGATGAACATGTAAATCGCGAATATTTCTCTCAGCAATATTAATTGCCAAATATCTGTTAAGAACAGAATCTGAACCCAATTCTTGAATTGCATCGAATTGCTCTTCAGTTTCTTGCGACGATATACTATGTTGGTTCATCTCTTTAATGATTTTTTCTTCAGATTTCCTCTGTTGTTCTATCAGTTCATTGAGTTCAGGTTCAGGCAAAGCTGGTATAAATAAATGTACACTCATAATAATAATCGTATCATATTATTTGAATTTCAAGAGTGAGGATGCAATATCAAATATTAAAATTGAAAAGACCTATAAATCAGTAAACAATTCAGTTCTTTTTTGTTAAGCGGATTCCGCTTCAAAACTTCGTTTTTCAGCGAATCCTTAAGCCAACCCATCAACAAAGCCAATATATGGCAATTCTCTAAAATTCTGCTCGTAATCAAGTCCGTAACCTAAAATAAACTTATCATCAATGGTAAAACAACAATAATCAGGCTTAATGTATTCAAGCTCTGAAGCGCGCCTGCATGGCTTATCTACGAGGCTTGCTAGCCTAATAGTCTTAGCGCTAGATTGAGCGCGAAGAAAATCTAGTAAGAATTTAGCGGTGCGTCCAGAGTCCACTATATCTTCCACGATCAAAACATCCTTACCATCTAATGGCGGTAAGGTAAGGTCGTAAGCTTTTACTTTACCTGAGCTTGTAGTACCCTCGTGATAGCTAGAAAGTCTAATAAATTCAATTTGGCAAGGAACGGTCAAGTGCCTCACAAGATCAGAAGTAAAAATAAAGGCTCCTTTTAGAACACCTATTATTACCAGATTAGTAGAGTATTTATAATCCGAGCTAATTTGCTTAGCCAGTGCTGATACACGGTCTTGGATTTGCTCGGCACTAAAAAGAACTTTTACTTTATCTAAGACAATTTCCACAAGGCTGATTATAGCTTAAATCTTGGTCTCCAAATGGATTTGTTTTTGTTTAATTGTAAAAAATTTATCTTTTTCAAAATTAATTCGATGAAAACCACCTAAATCAACCGCCATAAGGAATTCATCGGTAAATTTTATCTGAGTGCAAAAAGTTTTTTCTAATATTTTTCTTTTTATAGTGCGGGGCAAAAGCCTAAAACTCTCAAGGCTCCAAGGTAAATCCCCTAAGCTTGCAAGAGCACTAGATACTTGGTCGGTAAAATAATCTTGCTCTTCGCGGATTAACTCTGATAATTTAACGATATTTTTTTCTGCTTGGGGATTTATATCTAGTGCGTTTGGTAAAATCTTATGCCTAATTAAATTACGGTGATACTTAGTATCTTCATTACTAGGATCTTCATAAAAAACATTTAGGTTATCATTTGCGTAGCTAGAAATCTCTTGGCGAGCGGCTCCCAAAAAAGGTCTATGGAGAGTAAGTGCGTGCTTATCATCGAGATTAAGTGTTTTTTGCTCAAGAATACCTGAAAGCCCGAAGCTATTAGTCCCGCGAAAAAGCCTAAATAAGATAGTTTCAGCTTGGTCATTAAGATTATGACCCATAAAAAGATCTGAGATACTTTCTAAGTAACAAGCTTCCCTAAAAAATTCATAACGCGCTTGGCGAGCGGTATTCTCACTGGTTACCATTTCACCTAAGGCAAATTGCTTGCAGATAAATTTAAGATTATTTTTCTGGCAGTAGTTTTTAAGAAGCTCTTGAGCTTGATTAGCTGTTTCTAGCCAACCATGATTAAGATGAATACAAACCAAAATTTCACTCGGTACTAATTGCCTTAAAATATCAAGCAGGCTAAAAGAATCTACTCCCCCCGAACAGGCTATTGCAATTGGCTTTGAGTTTAATTCATAGCGACTTAGATAATCACGAACCGTATCAATCAGTGGGGATGAGGGTTTCAATACTTACTCTTCTAAGACAGGCTCTTCAAAAACTTCAGCAGGTTTAGCTGGTTCGTCTTTTTGAGATTTTGATTTGGCAAAAGAAGTTTTTACTATATTTTGTGGCTTAGCATTTTCAAAAGGTGGCAAGATATTCACACGCTTAGAAATGTATAAAATCCCATCGAGCTTAGGTTCGATAATACCTTTAGAAAGAATTATCGTAGCGCTTACTAACTCATTAAGATTCAGTTCATTAGCCTGAAACAGTCTTTCTAGCTTGCTTTCAGTAACCACTTGAAAAGAATCGTCTGGCTTTTCGTCTTTTGCTGGAGGTTGGATATACTCGCGAGATATTGTCGCTGTTGCTTTTACGTTTTCTGGTAATACGAAGTATAAAGTACCAGAATATTGTTGGTTAGCTTTTACCAGCTCAGGACTACTAAAAAATATCAAATGATTATCGAGGTATTCTTTAGCATTACCGTAATAGACAGTAACTAACTCAAAATGGATTTTATCAGATTCTACTTTCCATTCATTACCATATTTCTGGAGGAATAACTGTCCCTGAGAGATCGCATTCAGAGTGCCTTTTTGCTGAATGTCAGGATTAGCATCCTTACTCTCACCGTAGAAAAAATCAATAATCGAAATTGCGGCGTGCTGATCTTGACTTCTAATAGTGCGCTTTTGACTTTCGATTTTTATATCTGGATAGGCTGTCCAGAGATTTTCGGTTAGCTTGCGATACTCTTCTTTATTAATACCATCACCGGTGGTAAAACTCTTACTATAATAACTAAATAATTTATCAGCGTTATGTTCGTTCCAAGCTTTATAAACCTCTTCTATGATTTTTTCGACGGGATCTTCTGTAACTGATTCTTCAGCGAAACAAGCAAGAGGCAATAAAACAGCCAAAATCAAAAAATAACTAAGTAATTTTTTACGCACAACTTAATTATATTTCAAAATTTCATTTTCAAGCTAAACCATGAAAATAATCCGTTTTAGGCATTCGCTTGGGACAAAAATAGCATAAAAAGCTATTATATTTAGGTTGTCAGACCCCTATCCACTAGCTTTAGTAACCCGTTGCGGTAAAACCGAAAGCATACATTATGGGCACGCTGTAGTCTTAGGCAATCAAGGTATTAGAAAACATTACGGCGACCCTAGTTTTTGTTGTTACACCCGCTCCATCATAAAACCTATTCAAGCAAAAATCTCTTATGAGTTTTTAGGACTCAATCTAGATCAAGAATTCCTAGCTCTCGCCTGCGCCTCTCATAATTCAGAGCCTAATCAATTAAATTCCTTAAAAAAATTTGCTGAGCATTTTAGTATCGATACAACCTGCTTGCAGTGTGGTTTTGATCCCAGGTATCCTAATTCTACCCTAAATCACAATTGCGCTGGCAAGCACTTAGCTATGATATCTGCTTGCAAGAATTCTAAGCTAGATTTGGATACCTACTTAAGTCCAGATCACCCTCTCCAAAAATCCATCTATCAAGAAATAATAAATCTTCTTGGCAAAAACGCCATAACCCCCATCTATACTGGGATTGACGGATGTAGTCTTCCTACTTTTTATATGAGCCTAGAAAATATGGCGCAATTGTTTTTGGCACTGATTAAAGATCCTACTTACAGAGCAATAATCAATGCCATGAATACCTACCCCGATTTAGTCGGAGGTGAAAAACAAATTGACTCAATTATAATGAGAAATCAACCAAATAAATTTATTGCCAAAGGTGGTGCTGAAGGTTTAATGATGGTCGCTAACCTAGATACTCAAGAGATTTTAATAATAAAAATTGTTGACGGCTCTAGTCGAGCAAAAGCCTACATAACAGCAAAGCTAATCAGAGAGATTGGTTGGCTGAATCTTAACATTGAGAATAATATTTATAACGCAAGGGGCTTACTCATTGGTAATTTGATTTAGAATCTGATCTTGAGTATAGACGACATCTGAGTCTTTTATCGCGACTCTAAACGGTAAGCTAAAATGCTTCCAAAAGCTATCATGTTTTTTAGATTTTTCGATATCTTGAAAAGAAGTAAATTTCTTAGCAGAAACTTTTTCATCATGATGTAAAACCCAACGATTAGCCGAGAAGAAAAGTAAGAAGAAGTTCTTAAACAATCTATCCCATCTATCCAAGAAAGGTTTAATGTTAACAAGATTTAGCATATAACCCAATAGGGGATTGTGTTTTATTCTATTGAGCATCCCAAGAACACCCACACCAGCCACTAATAAATTATATTTGCCATTTTCTATACCCTGTTTTTTCTTTTTAAAATACTCATTTATATTTGCTGGGACCTCGCCGGTGAGGTACACAAGTGACATTAAAGCGTTTGCTTGATTCGTTAAACTCTCTGAGATATTTCTAATGGCTGAAAAATTAAACAAATTTCCAATAAATCCTGTAGCGATACTAGCCGTATTGAGTACAGAGCCTATTCCTCCAGCCCAAAAACCTAGTACCTGACTCAAAATTTTACTTCGCACGTATAATTTAGAATTTTCAGGCTCCTCATCTCCAATATTTATTTGTTTACCTTCATGTACTGAAAAATATTTTTTTGAAAATAGTGCTTTAAAATTACTAAAATAATCATCCATGGTTTTTGATAGTATTTCTTTAATTTCATAGCGATCATAATAATCAACATTAGAGCTGGTAACTTGATAATCCTGAGCTTTATCTCCTAAAAAATACTTTAAAACGCTGTTATAAGGAGTAATTATTAGTTTCTTCCAATAAAAGCCCATCAACCTTCTAACTTCAGATTGTTTGTTTAAAAGGGATTCAGAGCTAATTCCACCGTCATAGGGAATAAGACTTTTTGTTATTCTTCTTAAGTTCCAAAAAATATTAGTAAACTTAACAATACTAGAATCTGCAAAATCAATCATCCTAGGTATTAAACCAAAAACAGGATTATTACTATACGGGAAAAAAACTTTTAATAACCATATCCAGGGTCCTGTAAAAGCATTATAGTTATAGACTGCCGCGCCGAGCTTCGCGGATTGCATATTGTGGACAATATCTCCAGCAATATCGTCAGGCTTCCTTAAATTAAGACCGGGCTGTGCATGAATGGAATACTGAGATTGTTGCCTTACTTTAAATGCCAAATCATCTAAAGCTTTTAAAAAACCAAACTTTCTATTATCAGCAGCATCCTCATCAGAAATTAAAAAGCTAAGAGCACTTTTTAAAATCATCATCCAAGAGCCAATTCTTGCAAAAGCCAAATCTAGACTAATTAAAGAAATTAAAGATTGTTTTTTCTGAAGATTATCTTCCTTGGGTGAATCTATTAAATTGGATTGACCTTTATCGGAATTAATCAAATAATTATTAAAATCGTTTTTGGGCGCATGGCCAAAAACACCAGAGTTATTTTCTCTAGTTCTTGTTAGTTCCAAAATAATAAAGGGTACAAAACCCCAGAATAATTATAGCTAATACGTATTTATTGGGTGCGGGTCTTAATCTTAGATCTAAATATACCCAAAAAACATAAGTCTTTTAGTAATTTTTTACTTTTTAAGCTTGAATATATTGATAAGATTAGTATTCTGTTATGCCAAAACAAAAAACTAATAAATCAGCAAAAAAACGTTTCAAGCTAAGCGCTGGCGGTAAATTGATGTTCAAAAAAGGCGGTATCAAACACTTGAACGCCCATATGTCAGCAAGACACAAGCGTCGTCTTAGAAAGCCTGAAGGGGAAGTAACAGAAGCGCATAAGCCAAGAATTATGTCTCTTTTCCCATACAAAAAATACGTTTAATACTTAAGGAGTAAAAAGTGCGAGTTACAAGAGGTAAAGTTAGAAGAAAAAAACATAATAAAGTACTAGAACTTACTAGTGGTTTTAAAGGTGGTCGTGGTACTCAGTTTGGTACTTCGATGCAAGCGATGATGCGCGCTTTAAAAAGAGCGTTTACTGATCGCCGCAAGAAAAAACGTGATTTTAGAGGTCTTTGGATTACTAGAATTAATGCCGCTGCTGATGTAAATGGTATTTCTTACAGCAGAATGATCGATGGTCTTAAAAAAGCTAATGTTACTCTCAATAGAAAAATGATAGCTAAAATTGCGACTGATGATGTTCAAGCATTTAATAAGCTTGTAGCTCTTGCTAAAAAATAAATTATCGATTTCAGTTCGATTCAAAAGAGTGTCAATTTTTTGACACTCTTTTTTTTATTACTAAATAAGCTAAAACCCTAACCCTGCAAACATAAACAACTAAAGGTTTTTAGCCTGCAAATCCAGAAGCGCTGTATACGTAGGGAGAATATAGACAGATTTTTTCGTGTCAATATCTAGACAGTAATCAAGAGCAGAAATAATATCTTCGCGGTTAATAATCCGCTCTTCATTAATACCAGCATATTTAAGCCGGAGTGCCATATCATAAGAGCGCTTACCGCTACATACAAAAACCGACTCTGGCATAGTCGCTAAATACTCAAATCTCGCATCCCAAAGCCAAGACACATCTCGCCCGTCAGCATAATTGTCATTAATGGCAATCACAAAATTAGCCGATTTATCCTTACTCAAATGCCTCAAGACTTCTGAGCAACCAGTAGGATTTTTTATCAAAAAACTTTGATACTTACGATTTTTATAAAATTTAATTTCGGATCTACCAAAAGCGGTGTGGTAGTTTTCAATACCAGCTTTAATCTCCTGGAACCCAATCCCTGAAGCTAGCGCGCAGGCTATTGCTGTACCAGCATTATAAACATTATATAAGCCCGGAAGTTTTAGCTCTATAGATTCACTAGTGGCATTTTTAAAACGGTAGCTAATAATAGATGAGTCAATGTTTTCTTGCTCAATATTAATAACAATATCAGGAATCACAGTCACAGACTCAGCTTTAGAGGAATCAAGATCTTGAATTACGTAAGATTTACTAGGATCTTTAAACTTAACAGAATAAAAAAAAGTTTTTATCTTAGAAAACTCCGGCACCCCAGAGAGCAAATCCTTTATTAGTGCGACTTTAGGGTCATCAGCGTTTAAGACAAGATTCAAGCTTGGAGCTTGAGCAATAATATTTTTTATTCCGCTAACCAGAAGCTTTTGGGTACTATCGATTTCTCCGAAGCGATCTAATTGATCTCTAAAAAGATTAGTGATAGCAAGAGTGCTCGGATAAAGCTCAGTTGCTAGCTTAGGTAAAGTAGCCTCATCTACTTCAAGAGCGTAAGCATTTGAAACTAGCTTAGCTACTGGGTTTGAAGACCGAACAAGCTCAGCCGTTATACCGTAGTAGAGATTAGCTCCATAATCATTACAAATAATTTTTTGCTGCGGCAAGTGAGATCTAAGGATTTGTTTAAGAAGACCAGTACTAGTAGTCTTGCCATTAGTGCCAGTAATAAAAAAAGAGAAATTATTAGATTGATTTAAATTCTTCGCAAAATTTTTAAGAATATTAGGACTGCAAGCAAGCGCTACTCTACCTGGCAAGCTAGAAGCGGATCCTAGCCTAAAAAACTTAATCAAGCCAGTTGTAAATTTAGAAATATTAACAGCAACTATATCTCTCATATCAACCCGGCGGCCAGCTTAAATTACGACCTGCAATAATATGCAAATGAAGATGAAAAACAGTTTGACCAGACTCAGCTCCTGTATTAATTACAGTGCGGTACGAACTAAAACCCTCTTGCACAGCAATCTTCGGGACTAAGCTTAAAAGCTCACCGGCTAGATTGTGGTCATTAAGAGCATTTAAATCTTGCAAGTGGATTTTAGGGATTAATAAAATATGCTGAGGCGCGCAGGGATTAATATCTCTAAAAGCAAACACCATTTCATTTTCAAAAACTTTTTTACAAGGTATCTCTCCATTAACAATTTTACAAAAGATACATGAGTCAGATGACATAAAAAAATTATACTCTAGTGATTTTCTAAAGCATATGCCCTAACTTATCTTTTTTGGTATCTAGGTATTTAGCGTTATATTTACCAGGCAAACCTTTTATTGGGACTCTATCGATAATTTCAAGTCCATACCCCTCAATTCCATGGATTTTTTTGGGGTTATTGGTCAAAAGCCTAATTTTACTAAGCCCCAGATCGGTAAGAATCTGCGCCCCCACACCAAAACTTCTTAAATCCGCAGGAAATCCCAGCTTATGATTAGCCTCAACGGTATCGTGCCCTTGATCTTGAAGTTCATAAGCTTTTAGCTTATTGAGCAGACCTATACCGCGCCCTTCTTGACGTAAATAAACTAAAACTCCCACACCCTCTTCTTTGATTTGGGCAAGTGAATTATTGAGCTGATCTCCGCAATCACAGCGCAAGCTCCCAAACAAATCACCAGTCAAGCACTCACTATGCATTCGAACTAGAACTGGTTTTTTATCATTAACTGCTTGAGCTAAATCTCCTAAAACCAAGGCTACATGCTCTTTTCCCGAAAGAAAATCACGGTATCCATAAATTTTAAAATTCTCATCAAACCTATTTGGCAGATTTACATTCACGACTCTATGCACAAATCGTTCGTTTTGTAATCTATACGCAACTAAATCAGCAATAGTAATAAACTTAAGATTATGTTTTTTTGCAAATTCAAACAAATCATCCCTGCGGGCCATTTCACCGTTATCTTTTAGAATTTCACAAATAACACCTGATCTATGCAAACCCGCTAGATTAGAGAGATCCACAGCCGCTTCTGTATGGCCGACTCGCTTAAGAACTCCGCCTTCAACAGCCTTAAGGGGGAAAATGTGACCAGGTCTTCTTAAATCTTCTGGCTTGGTTTCAGGATCAATTGCCACTTGAATAGTTTTAGCTCTATCAAAGGCACTAATTCCAGTGCTAACACCAAACCTAGGATCCGCATCAATACTGATAGTGAAGGCAGTCTTCATCGTATCATTACTTAGATCAACCATTTCACCAAGTTGTAATTTTTCTGCGGTAGCTTTATCAAGAGCCAAGCAAATCAAACCTTTGCCGTGAGTGGCCATAAAATTTATAATCTCAGGAGTGACTTTTTGAGCAGCACAAATTAAATCACCCTCGTTTTCACGATCACTATCATCGGCGACTACTACCATTTTTCCCGCTTTTATATCGGAAATAGCCTCTTCGATGGTGTTAAACTCAATATTCATCCTTGGTTAATAAGTATATCATTTTTAGCTCAACAAGCATCGACGACGCTTAAATGTCTAGAAGGGTTAGTAATTGTCACGGGCAAAGTCGATGCGTAGATTGAGCGACACACAAAAAATACGAGAAAAATCGAAGATTTTTCGAGTCTAAACACAATGTTAAAATTACTAACCCTAGGAGATAGTATTTATGAG
>Ga0315901_10009267_pt1 | contig 11338 bp, 12 predicted proteins | sample LakEriMetagenome_10_FD_203761 | JGI IMG/M metagenome (GOLD analysis project Ga0315901, IMG submission 203761) | Freshwater fungal communities from buoy surface, Lake Erie, Ohio, United States - Buoy 2 MA116 | ecosystem: Environmental > Aquatic > Freshwater > Lake | place: USA: Lake Erie, Ohio...
GAACTGGGTCGGCTCCAGCGGAAACAGCCCCAGACGGTCGAAGTTGATGGTCGACAGTTCGCGCAGGCGGTCGGGGCGGTTAAGATAGGCCCATTCGGCCCGCTGCACGGCCAGCGCCTCACGCAGGGTGGCGATTTCGGCCTGCAACTCTTCGACATGGCGCAGGGATTTCTGTGTCGCGTAGTTTTCGCGGTAGGCCCAGAACGCCAGCCCAATCACGGCCAGAAAAGACAGCGCATAAAGAATGGGGCGCATCAGCGGCGTCCTTTTCGGTGAAGCGTCGGAATACCCGGCGCGTCGGGGTCACCGGGACCGGCCGGGGCAGCGGTGCGTTGCGCCACGCGCAGCCTGGCCGACCGCGAGCGGGGATTTTCCGCCAGTTCCTGATCATCCGGAACGATGGAGCGGCGCGTCAGCAGGGTAAAGCGCGGGGCGTCGGCCCCGGTTGCCGGGGCATGGCGGTTGGCATTGGCCTGGCCCCCGGACCGCTGCAGGAAGAACTGCTTCACGATCCGGTCTTCCAGCGAATGAAAGGTGACAACGGCCAGCCTGCCGCCCGGCTTCAGCGCGCGTTCGGCGGCCACCAACCCTTCGGCAAGCTCGGTCAATTCCGCGTTCACGGCAATGCGGATCGCCTGAAAGCTGCGGGTTGCGGGATGTGTCTGGCCCGGTTTCGGGCGCGGCAGGCAGCGCGCCACGATCGCGGCAAGCTGCAAGGTGGTTTCGATGCGCGCCCCGGCGCGGGCGGCGACAATGGCGCGCGCAATCCGGCGCGACGCACGTTCTTCACCGTATTGATACAGGATATCGGCCAGCACCTCTTCCGGGGCGCTGTTCACCAGATCGGCGGCGCTTTCACCGCTCTGGCTCATCCGCATGTCAAGCGGGCCTTCCCTGACAAAGGAAAAACCACGCTCCGCCCGGTCAAGCTGCATCGATGATACGCCAAGGTCCAGCACGACCCCGTCCAGCGGCCCGTCCGCCAGGGTGTCAAGCTGTGAAAAGGTGCCCGCCAGCAGATGCAGCCGGTCACCATAGCCCTTTGCCCAGCCTGCTGCCATTTCCAGCGCCAGCGGATCACGGTCCACCCCGATGACCCGCGCTGCGCCCGCATCCAGCAGCCCGCGCGTATAACCGCCCGCGCCAAAGGTTCCATCCAGCCAGACGCCGCTGACCGGGGCCACTGCGGCAAGCAGCGGGCCCAGCAGCACCGGCGTATGCGGCAGACGGGTATCAGCCAGGCCGGTTTGCGCCATGGTCACACCGCCGGACGGTGCAGCAGGGCCAGAATGTCAAGCGCGCCATCCAGCGATTCCATGCCATCCTGGTCCAGCGTCGCAGTTTCCGCGTCATAGACCTCGCGCTTCCAGATCTGGAACGTGGTCAGCGTGCCTGCAAAAACCGCGTCGAAACCGGTTGTCAGGTCGTCCGGCGTCACGCCGATCTTCTGGCGCACCTGGGGCGGCAGAACAAGGCGACCGTCCAGATCAAGCTCGATGATGGCCGACTTTGTAATCAGGTTGTTCGTCAGGTTGATCCGTTCTCTTGAACCTTCGGGATGCAAGGCAATCTTGCTTGCCAGGTCTTCACTTCCGGCATAGGTATAGCATTCAGCAAATTTGCGCCCCGGGCCGCCATAGACGATCACAATCCTTGCGCCGACTTTTTCGGAAGCTTTCGGATCGCCTTCCTGAAGAACACGGCGGAAGGCTGCCGGGATGGAAACCCGCGCCTTGTTGTCAACCTTCTGGATGAGTTCGCCTCTGAAACTCTCGGACACGGCCTTGCGGCTCCTCACTGCCTTCGTCTGCCCGGCCCCTGAAACGGACAACGGCGGATCGGGACTGCTGCCATGCCCGATCCGCCGCCCTGTCCCATCTCTGGGTCTGTCCAACTGCGCAGGCCACCTGGGGGGATGTCTGCTCGCCCGCGTGCCGGATCTGTGTTGTATCGGAAGCGGCGGTTGCCTGTATGAAGCTGCCGTCGCTTTTGTCTGGGTCTTGAGTGCCCTCTTTCTGTTTGCGCCGCTGCTTCCGACGACACAGAACTGCCATGGGAATTTCCCCCACGCAAATGGAATCTATGGGTAGACTGGCGCTGCCACTGCTGACTTGATGCAGAGTTTCCCTGTGCCGATCAGAGTTTATTCGGATTATGCCCCATTTTTTGGGTATTCTGTCAGATTTGCCACCATATATGGTAGTGACTTGCAGTTCCATAATTTCCCAGACGCCTGAAGATTTTTTGGGCACTCGCGGCGCGAAAATGGAACAAAGAAAGAATATGCTGGCCAGATGATGGTTTTCACGCCGGGTCGCGCCGACGTGATTCGCTGTGAGCCGACTCGCAGCCGGCTGCTGTCCCGGGAATTCCCGTAAGCCGGACGGCGGTCAGGCCATGCCGCCGGCAATCAGCCGCCCGGCCAGCGCCGCATAGGCCTGCGCCGTCGCGCCGTCGCCCGCCGCGACCGGCGTTCCGGAATCCCCGGCAATCCGCACATCCAGCGACAGCGGCAACTCTCCCAGAAAGGGCAGGCCCAGCTTCACCGCCTCGGCCCGCACGCCACCGTGGCCGAAGAGATGCGCCTCGTGCCCGCAGTTCGGACAGATGTAGGTTGACATGTTCTCGATCAGGCCCAGCACCGGCGTCTTCAGCTTGTGGAACATGTCCAGCGCCTTGCGCGCATCCAGAAGCGCCACATCCTGCGGGGTGGATACCACGACGGCCCCCGTCAGATGCGTGCGCTGGCACAGTGTCAGCTGGATGTCCCCCGTGCCGGGCGGCAGATCGACGATCAGCACATCCAGACGGCCCCAGTCCACCTGGGTGATCAGTTGCTGCAACGCCCCCATGATCATCGGGCCGCGCCAGACCACAGCCTCATCTTCCTTCAGCATCAGGCCGATCGACATCACCGTCACGCCATGTGCCCGCAGCGGGATGATCGTTTTGCCGTCGGGCGAAGCGGGGCGTTTGGACAGGCCCATCATGCGCGGCTGCGACGGGCCGTAGATGTCAGCATCCAGCAGCCCCACGCGCCGCCCGGCGCGGGCCAGCGCCACGGCGAGGTTGGACGAGACGGTGGACTTGCCCACCCCGCCCTTGCCGCTGGCCACGGCGATGATCCTGTCAACACCGGTGACGCGCTGCGGCCCGCCCTGCTGGGGGGTCGGATGCTGGCCGATCTTCAGGCCGGGTGGCGCGGCCTTTGCCGCCGGGCCATGCGCCGTCAGCAGGGCCTGCACCTGCGCCACCCCCGGCAGCGCCCGCAGGGCGGCCTCGGCGGCGGCGCGCACCGGTTCCAGGGCGCGGGCCTGATCGGGATCGGCGGCTTCGATGACGAACCGCACCTGACCGCCCTCGACGGTCAGCGCCCGCACCAGATCCCGCGACATCAGATCGCCGCCACCGGGGACCTGGATCTGCGCCAGCGCCTGCTGGACGGACGGAACAGTGGGGGACATGCGGTTCTCCTTTGCCCTTGGATGGTGCATAGGTCGTCATTTCGGCGGCACCCGACAAGGGAAAGTTCACGCATTGCCCGGATTTCCGGCAAAGCGTCCGCAGTTGCGTGAAGGATTCATGAATACAGCCATGCACTTGCTGCATAGCAGCATTGAGCACGGCGTGTATTGTGCAGGTGCAGCATCGAGTTATGTTTGCTCTAGCGGTCCGCCAGACAGGATGCGTGACCGACACCGATATGAGGCTAGCGATGGCATATGTGAATTCGACCCGCGCCGCCAGCGGCGGCTTTCAGAACCGCCTGACTGCGGTCAGCAGATATATCCGGGACGCGATGGTGCGCCGCCGGATGTACAACCAGACGGCACGCGAGCTGAATGCCCTGACGGACCGCGAACTGGCGGACCTTGGTATTCACCGCGCAGACATCCCGCAGATCGCCCTTCAGGCGGCCTGCGGCAAATGAGTTTCTTTGCGGAACCCCTCCGTCTCCTCCCGCAGGGGTTCGCAGCGAAGGCGGCGGCACATCTCCTCCTCCCTGGTGCCGCCGCCCCTTCTTGCGAAGCCAAGGCTTCGTTGCGGTGTGCGAAAAGCTCCACCTCTTCCCGGGGCTGACCGGACGCGCGGCGGCCCCATCCTCCCCGGGGTCGCCGCCCTTGACTGGGGTTGCAAAGCCCGGCCCGGACGCGCATCCCGCGATCCCCCCAAGCGGAGAATTGCGGCGGCTGTGCCAACCCCGCGCCCGGTGCCGCCGCGCCAACGGGGGCAGGGGCCAAACCCGACAGATCAGTTGATACGACGCCGCAGGGGCGTTCTTGCACAAACAAGCTTCCGGGCGGACTGCGCCGGTGCCCCAGCCTGTGCCCCGGCAAGGCAAGCCAGGTGGCGACCCCCCCCGGCGTCAGACCGCTTGCCTTTGGCGGTGTTTTCGGCGGCCCCGGCAAAGCGGCTGCACGATCTGCCGCATCGGGCCTTCACCTTCCAGGCGTGTCACAAGGCCGGCACCGGGACAGAGGTGCCTTGGCACCGCAGGTCAGGCCATCAGCGCGCGGGCCAGCCGGTTCTGCCGGTCAATCACGGCAGGCAGATCGACGGTTGCCATCCGGCCGCCGTCCACAACCTGCCGGCCTTCGACGAACAGATCGCGCACCCGCATCGGCCCGCACAGGACCAGGGCTGCAACCGGGTCCCAGGACCCGGCGGCTTCGATGCCCGACACATCCCAGACCGCAATATCGGCCCGCTTGCCAGACTCGAGCGTGCCGCAATCGGACCGCCCCAGAACGCGCGCCCCGCCCAAGGTCGCGATTTCCAGCGCCTCGCGCGCGGCCATCGCATCGGCCCCAAGACGCACCCGCTGCAACAGCAGGGCCTGACGCGCCTCTCCGGTCAGGCTGCCCGCATCGTTCGAGGCTGATCCATCCACGCCAAGACCCACATTCACCCCGCCGTCCCGCATCTCACGGATCGGGGCGATGCCGGAGCCAAGGCGACAATTCGAACAGGGACAGTGGGCAACCCCGGTTGATGACCGCGCAAAAAGTTCAATTTCTGACAGATTGAGCTTGACGCAATGGGCATGCCAGACATCGGCGCCGGTCCAGCCCAGGTCTTCGGCATATTGCCCCGGCCGGCATCCGAACCGCGCCAGGGACCAGGCGACATCCTCGTCATTCTCTGCAAGGTGCGTGTGCAGCATGACGCGCTTGTCCCGTGCCAGCACGGCCGCCTCGCGCATCAGGTCCCGGCTGACCGAAAAGGGCGAACAGGGCGCAAGTCCGACCCGGACCATCGCGCCATCGCGGGGATCGTGAAAGGCATCGACCACGCGGATGCTGTCTTCAAGGATCGCGGCTTCGCGTTCCACCAGACTGTCCGGCGGCAGGCCGCCGGCACTTTCCCCGATGCTCATGGCGCCGCGCGTCGGATGAAAGCGCAGGCCCACCTCGGACGCCGCCGCGATGGTGTCGTCCAGCCGTGATCCGTTGGGGAACAGATAGAGGTGATCGGAGGTCATCGAACAGCCCGACAGCGCCAGTTCCGCCAGCCCGGCCTGGGCCGAGACGAACATTTCCTCGGGGCCGAAGCGCGACCAGATGGGGTACAGCGTCTTGAGCCAGCCGAACAGCAGCGCGTCCTGTCCGCCCGGCACAGCGCGGGTCAGGGTCTGATAGAGGTGGTGATGGGTGTTCACCAGGCCGGGCGTCACGACGCAGCCGCGCGCCTCGACCACGCGGCCCGAAGTGGCAAGGCCAACACCCACGGCGGCAACCGCACCATCCCGGATCAGGACATCGCCCCCGGCAATCTCGCGCCGGGCCGCATCCATGGTCACCACACAGTCGGCCCGCCGCAGCAGAAGTTCGGTCATCGGCGTCTCCCTTGCCAGGCAGGTGTCACCCGGCGTTCAGCACCTGCATCGCTGCGGCGTGAATCTCGCGGTTTGCCGCGGCCAGCACCTGTCCGCCGTCATGCGCGGGGCCGCCCTGCCAGTCTGTCACGATGCCGCCCGCAGCCTGGATCACGGCAATCGGCGCCATCAGGTCATAGGTCTGCAATCCCGCCTCGACCACCAGATCGATCTGGCCCGCCGCGATCAGCGCATAGGCGTAGCAATCCATGCCATAGCGCGTCAGCCGGACCCGGGGCACCAGACGGCGGAATGCGGCCCCTTCCTCGGGCGTGCCGATTTCAGGAAAGGTCGTGAACAGGATGGCCTCGCCCAGGGCGCGGGCCGGACGGCAGCGCAGATCGAACCGCCCCATCGGCCCGGTGACCCCGGCCCGGCCAAGACCCCCTTCAAAGCGCTCGCCGATGAAGGGCTGGTCAATGACCCCATAGATCGGACCACCCTGATCTGCGACGGCAATCAGAACGCCCCAGGTCGGCGTGCCGGACAGATAGCCGCGCGTCCCGTCGATCGGGTCAAGCACCCAGGTCAGGCCCGACGTGCCTTCGATGGTGCCGCGTTCCTCGCCCAGAACCCCGTCACGCGGGCGGCGGCGGGCCAGAACCCCGCGCATAAGGTCTTCGGCCAGACGATCGGCCACGGTGACCGGATCGAAGCCGCCGTCGGTCTTGGATTCGGCCAGCAGCCCGGCGGACCGGAAATGGCCGAGCGTCGCCACACGGGCGACATCGGCAAGCTCTGCGGCCGTTGCGATGATATCCGCCGTTTCGGCATCGGTCAGATCGGTCATGGCTTTTCCCTGCGTGGCCTTCCCCGCCGCTATCGGCTGCGGCAGGTACGGTCAAGCGGGGTGTCGGCCGGATCAGGCGGCCGCGTCGCTGAGAGCACGGGCCAGGTCGAAAAGACGGCGGCGCTGCGCCTCGGGAATGGCGTAATAGGAACGGACCAGATCCATGGCCTCCTTGTCGCCCATGATGTCGCCTTCACCGGCGCGGACGGCACCGGGCGCTTCGTCAAGCCCTTCGAAGAAGAAGTTGATTCCGACACCAAGCGCATCGGAAATATCCCACAGCCGCGACGCGCTGACCCGGTTCATTCCGGTTTCGTACTTCTGGATCTGCTGGAACTTGATGCCGACCTTGCCGGCCAACTGCTGCTGGGTCATGCCGATCATCCACCGGCGATGACGGATACGTTTGCCCACATGGGCGTCTACCGGATGTTTCATTCTCTGCTCCACTTGAAACGGTGTACCTGTGTGTGCCTATCGGCAATTTTCATGCCAGAAAACCCTTGCCGCGAAGTTGCCGCACGGAAAGGCTGCCGAATGAAAGAACCTGTCTTTTAAGGGATGTCTGATAGTTCAACTGTACAGATTGTCGGCTTGATCGTGCTCTGCGTTCCTGAATTTCCTGCGAATCATGTCCAAGTAATGTTGCACTTTGCATTTCATTTTGCAACAAAACACCATTGATCGTTGCTTTTCACAAAGGAACTGCGACTCGATCTCTGCAGGGGGTGGCGGTAGAATCAGCACAATCTGCCTCGGAGGGCGCATGAGGGCGTTACAGATCAGCAGGTTCGGGTTTCCGCCCGGCCTGCGGACAGTTCCCGTTCCGGACCCGGGGCCAGGCGAGGTTCTGGTGCGTACGGCGGCGTGCGGACTGAACTTTGCCGATCTTCTCATGGCCGAGGGGCGGTATCAGGATACGCCGCCCCTGCCGTTCACGCTTGGCATGGAAGTTGCCGGAACGGTGGAGGCCTGCGGCCCCGGAGTCAGCGGCTTTGCGCCGGGTGCAAGGGTTGCCGCCGTGCCGGGCAGCGGCGGGCTTGCTGATCTTGTATCCGTCCCGGCAGCGCGCTGCGTGGCCATTCCCGATGGCATGAGCTTCGTGCAGGCCGCTTCTTTCCAGATCGCTTACGGCACCTCGCATCTGGCGCTGGATCACCGCGCCCGCCTGCAACCGGGCGAGACGCTGCTGGTCCTGGGGGCCGCCGGCGGGGTGGGACTGACAGCCGTGGAAATCGGCAAGCATATGGGGGCCAGGGTGATCGCCTCTGCGCGCGGCCAGACCCGCCTGGCCATCGCGCAGCAGGCCGGGGCGGATGTTCTGATCGACAGCGACACAGCCGATCTGCGCGACAGGCTTCGCGCGGAAGGCGGCGTGGACGTGGTCTTTGACACGGTCGGCGGCCCCGCCTTTCTGCAGGCGCTGCGCGCGACCCGGCCGGAAGGCCGCCTGCTGTGCATCGGCTTCGCGGGCGGCGATGTTCCGCAGATTCCGGCGAACCTGCTGCTGGTAAAGAACCTTTCGGTGATCGGCCTGTACTGGGGCGGCTACCTTGCCTTCCGCCCCGAGGTGCTGACGGCCAGCATGTCCAGGCTGTTCGGCTGGTTCGGGGACGGCTGCCTGCGGCCCCATATCAGTGACGTTCTGCCCCTTGACCGCGCGGCAGAGGGGCTTGATCTGCTGCGCGGACGCAAGTCGACCGGCAAGGTCGTGGTCACACTGCCCTGACGTTCTGGGGTGCCTGCGAAGACAGGCCCGCCGGATCAGGTCTGCCATGCCCCTGCCCGAAGGCTGCAAGAAACCTGCGCACCCGGAAGACGGATTTGATTGCGCCGGTGCCCCTGCGCACAAGGCCGGGCGAAATCCGTCGGGCAACGCAACCGTGCACAAGATCGGGCTTTTCCGCAGGGCCGCGCCCGCCAAAGCAACGCGCCGGCCCCGGCGGCACAGCGCGCTGGCGGCTGCGGTGAACCCGGCCCATGATGCACCGATGCCATCCGCCGGAAAAGCTGCATGGCAGGCTTCGCTTTTCCCTGCGAAGTCCTTGAATACCGGGTAAGGTCTCACGATATACGCAACGTGTGGCGGGTTCCTCGACGGACCCGCCCAAAGGGACAACATCGGAGGCTTCACATGGCTGACTATCAAACGATCCGGACGGCTGGTGTCGGGACCCGGACCGCCCAGATCGACGCGGGCCTTCGCGCCCATATGAACAAGGTTTACGGGCTGATGTCCGTCGGCATGCTGCTGACGGGCGCTGTGGCTTGGGCGGTGGCGGGCCTGTCGGTCACCGGCGTTGCCGTGGACGGGGCCGTTCAGATCGGGGCGGACCGCTATCTGACCGCCTTTGGCGCGGCGATCTTCAACACCCCGCTGAAATGGGTGATCATGTTCGCACCGCTGATCATGGTCTTCGGCTTCGGGGCTGTCCTGAGCCGCCTGTCCACGGCCGGTGCGCAGCTGTACTTCTACGTCTATGCCGCCGTGATGGGCCTGTCGCTCAGCTCGATCTTCCTGGTGTTCACGGGTGAGTCGATCGCGCAGACCTTTCTGATCACCGCCATCGCCTTTGCCGGCCTGTCGCTGTATGGCTACACCACGAAAAGGGACCTGTCTGGCTTTGGCACCTTCCTGATGATGGGTGTGATCGGGCTGGTCGTGGCGTCGATCGTGAATATCTTCCTTGCCTCGTCGGCGCTGATGTTCGCAATCTCGGCAATCGGCGTGCTGCTGTTCGCAGCACTGACGGCCTATGACACGCAGAACATCAAGAACACCTACCTGCAGCATGCACAGGCGGGCGACAGCGAATGGCTGGGCAAGGCCGCGATCATGGGCGCGCTGCAACTGTACCTCGACTTCATCAACCTGTTCATGTTCCTGCTGCAATTCATGGGCAACCGCGAGTAACCCTGGCGGGACGGACGGAAACCGAACACAGGGCCGGTCGATGGACCGGCCCTCTTGCCATGCCGGTGCCCGGTCTGTATCGCCCGCACCATACGGACTGCGGGGAAGATGATTCCCTGCCGCAGCGGCACGCCAACTGCCCCCGGTCCTGGAAAGCCAGGGGCTGCGCAGAAGGGCACCGCTTTGCGCGTGGCAAGGCAGTCAAGCCACCGCACCCCCCCCGAATCCGCCTGCGCCAGCACCCGGTCCATCTGTGCCCGGCCAATTCCGTGCCGGACCATCCCGGCACCGGCAACACAATGCCGGACGTGACCCGTCGCCCCCTTTGGGCGGTCTCGCCGCGCCAGCGGCGAGTCCCCTGTCCAGCCGCCAGCCCCAGGGATACGGCCCCGGCCATTCTGCGCCAGCCGGCAGGTGCCGGATGACGGCAACTCCCGTCCGGCGCGGGAAATCAGCACAAGCGCCAGCATCAGGACGGATGGGGGGTAATCCGGGGCAAGCAACCGGGGATAGCTGCGGGCCAGCAGGGCATCCACAGCGGCAAGGCCGACAGGCGCGGACAATGCGAAGGGTCAGACCTTCCACCATGGAACCCAAGACAGCACATCACCGCAAACGAAAAGGGCCGCTCCGGTCAGAGCGGCCCGTTGCGATGCGAAAACAGGCAAACCTTACTTGATCTTGCCTTCCTTGTATTCCACATGCTCCCGCTTCACGGGATCGTATTTGCGGACCGACATCTTTTCGGTCATCGTCTTGGCATTCTTTTTGGTCACATAGAAGTGCCCGGTGCCCGCCGTCGAATTCAGACGGATCTTGATGGTCGCCGGTTTCGCCATGGTCGCTTCTCCAACAGCCCGGGAACCGCAGCACCCGGTGAAATCCTTGAAGCCCGCCTTTTATCCGCCGGTGCTGCGGAGTCAACAGCGAAAGCACCGTCCTGACCGCCGCGTGGACGCGCCGCCTGTCCATGCCCTGAAAAACGGCCCGGGCAGGGTGCTGAAACGGCAATCCGACCGCCTGCCTGCCGGGAAACTCTTCCCGATCCGGGGAAAGGGATTGCCCCTTTGGGCGGGGGAAACGCGACCCGCGTTTCCCCCGCCCGCGCACCACGGGGCCACAAAGACCGGTGCAACCTGCACCAACGACAGGGCCAGTGCCAAGGGGCAGCGTGGCGCTGTGGCAGGGCGATGGCCCATGCCAGGATGCGCAAGGCGCGCGCAGGCGGAAGAGATTCCCGCTTTGCGATCCGGCAGCCCCTGCGGCCGGCACTTTTCAGCACCCTGCCAACGCGGTTTCTTCCTGGCAAAACGCCCTCGGCGGAGCCGCCCCAAGGGGCCGCGCGCCGCTTGGACCCCGGGCACCAGGCGTGCCGCTGCGGGTGGCCCTTTTCAGCGGCGAAGATGCGCGGACGGCCTGTAAGCCGGGTTCTGTCCGGGGGCCGAAACCCCCTGGATGACCATTCCTCTGATCCCGCCGTTGCCGGCGGGCTTTAGCTGCCAACCCGGGCCTCCGGGCTGAAGCGTCCCTGCGGTGCCGCCCGTTGCCGGACTGCCCGCCTGAGGCCCCTATTCGGCATTGCTCCGGGTGGGGCTTGCCGTGCCGTCCCTGTTGCCAGGTCCGCGGTGGGCTTTTACCCCACCGTTTCACCATCACCCCGGAACCGTTGCCGGTCCGATGGGGCAGACTCTTCTCTGTGGCGCTTTCCCTCGGGTTGCCCCGGCCGGGCGTTACCCGGCACCCCTGCTTCATGGAGCCC
>Ga0315901_10009269_pt1 | contig 11337 bp, 17 predicted proteins | sample LakEriMetagenome_10_FD_203761 | JGI IMG/M metagenome (GOLD analysis project Ga0315901, IMG submission 203761) | Freshwater fungal communities from buoy surface, Lake Erie, Ohio, United States - Buoy 2 MA116 | ecosystem: Environmental > Aquatic > Freshwater > Lake | place: USA: Lake Erie, Ohio...
AATAGTAATTTTAGTTGTTGATGTAGTATAATTTTTCTTATTTAACTTTTCAACAACAATTACCTCTTCAGGATCACGTTCTTTAAGTTTTTCTAGACTATGGTTTTGCTCATAAGTTGGTCTATGATCAACTTTAATTCTACCAACTAATGTTTCAATGCCTAAATTAAGTGACTTAATAATTGAAGGATATAGTGAAGTAAAGTCTAAGTCAATAACATCAAAGTATAAACCAGGTATTGGTTCTAATAGATAACCACCAGCATAAGTATCTTTAAATGATTTTAACGCTGGGTTATGGGTTGTTGGTTTATTAGGTGAAACTATACCTTCACGTTTTAAATGCTTTAGAATAGCTCCTTCATTCATAACTGTATTCCAATAAATTGATTCATATGGAATATTACAAATATGAGAAATCATAATTGTTAAATCAATGAACTTTAATTTACCTTCTAACGCTTCAATAATTTCAACGTCTCGTAAGTTATAATCAATAAAGGAATTAATATCATTTTTAAACAATGTGTTTAAATTACCCTCATATTCAATCTTACCTAAACCAACATATTTGGTTCCAATATCACCTAATTTATATGATGGTTCTTCTTTCATAATGTACTTCTTATGAAGTAACATATAGTCTAGACAATTAACACCTCCAATAGTAATTTGAGATTCACCATTAAATTCACGTTGTGATACTTTTCTAATTGGAGATAAACGTGATGTTTGTTCTTCACCTACAACTTGTACTAAGCGATGGTAAAGATAAGGCATATCAAAATAATCTGAGTTGTAACCAACTAATATTGTTGGGTCTAATTCTTCAAATTTAGATAAAAACTTACCTATTAGTTCACGCTCATTTTTACAAGGTATAATATGTTTACCATCTTGGTTTATTTCTTCAATTTGACCTGATGGATCAACAATAAGACATATTTTTTGTTTAGTAGTTACATCTATCAAAGCAATAGATGTTAAAGGCATAGGTGCTTGTTGAATATAGTAAGGTGTAAGTGCACCTCCCATTTCAATCTCAATATCTATATAGACAATGTTATGCCATGAAGGCACAACATCATCTTCTTTATAGTATAGTTCTCGTAAAGCATATAATGATTTATCAATGTCCTTTTCTAATAAGTCAGGATCATTTTTATCATATTTTCTAGTTGGAATAGCCCAACCACCAGTTAAAACTGGTCTAGCACCTTCTTGCCATCCAGAAACACGTTTCCAAAAAGTTGGCTGGAGTTGGAAATCCAGCCAGCCTTGTTTATCGTCTCTTAAATAATAAGTGTAAGTTGAAAAATCGTAATATATTGCTTGATACATAACCTTTATTTAAAAATTTTAAGTTATTGCTAACGTGAATGTTCCTGTTCCTCTTAATCTATAATTTGTTCCTGTAATAGATACTGATGGTGTAAATGTAATTATGGTAGTCCCAGGTTGTATAACAGCTGATGCTACATACGGAGTTTGTATAAATCCTGATGATGCTGGGGCAGACCAAGTTCCATTAGCGCATGCTTGAGGAACTGTACTAAATGTCCCATTATTATCAGGAATTGTTTCTAAAGTAAAATATGATGAACCACCAGTATTAGTAAAAGTAAATGTTCTTAATCCTGATAAATTCTCTCCTACTGTTCCTAATCCATATAATTGTTCTGCTGTATATGATGCCATTGTTTATTGTTTCTAATAAATATGGTTATTTATCTAGAAACTGTTTAAGATTTGGTCTAAAGTAATTGATTGATTTCATTACTTTACGATCTCGAGAGCGATATACTACATAGTAATCACCTTGTTTTTCATAGTGGCAACGTTCACCTTGTTCTTGTTCTCTAAGACGAACAGTAAAATTAGCTTCTTCTTCTGTTTTACAAGCTTTACTCATATTTGAAGCTTGAACTTCAGCATACGCTGGTAAGATTTTGTCTTTTAAACCATGAAGCATAGCTCCATTACCTAATGAAACATAAGTGATATCACAAAGTGCATCTAATATCTCTACAACATTTCCTGTTTCACAAGCATCTTTATATTCTTCTAGTTCTTCTAGAATAAAATTATAAACAAACATCCATTCATCTTTAGATGGAATAGTAGGCTCATAGTTATTTGGTTTACCCATTGTAGCGTTAAATTCCTCTACTTCGCTAACAAATGGTACATAATTTTCTTTAGATTGAGACATGACCATTATTTATTTTAAGTGAATCAAAAAATTCTTTACGTGCTAAATTATCGTTTTCCATAAACACACCTGATGCTTTAGTGGTAACCATTGCAGCACCTTGATGTTTAATACCACGACAACTTACACAATTGTGAGTTGCAACTACAGTGACAATAACACCTAAATTACCCTCACAAACTTTATTTACTGCTTGATGAATAGCGGCTGTTAATTGTTCTTGTATAGCTCCTCTACGACCAAAGTGTTCTACAATACGATTTAATTTTGATAAACCTATTACTCGACCTTCAGCACCTGCAATGTAGCCAATATGAACTACACCTCGAATTGTTTGGTGATGGTGTGAACACATTGAAGTTAATTGGATATTACGCTCAATAATTACTCCATCATATCCATCTGATGGGAATGAAGTAATGTCAGTAAATCCATTATAACGACCGGCCCATAAATCATTAACATATGCTTTAGCTACACGACGAGGTGTATCAGCAGAATTAGGATCATTTTTCCAATCGCATTTTAACGCAGTTAAGAAGTTACCAAAATGTTCTGTTGCTTCTTCAATCATTTGTTGCTTTTCTTCATCTGTCAATGGACGATCTAAAGCAGCACCGTTTGCAAATCCATTTTGAACGCATTCGATGTCATTGTGAAATTTTCTTCTATTATTTTCCATATAACCTAATATAATAATTTATTTTTAGATTGCCAAAATGTAAGGCAAACTTCTTTTCTTCCCCAAATCATCATCCATTCCATAACCAACTACCCATTCATCTTCAATTACAAATCCATATAATGAACCAACAGGCATGTTTACTTCATTAATATAACGTTTAACTAATGTTACTAATTGAACTGATACTGGATCATATGAATAAAAATAATTAGCTAGAGCATTCATAGTCACACCTGAGTCATAGATGTCATCTATAAGATAAACATGTTTACCTGTTACATCTACTGATTTTTCAAGTATCATTGTTAGGTCTCCTCGCTCTCGACCTTCATATGATCTTACTTTTACAAAATCAATTTCAGGATCTAATGATGATAGTCGTTTAACTATTTCATTAAAGAATAGAAACCCACCATTTAATACACATACTAAAACAATAGGAATTTTTTCTGATTTATGGCGATTTAGAATTTGAGTAGCAATTTCATCTACTCGTTTTTCAATAACTTCTTTTTCAAATAATACTCTCATGTAGCTCCTTTATTGAATGTAACCCTGGGTAGTGTTTGATTTTTCCACCACTTGATAATATGATATGAGGATAATAGTCTATAGAAAACTCAGTTTCTAGTTCAGTGTCCTCATTAATTTTAATTAGTTGAAAATTTAATTTTTCAGCTATTTCATTTACCATTGGAGTTGCTACTTTACATCCTCCACACCAATCGGCGTAGAAGAATGTAACAGTATCTTTGGTTTTAAGTGTCTCAGTTAATAATTGTTTATCCATTATACTTCTCTTTTAGTGTCAAATGCTATAATATGTTCTCTACCTGTAAAGTTATAACCATTATCTCTACAAAAATCCATTACCATAGGATATACTCTAATCAACTCATCTCTAGTATCACCAGGAGGCATTAACCAAGTCTTACGTTTTGGAATATCCATTTCAACTCTAAATGCTTCAATCTCAGCCCATGCTTCAGGCATTTCAATAGGATTACAAACTGGTTTGAAATGATAGTCACCATGGTATTCAATCATTTTCTTAATAGCGTCTTTATTAAGGCGGTATTTATTATGTTGGTCCACCATTTTTTGGTCTGCTTTTTTACCTTGCGGAGTATCAGTCCCAATTGCAGGAACACTGTTACTAAACTTAGGGCTAAGAGATATAAGACCCAAAGGGTAATCAGTTTCAATAAAATGTGAGCCTTCTGTCTCAATTGTGATAAATAAGCCACGTTTTTCAGCTAAATAAGTTAATTCATTTACTAGATCAGGATGCATTGTAGGTGAACCACCTGTTAACATCATTTCTCTAATATATGGATGTTTATCATACATAGCTATAATATCATTAAATGTATATTTTCCTTTTTCAGGATGTATACTTGTATACCAACTATCACACCACCCACCATCTCCAAACCAACATCTGTGAGTACATCCTGTAGTTCTAATAACTACTGTAGGCATTCCGGCTCTACTACCTTCTGATTGTACAGCTGTATATAGCTCTACAATTGGAAGTGTTTTATTATAATCTTCTATTCTACCTGGTTTCATATTTCTTCGTATATTGAACTGTTATTATCATTTTCAAAACATTCTACTTTGATACATTTGCAACGACCAGCATCTGTTTTAGATAAAACTTCATTAAAATGTTCAAATACCATTCTAGCAGCACTTTCAGCTCCAATTTTATCCATAATAACTAACTTACATAGTCCTTCCATTTGCATTGTTTGGAACAAATCCAAATATGGATCATCTTTTTCAATCAACATTGTATGATCCCATTTATCATTCATCCAATCCTTTAAACCATTGCCTTGTGGTGGTGCTTTAAATCCACCATAATCAACAATCCAATTCATATCATCTAATTGTTTATCAACATCTGGTTCATTAGATGCAAACCATACTTTAAATTTTAAAGCATAACCATGTAATAACTGACAGTGTGAATGTTGTGCTTTCCATTGTCTAATTGCTACTGAGTAGTTTTCAAATAGTTTAGTTGATATATATCTTGTCGCCATATTATCCTTCGTTTAACCAATTAATAATCTGTGAATGTGATTTTATTCCAGTGAAGCGTCTTAATTCTTGTCCATCTTCTACTAATATAACAGTAGGGACACTTCGAACATTAGCTGCTTGTAAAACAGCTGGGTCAGTGTAGTCTATGTTTTGTTTACGGACAGGTATTTGTTTGGCGACTTCATCCATTGTTGGGCCTAATGTCTGGCATGGATTACACCAAGGTGCTGTGTAGTAAAATAATTCTTTAGGCATTGTCTTCAGTTTCAGGGTTTTGTCGTTGCATTTGTTCTTTTAACATGGCCATAAACTTACGTTCCATGATTAATCTGTTTTTAGCGATTGTTTCATTACGTTTTGCAATTCGCTTGTTGTGGGCTTTCTTACCACCTCGTTTTTTAGATACTGGCATTGTTATGATTATTTAAAATTGTTTTTACATGTTCTACTACTGTTTCCCAACTTACAGGACCTGTTTCATCAGCGTATGCTACTGGATCTGGTTTTCCAAGTTTCATAAATGCTTCAACTCGTTCTACAGATGATGCTGATTTGTAATCTGAGTACCATTCTCCAAATTTGGTTCTATGTGCTTCTTCTACTCTAGATGTACTCTCAGGATAGGGTATATAAATTGGTTTATAAGATGTATTAGTGCGCGTATATACCTCGTTAAAATCAAGGCCTAAGCACTCACAACAACTGTCACCATCTTGTAAGATAGAGTATTTATCTCCATCTAAATACGGGGTATAATGATATACTCTTTCAGCTCCCCAATTGCCTGCTTTGAATGCTTCAAAATCGATATCTCTAAATTCTTGACGACAATCAGGATAAATAGCATGATCACCACTATGAATACCCATTGCAATAGCACATTCAGTATTCTTTTGTTCAGCAATTGACAATGCAACTGCTTGAATAATAGAACTAAATATCTTATTACGATTAGGAACTACTGTTGCTTTCATATTTTCTTCAGCATAGTGTCCTTCAGGTACTTCTTCACCTCCAGTTACTAAAGCTGAGTTTAGTAATTGTTGTAATCCATCTAATTTAATTACTTGATGTTTAATTGGTTTGATAAGAGCATTAGGCCCAGATTGTTGATTTAAATACATAACTAAATCTTTAGCACGTTCTAATTCTACATTATGTTTTTGTCCATAATCAAATGATAACGCTGTAACTTCATAGCCATTGGCAAGTAGATGAAGCAATAGTGTGGAGCTATCCATTCCTCCACTTAGTGATAACACTGCTTGTTTCTTCATTTTAACAATATTTTTTATATAAGTTTTCAATAATTTCTATTTCTTCATTACTCATTGAGTAAAACTTTGAAGATAATCCAATTAATTTATCATGAAATTGAGATTCTAATAATGATATACTTGGTGGGATATCATAACCTTCTAGGTCAGGTATATGCCCATCATCTTTTAGCCAATCAACCATTCTTTCTCTATCACGGCTACACATGTTATCATAAACATCATCTAAATCTACGTCAATACTAATCCAACTCATAACTCTTATTATTTTAATTTTATATCTAATTGATTAATTTCTCTAAATTTATTTACATTAACATGCATTTTAACCCAGTCAATCATTTCAACAGGCATATTCATAGCATGATCAATTTTAAGTATTGGTTTTTCATCCAAACCTTGATTGGTGTATAATTTACCTTCTAAAGCAGCCATGATAGGATTAGATGTATCTATTGTTTCAATAAACTTCATATCCTTATAGAATATAAATTCTTGAGGTACAGCACATCCTAATAAATGAACTCTATCACTATCATCAATTACTTCAGCAGCATGTAAAGTACCAATAACATTTACTCTACCCATAGCTGTTGATATAGCTGGGTTAATATGATTAAAGTGTTCTTTATAATATCCTGCGCCATATGAGAATGCTATTTTCTTATAGCCTAATGCTTTATATTTTAAATAACACTCAGCAGCATCTTCAATACAAGTTGCTTGTACAACAGCTACTTTTAATGTTTCTTCAGGTAATTCAATATGAGCCCATTCAGCAGCATTATCAATAGAACCTTGCATATCTTGCCATACATCAGGAACAATAAATTCATTTGGTTTAAAATAATTTACCCAATGTAATAGACGTTCAGTTTCATAAGCATGACCTAACTCATGTAAACTATTATCCATGATAATATATCTGCCTTCTTTCTTTGCTTCTTCAAAATATGCGAAATAGTCATATTCTTTATCTAACAAATGAGGTAGACAATAATCGTAGTCATTAAATGTTTTTGATACTGGAAGTACTGCTAATGGTACTTCATGAGAGATTTTAATTCTAGGTTTTTTCATAACTGGTTTAATATAAATATGCTTCTAAATAAGGCCAAACTACTTTTTTTAGTAAGGAAGATCATTTTCTGGTAGATTCTTTAGCCATGTTTTGTATTGGTTGATTAATTCCTCAGTAGTACCTTCAGCATGTTCATAAATGAATGTACGTACTTGTTCTTTAGTACCACCAATCCAATGTCTTAGACTATATTGAAGACTATCCATTCGTTCTCTTTCATCACGTTCAAAATCTTTTCTTAGATTTTCAATACGTCTATTATACATTTTAATAGTATTACGCTCTTTTTCCCATTTAGTTTCAGCAGTAAAACTAGAGTTGCGTATTTCAGCTACTTCTTCAGCCATCCACCAATACTCATAATTAATATATTTAGCGTATGGTGAGTATTCAAAATCACCATTTTTCATTTTATCATCAATACGAGCTTTAGCTCCTAATGGTTTATGAGTTTGATAACGTCTATGCCAATAAAATACATTAAACTTAGCTAGTTTAGCTGGTTTGGGAGGTGCTTCAATACCAAATATAGGATTGAATTCTTTTAAAACTTGTTCAACTGTAACCATTATTTTTCTGTTAATTCGCCTGCAAATACTTCTTCTAATAATTCCTCAATGTCAGGTAAGTCAGTTAATTCTCTAAAACGTTCAGCATCAAAACTAGGTTCTAATAATTGACCCTTATATTGAACTGTTCTAGCATTGACTACTTCTTCTAAAGTAACACCAATACCATGAGGATATTGTGCTACAGTCCTAATTGTGTAATACTTTCCTTTGATAGGTAAATTAGGTACAGTTTCTATTGTCTTTTGTTTCCATGTATCATTGATACATTCTACTAGTGCTCCTACTTTCATATCTTAAATATAACAAAAAATGGCCCAAAGGCCAAACTTTTGTTTATATCTGGGGGGCGTGTTTACTTACCTTCGTTTATAGGGTCTTCGTCTCCTTGAATTATGTCTACTACAGCTTTAACATCAAGGTCTGGGTGAAGTTTTAAAACAGCAAGTATAGCGTCTTTAACTCCTTGATCATACGGAGACATATTGTCTCTATTATCTCCAGGTACTTTAAATCCAATTGCTTCTTCTACTTCTTCTTTAATAAGTTGTTTTAGTTGAGATAATTTCATTTAAAAATAATTTATTATAAATATGTTACCCCTCACAACTGATACAATCTGATAAACGTTGTAAGTTATCTCCTCTCAATACTGATTCAGTACGTAAGTAGTATAATGTTTTAACTCCTTGTTTATGTGCTTCTTTATGTACCTGGCTAATCCATTTTGGTGTATCATTTGGATCAAATGTTAAATTCAATGAAATAGCTTGATCTACATATTGTTGTCTAACTCCATTTTGTTTAACAATCTCTAGCTGATTAATTTCTTTGAATGTTAAGAATACTTCTTTTTCTTCAGGTGATAAAATATAATCAGGTAAGTTAACAACTGAACCTTGATCTTTTAGAATTTGATCCCAAACACTATCAATGTTGTATCCTTTTGATTCAAGCAATTGTTCTAGAATCTTATTACGCTTAATGAATACACCTTTAGCTGTTTTCAAGTTATAAACATTAGCAGGAATAGGCTCAATTGAAGGTGATACGCCTCCTGAGATATGAGCGTTTGATACTGTAGGTGCGATTGCTAAGTGGTGAGTATGTCTCATACCTGTACCTTTACACCATTCTGGCTCACCATATAATTCTGCTTGTTCGCGAGATGCTTTTAAAGCGCCTTTTTCAATAAAGTCAAACATCATTCTAGTATAAGCAGTTGCTTGAATACCTACAAATGGTAATCCTTTTGATTGTAAAAATGTATGCCATCCTAAAACACCAATTCCAATTGCTCTACCTTTAGTAGCAGAACGAACTGTGTTTTCCATGAATTTGATATTTTTAGCTCTATCAATAAATTCTTGTAACACACCTTCTAAGAACCAACAAGCCAATTCAGGTAATGTCATTCCATTTTCAAATGTATGGTCTTTCCACTCATCCCAACGAGCTAAATTTAATGATGATAAACAACAAATAAATGAGTGTAATTCATCAGTATATAAAGCGATTTCAGAACAAATGTTAGTCATAGTAACATTTAAATTATTCTTTTTATATGCTTCAGGATTAGTTTTATTGATATTATCCTCAAACATAATATAAGGTTCACCTGTCTCAAGACGAGTCTTAAGAATTTCACCCCACAATTTTAATGCTTTAGGATCTTTATCTTCAAGTTTATTCATAAACTCATCATCAATAACAACACATTGATGTAAGTTTAAACATTGACGATTAACATCACCTTTTGGTCTACGAATTTGTAAAAATTCCTCAATGTCTGGGTGGTTAATGTTTAAGTTAACTGAGGCTGCTCCTCTACGAACACTACCTTGATTAGTAGCTAAGATAGTTGAATCATAAATTTTTGCCCACGGAACAATACCTTCTGATACTCCATTGTCTTTAATTGCTTTGCCTCGACCTCTAATGCGAGATAAACCAATACCTACACCACCACCTTGAGATGATAATCTCATTAATTCAGAGTTAGCATCTGCAATGCCTTCAATACTATCTCCAACGTCAATACCAAAGCATGAAATAGGCATTCCACGTTCTGTACCTAAGTTTGATAACACTGGTGATGCTAAGCATAACCAATTCTTAACCATTGCTTCATAAAATAATGGTTGTAAATCTTTACGACGTAAACGACGTGCTGCTGCTTTACTTACTCTTTTAAATGCGTCAAATACATCTTCATCTGATAGTAAATATCCTTTTGAGATCATGCTTACTGCTATCTCATCCATAAATTCGGGATAATGCTTCCCTTTAATCCAATTTGTTGTGTCTATTGTGCTCATTTTTATTTTATAAATCGTCCCAATCTGCTGTTGATTTTGAATAACTTGTTACGCGACCTGCGAAAAAGTCTTGATGTGTTTTACCACTTGTTAAATGACCAAACCATTCAATTTGTTTTAATAAGTTTGGATCAATGTCATTATAAATTGCTTTATAACCTAATTCTATCATTTTTTCATTAGCACGGGCTTTAATAAAATTCTTTAACTGATCTTTAGTTAAGCCTTCTATATTACCCATTTCAAATGCTTTATCAATAAAGTCAAATTCTAATTGTACTGATAAGTTACATGCTTCAGCTACTTTGTTTCTTAAGTCCTCAGTATCTAAATCTGGTCTTTCAGATAGTAATGTTCTAAACAACCAACATCCTGCTTTAGAATGTAATGATTCATCTCTAACACTCCATTCAACAATTTGACCTGTCCCTTTCATTAAGTTTCTTAATTGGAAACTCATTAACACAGCAAATGAACTAAATAAATTTACACCCTCAGTAAATGCTGAGAATATAGCTAATGATAATGCTCTTTCTTCTAATGTTTCACCTGGCGTCTCTACTAAACGATCAATTTTAGCTTTTGATGTTTCGTCTTCTAAGAATGCTTGAAAATCATCTAATCCTAACTCTTCATTTAATCGAGCATATGCTTCAGCATGTATTGACTCAAAATCAGCAAATACACGAGCCATAGCTTGTATTTCAGGTTTTGGAAACCATACTGATACTTTAGTTGACCAATAATCATTAACATGTACTTCAGTTTGAGCAAATGATTTTAAAATGTTACCAATTAAATTCTTTTCAGATTCATTTAGTTTTAATTTCCAATCACCTAAATCAGATGCTAATGGCACCTCATCTGCCAACCAATGTGCTCTATGTTGGTCTTTGTAAAAATCAAAAGCCTGTTGGTACTCAAAAGGCTTATAAAAGTTCCTTGCTTCAATAATCATGCTATTAATATAATGTTAGGATTGTAATTCGAAAAACTTCTTTTTAAGAGTTTCTCTTTCTTGGACGTTCACGTCACTGAAATCATTAACTGGTTTGGCTGGGTTATATGATTCGTCATTTTCTTCGTAGTCATCAAATATCTCGAAATGACCTGTTGATGTATCTACTTTGGCTTCAAATGTCA
>Ga0315901_10009270_pt1 | contig 11335 bp, 9 predicted proteins | sample LakEriMetagenome_10_FD_203761 | JGI IMG/M metagenome (GOLD analysis project Ga0315901, IMG submission 203761) | Freshwater fungal communities from buoy surface, Lake Erie, Ohio, United States - Buoy 2 MA116 | ecosystem: Environmental > Aquatic > Freshwater > Lake | place: USA: Lake Erie, Ohio...
GGTCCAAATCATGGGTTCGCAGCATTCGGTCCGCTGCAACGCTCAGCGCTTTTTCTAAATCTCCAGCCACCCAGTCGCGCATTTCCTGCTCATCGGTACCCAGTTCGGACATCCCGGCGACCTGTTGGCTGATTACCAACCCGGTGAGATTCGATGTCTGCAAGGACGCGAGCAAATGGGCGACACGGCAACACGCTCCCACTTCAATCACACCCAATCGGATGGAACGACTCTCAAGCAATGCATAAACCGCTTCGTGAATCTCGATCTCACCTTCGCCAAAGACGCGGTCGCCCAAGGCAGCCCGTATCTCAGCGACCGTGGGAGCGATCAATTGTTGGAATTCCTCATCGGTCGCGGTTTGGGCCGCGATCCGCAGCGTGATCGTCGCGCGGGAAACCGTGATGCCAACGCGTGGGATGCGGTTGCGGGCGATCAAGTTCGGAAGTCGCTGTTCGACATCGCTCTCGCCAATCCCGAAGACCTTGAGCGAATGATAGCGCCAACGGCTTGCCCCTGCCCCCATCTCCTCGACCAAACGCGGCAGGACCGTGGCATCGAGCATCTCCATCATTTCAGCCGGGACGCCTGGCAACGCGAAAATCCGACAATGCCGCTTTGTTTGGGGGCTATTGGGCGTCAACTCGACATCGATTCCCGGAGCGGTCCCATGCGGGTTCGGGATGATGCGCGACGTTTCTGGGAACATTGCCTGAACGCGATTGCGCTCGGGCATGGGACGCTTGCGCATCGCAAAAAGAGATTCGATATGGGCAAGCGCCTCGGGCCGTAACTCGAGCGCTAGTCCGAACGCTTCGCTGATCGCCTCGCGCGTCAGATCATCCGCAGTAGGACCTAATCCCCCGGTCGCAATCACCACATCGACGCGTTTCGCCGCGATGCGAAACGCGTCGACGTTGTCCGCCAATTCGTCGCCGATGGTTGTGTGATAGCGGACCTGGATCCCGAGATCGCTTAGTCGCTGGCTCAAGTACTGGCTGTTGGTGTCCAGACGCTGGCCGCTCGTCAGTTCATCTCCGATCGACATGATTTCAGCCGAAAGTGTCATGATTGCCATCCCGAAAACGTGCATAGATGAGCGTCGGCAACGACTTGTGGACAACTCCACACCAGGAAGAAGAGGGCTTCCTGACACCAACGCCCCACGGGATGTCCCTCGACATAGCCCGCACCTTTGGCTGCGGACAATGAGGCATGCGTCGCAGCCAGAACCAGATCGTTCGCTGCCTTGCGAAGCGTATTGGCATCCCGGCTGCTTTCCGAGTCGACGATCGCGTCGTAGAGCCGTTCCCACTGACTTCGCAGGTTCCCTGCATGCTCGCTCAGAGCGGGACGCATCGACGATTCATGCGCGAGATAGTCGATGGCAGAGGCAGCCAGCCCGAGCGCAAGAGCGCTCGTCTGCAGTCCCCCCGCCCCTCCTGTGTTCGATGCCGCCATGACATTTTCGCTTGGACCATGCAATACGTCGCGCCGGTCGATCCGAGCCCCACGCAATTCGACAACATCGGTGCAGCTATTTGTTAAAGCAACGAGCTGCATGCCAGGACCGGGCTGGATTCCTTCCGATGGAGTTTCGATCAGGATCAAATATTGTTGGCCGGAGTCGAAAGCATCCACGGCACCCACCACGAGATATCGGGCATGGGCCGCACCGGTGACCCAGGGGATCGATCCGTGGAGTGTCCCTCGGTCCCCGTCCCAAACCACTGTCACCGGAGGGACAGTCAAATGCCGCCGACTCGTCGTCAAGTGGCTGATCCCCACCGTGGTAAAGGCGTCGCCACTCAGGATTGCCGGAAGCCACTCGGCGATGGATCGCGGATTGGAACTCGTCTCTATCCGACGAATCGCCGCATGCCGTTGGGTCATGATGAACGCGAGGGACAAATTGCCGTAGGCCAAGGCGACATAAAAAGGGAGAGAGTGCGACCGATGGATATCGGTCTGTCGCTCCCACTGCGCCAAGCGTCGAATGGATCCTGCGGGAAAGTGTGTCAACGACTGTGGTGACGCCCCCTCGGCGCGCAGCCTCGCAACCCAATCCTCCATATCGGTGGAGAAGTGGGTGATGAAATCCAAGCAAAAGGGGAATCGGCGATGATCCATCGGCATCAGGGAACCTGGTTCTGGGAGCCCCCCATCTTACCTGAACCGCAGGAATTGCCGAAGCCCGCGCGAATGCCCCAGACGGCTTTGAAGTATTGGCGGCATTTCGCTATAACTAGAGCGGTGTCGGTAAACGAGGACCGTCGTAAACGATTACCGCCCGGTTAAGCAAAACATCGCGCAGGGAGCGTAGATAGGATTGACATGACGCAAATGGATTATTCGGTCGGAAGCGAACTGGCAGCGTCCGGGATTGCAAGCGAGATTGATGCCGAGGCCTTGTACGACAAGTGTGTGGCGCTCGCCCACAATCTGTGGTGGAGTTGGCAACCCGAAGTCACGAACCTCTTCCGGGATATCGATCCCATCCGGTGGCGGCAACTCGACCACAATCCGATCGCCCTCCTCCGCGAATTCACCCCGGATCGCCTTTCGATCCGAGCCAGCGAAATGGTGCTGCACAGCCGCGTCAACTACGCCTATCGCCGGCTGCAGGAATACCTGGAGTCGAACAATACGTGGGCCCACACTAATGCCGGGGTTCTGGGAAGCAAACCGGTCGCCTATTTCTCGGCTGAGTTTGGATTGCATGAATCCCTTCCTGTTTACTCCGGCGGCCTCGGAGTTTTGTCCGGAGACCATATCAAGAGCGCCAGCGGGTTGGGTGTTCCGCTGGTCGGGGTTGGGCTCTATTATTCGCACGGGTATTTCAAGCAGGCGCTCAGCACCGACGGTTATCAGCGGGAGGAGTATTACGAAACCCGCGTCGAGGATCTGCCGCTCGAAGCAGCGTTGCTGCCTGACGGCACCCCGCTCGTCGTCGAAATCGATACCCGCAATGGCCGTTTGCTAGCCAAGGTCTGGAAGGTCCGGGTCGGTCGAGTCACACTTCATTTGCTCGACTGCAATGTCGATGGGAATCGCCCCGAGGATCGCGAGCTGACCAGTCGCCTTTACGGCGGGGACGAGCGAACTCGGATTCGCCAGGAACTCGTTCTCGGGATCGGTGGAGTGCGAGCCCTGCGAGCCTTGGGGATCACTCCCGGTGCCTACCACTTGAACGAAGGGCACAGCGCCTTCGCCCCCCTCGAGGTAATTCGCGAACGGATGGCCGACGACGGCCTGTCGTTCGAGGATGCGGGCCGCGAAGTCGCTCAGTCCACCGTCTTTACTACCCATACCCCTGTTCCGGCGGGGCACGATCGATTCAGCAGCGCCCTGATCGAAGAGCATCTTGGGCCCCTCCGCGATTCGCTCGGGATCAGCCAAGATCACTTGATGAGCCTGGGGCGAGTGCATTCCTCCGACCCATCCGAATCGTTTTGCATGACCGTGATCGGTTTGAAGTTGTCTCGTACCGCCAATGCGGTGTCTCAATTGCACGGCCATATTTCGCGTCGCATGTGGCATAACTTGTGGCCAAACCGCGAGGAGAACAATATCCCGATCGGGCACATCACCAACGGTGTTCATATCGAGAGTTGGCTCGCCGGCCAAATGGCCCAGTTGTACGATCGGCACTTTCCTGCCAACTGGCGAACCCATATGGGCGAGGCCGATGTCTGGCAGTTCATCCATAACGTCGATCCAGGGGAACTCTGGGAGACCCACAACGCGCTGAAGAATATGCTCCTGTCGTTTGTTCGTCGGCGGGTGTCCAGGCAATGCCGTCGGCGAGGCGAGAGCGACGAAGTGATCGAGTCGGCTCGGAATATCCTCAGCCCCAATATCCTGACGATCGGCTTCGGCCGAAGATTCGCAACCTACAAACGAGCAAACTTGCTCTTCAATGACCTTGACCGAGTTGCCAACATCCTCGGAAATCCCGACCGCCCCGTGCAGGTGATCTTTGCCGGCAAAGCTCACCCCAAAGACGAACCTGGCAAAAAATTCATCCAGGAGATCGCCAATCTTCGAAATGATCCACGCTTCGCAGGCCGCGTCGCATTCATCGAGGATTACGACATCAACGTATGCCGACACCTGATCCAGGGTGTCGATGTGTGGTTGAACAATCCGAGGCGACCCTTGGAAGCGTCTGGCACCAGCGGCCAAAAAACCGTGCTCAACGGCGGCTTGAATTGCAGCATCCTGGATGGATGGTGGGCGGAAGCCTTCGATGGCACCAACGGCTTTGCCATCGGCAAGGGAGCGAGCCACGCCGATGATCGAATCACCGATCGACGCGATGCGCTTTATCTGTACGAAACCCTCGAACAAAAGATCGTCCCAACCTTCTACGATCGAGATCGGGATGGCCTGCCCCGCCATTGGATCAAGATGATGATGAACAGTATCAGCACCCTGGCTTGGCGATTCAGCAGTCACCGCATGGTCATGGACTACACTCGCGTCGCTTACGTTCCTGCATCTGGCGGACTGAGCTGCGAAGTCAAAGGCCGATAGGCCTCCACTAATCTTTTGTGCATCAACAAAAAAAGCCTTGGTCATCCGACCAAGGCTTTCTTGTTTTCAGGATCTCTTCCTACCCATTATTTGTGGGTGAAGTCGAGGTACCACAGTCCGTCATCCCATTCCAAGGAAACTCGTCGCCATCCCAGCGGAACTTGTGGGTAGGGGTAGAACGGACCGATGTAAGGCCACGCCGAGGCACTGTACTGCTTGGGATAGGTGACCGCAGCATAGTTCGGGTAGGCAGCATAGCTCGGCCAGGCATAACCAGGCATGTACGGGCTGTCCTGGCGAGGAACCCCTGCTCCGTACGATGGACCTGCGTTCATCGGAACCGGAGCTTGTGGAGCTGCCACTCCTGGAACGACCTGAGCAGCTTGCATCGGTGCAGCTTGCATCGGTGCAGCTTGCATCGGAACAGCTTGGATCGGGGCCGCTTGAACAGGAGCAACCTGCATAGGGACGTTGTTGATCGTGCTCGCAGCAAAAGCGCGAGGGACGCCAGCACCGGTGGCAGGGTTTCCAGCGAAGGCCGGACGAGCAACCGGGGTCGCTTCCGACACCGTTGCTGCAGGCATTACTGCTCTTTGCATGTCGCGAGCACCCGTCACGGTGATCTCGTCAATCACGCGGCGAACTCCCTGGGAGTTCTGTGCGGTACCGAGGACCAAATCCTTCTGTTGCGCGTTCGCAACAAAGCCTCGAATCGTAACCTCACTGTCAACGGTCGATACATTGATGTCGAAATTGCGAAGTTGGCCAACGCGTTTGGCTTGGCCGAGTTGGCCAAGAATGTCGGAAGTGATGGCGGAGTCACTCGCTCCTGCTGCCTCAGGTTCTCCGAGCAGAAGAGTCGATTCACTGGCAGACGCGGGAACCACATCCGCCACAGGGGTCGGTTGGGTCGAAGGAGTCTGCACGACGGCGGTTGCCTTGTTCTCAACCGACTTGACACCCTCGACTGCTCGAGCGGCCGTCAGTACCGTATCAAGCTGCGTTTGGGTTGCTGCCGTGCCTGAGATCACAACATTGCCGTTCTCTACAGTCAAATCTACTTCAAGACCACTCAGGCTCATCTGAGACTTTTTCACGGCGGTGATGATGGCATCCGCGATCTCGCGATCTCCACCAAATGCCGTCAAGGGAGCACCGGCGGTCAGCGAGGCAATCGCCATGCCCAAAAAGAATCGTCGCATGGATATCCTCCTACGGTTTGTTTTGCGGGAACAACGGCGCTTTGGAGCCACTGAGTCTGAACCTCGGCACCTGCATTATCGCGAGCGCCGGTCTGCCAAAAAGTTCACGCGATCCTGAGAACGCGGACCTCCCTGTCCGATCACTACCCGCGATTTGCGAATACACGTTATGTTTCGGCAACCGAAGGCTCGAATCGAAAGGTTTTTGCCAATTTTGACGCGCTTCGCGAGGATTCCTAGGATGAGCATTAATCAACTACCCTCAAGGAATTCCTAACCTGAAAAGTACCCCGATTCGTGGTATCCTAGGCACGTCGCAAACTCGCCGCATTTCCCTCAAATACCCATGGCATTCGAAGTCCTCATCACGAAATCCCGTTATGTTCCCCAGCCACTCCGGGACCAAATCCTTCTCGCCGTCGAATCCATCGCCAAGGATTTCGATTGGCAAGCCGCCCAAGTCTCCGTCGCCGTCGTCAACGATCGGACGATTCAAGACGTCAATCGCCAATACCTCAACCACGATTACCCCACCGACGTGATCAGCTTCAACCTCAGTGACGACGAGAATATCCTGGAAGGGGAGGTGATCGTTAGCTGGCAAACTGCGAAACGCGTTGCTCAGGAAAATGGCTGGACGACGAGCCAGGAGATGCTCCTCTATATCATCCATGGAATGCTCCACATTGTCGGACTCGATGACGCTACCCCCGCCCAGTCCAAGCGGATGCGGCAGAAGGAACGCCACTATATGCAAGCAATCGCAGGAGACACGCAGAACTGCTCCTGATCGACACAGCCGACCAAAGTGAGCCTGAGGCGCTCCGAGTATTTGAACGTCGAACGAACTCGGCTAGCGCCTCAGGCTCATGGAAACGAAAATTGACTTTTGTCGAAGTTGTCGAAAAGTGGTCCCCATCCCGTAGCTACCGTCGCCAGACGGTGGGTGTCCCGTAGCTACCGTCGCCAGACGGTGGTGGCTGCTGTGCCCCGTCATCCCTTCGAGTTAATCCAGTAAACTGATATCTTTCAACGGCAACGACCTTCCACCCGCGCGATCCTCATGAAAACCAGTCGTACGTATCTCCTTGTGATCGGTGTCCTGTTGAGTTCGAGCCAGTCCCTTTGGTCTCAGGTGCCGCCGTACGATGTTTTTCCGGGAGCGGAACCTCCTTACTACCGTGTGCGGTACGCGCCATCGACCGACGCGGGACAGTTGATCTTTGGCGTCAATTTCACGCTGTGGATTCCGCCCGGTGTGGAACCGTTGCGTGGCATCATTGTGCATCAGCATGGATGTGGCGAGGGCTCCTGCAAGTCCGGTTTGACCGGCGCCTACGACTTGCACTGGCAGGCACTGGCAAGGAAACATCGGTGCGGGCTGTTATCCCCAGCATATGAACAACCTCAGAAAGAGGATTGCCAGATGTGGTGCGATCCTCGCAACGGATCGGATCGAGCGTTTCAGCAATGCTTGGTTGACTTTGCTGCGATGACGGGGCATCCGGAGTTGTCTCAAGTTCCATGGGCGTTGTGGGGACATAGTGGAGGAGGTCATTGGGCGGGTGGGATGGTGATGCTCCATCCCGATCGCGTTGTTGCTGCCTGGTTGCGTTCGGGAGTACCGTTGCTTGCTCCTGATCCAGCGCGGCCTAACATCCGGGCGCACGAACTTCCGGAATTGGCATTGCGTGTTCCAGTGATGTGCAATCTGGGGACCAAGGAGGGGGTAACGGTCAAGGAGGAACCATTCGCTGGCGTATGGCCCGCGACCGAGAAATTCTTTCTTGAGATTCGAGGTCGATCGGGGCTGATTGGGGTGTCCGTCGATCCGTTGACGAGTCATGAGTGTGGGAACCAGCGATACTTGGCTATTCCCTGGTTGGACGCATGTTTGGAATCGCGATTGCCGGACCAGCCCGGAAGGCCGCTACGAGCTATGCCTTCCGACGGAGCATGGTTTGCTGAGCCAACGGGTTTCAAGGCTGTGCAATCATCCGAGTACGTGGGCGATCCCAATACGGCTTCGTGGTTGCCCAACCAGTCGATTGCAAAGCGATGGATGGAGTATGTACTCGACACCCAGGTCGGAGACACCACACCTCCACCGGCGCCGGCGTCGGTGGCTATCTCCGAACACACGCTTCGATGGGAAGCGGAAGCCGACGTGGAGAGCGGGATATCCCATTTTGTGATTGAGCGGGATGGTGTTCCGATAGGAACATGGCAGGAGAAACCGGCGAATCGGTTTGGTCGTCCGTTGTTCCAGGAACTGCAGTACAGCGACACACCGCCTCAGCCTTTGATCCCGATGGTGTATACGATACCTTCGAGCGAGCGGCGTGAAGGATCGCAGTACCAAGTCCGCGCCGTGAACACCGTGGGGCTTCAATCCCAGCCCACGCGAGCCGCCCGACCCTAGCCGCTTATGAACCCGTGTGAACGCTGATACTTAGCGACAAAGCGGGCTACCCATCTCTGGTTCCCGTCCGACGTATCGCCTCCCGGTTCGGTTTATGTTATTGTTTTTGCCCGACAAGGTCGGGCTCCGGGCGAGACCGGCTTTCCGAGCAGCGCTGGTCGCGAACTAGGGAATTGAGGGTAGGATGGCGCACGTTTCGAATGAAAACTCCTGGTTGATCGAAGGGGGCAGGATCGTCGATCCATCGCAGCGATGGGATCGGATCGGTCGTCTTCTGGTCGTCGACGGCCGTATCGCGGCGGTCGATCCGTCTGACGGCGACCTCCCGACGGGTATTCCGAGGATCGACGCGAGGGGCATGATCGTCGGCCCTGGTTTGTTCGATCTGGCAACCGAGTTCGGCGAGCCAGGGCGCGAAGAGGACGAAACGATCCTGACCGGAACCGCTGCCGCTGTCGCGGGCGGATTCACGTCGGTGGCACTGTCCCCGAGCACCGATCCACCGATCGATACCGCGGCCAGCGTGGAATTCGTTTTTTCCAAAGGTCTTCGCGCGGATCGTTGCCGTTTGCTTCCCCTCGGATGCATGAGCAAAGAGAGAAAAGGGGAATCGCTCGCGGAGATCGGTTCGCTGGTGGAAGCGGGTGCCGTGGCGCTGACCGACTCTCCCTCCCCGATCGAAAATACCGGCTTGCTGCGACGCGCCCTCGAATACTGCAACATGTTCGATCGCTACTTGTTCGATCATCCCGAGATCGGGTCTTTGGCGCGCGGAGGCGTGATGCATGAAGGGTTAGAGCAACTCAAGCTCGGACTCGCCCCCATTCCTGCCGAAGCAGAGGATCTGGCAACCTCCAGGGATCTGCGGCTCGTGGAAGCCACCGGAGGCAAGCTGCATTTGACTAGTATCAGCACTTCCGGCAGCGTCGAACTGTGCCGTCGCGCGAAACATCGCGAACTGAGTTTCTCCGTGGGCATCCATGTCGCCAATTTGCATATGACCGACGCCTGGATGAAAACCTTCGACACCAATTGCAAAGTCAAGCCGCCGCTTCGTTCTGCCGATCACGTGTCGGCATGCATCGAAGGGCTCCAGGACGGTACCATCGAAATCATCAGCAGCGGACATCGCCCATGCTCGCTCGAAAAGAAAATGCTCGAGATCGATGCCGCGCCGTTCGGCATGATGGCTCTCGAGACCGCCTTGGCGCAGGTCATCACCTACTTGATCCAGCCCGGGCATCTCGACTGGCTCAGCGTCCTCGAAAAGATGAGTTTGAATCCGGCTAGATTGCTGCGGCAACCGGGTGGCTCGCTGGCCGTTGGACAGTCGGCGGATCTGATCCTCGTCGACCCTACGGCCCGTTGGACGGTCAACGCAGCAACCTTTCAGAGCAAATCGTACAACACGCCCCTGGAAGGGCATGAGTTGCAAGGAATCGTGCGATGCACGATGGTGGCTGGTCGCGTGCGCTATCGGCATCCTTCATAGTACGTTGCTCCATCGATCGCCATCCCCGCACCAACCGTCGTACCTTCGGAAAATGCGGCTGCGGAATGCGTCTGCTACAATGCCCCGCTCGATCGAATCGAAGATCCCTAAAAACATGCTGTCTTGGGCGAGAAAACGAGAATGCCGACTGACTTTATCGAAATCTACGACCACGCCCTACGGCCCGAGTTGTGCCGGGAAGCGATCGCGCGCTTCGAAGCCAGCGAACGAAAATCGGATGGCCTCACCGGCCATGGAGTCGACAAATCCAAGAAGAACAGCACCGACCTGACGATCACCGGCCTCGCCCAGTGGAGCGATCTGCACGGCGAAATACTCGACAGCACCCTCCGTCACCTGATGCAGTATTTGCGGAAGTATCCCTATTTGATGACCAGTGCCTTGGCATTGAGCGTTCAAGATACGGTGACCGGACAGATCCGGCCGCTAGCCGCAGCCGACGTTGAGACCGCCGCCGAGGAACACCTGGGAGCCTACTTGTTCAAAGTCTTCCGCCCCGGGGCGATCAACGTTCAAAAGTATTCCAAGAATGTCGGTGGATATTACTACTGGCATTCGGAAATCTATCCTCGCGATCCCGCCGCCGAGACACTCCATCGCGTCCTGCTGTTCATGTTCTATCTGAATGATGTCGACGAAGGGGGAGAAACGGAATTCCTGTACCAGGAACGGAAACTCAAGCCGACCGCAGGCACCATGGTGATCGCCCCCGCTGGCTTCACCCACACCCATCGCGGCAATGTTCCCCGGTCGAACGACAAGTACATTTTGACCAGCTGGATCTTGTTCAACCGAGCGGAACAAATCTACGATCGCAAACCAACGCCGGCGTAAGCATCGTCCGGCCCCATCGGTTCGCAAGGCGAATGCAACTGCGAGGAACAGCCTCCAACCGCTTGCGACGGTAGCTACGGGGAAGCCTACGGCAACAAGCCAGTGAAAAATGAAAAAATTCTCTCCGCGACTTGATGCGATGCGTGCATCGCACCTGCGGGCCTGCTATTTTCGTATGCGGCGATTGAGCCATTATCGTTTTGTGTTTCGTCCAACAAATTGATCGAGAGGAACATCATGGCTAAGAAAGTAGCAAAGAAAGCAGCGATGCCTGCAAAGAACGCAGACGGTGCTGCGAAAAAAATCATAGGCGCATTGGCGGCAAAGGCAATCGGCGCTGGAACGAGGCCACCAATCAACGATATTCCAACTACAGCGATGGATGTAAGCATTACCTACAACACCGGATCCGACCCACAGTTGCCGGTCTTTGATCTCAGTGTCGTACCAGCTAACACAAACCTTACGCATTTTTCGTTTGCGGCCCAGGGACGCCAGCAAGGAGAAATTGATTTCTACAATTTCTCCGTTTCACTTATTCCTTCGAACCGACCCGACAGGACAGGAACGTTGACTCTTATTGCCCCAGAAGTCCAAAGGGAGCGTCCGGATTTTGGCGATGACGAAATCGTCATTACGATCATCACCAAAAAGAAAGTCAAATAAGTTCGAGTCGCGAAATCCAGCCATGTGACGGTTCGTTGTTTCGTTGAGAGACCAAAGCTATTGATCAACAATGGATTTGCTAAGAATGGATCTGCTAAGCCAAACCGTCACGACAGAGACTGTCGTGACGCGATGGGAGGAGGGCCGGAGGGGCTGAGGGAT
>Ga0315901_10009271_pt1 | contig 11334 bp, 8 predicted proteins | sample LakEriMetagenome_10_FD_203761 | JGI IMG/M metagenome (GOLD analysis project Ga0315901, IMG submission 203761) | Freshwater fungal communities from buoy surface, Lake Erie, Ohio, United States - Buoy 2 MA116 | ecosystem: Environmental > Aquatic > Freshwater > Lake | place: USA: Lake Erie, Ohio...
GCTCGCAACCTTGAAATGGTTGTGGAAGCGATGCAAGCCAACAATTTGGTAGGTTTAATTGATCGAAGCTTGCAGAATGCTCGCAAGAAGAACAGCAAGCTGGTGAGAATCCACGAGTCTGGTGATTTCTTCTCGGGTGCCTATCTGGATGCTTGGATTGAAGTAGCTAAGCTGAACCCTGATCTTAAGTTCTACTGCTACAGCAAGAATCTGCCACTGTTTGTAGGTTTGGAGCTTCCCTCCAACTTTTACTTTACTGCCAGCTATGGTGGTAAGTTTGACCACTACATTGATGCTGGTGTGTTCTCCCGCTACAGTAAAGTTGTGCACAACGATGAAGAAGCTGCAGCGCTTGGGTTAGAGGTTGATCACGACGATTCGCATTGTTTTGGTGACAAACCGTTTGCACTTCTCGTGCATTCAACCCAGCCTAAAGGTTCAACCTATGGCAAAGCAGTGTGGGCACGTCGCAAGGCTGGACAGTTTAGTGGTTACGCTAAAGAGCGCCAGGCTATTCTGACCGCTAAAGTGTAAAGATTAAGCTTTGCAACAAACCGGGTCTGACCCATAGCCAGGGTCTACCCGGTGCCCTATACTTAGATCACGGGGGCAGAGATCCCCCACACACCCCACGAGACAATGACCCGCAACGATCGCCTGACCCGCACCAGCATCCCCACCGTGGTTGCTGTGGCTGTTGCCAAGATCACCATCCGTCAGCCCCACATCGTTGGCCGCCACCGTGCACAATGGCTGTTTGACCTGGCCACCAATGAGAACGCCCTAGAGGCTGAACGCAAGCTGGGCCGTAAGGCACTGCAGGCTGCTGCTGACGCTGCAGGCCGCAATATCGCCACCAAGGCCAACGGCGACCCGATCACCAACCGTGTCTACAGCAAGGCCAGCACCCGTCGCTTGCGCCAGTGGAGCCAGGATCGCCCTAGCGCAGTTTGACAAGTGGCACACCGGGGCTTGACAGCAAGCCCTTTTTTTGTCTTTTTTTATTAACTATTTTATGGCAGGGGGCGTGGCGACCATTTCATCATCAGGCTTACCCCAGCCCTCTCTCGGTTGTGATCACATCCTAGCACGGCACCACCCCCCAACAGAGCCAAATTACAGACAGTATACAAATCGTCACACAGACAAATAGAGTCTACCTTCACTCTAGCACGCCGTCCGGCCCCCAGTCAAGTCCTAGAACCAGTTTGACCACTGGCACAAGACCACTAGACTCTGGCCAGGATCTATGGGACTATATAAAGGTCAAACAAAGGCAACCCCATGAATCCCTTTCTCACCAACGCACAAGTGGAAGAATTGAACACTATGGGTTACATTGAATTGACTGAAGAATTATTAAGCGTTATATTTAATACTACCAATGTAGTTTGGGAGAATGATATTCTGGTAGACAAGAATTATTATCAATAATATAAAATTATTAACAGTATTACAAATTATTAACCGTAATAGGTAATACTTAACCATACATTCCCCCACACACACGTAGGGGCACAATGTACATACATTTCACATTGTGACAATCCAAGGGCTGGCCACCAGCTGGCCCACACCACGCCAGCCCACCTGCTATACTGATCTCAGTTCAGCCAAAGGCCATGATCGCCAACCACGCCACTCCACAAGACTTCGCCCGTTGGGAAGCCAAGGCAAAGGCCATGACCCTGGCTGAGCTGATCTACAGTGCACAGGATGCACGCAAGGCCGAGCAGGCGATGCGAGGCTGGAACCCCATCGCCGAGGGCCGCTACAGCGATGAAGCAAGCACGTATGGTGACGAGATCAGGCGTCGCAGGGCCAGGGCCTGAGCTGGCACAGGGCCAGCTGGCCTGCTGGCACACTGGCCCACGCTAAACCCTAGTGGGCCAGTTCTAGAACTGCCACAGCTGTGCCACTTTCTAAGCTGTCACTCTGACCCCTTGCAAGCTGCAGCAGCGGCCTGCTAGTGTTCCCTACGTACACCGCACTACAGCGATGCAATCCGAAACCGTCACCCTGACCCTCACCGCCTGGGAGGCCGAGGCCCTGCGCCGTATGGCTTTTGATTCCAGCTCCTACTGGTTTGGCATCCTGCAGGAAGCTTTTCAAGACCCCGCCAACGGTCGTGACCGGGAGGCAATCGAGCGCCTGTGGCGTCAAAGCGGGGCCATGGCCCAGCGCCTGGGTGAGCTGATCGGCTGATCACCACCGGGGCCACAAGCTGGCCCCACCATGCTGTACACTGTAGAAGTCCCAAACGGAACCCACCATGGCAACCACCGAGACCCGCCTCACCGTTGAACAGGCCACCTACGCCGTGGAGAGGCTGCTGAGCTGGGCCGATAGCGAGGATGATCGCAAGCCGAGCACCTTTTCTATCTGGTGTTCCCTCACCGGAAACGGCGGCACACTATGGGCTTTTGACAGAGGCTACCTAGAGTGCGACATGCTCGCACAAGCCCTGCAGGCATGGGCCACCTACCCGAACGAGATCCGGGATTGGCTGGCTGACAACTGCATCTGAGCCCAGCCGGGGACCCTACGGGGTCCCCACCACCTGCTAAGATTCTCAAGTCCCAAACCAACCCAGACCAATGCCTTCTCCGATCCTGATCAGCCAGCACACCACCCGTGAGGGTCAGCTGCTGACCTACTACGCCGTTCCGGCTGCCGGAGGCGACTCGTGCCTTCGGCTCACCGGCTGGCAGGCCATGGCCGAGGTTCGCATGGCTGCCCTACGGGGTGCCATGGCCTGGCTGCAGCGCCGGCCTGGGAGGCAGGCTGACGTGCTAGCGGATGGCAGCATCCGATTCCAGCCCGGCGAGGCTGGCTGATCACCACCGGGGCCACCAGCTGGTGGCCCCATCTCTCCCTACACTGCACAAGCCAACCCACTAGAACGATGATCAGCACCATCAGCACACACACCGCCTACGATCGCCCGGAAGGGCTGCCCCCCTCTACCGGTAGGTGGGAGATGTGGTGGTGTCTTGCCTGTAACGCTGGCTACCGGGGCGACCGGCAAGCCAAGCGGCTGGCGCTCGCTCAGTATCGGCGAGCAGTCGAGCTGGAGATCGGCTCCCAACTGCTATTCGACGCCTGAGGCCAGCCGGGGCAAGCTTGACGGCTTGCCCCTTCACCCTCTACTATTGAACTCAAGCGGGCCGATCGGTGCCCGCACCGCTTAAGGACCATGACCCTGACTGAGCTTGTCTACGCTGGCATCCGCAAGCTCGACTCCCAGCAAGTCGAGCAGTACACCCGTTGGGGGTGGAGTGATGAGGCTATGGCCTGCCGTGGCTGGCAGCAGCAAGCCGATTGGGCCTGGGTTGCACAGTGGTGTGAGATGGAACGGGGACACTACATGTCGCCCGAACGGAAGGCGCTGCTGCAGCTGGCGAATACGGCACAAGGCTATGCCAATGCCCTAGAGCTGGCGTTCAACCTCTAAACCCAACCGGGGCAAGCTTGACGGCTTGCCCCACCATGCTGTACACTTAATCTCAAGCGGGCCGATCGGTGCCCGCACCGCTTAAGGACCATGCAAAGCTCTGACCTTTTCACTCCCTGCTCGGTAGGCGACCTGCGCCTCCCGCCTAAGTTCCAGACGATACTTCACGTGCTGTACGTAGATACAGCAGCAAACCAGCCCACACGGGGCTGGCTGTATCTGCCAGCTGGGTTGGTTCTGAGCTGGGCTTGTGAGCCCGAGCACGGCGAGGAAGTAGAACTGTGGGCATGTGGCCCGCTCAGCCTCACCCGGCCCATGACAGATGAGGAGCGTGAGGATTGGCGCTGCGATCAGTACGATCCCAGCGACTGGTGAGCCCAGCCGGGGACCCTACGGGGTCCCCCTTCCTACCTACACCCCACAAGCACAAGCACCATGTACGAAACCCTTAGGGAAGCCACAGAAGCCCGCATGAACGAGCAGGGCTGCATCCCCTATCAGGATGCTTTCAGTGAATCGATCAGCCACGGTGTCGGGCAAGAGTTTTTGGCCCTGTATGGCTCAGCCATAGGCTGGCCCAATGGGGTTGACGCCGGGGAGTGGCTGGTCTGGCTAGGTTACTGAATATGAACTTTAGGGCCAGCTCAGCCACGGCTGGCCCGCCCATCCTGTAGGATTATCTCAAGCGGGCCGATCGGTGCCCGCACTGCCTGAGGATCATGACTAAAGCCGTCACCGTCACCGCTCAGAACACCACGGTCACCCGTGTGGCCTACAGCGCCAGCTACATGCTGTCCCCCACGGAAGGCGGGCAGGTGTCCTTCCCCACGTGGGAGGAGCTGGATCAGTGGTTTGAGAGCTTCGGCTGCCACTGCACTTCTGTGGTGTTCCACTGACCCGCAGCGGGAGCCCTCCGGGGCTCCCCCTTTGATCAGCAATCCTGATCGATCAGCAGTCCTTATCAGTGGGCAGGGGCAGTATAAACGGCCCTTATGGGTCGCCCCGGCCCGTACCCGTGAAAAACGTCTAACTACCCTAAGCTATAACGTACCCAGAAAGCCAGAGAGATACTCAATCAACTCAAAAATTTTCCACCAATCTCCAAGCCCATCCAAGGTTTCCCCATATGCCCCTCCCAACCCGCACAACATATTCCGAGCAATTCACATATATCGCCCTTTGTCTTACCGAGTGTATCAAAATAATCTCGGAAAAAATTTTCAACAAAAAAAATTCCGAGAACCGTTTAGATCCTCGGAAAAAATAATTTATTTGAGTTTGTAGATTTAATGATTAGGATCAATAAATGTCCCAGTATGTTTCACTGGATCTAAAGGCTTTGCACCTCTCGCCTTTTGTTTTGGTGAACGATTTCTTGTAATTCCTGCTTGTACTCCCTTTTCATTTGGTTCACTCATTCCCTGGGATCTTGTATTCAATGATGCCCTACGATCTCCTACTGGTTGTGATACTAATGTAGTTCCAGGTCTTGCTGAAGATGATACTTTCTTTTTAATATCCTGCATTGCTTTACCTGCACCAATTCTATCAGTTGTTTCTCCAGTTTTAGTTGTATTCTGAATAAATGTATTTGGTTTATCTCCTGGGGTATAGGTTACTTGAATTGGATGTTTTTTGTGTGTGAATGTATGAGTTCCTGACTTTTCATCCTTTTTATAATCAATATCAGGATGCCTTGGATTGTTGATTGGTTCTGCGAATTTTCCAACTGATGCTCTTACTTTATTAACATCCGTTCCCTTCTTTCTTGCAAGACTTAATGGACTTTCTGTTCCAGCTCTCAATTTCTTTGATGCAGGTGGAATCCAAGCATCATCTAAAAGTTGAGTATGTTGCTTTGCTTCTTCTAGGAACTGAGCAAATGTTTTCATGCTTAACCTCTTTTGAATTGATATCGAGTAGTTTTATCTTGTCTAGTCATTTTAAGTTTATCACGATATAACTTCTCACGACTTGGAGAGTGTCTTCCAGTATTCATATCTGTTGGAACTCCACCAAAAGATTTTCCACCTACAGACCTAACATCCTTTGGAACATTTTTCACTGCCTTCATAAACTTTCTACCACTTGTCATCTTAGAGTCATCTTTGTTTGTATTGTAGATATCAACATCAGAAAATGGTTTTCTGTGGTTTCTTCCTAAGTGTTTTGTAATACTCTTAACAACTTGATGTTGATCTTTCTTTGGTGACTTAAACATTTGCATAGTACGAAGTCTTTCGTTTGCAAAGTGTCCAGAGTTTTTATGGGTTGTAACTTTCGTTTCCATTCCATCATTTTTGATGGATTTGGTTTCGGGAGTTTTTAAGTTTGCAGATCCTTTTGGAAGTCCATGCCTTCTGAGCATAGCTCTTCGTTGAGTTCTTTGTTGTGTTGGAGGAGTATTATCATATTCACCATAAGTTCTATTACGAGCCATAAACCCTCTAGTTGAAGATGGCCCTCTAGGGCTCAATGCCCTTCCAATTCTACGTTCAGACTCTACTAAAAATTCAGAGTACGTTTTCATGCTTGACCTCTCTTTGGATTTTCAACTCCTAGTCTTGCTCTTGCAGATCTACGATTTAATCTGAATCTCTTAGTCAGGTCCTTACCTGTCTTAACTGCACCTTTACCTTCTCTAGACTTTCTAAACTCTTTTTCTTGTGATGCCATACTTTTCATCACAAATCTTGGAACTGGCTGATCTCTCTTTGCATTTCGTGCAAATGATCTCCTCTGTGATGTTCTAGGTGATACTGTTGTAATTGATCTAAATCCAGCATCTTTCTTTAGACTATCATCAGTACTCTGTTTGAACTTTGGATTAACATTAGTGTTGTCTTGAATTCTTGGCTTAGATTTATTTGCGTCTCTTAGTCGATCCATTGTAAGTTTGTGGACTTCAGGAAACTTAGATTGATTAGATCTATTACCATGAATTGTTTCTCGTGCATCGTCATATCCAGTTGCAGTTCCGCCAGTCTTTTTGGCTAGCCTTTTTGCCATTGTTGATTTACCAGAGCCAGGCATTCCAGCCATCTTGATATCCAATGGTGCACTAGATTTGCCACTCTTTGCACCTGGCTTTGGTGTTCTACCTTGCTTTGATGCAACTTGTGATCTTCTAGAAGATTCTACAATAACTTCACCTAAGATTGAATTTACCCAGGCATCAGACATAGACTCACAAATTCCTGCAGCACTTTCATAGGAGTTTGCATAGCCTTCATTTACAAGATAATCTAGAATATACTCAATATCTTCTCTACGAAATCTCTTGATTGTATTTGATGCATTTACCTTTTTATTTGAGGGTCTATTCCAGTTTTTTGGTCCAGGTGCAATAACACTTTGTGGTTTATTAAGATTGTGAATCCTAACTCCTAGTTCGTGTGCTTTTTGTCTAATATGATCAATTTTACTATCATGTGCTCTTTTTCTAGCTTCTACATCACCTTGTTTCATTCTAAGTGAATGTATAATATTTCTAAGCTGATTATTCTTATTCTTTACGTCTTTTCTAATTCCAGGGCGAAATCTTGCTAATGGTCTTGATTTCTGAGACTTGATATCTGCCTGCAACTTTCTAGCTTTATCTGCAACCTTAGGAATACTTTTATCTGGCATTGATCTAAAATTTCTTTCCTTCCAATCTTGATCTTCATACATAGATTGATAGACTTCTAATAGATTAGTCATTAGGTTAAAAAATTTTTAATTATTTATTTCGGCTATATACTGTAGTTTTAAATACACATATGTCAACATTTTCTTCGTTTACTACTGAGGTACAATATGACGATAAAACAGGTGAATATTTTATTACATTTCCAGATGAGCTGGTAGATGAAATGCAATGGCAAGAAGGTGATACTTTAGAATTTGAATATTTTGATCATCATGATACTCCAGGTATTCGCATACATAAAGTAGGAGATTAATTCTAATAATATGACTAATTGTAGTCCAAAGAAAGACCCAGTAAATAAAAAGCTTACATTTACATATCCAGAGTGCCCTCCACCAGAAGAAGGGCCACCAGCTCAGATTACGATAGAATTTCCATATATTGATCCATATTGGTACGAAGTCAGGCCACCTAGTTTAGCAAATAAAACTATTCAGAATGGAAGTAAACAGCAAAAGCTTCGTCGCACTGTAATTCAAGTTCCTGCTCTAGATGCAGAGAACGCTAACGGTGATAATGTAAACTTTGTTGACCAAGTATTTTATCAACCAGAATATGAAATTGTTGGTTCTGGTGATAATATCAAGAGTAAGCCAGTTTATGAACGATTCTGCAAGGCAGACAAAGTATATGATGAGCAATACTTTTACCATATTTTTGAGTGGCCTTTAACTCACACACTTCCTGCACGACCTGTGGGAGGTATTACTGTAACTACTCCCCCTGATGATGGAAATACAGAAACTACAGAATGCCCAGTCTATGCAACATCCAGTACCAGCGTTAGTGGTACATTCACACTCAATAGAGTGGACAGTCAAGTAATTGGCCTACCTGAAGGAAGCGTTGCTTACCATGGAGGTACACTCGATAATAAGATATTCTTCTACTATGAGAATACTTCCAATAAAGATATGATTGCTGTTGGTGATGTCATCAATGGCTGGACAGTCAACAAAGTAGTCAACTATAACTCTGAGCACTTTGATGAGAAGTCTTTGAGAACCACAGAATCTGTTAGAAGAAGAGTCTCTAAGGTTTCTGAGAAGAACAAGACTCCTGGGTTTATCTTTATTAACAAAAACGATGGAGCAGAGGATAGAATTATCAACATCGGAGACTTAGTAACTGGCTACGGTATTCAGAGTGATACCTACGTAGAGAGTATTCAGGGACTTAAGATCTTTCTTACTAAACCTCTGAAGTATAAAAACAAGAGAAAGGTTAGAAACGTCAAGTTTACTAATACTGGTCTTGCTAATAATATCTCAAACCAGATTCTTTGCTATGCTGAGATCAGTGGCGGTAGTGCTCCTTTTGTTAAAGACCAGTACTATTCCAAGTCTACCCCCTCAACTCCCCAGTATACAAGCACGATTTACCATGTTTTTGATGACAAAAAGAACAAAAACATACAACTGACCACAACAAAGGATATTAAAGTAGAAACTATCAATAAAAACGACGAAGGTGGTTCCAATGATAGTGAAAGTAGGAAGTATTACTTAGTCACTTTCCTAGACAATACTACAATTACCAGCAAAAATGATGTTCAGATTTCTATTACAGATGATCAAAGTGCATCTGGAGTGGAAAACTCTTTCATATTTGCTTCTAAAGTTGAATTTGTCAACACTAAAAGCTTCAAAGTATGGTTCAAAAGAGACAGTAATAAGGTCAATACCTTTGTTCGTGGCTGGTCAGTCACTAGAGTTCAAGGTCAAGCACTAATTCCAGTCAATAGAATTCAAGTTATTGCTGGTAGAGGCATCATTGATAGGTCTGCAGTCTGTGGTGTTTATGTTAGTAATGATAAAAAGTTCTATACTTACACTCCATTATTTTATTCTAGGGATGGATTCTGCGAATCTACTTACCTAGAAGACGATTTAGGTAAATTTACACTTGGTAATGTTGTCTTAAATGATGGTTCTAACTACATTCAGCAGAAGTTTTTATGTGTATCAGCTGCAAATGACACTGCATATCAACTAAACAACATCTTCTGGACTTATTTTAGTAGACCAGCAGAGATTAATGAGCTAAAAGGTTGGATAGATCGCCTAACTGCTTCTGATTTTCTTACGGTTCAGAAGGAAATCATTGAATCTGAGAAGCTAAAGCTTGGTAATAAGACTGTTTTAGCAGTTAAAGACTCTGAATGTGATAGTAATGTCACCCCAGACTACTCAAAAGTCTACTATCCACATAGTGAATTCAATACTTTTAATGAATATATCGCTCCGATACAAAATGATACTAAGTATGACCCATGCATTGACGTAAAAACACCTAAAACTTACAGTAAAGAAGAGTTAGACTCTATAGTTACCTCAAATCTTGGTGGTAGTTTTGACTTTTCTAGCATTAATTTGCCTGAAGAGATGTACAAACAAATAATCTCCAATGAAAATTCACTACAAAATACCCTACTGAAAGCAATTTCTACTATTGGTGCTTCTGTTCCAAAGCAAACTACCATTCCAAATCTACCTCCACTAATTGAAGGAGAGGACAAATCAAGCCAAGTCTATAAAACTGAAGCTGCATATCGTATTCCACCAAGGTTCAAGTCACTTGAATACATTATTGAAGACTTTAGCTTCGTTAGTGATTCAGGTCTTTTTCCAGATTCTGATGAAAACAATACTGAAATTCAAATTAAGTCTATTCCTAGATGGACTGGATCTGTAACTCCATCAAGTGCAACTGGTTGGCAAGCAAATATTAACACTGATAGTGAAGGTTTTATCACTACAGTAACAATTTCTGCAGTACCTTTCCCTGCTCCACCACTAGGTGGAAGTATTACTTCATGGGCAGCAGGACCAGCTCCTACTACATTCTGGCATGGAGATGATACTAACTATCAAGTTACCTTTAAGAAGATCTTAAACTTTAGAGTTAACGAGGTTAGTAAGAATCTTTCTAGTGCAGTCAAGAATAAAGGTAATCCATATATGGATGAACCTCCATATGCAAAGCTAACACAAGAGCTAAAATCAACTGATACTACAATTAAAGTTGATAGTACAAGCGAATTTATTTCTGCAGGATATTTGATTATTCCCAAATACATTGTAAAGAAAGAGATTAACCCAGAAACTAGAAATGAAACCCTATATCATTATTACCTGGGTGAAGAGATTATCTATTACAGAGATAAAACTGAGACAGAATTTTTACAATGTACCAGAGAGATGTTTGATACCACATCTGCTTTTGTGAAAACTGCAAACACTGGAGATATTGAAACCAATGTGAGATATATAATTAAGACTCTTGGATCTGTGAACTGGAAAGATTATGGTGCTCCAGATGGATATACAGTTGGAACAGTGTTTACTGCTACATCTGATGGATCAGGGGCTGTAGAAAGTGGAGAAGTATACTTGTTTGAAAGTACAATGACTCCTTTTGAAAACAGCAATTATTCCTACCATAGTTATGAAAAAAATAATTACTTGTCTCAATTCTGGCCAATTTCAATTCAGAACAAAAACGTATGACAAGACCCATAGCAGGATTAGGAAATCCAGATTCCATTTCATTCAGACCATGCTGTGTCTACCCCCCAAATATCGTCACTCCTATCGTGGCGACGGTATTTGCCAATGGCCGCCCCAGAGCCAAAGCAGGGGACGTTCTAACCCCTGCTCCAGGCTTTCCTGTATGCCCAGACACTACTTGTGTTCCTCTTGCCAGGGCTATCATTGCCCCCAGCAAGGTCTTTATTAATGGTCGGCCATCCGCACACGTAGGGGACTTGACAAATACCGTTTCTCCACGTACAATACTACCTGTACCCACCAACGTTTTCGTGAACTAACATGGCAAAAGCACCTAGTTTCAATAAGTCTAGCTACAGTCCTGGAAAGCCCAAAATGACTCGCCAGGGACGTTCAAAAAACACTCGACTTTCTGCTTCAAGTCGCAATGGACGCAAGAAAGCTTACCGAGGACAAGGTAAATAATAGTAAAACGGGGTCTTATGACCCCTTTTTTTGTCCATAAATACTACCGAAGGGATAGCAACCCCTTTAAAAGTTCTGTTAGACCCAGTTATTGGAGAAAACAGATGGCGATTCACCCAAATCCCGATAGGGATACCACATATATGAAGCAAATGTGGGGAACTACAAGATTAATTACAGATTATGCTCCTTTGCCAAAGAAAAAGAAGAAAATC
>Ga0315901_10009273_pt1 | contig 11333 bp, 17 predicted proteins | sample LakEriMetagenome_10_FD_203761 | JGI IMG/M metagenome (GOLD analysis project Ga0315901, IMG submission 203761) | Freshwater fungal communities from buoy surface, Lake Erie, Ohio, United States - Buoy 2 MA116 | ecosystem: Environmental > Aquatic > Freshwater > Lake | place: USA: Lake Erie, Ohio...
CTTTCTTGACAGATTTGGAAAGAGATGTGTTTAAAACATTTTCAGAGATATCTCAGGTTGATATTATCAAGTTAGCTGCACAACGTCAGAAATACATTGACCAAGGTCAGTCTTTGAACCTGATGATACATCCGGACACTCCCCCAAAGAGCGTTTCTGATCTCGTATTGCTGGCTCATTCGGAGGGAATAAAAACTCTTTACTATCAATTTAGCATTAATGCTGCTCAACAGTTCAATGAAAATTTGACGACGTGTAGTAGCTGCGAAGCATAAAAATATTGACCATGAAAATTGAAAACGGAAAATATATTTACACATCACTGGTTCAATACACTCAATACGATGGAGACAAGATACATCCGGTCGCGGTTGAATTTACAGTAACCACAAATATCCCGGTGTACATATCTGACACCATGACAATATCCGAATGGATTGACAGGCTGTTTAAATCAAAACTTGTTCTTCCGGCAAAGTTTAACGTAGATGCGGATAGGGTACAGGCTGTAAAAGAGTTTTTTGATGACTTCTTATTTGTAGAACGTACCGATTGCGAATACATTTCGATGATGTTGTACACCATCTTGAATAGTTTGACCGAAAACAAAATCGAATCACTCACTTACAAATTGACAAATTGATATGGACGCACAAGAATTTGGAAAACTGTTTTCTTCGATTCTTCTGATAATGGCCGGGGCATCTATTCTCTCGGCCATAATTCAGTGGAGCATCAATCAGTGGAGTCCCTATTTCGGATTCCCGGAGGTAAACTTTTGGCAGGCTATGTCATTGGTGACTCTTGCGGGTATTTTTTTAACTTTAATTAAAAACCTCCGCTGGAAAGAATGATTGTAAACAATAGCTATGATCATAATCGGTTCGTAGATGTTGTTTCCAAGTCGTTTGATAATTATGTGGCATACGGAAAGCGATCCTCCAAAAAAGTTTCGCCTATACACAATTACTTGGCAGATGTTCTGGTTGATATATTCGGAGAACACTATGAAGTTTTTTGTATGGACAAAAACAAAGAATTTAGAGTGGAGGGTCGCTACTATCACAAAAACGTAGATATTACGGTTGTCAAAAATAATATTCCTGTATTTTGCTTAGGAGTTAAATTTATAACTTCAAATTATAAGCAGAACGCGAATAATTATTTTGAATCTATGCTGGGAGAAACAGCAAATGTTCAATCTATGAATAGTATTCCGTATGCTCACATGATTGTATTCCGCAGAAACACACCGTATTATGATTCGAAAGGAAACATTAAAAAGATAGAAGTTCTGACAGATGAAGATATGAAGAAGTATATCAAACTTATGTTTGACTTCAACCATCTACATAAACCGTTCGGCCTCGGAATATCCATAGTTGATATTGACGATGTCGGAGTAAACGAGTCCGATTATTATTCTATATTTGATGTCAAGGTTGCAAACGTATTAAAAAATAACTTGTCCAATGTCAGACTTTTTCAAATGATTACCGAGCAAAAGGTTTACTTGGATTACAAACTATAAGGATTTTTATGAGGTACAGATTATTACCTAAACAAACAAAGTCTGGCGTAGTCACGGCGGTTCACGATGGGGATAGTATCAAGGTTGTTTTTCCGGACGAAACTGTTTGGATCAGGCTGTATGGATGCGATGCTCCCGAAGTCGTATCAAATCATGTGGCCGCGCATCAACCCGCCGGAAAAGAAGCAGGATCGTTCCTGAGAGGATTCGTCAAAGGCAAAACAGTAACCGTAGAAACTTTATTTAAGGATCAGTTCGGTAGAATGATTTGCAAAGTCATGCTTGGGGAAGAAGACTTGACAGAACGTATGATTGCATCCGGATGGGCATGGTTTCTTCCGGAACCAAAAATGGAAACAGAGACTGTTGTTAAGTTGAAAACCCTGCATGAAACTGCCAAGAAATCAAAAGAAGGCTTGTGGGGATTTGCAGGACGAAAGGTTAGACCAGAAACATGGAGAAAAAATAATAGACGTTTTTCAATGGAAAAGGAATTTGAAGATCTGTGGTAATTTTTTGTGTATGGTATTTATAGATAAAAGGAATTTTTATGAAACTACGATCCGTATATGATTCCCTACTTTCGGAAGGTTACAAAGAACAGGATGAGTTAAATAAATTGGCGACAGAAATTATAACAGTTTTTGCGAAACATAATGTAGCGTTTACTAAGCGATGTTATAAGCAGTTTTTGGCCGACCCGGATTCAATCACTGCCGATGACATAAATTATGATTCTATTTCTATAAGAGATTATGTTTCGCCGAGCGCTTATCCATATTTGGGAAAAATGTTTGACGGGCCATCACTGTCGGTATTATTGACAGCTCAACTATCATCCGCCGGGTTATACCACGGTAATCGAAATACTAACAATAGTATAATTAAATTAAAATTTCCAAATAAAGACTTTATTGACTTTCTGGAATACAACTTTAAAATATATTCCAGTAATAATGAGGAACCCACTAACGATGACTATTTTGGGGTGTTTAGATCGGCTTTTGGTGTTGCCTACCGCCGAACACTGATACACGAGCTGCAACACGCTTACGATGATTTCAGAGCATCCGGTAAACACCGCGATGATCCAAAGTCTAAAAAGTATTATTCTAAGTACAACCCTCTGAACCCGTCATATTCTCCTGAACAATTTGCCGAATATTATGGGCTTACGCATGAATACTGGGCAAGATTTTCAGACACTGTAAGTAATATGAGTTCAATGGCTTCTAAGTCTTTTGCGGAAGTTGCTAAGGATTTTAAGTTAAAAGTTCGTGGCTGGGGGAATATAGACAACGATGGACAAAGAAGATTGATGCGGGCATTGTATAAAATGTGGGATGAAAAGCGCAGCCAAAGAAAAGATTTTAAATACTTAAACAAGAAATAACCCAAAGGTTTTAATATTATGATAAAAAATATTACATACTCCATCGTATTTTTATGCGTTGGCATTCTTCTCGGTTGGTTAGGACACTGTGTTCACACGAAGCGAGAAACTTCTTTATCCGCAAATACAAGACAAAATGAAATTGTGGTGAACAATACTATCAGAGATACTGTTCTTGTCCCGATTGAGATACCAATTACAAAGGTCAGAACTCGGTACCTTACAATCACTGATACGCTTGTTCGGCATCTTACAGACTCCGTCTTGATCGAAACCATAAAGGAAAACCCGATGTCTATTCCTGCAAACGATTACCAAGATACGGTGGAAACGGACGAGTACATCTTTTCATACTTTATCGGTACGACTGGCGAATTGATGATTTTTAATCCTGAAATAAAATGTAAACCAACGGTTCGTATCATTGAGCCTGTACAGAAGAATTGGTCGGTATCTGTTGGTTTATCAAACAAACTTACTTGTAAACTTGGTGCAGGATACAAAGGCTGGCAACTTGAAGCAGACCTTTCTCCGAAATCAGTGAACAAGGTTTACTTCACGAAACAATTCAATTTTTAAAAACATGATTGACTGTATTGTTGTTGATGTGGAAACAACGGGCTTAGTCCCGGGTGTGCATCAAATAGTATCCATTGGAGCTGTATGCTCGAAAACCGGACAAGAATTTTACAAAGAGTGTAATATCTTTGAACACAATGAGATTTCTGGTCAAGCACTGAGTATTAATGGGTTCAATGAGGATCAAGTTCGGGATGTTAACAAACCAAATCCGCTCGATATATACATTGAGTTTTTGGATTGGTGCAAGGGAAGGTCTAAGATTTTGGCGGGTCATAACATTGGCTCGTTTGATGTTCAATTTCTTAAACATCTCCACGAACTACACAACGAGACGACTCCAACCGAGTGGCCGTTCAAATATCACTACATAGACTTGCATTCTATGGGAGTCCTGCACTTCGCGGAATCACTGAGTCACTCAAAAATAGCGGTACGCTTGGGTCTTGAACCGGAACCTTCTCCGCACAACGCACTCGCAGGAGCGCGATCTGAATTTAATTGCATCAAAAAACTATTAGAAGTTTACCATGAAAGTCAAGTTTAAAAAGGTGTCTCCGGATGCCGTCATTCCGTCTTATGCAAAACCGGGCGATGTTGGTCTTGATCTGACCGCAATATCAATCATTGATAACAATCATCTTACCGTTACATACGATACTGGTATTGCTGTTGAAATCCCCGAAGGATACGCTGGATTTATTTTCCCCCGAAGTTCCATTCGGGACTACTCGCTGTCTTTGACAAATTCAGTTGGTGCCATTGATAGTAACTATCGCGGATCAATCAGAGCAACCTTTGCCCGTGGAAAGGATTCACAGGATCAACGGCCAATCTATGCCCCGGGCGAACGAATTGGCCAACTTGTTATAATGCCGTATCCAATTATTGAGCCTGTCGAAGCAGATAAACTGTCAGAGACTGTTCGCGGCGAAGGCGGATTTGGAAGCACTGGAAAATAAATTGTTAAAAAAGTGTTAAGTGATATGTCAAGTAATTCAAAAAGTGTATCTTTGCGAAGAACAAAAAGAAACATCATTGCCATCTTCTTGTTGGCATATCACTTAATACTTTGCTATGAGATTAAACGCGGGAGTCCCGCCCTCCGTTCTATCAGATGCGCACTTGCGAGCGGAGCGTCGGGAATTGTTAATACCATTTGGTACAATCCGGAAGCAACTGTTGAGCAATCCGACTTACTTCCCGAAAACAGTACCAGAAGAGTTTTGCTTGAATACTGGGCATATTAACTTTTTTATTCCGAAATTGTTATATGTCGTTCGACGACTGGTTGCCATAAATGAAGAGTGCGCTCGTCGTGGATTTGAATCTTCTATGGCAGTAGATTTGACCGGAATTCCTGAGCGATTTCTCCAAGACTGGAACACAACCATGAAAGATTCTCGGATAGTCCGAGATCGGATTGCGGATCGTTTAAAGAATCCTCTGAAAGCGACAGGCAATTATCACAAATATTACAGCAGAACTATTGACTGCATTGATTCCTTTTGTAACACGATGAAAAACTCAGAATTGTCGGTATGAAACAAAAAAAACTTACTGTGTCGGGATGGATTGACCATTCATTTATCGGAGATGATGATCAGATAAATACATATCTGATTCAACTTAAAGAATGCCAATCTGCTTGGGCGGAAAAGCATGGAAATAAGAAAAAACTCGGACTGACAATAAAAATTCAACCAGTGTAAAAGGAGCAAAAATGGAAAATTCTCAGTACATCGGTTGGTTCTCGTGTGGAGTAACCAGTGCAATTGCTTGTAAATTGGCAATTGACAAATATGGAAAGGATAATGTGAAGTTGTTCTATATTCATATTGACTCTGCACACGAGGATAACAAACGATTCATAAACGAATGTCAGCGGTGGTATGATACAGACATATCAATAGTAGAGAATGGAAAATACAGGGATCAGTTTGATGTTATTGAGCAAACTAAGTTTATCAATAGTCCGAATGGTGCCAGATGTACGATGGAATTGAAGAAAAAAGTTAGAAGGCGTATAGAAACAGAGTTGAACTATCCTCCCCAAATATTCGGCTTTGAATATTCCAAGAAAGAAATTAACAGGGCTATACGATTCACTCAACAGTATCCGATGGCAAAGGCCGTTTTTCCGCTGATTGAAAATAGACTTACCAAAGAAATGTGTGCCGGAATGCTTTTGGAAAATAATATAAAAATTCCAAGAATGTATGAGTTGGGATTTCACAACAATAATTGTATTGGATGTGTTAAAGGGGGAATGGGGTATTGGAACAGGATACGAGAACACTTTCCTGAGCATTTTAAAAAAATGGCAGAATTGGAAAGACAAGTTGAAGTATCATGTATCAACGGAACTTATTTGGACGAACTGTCTTCGACCCAAGGAAGATACGATCCGCCGATTCTTCCGGATTGTGGCACTTTTTGTGAAATCAAATATGCGGACAGAGTTGATCCGTTGACAGATATTGTATTTGATGATCCCAAACAAATATCAATTGTTTACGAACGAAACTTTTTTTAATGGCTAAGAAAAAAATATCAGACCAGCTATTTTCATATCAAAGTGAATGTCCTCATTGCAGGGAATCTTTTCCGATTTCTGATTCGGAGATTTTTACCGATAAAAACTTTGGAGAAAAGAGCCTTCAATACTATGAACAGCAACTCCGTGAACTTGAAGCATACAAAGAACAAGTAAACGCGGCAGCCTCTGATTATGGCTGGCTTGCCAAAAACACAGAAGCAATAAACCTTGGATTCCTTCTTGAAAAGATTGTGCTGACATTTCCAGACTTCAAATACAATCATTCGGAATGCAGACCTTTATTTGATCCGATTGATTATATTGCCTTTGAAGGATTGTCCAGTGGGGAGATTACAAACATCACCTTTATAGACATTAAGTCCGGCAATGCCCGCCTGACTGATGGTCAGAAGCAAATTAAGCAAACCGTGATTGACAAAAACGTAAAATTCAGACTGTATGAGTATTGAAGAACAAGTTGAATTTTTTCAGCAGTTGAGAAAAACATTTGTCTCTTGTCCGTGTTGTGGTCAGGTGTACAGACTATCGGATAGTAATATATTTTCAGACTCTGCTCCTAAGAAGGATTGGAAGGTAAAACTTGAAGAAGAACGGGAGAAGATTTCAAAGCGCGAGGAAAAATTGAAAGCAACTATCGCCAAGTTGAAAAACGAAGCAAAGGAACGAGGTCGTAATACGGCGGTTGAACAAGTTCAGCGTATAGACAAAGTCTTTGCTCCACTTCAACTCAGAGCAATTGACTGTAAGAATATCTGCGATCCAGTAGATTTCATAGTTTTCAACGGTATGCACGAAGGCAAGATTAAAAACTTGGTATTGCTGGATAGGTATAAGTCAGGGAGACTGCAACAATCTATTCGAGAGGCGGTTGAACAAGAAAAGTATATTTGGAAAACCATCAGGGTAACAACCGATGGAAACTTAGTGGAGGAAGAGTAATGGTAAAAAAAATAAATTCTCAGGCGTTCTTCAAGGACTTTAAAACCATCGACGAACTGGTTGTTTACTGTATAGAAAACGACATAGATTATTTGGAATATGAGGGAGAAAAACACTCCTCTATACACCTTGAATCTTTGTGGGCCATATGTAAGGAAAAGTCGTTCATCGAAAACAACAACCATGTATCAAAACATATATTACCAGAGTATTGAAACCATTCACCTGTGGGATGACACCGATGGGTACATGACCCTTCCGTACACACCTTATGCCTATGTTCCGGATGCAAAGGGGGAATACCTGACCATCACTGGTATCAGGGCGTCAAAAGTCACGACATGGCCTCCATCTGCTGAAAAGTTGGGGCTGGTTTTTGAACACGATGTTCGCGCCGAAACCCGGACACTGATTGATCATTACTTTGAGTCGGATGAGGTTTCTTCCGGTCACAGGATTTTGTTTCTTGACATCGAGATAATAAAGGGAGAACGCTATTCAAAGCCGAACGAGGCAAGTAATATAATCAATTCAATATCGTTTTATGCTTCGTCGGAAAAGAAGTATTATTGCTTGATATTGGACAGTGACAATGTCATGCGCGATAGGAAAATGGACGATGTGGAACTCCGCATATTCAATTCTGAGGCCAAACTACTGGCGTTCTTTTTACATCGCTATGAAGTTATTTCCCCAACCATCATAACCGGATGGAACACCGATTACTTTGATATGCCCTACTTGTTCAACAGGATCAGAAATGTTCTTGGGGATAAGTCGGCTAAGAGGTTAAGTCCTATAAAAATAGTCTATGATGTAGAGCGTGGAAAGGATTACAGTATCAAGATTGCGGGTGTCAGCCAACTTGATTATCTTCGACTGTATAAAAATTTCAATTACAATGAAGAACCCAGATACACGTTGGACGCTATCTCTAAAAAAGAGTTAAAGCGTGGCAAGGTTGAATATAAAGGATCATTGGACAATCTTTTCAGAGAAGATATTGATAAGTTTATACGGTACAACGTGAGCGACGTCGAACTGGTAGTGTCGCTGGATCAAAAACTTGATTTCATAGAACTTGCCAGAGGTATATGTCATAAGAGTCATGTTGCGTATGAAGAAATATACAAGAGTAGCAGGTGGTTGGACGGGGCGTTGTTGACCAGATGTCGCAAAGCCGGACTGGTTTCAGTAGCTACGTTAAAAGATTCTACCACAGATGCAGGCCAAGCCGAAGGGGCTTTTGTTAAACTCCCTAAACCGGGCATACATAAATTTGTATATGATTTGGATTTGGAATCCGAGTATCCCAACAATATCAAGTCTCTCAATATATCTCCTGAGACAAAATGGGGCCGAGTGTTCAATTTTAATCCGAACAACTTTGCCTCTAAGAAAGATGTTAATTACTCCGGAGAAAAAATACAAATAAAAACTTTTACCGATAACTGGGATATCCAAAAACAAGATACCAAATTTTCGTTTGATAGTCATAGGGAATTTTTACAGTTTTTGAACGATAACAACCTGTCTATTTCATCGGCTGGAATATTGTACTCCCTGAACAAGAAAGGTTTGATTCCGATGATTTTGGAGGAGTGGGGGCTGGAAAGAGCCGAATACCGGAAGATAGCAAAACAGCATCACAATGACGGGAACAAAGATATGTACAAGTTCTTTGATAAGAAGCAACTTGTGCAGAAAATCATGCTGAACTCTCTGTATGGAGTCTTGCTACTTCCCTCATTCAGATTTTATGATAAAGAGAATGGAGAGTCTGTTACGTTGACCGGACAAACACTGGTTCAGTTTTCCGCGAATATGGGAAATGTTTACTATAATAGAATTATAGAATCCGGAGAGCGGATTGACTACTGTATATATCAGGATACGGATTCGGTCGCTGGTGATAGTATGGTTGTCGAAAAGAACTTCGGAAGAATTTCTATTAACGATATGTATTCTCGACTGTTATCGGACGGAAGCGTACAAGAAACTTTCGAGGGAAGAGAATTTGTATATCCGGATGATTGCGAACTCCCCTATTACGATGAGGCCGATGGTAAAATTCGATATGGAAAGGTTAAGTATGTAGAGAGACACTTGATTAAGAAGAAGCGATATTTGATTACGACTTCCGGCGGAAAACAAGTGGTGGTTACGGGAGATCATAGTATGATGGTGCTTGACTCGAATGGGTTACTTCAAATGAAGTATGCTTCGGAAGTGAGTATTGGTGACAAGGTCATAACTATTTTTTGAAATACCAAGATACTTATATGTAGATACTATAACCAGTGTCTATATAAATGGGAGTATATATGGGAAACAAACGTGGAGTTATCAGTTCGAGAAATCCTTTATATTGGAAAAACAAAGGATATTCGGAATCCGAATCTGTCAAGATGGCTAAAAGTCGAATGCCCGGAACTGTTGAATATTTCAATATCTTTAAGGGACTGAGTGTTGAAGAAGCCGAAATAGAATCTAAAAATTACTATTCTCGAAATTCCAATACTTTGAAAAATTTTATAGATAAGTTTGGAGAATGTGATGGTCGGCGTCGTTGGGATGATTATGTTAAATCTCAATCCGTGTCTAATACCTTCGAGTATAAGAGAGATAAATATGGCTGGTCGTTAGAAGACTTTGAAAGGTTCAATAAATCCCGATCCATCACTATTGAAAATATGATTGGTAAATATGGAGTCGATATAGGGACTAAGAAATACGAAGAATATATAGAGAAGCAAAAATATGCTGGATGCAAATTAGAATATTTTATTGAAAAGTATGGGGAGGCAAAAGGAACTCAGATATATCTTGATATAAGTTTTAGGAAGTCGGGAACTTTTGAATCGTATTTGGTCAAGTTTGGAGGAGACGAAGAAAAGGCAATGCTGGCATATTCTAATAGAAAGTTAGTAGGGTCTGCTGGAATTAGTTTGATTGCGAATGAACTTTTTGATTCTTTATATACTTCTTGTATTGAACTTGGTTATTCAAAAGTATTTTATTACAATAATATGCAGGAATGGTGGGTATTTGATTCCAAGTCCAATAGAAAGTATTTTTTAGACTTTTATTTAAAAGAGACCAAGCGGGGGATAGAATTTAATGGAGATTACTGGCACGCAAATCCAGTCAAATATAATCCGGACACCATCATCGATTACCCAAATGATGTAAAGAGACCTGCCACATCTGTTTGGGAATTAGATGCGTACAAATTGGAAGTTTTCAAATCGAGTCCATTCGTGGAAGATGTCCTTGTTGTTTGGGAGAGCGAATACAAAAACAATAAACAAAAAATTCTTGAAAAATGTCTGAAATTTTTAATGCAGTAATAGATGAGGTGTCGAGTATTTCTGAACTTCCGTTGGAAGAGTGTTATATGTATGACATAGGAATGGTAGATTCCCCGCATACGTTCTTTGCCAATGATATACTTGTTCATAACTCCTGCTTTTTCGTCGCACTTCCGATAATAAATCATCGATATCCGGATGCAGAAAAGACAGAAGAGTTTTTGATAGACAAAACCTTGGAGATTGCCAAGGAGGTAGAAGATTACATCAACAAAGCATACGATGTATATGCGCTCAGATATCACAATATCAAAAAGCATACATGGAGAATCAAGCAGGAGATGGTAGGCAAGTCTGCATTCTGGCGAGATAAAAAGAAGCGGTATGCGATGCACATCGTTAACAAAAATGGATTGAAGGTTGATGAGTTGGAAATCAAAGGATTCGATTCCGTGCGAAGCGACTTTCCAAAGGACTTCCGGAACTTTATGAGTTCCTGTATCGAGGATATTTTGTATGGTCGAGACAACGAATACATGAATAAAAAAATTGTCTCAGAGAAATCTAAAATTATCAACGAGTGTAACCTGACCGACATCATGCTGCCCACATCGGTGAAAGAGATAACGAAGTTTGAATACGGGGCCAAGGGAGTGCCCGCACATATAAAGTCTGCACAGAATTATAACAGATTTTTACAAATGAAAAATCTTGATTCGTACCCGTCTATATCAGATGGAGACAAAATTCTGTGGACGTATCTAAAACCCAACCCATACAGTTTTGAATCTATCGCGATTAGAGGATATGACGATCCGGAAGAAATAACATCTTTTGTAGAAGCGTATGCTGACAGGGATGAAATTTTTACCAACAGACTTCTGACCAAACTGGAAAAGATATGGGAAAATTTGGGCTGGGAACTGTCAACGGTCGAGGAGCAAGAATTTTTCTAAATGAATTGTTAAACAACTTGAATCATTAACAATATTATTTTACCTTTGCAAAAAACAAAAAAGC
>Ga0315901_10009275_pt1 | contig 11331 bp, 7 predicted proteins | sample LakEriMetagenome_10_FD_203761 | JGI IMG/M metagenome (GOLD analysis project Ga0315901, IMG submission 203761) | Freshwater fungal communities from buoy surface, Lake Erie, Ohio, United States - Buoy 2 MA116 | ecosystem: Environmental > Aquatic > Freshwater > Lake | place: USA: Lake Erie, Ohio...
TGAGATCCGTTAGCAGATCCCGGGGATCCAGGACTCCATGGTCCAGTATATCCACCTGTACCAACCCAACCAGATGTAGCTACTACAGAATTAGTGATTACGTTATAGATCTCAAAACGATTAGGACGCCCTTGAGCGTTATAGCTTAACGTAATGGTAGTTCCGTTAGTAACCCCACCAAAAAACAATGAGATATTTGGATACTGGTAAAACTCTACTATACCTATACTACCCTGGAAAGAACAACCACAGCGAAGAAAATAGCCTACACCAGTGGCTGTAGTAGACTGTTCGGTGCTTAACTGACCTGGGGCACAAAAACTTTGCACGATGACATTAACGTCTTCACAAGCCGGTACGTTTGATACACTCACCGGTGAAGAAGTAGGATTAGGAGATACCGTCGTGTACGTAGAGTCAGAAGCCTTCTTCCACTTAACAATGTAACCGTTAGCAGGTGCAGGACTTGCGTTGGTAAAAGATATTAATAGATCTCTTGTGGCAGTACATGATGTACAATCACCAGGACCGCCCGGAGGTGTTACAGGAGATATTGACATATTGAGTTAGTTGTAATAGTTATCCAGTACAAGCAAGATTCATATCTTGAAAAGTTCCTCCGGTTACCGAGCCATCTTTTACACAAATAGTTTGAGGGGTTAAACTGTTATTAGTCACCGTTGTAGGTGCATCAGCACCACAAGCTATGTATGTGTAATTAGCTGTCTGTAGTAGTTTAACTGTTCTGCACTCAGCAAAAGCCGTAGGAATATAAAAAGGTTGAGCTGTTGTGTATACACCATCACCACAAAATGCTTCTACGGTACCTTCTATATTATAGCATTTTGGTACTTCACTAATGATAATTGGAGTATAAGCATTTTGAGTAATTACCGTATTAAAATCACCGGGTATATTAGCTGGTCTCCAACGAACACGATAGTGAGAAGGAGGAACGCTCGGAGTACCAAGTGTTACAGCAATACTCATGGCTGTAGTGGGAGATGAACAAGGGTATGAAGGCATGGTTTACAGATTATACGATGGTTCCTGTTCCAGATACTTTAATGGGTGATCCGATAAAAGCTTTGAATGTCTGGGGAGTTCCTACCGCTACGTTGATGGTAAAGATCTGATGATCAGAACCGGTAGCCCGAATGACCGCCCCGGCAGAAAGATTTGTACTCGGAGCCTGGGAAGCAACAAACGATGTATTACTGGCTATAGAAACTACAGTAGTGTTAGCCGGAAAAGCACCAGTACCTGCCACTACTTCTAAAGTCATACCTACGATTAGCCCTGTAGTAGATCCAACAGTAATGGCCGCGCCCGAGTTAGTAGCTCCAGCCGTTGAGTTGTAAACTGGACCCAGTCCGAGATAACTTACTACCAGGGGAACAGTGGTAACAGTTGAAGTATTGGTGGCCGTATAGTTTCCTGTTGCGATCGGTGTAGGTCTTAGTGTATTAATAGCTTTGTGAAGCTTAGCTAAGACGGAAAGCATTCTGTCCCCGGTTAATACGCCCAGGGCTGGAAGATTAGGTCCAGCATAACTAACACAGTCTACTTTAGAAACCTCATCACAAGGCTCCCCGCCTGTACAAGGAGGAAGACTTGTTACCGGGGCCGGAGGACACTCCGCACAAGGATTACATGGTGTATTAGGAGGACATGACATATACTAAAGAGTTTACGTTATTACGCCAAGGTTGCAGTCAGGTTTGTGGGCGGGTTACAAGACGGTGTAGTAGATGTAGTAACGGGTACAAACGCACAGTCAGTCTTAGAAAACGCTCCCGCAGTTACAATCACACGGATCTTATAAGAAGTACCTGCCGTGATAATAATTGGTTCGCCTTGCGGATTGATAAACGTTCCTGTCAGCGTTGTAGTACCACTTGGAGTTTGACTAGATAACTCAGTAGTTCCGGCAGAGTTAAACAGCTTTACAGTATATCCTGTTACGGATCCTCCTACAGCAGGAAAACTATAAGAGATCGTGATATCGGTAACTGTTGTCGTGACTGTCGGACAGATTATATTAATCTGCTGAGTTGTAGTACTTGAGCTAGCTGTTCCTCCAGAGCAGTTGGTGACGATCTGGAAATCATAGATCAGATTGTCAGTAAGACCCGTAATAGTTGCTGTAGTAGCAGATCCGGACACAGTGCTGTGCACGGTCCAGTTGCTATCAGGTGTAGCCGATACGGTAGAAAGCTTATAGCGAACTACCTGAGACGTAGCTCCTACGCCAGGAGTCCAGTTGAGTACTACATTCATGGTACTAAGAGTGTTGCGGAAATGTTATTAATAATAGGGCAAGGAACAGATATGGTCTTACCGAGCAGAGCTGTGCAGGTCTCACCGTCTTTAGAGATTGTAGCGGTAATCTGAATTTCGTAAGGCTGAGAGCTATTCAAAGCCGAGCCGACAACTCCGGCACCTGCAACCGTTACGCTATAGACACCGGATGCTGCAAGAGCCACCAGGTCAACTGTATATTCTTTTGTTACTGTACCACCTGTGTTCTTAATAACAACCTTAGTAGCGTTTACTCCGTTAGTATAGCCAGTCGGAATAATAGTTCCTGGGTTAAAATCCAGAGTGATTATTGTACGATCGTTATTGGTGCTAGCATCACAAACCAGCTTAAAGTCTCCACACTTACTCTGACCACAGCAGTTTTTCAAGGTGGCTACAGCCGCGCGCATATCACAGACAGTAATCCACAGGTTTTGAAAAGCCTGCGCCATGTTGGTAACAGTCTGGTTCCAGCCAGCAAATCCGGACATAAAGCCCGCTTGACTCAAAGCATTAGCTGTACCCAAATTGGCGCACTGCTGAGCAGTAGCTGAAGTAATCTGAGTATTGTTACCTAATACACCTCTAAGAAGACAGTATTGTGCTTCAAGTTCGTCAAGTACGACGTTCATGGCTGTAGCCTGGGACGGGAGTATACAATTAGGTGTCACTGTAGGCAGAGCAACAGCAAGAGGTCTAGCCTCTAATGCTGTAATCCGGGTATTGTGACTAGTTAATGTAGTGGTATGCCCATCTACTACTCCTTTGAGTACGCAATACTGGGTACCCAGATGAAGAGTATAAGCATCATTGCTAAGCTCTGTTACTGTCTGACCAGCAGATTGATACTGTAAACACTGAGGTAAAGCCAGATCTTCTGCTGCACCACCACCACCGCCACCGCCACCTGTACCACCACCTGCTTGTATTGTCGTATTAAGGCAGCAAACTTTCTTAATGATAAAATCCAGTACTGCCGACAGGGTTTTTGTAGTAGGTGCCGGACCGACGGTTGTACAAAACTGAACCAAACAGCTAAGGTCCAGATTGGTCAGATCCAGAGAAGACTTGATCGTACACAAGTCAGTAGCAACCTTGTAAACTACAGTAGATACAGTGTCACCGGTGCAGAGGTTGATGCAGGGTATATTAGGACCCTGCCAAACGACACAGTTAGAGGATGTAGGAGTACAACCCGAGTCGGCAGTATTGGATTTCACAGATAACATAATATATTGGATATCAGTTTATTAGCAATCTACAACGCTGTCTTTTCCGAAAAGCTCGATCATCTTTTCTTTCAGCTTAGAATAACCAAATACGAAGACATCAGCCTCTTTTACAGGACTAAGATCAGGAACGACTTTCTTGTATGTAACCTCTACTTCTTTTTCCTGCATCTCAGTACGAGTCTCAGTAGTTGTGATCGTAGTGGGGTTGCCGTCTGCATCAGGTTCTCCTGGACGGGATACTTCTACGCTGACTTCTACAGGAACCATCTGCTTCTCAACGACTACTTCTTCAATCTCTTTAGTCAAAGGTACCCACAGACTCTCTCCAATCTGTTGATTACGAGCCTGGTTTATCATAGAACCATGAATACCGGCACCAGCATGTTTGGCGTCGGCTTCAGATTGATACAGTTCCAGGCGGAGACTAGCCCAGCCGCTCTTAGAGATCTGATAGTCTGCAATACGCAGGTAAGCTTCTTTAGTAATGCCGCGATCTGTTCCGAGAGCGGCGGTGATCTTGATAGCCATAGTATCTAGTAAGTTTAGGTTTTAATTAGTCTACAATATAATATACTGAATTTCTACAAGAAAAACAAAAAACCACCCCCGGTTAAAGAGGTGGTTCTGGCAGGTATATATGAAAGGTAAGGACAGTCTTACTTCACTTCTTCAACTTGAACCAGTTTAAAGAAGGTTGAGTAGTTATCAGAGGTCTCTACTTTCTCAAAGTCAGAAAGCTTGAATGGCTTATACTCCAGTTCTTTTTCAGTTTGCAAGAGCTCGTTAAACTCTTTTTCAAACTCCTGGTAGTCGGGGTTCAGCTTGCGGCGGTTGATCAGCGTACCTTCTGCATTAGGCTCCTGTACAGGGTTACCATCTGTGTCGGTTTCATCTATCACCATAGGGATAGAAATATTACCGTTCTCATCAGCTTTACCGAACTTCTTAATCAGTTCATTCTTAAGCTCTTCGACGGCGGCTTTCTCTGCTGCTACTGTTTTGCCCAGGCTCGTCAGCCAGTACTTAGTAATGAGCGGAAGCTTTTCTTGAAGAAGTCCACTAGAGAGCTTCTCTCCAGTCGTTTGACTTACAACACCGTTGAGATCAGCATCAAGTGCGTAGAACTCAAACAGTTTAAGTGTGATTTTTTCCATGGGATCTATAAGATTAATCTGTGACGAATGTACGAAGTTCTACAAGATTTACAACTTAAAAGATATAAACAGGTTTTAGACAGATACTAATACTATTATGCTGGAGTTACCAGAGCAAGCCGATAGAAAGTACCATTTATCTCAACCTCAACATATTGTGATGTAACTAATACAACTGTAGAGCTAACCACGCTACCTAGCTTCCACTTTCTCGCCGTTCCGCTTGTTGGATTAGCTGTAATAATACCTGCATCTTTAGTGACCTTAAAGTTATTTGTACCATCACCAAGCTGCATAAAATTTGCGTTAGACCCTGACGCAGTATTCGTTACTGATATATCAATCGCATTTGGGCTTCCCGTTGTGTTCCATGTAACATTACCAGAAAGAAACGCAGAGTTATTTGCCCCCGACAATGTTTGAATTGCACTAAGCGGAGAAAGGTTGGTTGTACCATCGACAAAAAGTTGCGCGCCTGTTCCTTGGATGTTTATTACGCCCGCTGTCACTTGTCCGGTGTTATAGACAGATCCATTTACTTGTAACTTGTAATCGCCTACGTCTGTGGTGGTGTTGATTAAAAACTTGCCAGCGGCGTTTATTCTTGTTACGACATTAGATGACCTTTTTACATCCAATTCTCCTGCTGCTGTTACTTGCATATCAAAGTCTACGACCGCAGGATATGTCAATCGTAAATGATTCACCCAATCGCCATATGCTTGTATCGCTGCATTCGATGAAGTGTTGTTAAGTAGTGCGTATTTATTTGCATTACTGCCAAAAAAAGAAATTCCATTAACCTGTAATTTATACGCACCAAGATCAGTTGTTGTGCCAATTAATACTTCGCCTCCCGCCGCAGCCAAAACCGCTGATCCGGTGTTGTAGATGTTGCCGGATACTTGCAGTTTGTAATCGCCTGCGTCTGATGATGTATTTAGTAGTGTTTTGCTACCACTATAAGTGTTAATCAATAGATTGGTAGCATCTATCCGCATTTGTGTATATGCGCTTTGTGCGTCATTCAATGCGTTGATGGATGCCACGCCACCTAATAAACCGATGCCTATATTGTAATCTGTTGCTGCTTTTACGGTTAGTTTGTACGCAGGCGATGCCGTACCTATGCCGACATTGCCGCTTGCGTCAATTCTCATACGTTCGGCAAATGTTATCGTTCCACCCGCTGTTCCACTTGGCGCATTGTAAAAAATATGTTGGTTTTGAAAAAGTTGATAAAATGCCGCAGACCCGTTTTGAATATATTTGTTTACAGAACCATCATAAAACAGATTATTGCTAACATTGAATATATTGCTCGCTTGGTCTGCGGACAATGCACCTTGTTTTATCTGCGTTGCAGTCACTACGCTCCATGCGCTTGGTACTACGCCTATCCCCACATTCCCCGAAGTCGTCGCAAAATTCGCCCCGTTGACCGAGCGGAGAGTGCCGTTGATGTCGAGCTGATACCCCGCATCCGTGGTGGTGTTGACGCCAATGCGACCGTTCGTAAAATATCGCATACGAATTGCTGGAGTGCCTAAGGCGTCTGAAACAATATCGAGCGCATTGCTATTTGCAGCGGAACTACCCATACGTAATCCCCATGAATTTCCTGAAGCGTTAACTGCCCATTGAGAGTAAGCTGAAGACCCGGTACTCGTATTTCTAATTCTACCTGTTACCGTGCTGTTCTGATCAACCGTAATAGTGAATTTATCAAGAGGAACATCTCCAATACCAATATTCCCATTATCAATAATCTGCGAGTTGCCGAGCGCACTTGCCCCTGTCCACTTTGTAATGTAGTTGGTGGTACCAGAGCCGGTTGTCACACTAGAGGAAAGGGTAGTAGCGCTTAGGTTACCAGAAGCGTCTGCTACCACAAGTCTTGCCCCCGAGCCGGCAAGGTTAGCGACGGTGATGACACCGGCAGAGGAGATTCGGAGACGTTCGGCGTTTGACGTACCAAAACTTATGAACCCTGCCTCGTAATTATACAGATAAGCGTCCAATGCTGAATACAGCAATGTAAAACCGTCCGCGCCAGCAGTACCGCTTGCGGTATTTGTAAGATGCAGTTCAGTGGATGATCCAAAAATATTGATAGACCTCTCCGCAGTTCCTGTTGGTGTTGCCGTTCCTATGCCCACATTACCGCTTGGATTAATAACCATCAACGGATTACCACTATAGTCTCCGAATTGATAGTGTGCAACGACTGGGGATGCCTGCCTAGACTTAAACCAAAAGCCAAAGTTAGCATTTGAAAAAATCGCTCCGGGGCTAGTATCTCCATTTGTGCCTATAACAAAGCTTCCAGAAGACCTTACACTCCCATTCACATCAAGCTGATACCCCGCATCTGTGGTGGTGTTCAAAAGCAATCGACCATTCGATGTTAATACCATTTGCGTTGGCGATGCCCATGTGCCAAAATTTAATTGATCGGAACTGCTTATTACAATGGCTCTATCAGTCTGTCCTGACCTTTGTATTTGTATATGGTCACCGAGCGCACTATTGATAGTAAGTTTACCGACTGCGGTTGCCGTACCTATTCCCACGTTGCCCCCCGAAGTAATGCGGAGGCGTTCAGTGGATGCAGTACTGAACGACATATAATCGCTTGTGTGATTATACTGAATACGCCCTGCCGTACCCGCTGCATCCTTGAATTGAATGTAGTTGTCACCCGTTCCGTACAATGATAAAAATCCCGATGTCGTGCCTTGAATTGTTGCGCCATCTGCACCTGTGTATTTCAACTCTACACCATCGTCAGATAGTAATGAGTTCCCAATCGTTGACGCTGCCGTAAACTTAGGTATGTAGTTAGTGGTTCCGGATCCTGTTACAGCAGCAGATGCTGTAGTAGACAATACACCATTGGCGTCAGCTACCACTATACGACTACCTGTACCTGCTAGGTTATGTACTCTGAACGCACCGGCCCCGGAGAAACTACCCCGGATGGTATTATTAGTAAAGAACTCTAAAGGCGTGTTTCTAAACTGTCCGATCACTGCAGCATAAGCGGTAGATCCTGGAAAGATAACACCACCTACAGAAGACTCTACACCCCATATTAACCAACTGTTATCCCCGCCGCTATTATAGATCTCTGCACTGAACGCTGAAGTACCGGCGCGGGACATAGTTTGAGCAAGGGTATCGTTACCTGTTATGGTGAGTCTACCTGTTACCCGGGTGCCGCCGTTCACATCAAGCTGGTACCCGGCGTCGGTGGTGGTGTTGATAGCTACGCGGCCGTTGTTGAATATCCGCATACGCTCGGAAAATGTTATTGTGCCTCCAGCGGTTCCGCTTGAAGCGGTGAACCATGAATGTTGCCCATCATTTTGCAAATAACGGGATGCGAAACTACTTGCCTTGTAAACATAGTTTGAGCCGTCGTAATAAGCATTCGCCCCGACTTGCATAAAAGAATTTGCAGCCCCGAAAACATGCCCGCCGTTTCTAAATTCTAAAACCGGGCCGCCGGTATTTGATCCCCACGCGCTCGGTATTGCGCCAATACCAACGTTACCACCATTAGGATTAATTAATAAATTATAATTAGTACCTAGTGCAGCAGCATTAGTCATTTGCATCCAAACATTATTGGATATATCAAAACCAAAATCAGCCACCACATTGCTATAGCCGTTTGACAATCGCAATGCACCAGTTTGAGTTGTGCCTGATGTAGCAGGAGATCCTGCACCTGATGCATTTATTTGCGCGCGTAGTGCAGGTGTTTGTGTCCCAATACCTACATTTCCTCCGGAAGTTATACGCATCCGCTCAGTAAACGTTGCAATGCCGCCCGTTGTACCGCTACCTGCCGTATTAAACATGTGATTGCCTTCCGATTGAGCATATGTTGTCGCCGAACCGTTTGATGTATATATTCCGTTTGTTCCGTCGTAATACATGTTTGATGCTAAATACAAATACTGACCTGTTGAGGCAATAAACGGAGATACACCCAGCTGCAAACTGGGAGAAACGCCGCTCCATGAGCTTGGCGTGACGCCGATACCGACATGTCCAAACGCATTAACTCGCATCCGCTCAACGCCTCCATTAAAGAAAAACAGGTCAGCCAAACCGGACGAGAAATTTGTTCCCGTCAGACCCATTCCCCACCTTGTGTGATCGTTAACCGACGACGCCCATGAAAAACCGATTGTACTAAATTCACCAGTCGTGCTTCCGTTATAGTTTAGATTTATCCCCCCACCCGTTGCAGTTAAACTTGTTCTGTTTGGAGAGTAAACATGTAATCTGTTGACTGGGTTTGGGTTTGCTATACCGACATTACCGGCGTTGAGAATCGACATGACCTCAACATCGCCAAAATTCGTGATTGCGAGGCGTTGATCATTTGTCGGTGATCCGGTGCGAACGTTCTGAAATGAAAACGGTGCATCAACGTTACCGCCTTCGTATCTGCTTGAAACAAGTCGAAGACGCGGAGAATTTTTAGATGTTTGATCCCCCAGCGTTGTCGGGGTGTTTCGTAAGTCGATGCCGTTGGTTGAGGTTGTAAATACATCGAGGCGTGTGACTGGGTTTGTAGTCCCGATGCCTACGTTGCCCGCATTAGTTAATGTTAATGTATTTACAGATGGCGCACCTCCTGTGCTACTACCATATCCTATAATAAAATTATTTTGTGTGTAGTGTGTCAAAAATGCATCATTTCCATTAAAACCAGTTCCATAAAAATAACCACCTATGGATTTCTGATGCACAATTCCGCTAACAGATTCTACTATTTGCAGTTTAGCGTTTATTGGAGAAGTAGTTCCTATTCCTACATTTCCAGCTTGAGTTATTCTCATTCTTTCAGAAGGATTTGCTCCTTCTGTATCAGCGTTAGTATAAAATCTCAGACTACCCATGTAGGTATTGCCTTCATAGAAAGCACCTATTCTTGCTAGTTGAGCAGTAGAGGGGGTACTGTTACCAAAAGTAATTAAAGAACCATGAGTTCCACTAGACATCGAGCCGTTGTACCCTATATGTAATACTCTTTGTACAGTATCTGTAGAAACTGGTACTATGCGTAGTGATGTTCCATCCGGGTTGGTTGTTCCAATACCTACATTACCACCACCTAAAACAGTAAATAAGTTTGTGTTAGTTCCACCGCTTGGTGTTCTCCATATACTAAACGCATCTTGCACGTATGTGAACCTATCATAACCACCAAAGTCAAAATTCCAATTGGGAAGCGAATTAACCTGAGATGAGTTTACACTTATTAAAAATCCGTTATAGTTTCCACTAAGACCAGCATTTGTAGCAAGCCTTGTCAGTCCTAAGTTATACCCCCGAAGGAACAGGTTTGTGTCTGCGCCATTGATACCAAAATATGCGCCCCCACTTACATCAAGCTTCGCGGCAGGAGTTGTAGTACCTATACCTACATTCCCTCCTGGAAGAGCATTTAAACCTCCTCCATCAGCTCTTGCAATTTTAACTATTGAATAACTCCCTATTCCTACATATACTTGATCTGTATTATATCTTCCTACAAGAGTTCCGAAATCTGTAATAAGACCTGTTTCATTTTGTATTCTTATATTACCGACAACTTGTAATTTTTCAGCAGGAGAAATCGTACCTATACCAACATTACCGGCTGCGGTGATACGCATACGTTCACCTAATGAGGCACCATCATATGTTGAAAAAGCTAAATTACCAGTTGTAGCAGCAGTAACGCCTATTTGAGCATAACCTCCAGCACTATTTCCAAAAGCTATAGGGTTTGCACCATTTACACGCATTCTGCCATTAACTACTAATAAGTCAGAAGGAGATGTATCCCCTATACCTACATTACCGGCAGATGTAATACGCATACGTTCAGTTAACGTAACGTTTGTTCCCGCTGTTCCAGATGGAGCAGTGTAAAACAAGTGTTCGCCACCAAAAAGGATAAACTGAGAAGCAGCGGCACTATTTGCATACTTCCACGCTCCGTTATAGTAGGTGTTCTGAGTAAGATACGTATTACCAACATCATAGCTAAGCAGACCATTACCTGCAGAACCTATAGACAAACTTTTGCCCAAAGTTGTAGCAAGCGGAACTACACCAATTCCGACGTTTGTACCGTTATCAAAGATCTGAGAGTTCCCGAGTCCTGAAGTACTAGTAAATTTGGATATATAGTTGACAGCACCTGTACCCGCTACCTTAGCATCTAAGGCAGCTTGAAGATCTGTTTGGTTAAGTAATGTTCCAGTTATACCGCCCCATACAGTACCCACCGTAGGTGATACTTCTATGTAGGTAGTACCGCTCCAACGATAGATCTTATTACTATCTTGTGCTACATAGATCTTCCCCGCCTCCCCTGTAACAGGAAAGCCCGCGAGATTTGCGTACTCTAATACGTCATCTACATAAGAAGGAAGTTGAGTACTGGGTACTTTACCGTCTACCAGGTCTGCTTTTGAAGAAAGAGAAGCACCACTGTCCGATACTAAGTTGCCCGCTATAAGTGCTATGTTAGACATATATGATAAATGTTTATACTACAATTGCTAATGCTTTCCATCCGTTTGCGTTCGTATAGATCCAGAGACCTTCGTTTCCATCACTTTGATATACAACTAGTA
>Ga0315901_10009277_pt1 | contig 11330 bp, 7 predicted proteins | sample LakEriMetagenome_10_FD_203761 | JGI IMG/M metagenome (GOLD analysis project Ga0315901, IMG submission 203761) | Freshwater fungal communities from buoy surface, Lake Erie, Ohio, United States - Buoy 2 MA116 | ecosystem: Environmental > Aquatic > Freshwater > Lake | place: USA: Lake Erie, Ohio...
AGCTGCCATATGGTTCCTAGAGGGAACATCGAATTCGCGAGTTCCGATGAAAATTCCAGCCTTACCTGCAAGGGGTTTTGAAAAATTCCACGCGGGAGATTCTAGTGGATAGGGGGTAGGAATGAACTCAGCCAGCCTCGCCCCAGCGGCGAGATACAAACCAGTCAACTCTGGTGTGCTGGATATAGCTCCATGCGCCTCACGACACAGCTCGCAAAACTGGAGCCAGCGTTTGGGGTCTCCGAGAAGTTCGGCGATTTGATGCGAACCGGACTCCTTGCATGAGAGAAGCACTATGAGGCCTCTCTTTTTCAGCTCTCGCACAGCGTGCAGGGCATCTCTCATGTTTCTTTTTCTGAGAAGAACTAGAACATGCCTAGAATCGCATTTCTCAGCATTTCGACGAAAATTTCCAGCCATGCAAGCTGCATAGCCGTGGTAGTTCACGGGAGGGTGCCTTGCATCACATGGGGAGCCGGCGGCGTCAGGAAAAGACTGGTCCGGATCCCGCCCGCCGGGATTGAGGATATCTAAAGTCATGCGCCCTTGGCCTGCTCCCAAAGTTTATCGAGTTCCTCAAGAGAAGTTCCTTCGAATGCGCGGCACTCAGCGAGCAGCGTTTGCTCGATGTGGCGGAAGCGGGAGGAAAAGCGCTTGTTTGCACCGGCGAGGGCGGTTTCGGCATCGACTCCCAATTTGCGTGCGAGATTCACGGCGGAGAAAAGCAGGTCGCCGATCTCGGCTTCGATCCCGGCGTCGTCGTTTTTTTCAACGGCCTCTCGAATTTCTCCGATTTCCTCGCTGAGCTTAGCGTAAACCGGCGCGATATCCGGCCAATCGAACCCGACACGCGCGGCTTTTTTTTGGAGGGTTTGGCTGCGGAGCAGAGCGGGGAGCGAAGTCGCGACCCCATCCAATACCCCGGCATGGGCTCCCTTTTCTTCGCGTTTGATTTTCTCCCACTGCTTGAGGACGGCTTCGGAATCCGCGGCCGATTTGTCGCCGAAGACATGGGGGTGGCGGCGGATCATTTTTTCGGAAACTCCGGCCGCGATTTCCTCCAGGGTGAAGGCGCCTCGCTCGCCAGCCAACTGCGCGTGCATCACCACTTGAAGCAGAAGGTCGCCCAATTCCTCGCGGAGGTTCGCATCGTCTGCCTTCTCGATGGCATCAACGACCTCGTGGCACTCTTCGATGAGCGAAGCTCGGAGGCTGGTGTGCGTCTGCTCGCGGTCCCAAGGGCAACCATCCGGCGCGCGCAGACGGACGACGATTCCCTTGAGGCGGGCGACGGAATCTAGATTTTCCATAGTGAAGGATTTGAGTTTCCGAATTCATTAATCTCCTCGCTGGATGTGCGGAGCACCAAGACCATGAGAAAGACAACCGCCAGAATCGTTCCAATATAGAACCCGAATGCCATCCAGGCCGGAAGTTGGTGGACAGCCATCGCATGGTAAAATCCGGCAAATGAATGGATCGGATTGGGCGTGTGGATGAAAATTTTCAGGGTCCATGCCAGGATCACGATGCCAAAAATAAAAATGTAGTTACGCTTCATGCGACGGCCAACGGCCTCGAGCCGGCTGATTTTGAACGACGGGAGAATCAAATCCTCACAAACAAGCCGACGCCACTGGCCATCGAGGATTTTAGGACTCTGCGCCACCATGGGAACGAGGAAATGGGATTCCAACATTCGCACCCGGCCGCGAAAGGCATCGTAAAACCGATAGCGCCTTGCTTCGATCCATAACATCACCCAGACCAGCATCAGGTTGAAAAAGAAAATGATGTGAGGGACATCGCGGAGTGAAAAGGCGAAGCCTATGATCGTCGTGCTCGTGGTGATCGCCCAGGTCGTGGTGACATCCAACCGCTGCCGCCAGATCATGATCCGCCCCAACTCGCCGCGATAAAAGTGCGAGAGGGCGTTGACATAGCAGGGGTCTTTGAGGTGCGGGTCGAGGTCGGATCGGGACTGCGAGGGGTCGTGGCTTTCGGGCATGGTTGGGTCAGGCGCCGCCGTCCTTGGCGATCAGCTTGTGGCGGGCTTTTTCCAAACGATCCCGCTCGCGCATGGTGAGGCTGGCAATTCCAGAGCGGGAGATTTTGTCGAGGATTGGATCAATCGACCCGTGCAAATCCTCCTCCTCGGGCGCGGCTACTGCTGCGTTCCTGGGGCTCGTTGCGGCGGTGCGGCGGACAAGAACTTGTTCGCGCCTCGAAGGCAAACTCAGAGCCAAGCGGCCTTGAAACCGGGCGATGAATAGGCAAGCCGCCACCGAGTCCACCGCCAGCACGGCCAGCGCCTCGTAGTCCGAGAGGGCCAGGCATTGGAGGGAATTGATCGCCAGCAGCGCCAGCGCGATCCATTTCGCCTGAATGCCGAAAAACATCTCGGCCGTCGGATAAATCAACGCGAACGCGACGAAAACGCCGAAATGCAACGCACTCGAGCCCGCGTAGCCGGTGTGCCAGCCGAGCCACTCGGCGGCGGTGAATAGCAGGGTCGGGGACAGAAGAAGTGTCAGATAAAAACGAATGAACACCGCGCGCCCGAGATACCCCTCGATCTCGCGCCCGAAGACCACCAGCAGGTAAAGCTCGATCAAAAAGAGCCAATACGGCGGCATGTGGACGAATGCGTAGGTCGCCAGTTGCCAAAGCGAGAGTTCATTCACCACCGCAGAGCTCGAGAAAACAAAAGCCTGCAACGCCGCTTCCGCTCCGGCGGCCATCGCCAAAGCACTCAGAATCAGCGTTGCACCATGGACTCCGGCAAGCACCGTGCTCACATGGACAGGAAAACTTCCAATCCATGTCAGCGGTCCGTCGTTGTCCGAACTGCGAGGAGCAATCATTTTCGGGCTTGACACTAAGCCATGCCCGGAGAGCCCACAAGCGGCAAGTCGAGCCCATGCTATCCAGAGGACATTTGCAGGCGGGGGAGGTTTTCGTTTAGTTTTTGCGGTCCCGGATCGAACGGGATCCGCCACTTTTTCATGACTCCCGAAAAACCCTCCGTCATCCGAATCAAGGGAGCCCGGCAACACAACCTCCGCAATCTCGACATCGAGATTCCGCGCCACAAGCTCGTGGTGGTCACCGGCCCCAGCGGCTCCGGCAAATCCTCGCTGGCGTTCGATACGCTCTTCGCCGAGGGGCAGCGCCGGTATGTCGAGAGCCTCTCGGCCTATGCGCGGCAGTTTTTGGACCAAATGCAAAAGCCCGATGTGGACTACATCGAGGGACTTTCCCCGGCGATTGCGATCGAGCAGCGCACTTCGACGGCAAACCCGCGCTCCACCATTGCCACGACAACCGAAATTTACGATTACCTCCGACTCCTCTTCGCGGCGGTCGGCGTTCCCCACGACCCCAAGACCGGCGAGCGCGTGTCGCGCCAGACACCCCAGGAAATCGCGGACTCCATCTTGCGTTGGTCGGAGGGAACGAAATTCCTGATCCTCGCGCCTCTTGTCTCGGGGCAGACCGGCGAGTTTCGCGATGTGATTGAAAAGGCCCGCCGCGAGGGATTCGTCCGCCTGCGGGTGGATGGTGAGGTCATCGATCTCGGCGAGCAAAAAACCATCCGGCTGGAGAAAGACAAAGCCCATTGGATTGAGGCCGTGGTGGACCGTCTGGTAGCGCGGCCCGACCTCGGTCAGCGCCTCGCAGACTCGGTGGAAACCGCCTTGCGTCGCGGCGGCGGCAAGCTCGTAACCTCACGCATGGAGCCGGGTTCGAGCCGTTGGACCGAGGAGAAATTCTCCACCGATTTCAGCAACCCTGCGACGGGCTTCACGATGCCGCGCCTCACGCCCAAGCATTTTTCCTTCAACAGCCACCTCGGCGCATGCTCGGCCTGCCAGGGAATTGGCACGGAGAGTTTTTTCGATCCCGATCTCATCATCGACCCCGAGAAGACCATCGCGCTCGGGGCGATCCGGCCATGGAAAATGGCCACGAAACTCATGAAGGCCTACTACACGGCGCAACTCGAAGCGCTCGTGGCCAACACCCCCGCACCGCTCGACAAGCCATGGAAAGATTTGCCCGAGGATTTCCAAAAACTCCTCCTGCACGGCTCCGGAGACCGGAAGATCACCATGTCCCTCGGCCCGAAGCGGACGGTCACCAAGCCGTTCGAGGGCCTGCTCACACAACTCGCGCACCTTTACGAAACCTCGCAAAGCGAGTTCACCAAATCCCGACTCCGCACCTGCATGGGCAAGCGCGTCTGCCGGGAATGCGGCGGAGCGCGTCTCAAGCCGGAAATCCTCGCCGTCACCCTCACGACAAACGATGGACGCACTTTTGGGATCCAGCAGATTTGTTCACTCACAATTGGTGAGGCCGCAGGAGTGATGAACTCATTGGCGCTCTCGGAATCCGACGCGGGGATCGTGAAGGATGTCCTCCGCGAGGTGCGCCAGCGGTTGCGTTTTTTGAACGAGGTGGGCCTCGACTACCTGCAACTCAACCGCGAGAGCGGCACGCTCTCCGGCGGCGAGGCCCAACGCATTCGCCTCGCCACTCAGATCGGATCAGGTCTTTCCGGCGTGCTCTATGTTCTCGACGAACCCAGCATCGGCCTGCACCAGCGCGACAACGACCGCCTCATCCAAACGCTCCGCGACCTCCGAGATCTCGGCAACTCGGTGATCGTCGTCGAGCATGACGAGGACACGATCCGGTCCGCCGACCATATCCTCGACATCGGCCCCGGCGCCGGCCCGCGCGGCGGGGAGTTGGTTGCGCAGGGGACGCTCGAGGAGGTTTTGGGCAACCAAAATTCCCTCACCGCGCAGTATCTCAACGGCACGGCAAAGATTCCCGTTCCCCGCCAGCGCATCGCCCCCCGAAAAACCGAACTCCAGCCCGGCGATGTCGGCGATGGTTGGCTTCGCGTGCTGGGCGCGACGGAGAACAATCTTCAAAATATCGATGCCGCGTTTCCCGTGGCCTGCTTCACTTGCGTCACCGGCGTTTCCGGCAGCGGCAAATCCACGCTTGTGAATGACATTTTGCGCGTGGCCCTCGAGCGCGACCTCCACCGCGCCAAGGCTCGTCCCGGCGCGCACCGCGCAATCCAAGGAATGGAGCAGTTCGACAAAGTCGTCGTGATCGACCAAAGCCCCGTGGGCCGCACCCCGCGCTCGAACCCTGCGACCTACAGCGGCGCACTGGGGCCGATCCGCGACTTGTTCAGCGAACTCCCGGCCTCGCGCGTCCGCGGCTACGATTCGGGGAGGTTTTCCTTCAACAACAAGGGCGGCCGTTGCGAGCACTGTCAGGGCGACGGCTCGATCCGGATCGAAATGCATTTCCTCGCCGATGTGTATGTCGAGTGCGAGGTCTGCCACGGCCGCCGTTACAACCGCGAAACCCTCGAGATCACCTACAAAGGAAAAAATATCGCGGATGTGCTGGAGATGACGGTCGATGACGCCTCGCGGTTTTTCCGCAACATCCCCGGGCTGTCTTCCAAACTCGACACGCTTCAAGATGTGGGCCTCGGCTATTTGAGGCTCGGCCAATCGGCAACCACACTCTCGGGAGGCGAGGCCCAGCGCCTCAAGCTTGCGTCCGAACTCTCCAAACGCGCCACCGGCCGGACGATCTACCTGCTCGACGAACCCACCACCGGACTTCATTTTGCGGACATCCACAAACTCCTCGAAGTCCTCATGAAACTCCGCAACGCCCGAAACACGCTGATCGTCATCGAGCACAATCTCGAGGTGATCAAATGCGCAGACTGGATTCTCGATCTCGGCCCCGGGGGCGGTTCCGGCGGCGGGCAAATCGTTGCGCAGGGAACGCCCGAGCAAATCGCCAAGTCCCCCGCCAGCCACACCGGCGGCTACCTTTCCAAATACCTCAAGGCATGAAATGGCTTCTCGCAATAGCGGTCTTTGGAACCCCCTCGTTCTCCCTAGCCGGCCCACTGGAGGAATCGCGCGAGGCATTGCAAAATGGGTTTCCGCAAGTGGCGCTCGTTAAACTGGAGCAGAGCCAACCGGATCTCGGAAAAATCAGCAGTTCGGCTTCCGCATGCCTGCTCTACGCCCAGGCGCTCTTCGAGTCGAACCAACCCGAGGCCGCGATCCAATTCCTCGAATCCTCTGAAATCCCCCTCGGCCCCGCAGGCCTTTTTTGGATGGCTCAATCTCAGGCGGCGATTGGCGAATGGTCCGCCGCGCTCGAAGCCTATTCCGAAGGTTCATCCCAAACGGACTTCCCTCTCCGCAACGAAGCACTTCTCGGACAGGCTCGGATGCTCCAAAATCTGGACCGAAAATCCGAGGCCGAGGAAATCTTGGCTCCAGCGGTGAGTTGGCCGTCTTCCCCGCTTCGGACAATGGCATTGCAAGAACTCGCGGCTCTCCGACTCGACCGCAAGGATCCGGCTGCGGCACTGGAGATTCTTGATCAAATCATGCCCGACTCCCCTCAGGAAAAAACGAGGCAGGATTTCCTTTTGGCCCGTGCGGCGATTCTTGAAAATGACAACGATCAGGCCCTCAAACTTCTCGCGCCTCTGGTTCCTCTCGACTCCGCGATGGCGACAGAAACCGTCCTCTTGCACTCGAAGACCCTTGGTCGATCCGGGCGCTATCAAGAGGCGGAAAATCTGCTGGAGGAATTCATCGCAGCGAATCCGAATGCGCCGGGGCTGAATCGTGTTTTTTGGGAGCTCGACCAGATTTACTCAGGCGCTGCCAGCACCTCCTCGAGCGAACTCAAGCGCTGGACCGAAGATGGGAATCCCTCCCTTCGTCGAAAATTGGCCTGCTACTACTTGGCCATCCTCTCGGCGCGTCAGAAAAATCCGAAAGCCGCGCTTGCTCTCCTCGAAAAACTTTCCGCTGAGCCGGGCCCCAATCCCTTTGAGGAGGAAACCCGATTGGAAATGGCCGAGCTCCGGCTTCGTCTGGGTCTGGTGGATGAAACCCTGTCGGTTCTTCCGCCCGTCGGTCATTCACCGGAAACCGATTTTCTTCGTGGCCTAGCCCTCGCGAACAAATCGCGTTTTGACGAGGCAGCCGTCTCGTTTGACCACGCCTCGAAGGTTGACCGTTTTGCGGAATCCGCCCTCTACAATGCGGCCTTGTGCGAGATGCTTTCCGATTCCCCGTTGAAGCCTTTTCAAACGCAACTCGAGGCGCGCTTCCCGAAAAGTGAACATCTCTCCGCTTTGAAACTCCAGGTGGCTTTTCGTCAGCTGCGTGCTGGATCTCCCGAGGCGGGCGCGGCCTTAGAGTCTCTCGCATCTTTGGAGGATTCCGCGACAGCCACAAAGGCTCGCCTCGCTCTCACCGAGTGGAAATTCCAACAACTCGACACCGCCGGAGCGCGAATGGAACTCGAAAAAATCTCGACCCAATCCGACCTCCCCCGCCAGGCAGCGATCCGCGTTTTTCTCGCCGACACCGGCGATCCCGGCTCCGAGGAAACCGCCATCGACGAGGCTCGGTCGTTTCTTCTCAAACATCCCGATTCAGAATCCGAACCCGAGGTGCGCCTCAAGCTTGGCGAACTTCTCTACCGCAAGGGCGACTTCACCGCTGCCCGCGTGGAACTAGAGACCCTCGCTCGCAAATTTCCAGATAACACCAACGAGGGTCCTGCGCTTTTCCTCGCCGCCAAGGCCGCCGCCCGCATTCCGAGCGCCGAGGCTCCCGAGGCGGCAATGCTTCTTTTCGAGGAGGTCGCTTCCACGCCAGGTCCCCTCGCCCACCGCGCCCGACTGGAACAGGCCGGAATCCAGTCCGCACGCGGCAAGGCAGACGAGGCGAATGTGATTCTGGATAAAATCCTCTCCACAGATCCCACCCCCGACATGAAGGCGTCGGTCCTTATGGAGAAAGGCAAAAACCTCTACTCGATCGGCGACACCGATCCTCTTTCCTACAAATCCGCCATCGAGGTGTGGAAACAAATCGCCATGGAAAATCCCGATCCCGCTTGGCGCAATCAGGCCCTGGCGCGCATCGGAACGGCGCAGGAGAAGTCCGGCGATCTCAACGCCGCACTCGCGAGTTATTACGAGGTTTTCAAGCCATCCGCCGAGGCTCCTGTGGAATATTTTTGGTTCTACAAAGCGGGCTTTGCGGCGGCGTTAATTCTCGAGTCCCGCAAGGAATGGCCCGAAGCGATCCGCGTTTACGAATTGATGGCCGCGATGGAAGGCCCCCGCGCACTCGAGGCCAAAAACCGAATCAATCAAATCCGACTCGAGAATTTCATCTGGGACGGTAATTGAGGCTCAGGCCGCCCGGAAGATGTGGAGCGTGATCTCGGGCGGGCAATTCCATCGCGCCGCAATCCCACAGCCTCCGGTTCCCCGCGAGGTGTAGCCTTGCAGGCCGAAATGCTCCCAGCGGCCGGAGATGAATTTTCGCGGCACGCGGCACGGCACGACAATCGGGTGCCCACCCGGCAGACAAATCTGACCACCGTGGGTGTGCCCGCTGAGCATGAGTTGGAATCCCGCATCCGCGGCTTCGGCGAAAGTCTCGGGGCTGTGCGAGAGCAGGATCGCACATTCGTTTGAGGGAATGCCGGCGCGAGCCTTCGCGATGTCATGGGTTTTGTAGAAATGCGGATCGTCGATCCCGCTGATCCAAAGCCGCGCGCCGTCCCGCTCGAGGGCGGCTGATTCGTTGAGCAAAACCGGCAGGCCGATTTTTTCCAGTTCGGGAACCATCTCGAGAAAATCATGGTTGCCGAGAATGCCGAAGCGAACAGGTGCGAGCGCGGCACAAATCCTCGCCACCTCGCGCAGGCAGGGGCCGTGGTCGCCATCCATCCCATTTCGAAAATCGCCTGTGAGAACCGCTGCATCGTGCGGCGTGGACTGCACGAGGTTTTCGACCACCGGCGTCAATTCGACATCCAGATCGCAGTGGAGATCGCTGAGCTGCAGCAGGCGGAAGCCGTCGAAGGCGGCCGGCAGCGACCGGAGCCTCCACTCCTGCCTCACGACTTGAACATCCAGAAAACGCCGCCTCAGGAGCTCGCGGATTCCGAGAATTCCAAAAACTCCGCCGAGCAAGGCATCAAAAGGAACCAGTCGCTCAAGCCGGAATACCCCCTCGCCTTGGTGCTGGAGTTTCGCGCGCTTGCCGGCTTGGCGCTCCAGGCGTTTTTGAAAAAAATCAGCGCCGAGCCGTGCGCGAAGTTGTTGTTCCTCGAGGGAGGTCAACGAAGCACTCGGCCGAGTTGGCCGGGTTTCTCGCCGGGCTTGGGAACCTGGTAGCGAAGCGGTTCGAAGGCACCGGTCTGACCATCGCGGCTCCAGTAAACCTCGCCGATGCGCTTCCAGTCGGTTTCGGCGCCTTCCGCATAGAGCGAACCATCCTTGAGACGCGCGCGGATTTCCTTGCGGAGCTCGAACGAGGAGGCGTCGGCCGGGGAGCCTAGTTGGATTTTGCGGAGGCGGAGTGTGTTTTGATCGAGCATTTGGGTGTGCGCAAAAACATGCGCGCCCTCGGGGAGGTTTTGGGAATTTTTGATGCTCCGGAAGGTGACAAACACTGAATTCCCGACGCGGGAGGTCCACGCCTCGAATTCATAATCCCGGCGTCCACCCTTCGCTGCCATCGAGACGTGAACGCGGTAAAGATCGCCCGAGATCGGCGTCACCAGCGCACGGGAGACCGCGCCATTCTTATCTTTGTGCTGCCACTCGCCGAGGAGCCAGGTGTTGAGATTTTCGGATCCTTTCGGGGTGAGCGGATTTTGAAACCAGCAACCCGCGAGAAGCAGCGGAAGAATTAAAAAGGCGAGGCGGGATGCGAATTTCATGTCGGCGGATTTAGATACGGGTGCCGTCGGGGATCACGCTGTTTTTCGGGATCACGACGATTCCATCGCGGATGTAATAGCCATCGCCATCAGCATTGGGGGAGTTTTTCTTGGAGGAAATGACGACGCCGTTTCCGATGCGGGCGTTTTTGTCGATGATCGCATCCTCGATGTGGCAATCGCGGCCGACGCCGATTGGTGGAACGCCGGAGACGGGGCGGAGATTTTCTTTTTCGTAGAGGTCGGCTCCCATCATCACCACATTTTTGAGTCGGGTGCCGGATTGAATGATGCTGCGGGTGCCAACGACGCAACGCTCCAACTCCACATCACCGATGATGCAACCATCGGAGATCATCGCACGGTCCATACGGACGGCTCCAACCACGCTGGCAGGGAGGCAAAGCGGGACGGTGTAAACATTGCTGCCGGGCGAGTAGAAGCTGAAGCGAGGGTTGCTATCCGCCATTTCGAGATTGGCGTGGAAGAACGCATCGATCGTTCCAATGTCCTCCCAGTAACCTTGGAAAATATACGCCATCACCTTGTGCTGGCTGATCGCGGTCGGGATGATGTTTTTTCCGAAGTCCACCATGTCGTTGTCGAGGCAGGAGACGAGGACATCGCGGTTGAAAATGTAGATGCCCATCGAGGCTTGGTAGAGGTCGGCATCCTCTGGCTGGCCGATCGCGCGGAGAAGGTCTGAGGGAATCCGGAGCGTATCAAGCACGGCATCCTCCTTGGGTTTCTCCACGAACTTCCGGATGCGACGCTCGGAATCGGTAACCATGATCCCAAATCCTCGCGCTGGCTCGCGCTCGACCGGGATCGTGCCGATCGTGATGTCGGCCTTGTTCTCGATGTGCTGCTTCAGCATCTCGCGGTAGTCCATGCTGTAAAGCTGATCGCCGCTCAGGATGATGAAATGCTGGCAGGGGTGCTCGAGGAAATAGCGGAGATTTTGCCGAACGGCATCGGCGGTGCCTTGATACCAACGCGAGCCCTCCGGTGTCTGCTGCGCGGCGAGAATTTCCACGAAGCTCGGCGTGAAGTGGTCGAACTTGTAGGCCTCGTTGACATGGCTGTGGAGGGACTGGCTATTGAACTGAGTGAGGATATAAATTCCGCGCAGGCCGGAGTTCAGGCAGTTGCTGATCGGGATATCGACGAGCCGGTATTTTCCGCCCAGTGGCACAGCGGGTTTCGAGCGTTCCTTGGTGAGGGGAAAGAGGCGGGTGCCGGCACCGCCGCCCATGATGATTGCCAAGGTTCCGGACTTGAATGAGGAGGAGGGCTGAACAGTCATAGTGGTTCGGAGCTTGCTCGGAGGGGCAGGAATTGTCACGCTCGATTCATGTGTGGAATTATAGCCTATATCGGACCCTCGGATGCCCTTCCCGTCTTGCTGGACGGACTTCGCCGCCTCGAATACCGAGGCTATGATTCGGCTGGTTTGGCACTCCTGAACCCCGGCGGCATCGAGGTGCGAAAAGCTGTCGGCCGCATCGCGAATC
>Ga0315901_10009278_pt1 | contig 11329 bp, 13 predicted proteins | sample LakEriMetagenome_10_FD_203761 | JGI IMG/M metagenome (GOLD analysis project Ga0315901, IMG submission 203761) | Freshwater fungal communities from buoy surface, Lake Erie, Ohio, United States - Buoy 2 MA116 | ecosystem: Environmental > Aquatic > Freshwater > Lake | place: USA: Lake Erie, Ohio...
CCCTCGAGATCGAGAACGGCGACTATGTAATGAGCTGGGCCGAGTAGAAGGGGAATGGGTAGTGCCTTTGAGAGCAGCTTGTAAATAGCTGAAATACATTGTTTTGTGATTATTTTTCTGCGCCAGTCTCCGGGTTTTCCACCGTCGGGGAAAAAATCGGCGATTTTCTTCGTTATTCCCTGATAACGACCTATCTTTGCACCCCTTAAAATCGTATGTCGAAACAACCGCTGATCAAGCAAGATGGAATCATTCTGGAAGCATTGTCAAATGCCATGTTCAGAGTTAAGCTTGAAAACGGTCACGAGATCCTGGCCACGATCTCCGGAAAAATGAGGATGCATTACATCCGCATTCTGCCCGGTGACAAAGTAGGAGTTGAGCTTTCGCCCTACGATCTGACAAGGGGTCGGATCAATTTCCGATACAAATAAGACCGAAAAATAAAACAAGATGAAAGTAAGAGCCTCCATCAAAAAGCGCAGCGTAGACTGTAAGATCGTTCGTCGCAAAGGCAAGCTGTACATCATTAACAAAAAGAATCCCCGCTTCAAGCAACGCCAGGGATAATCTTAGTCAATAACCTATTCAACAATAACAAACTATTATGGCTCGTATTGCCGGTGTTGATTTACCAAAAAACAAAAGAGGGGAGATCGGTCTCACCTATATCTTCGGAATTGGTCCTGCCACTGCCCGTTACATTCTCGACAAGCACAGCATTGATCGCAACAAGAAAGTGCACGAGTGGAACGACGATGAGCTCAATGCCATTCGTTCCGTCATCACCGAAGAGCTGAAAGTAGAAGGTCAGCTTCGTTCTGAAGTTCAGATGAGCATCAAGCGTTTGCTCGATATCGCTTGCTATCGCGGTCTTCGTCATCGTAAGGGTCTGCCCGTTCGTGGACAGCGTACCAAGACGAACAGCCGTACCCGTAAAGGAAAACGTAAAACCGTTGCCGGTAAGAAGAAGGCAGCTAAAAAATAATTAACAGACGATCATCCAATCATCATGGCAAAAGCACAACAACAGCAACCCAGCGCCAAGGCCGCCGCTAAGAAAAGAGTGGTGAAGGTAGACGCCTACGGCGACGCCCACATCTCCGCTACTTTCAATAATATCATCATCAGTCTTACCAATAAGACCGGTCAGGTGATCTCTTGGAGCAGTGCCGGCAAAATGGGATTCCGCGGATCTAAAAAGAATACTCCTTATGCCGCTCAAACGGCCGCTGCAGATGCAGCCCGTGCCGCCTTTGATGCAGGTCTCAAGCGCGTAGACGTCTACGTTAAAGGACCCGGCTCAGGTCGTGAGGGTGCCATTCGCTCGCTGTCACAAAGTGGTATCGAGGTGGTGATGATCAAGGACGTTACGCCAATGCCTCACAATGGCTGCCGTCCTCCCAAGAAGAGACGAGTTTAATTGACATACGCCATTTGCGTTTCATTTTATAAAAGGGTGCGCGATTAATTTTTTAAAAGCTTTTTACCGATCGCGTCACCGGTTTTTAAAAAAGCTTAAATGAACAATCACTATGGCAAGGTACAATGGTCCTAAGACCAAGATCTCCCGTATTTTCGGGGAGCCCATTTTGGGCAATGGAAAATGGCTGGGTAAGAACAGTAATCCTCCCGGTCAGCATGGAGAAAAGCGTAAGCGTAAATCGCTCGGCGAATATGCCCTGCAATTGCGTGAGAAGCAAAAAGCCAAATACACCTACGGGGTATTGGAAAAACAATTCCGCAAAACATTCGAGGAAGCCGCCCGCCGCAAGGGGGTAACCGGTGAGAACCTCATCCAGTTACTTGAGGCCCGTCTGGACAATACGGTATTCCGTATGGGGATCGCTCCCTCTCGTCCGGCTGCCCGTCAATTGGTAAGCCATAAGCACGTTGAAGTGAACGGCAAGGTAGTTAACGTACCTTCTTTTCAATTAAAGCCAGGTGATGTGGTAACCATCAAGGTCAGCAGCAAAGAGCGCGCTTCCATCGCCGGAGCTATTCGCGGAAAGAATCCCAAGTACAATTGGATCGACTTCAACGAGACCGCTGTCAAGGGAACCTTTATCGCTTATCCCGAAAGAGAGAGCGTGCCCGAGAATATCAAGGAGCAACTTATTGTCGAATTGTACTCTAAGTAATAACGAGGAGTTTTTCCTTACCATTTAAAGTAATCAACTATGGCCATCCTGAATTTTCAAAAGCCCGATAAGATCATTCTTCAGAAAGCATCCGACTTTCATGCGCAGTTCGAGTTTCGTCCGTTGGAGCCCGGATATGGGGTAACCATCGGTAATGCGCTGCGTCGTGTATTACTTAACTCCCTCGAGGGGTATGCTATCGTCGGTATCAAGATCGAAGGCGTCGATCATGAGTTCGCTACCCTAAAGGGTATCAGCGAAGACGTGGTCGAAATGTTGCTGAACCTCAAACAAGTTCGCTTCAAGAAGATCGGCGATCAGGAGTTTACCGCTGAGAAGATCAGCCTTTCTATTAAGAATAAGACGGAGTTTACCGCTGCCCTGATCGGGGAGAACACCCAGTCTTTTCAGATCATGAACCCTGAGTTGCTCATCTGTACCCTTGATGGTTCTGCCCGTTTGGACATGGAGCTGACTATCGGTAAGGGCCGTGGGTATGTGTCTGCCGAAGACAACAAGCCTAAAGATGCTCCGTTGGGATATATTCCTGTCGATGCCATCTACACGCCCATCAAGAACGTTAAATACAGTATCGAGAATACCCGTGTGGAGCAGCGTACCGACTTCGAAAAGTTGATCATGGAAGTGGCCACCGATGGAACGATCCATCCCGAGGAAGCTGTAAAGCAGGCCTCTCGTATCCTGATCCAACATTTGATGATCATCACCGACGAGAACATCACCTTCGATAATAAAGAAGAAAAGAAAGAAGATCTGGTCGATGAGCAAACCTTGCAACTGCGCAAAGTGCTGAAGACTCCGCTTGAGGACCTCGATCTTTCTGTTCGTGCCTTTAACTGTCTGAAAGCCGCTAAGATCAATTCACTAAGCGAGTTGGTACAATACGAGCAAGAAGACCTGATGAAATTCCGCAACTTCGGACAAAAGTCATTGTCCGAGATCGAGCAAGTGCTGTCAGAAAGAGGCTTGCACTTTGGAATGGATCTGGTGAAGTTGGGTATCGACCTGAGCGAGTTCTAAATTTATTCAATCACGCCCTTTGCAAAGAGGGGCAACCACTGCAATTCCTGACACGGTGCAGTGTTCATAAAACAAAATGTCATGCGTCACGGAGACAAAGTAAACAACCTGGGTAGAAAGAAAGCCCACAGAGATGCCCTGTTGAGCAATCTGGCTTGTCAGCTTATCGCACACAAGCGTATCGTAACTACTACTGCCAAGGCCAAGGCCCTGCGCGTATATGTTGAGCCTATCATTACCAAGGCTAAAGAGAACACCACCAATCAACGTCGTGTAGTATTCAGCTATCTGCAAGACAAAGAGGCCGTTAAGGAACTCTTTGGCGCCGTTGCCGAAAAAGTGGCCGGTCGTCCCGGAGGTTACACCCGTATCATCAAATTGAGATTCCGTACCGGAGATAATGCCGATACGTCCATGATCGAGTTGGTAGACTTTAACGAGATCTATGGTAAGGGTAAAGGCGAAGAAAAGGCCACGGCCAAGAAAACCCGTCGTTCCGGCTCACGCAAAAAAGCTGCCGCACCCGCAGCAGCTCCTGCAGCCACGGAAGCCTCTGCCGAAGAGACCCCTGCCGCCGAATAAGTTTAAAGGATCTGATTATATCAATGCCCCTCCTCTCGAGGGGCATTTTTTTGTCTTCTATATTTTAGGGCTTCACTGCGGTCAATGGATTATTTTTGCGCCATAAACAATGCCTATGAGATCGGTATCAGTTGGCTTGGTGCAGATGAGTTGCTCCAATAACAAAGCAGATAATCTGGGCAAGGCTATCAGAGAGGTCGAACAAGCGGCCGCCAAGGGTGCTCAGGTGATCTGCTTGCAAGAGCTTTTTACATCTCTTTACTTTTGCGATGTAGAGGCATACGAGAATTTTCAGTTGGCTGAGCCCATTCCCGGTCCTTCCACAGAGGCGTTGCAACAGGTAGCCAAGCGATTGGGTGTCGTGATCGTGGCTTCGCTCTTCGAGAAGCGGGCCGAGGGACTTTATCATAATACCACTGCTGTTATCGATGCCGATGGAAGTTATTTGGGTAAGTACAGAAAGATGCACATCCCTGACGATCCGGCTTATTACGAGAAATTTTACTTTACGCCCGGCGATCTTGGTTATAAAGTTTTTAAAACAAAGTTTGCCACCATTGGCGTACTCATCTGCTGGGACCAATGGTATCCCGAGGCTGCGCGTATTACAGCGCTGATGGGTGCCGAAATTCTATTTTATCCAACGGCCATTGGATGGGCCACCAGTCAAGACCAGGCGACCAATACCGAACAATACGGAGCCTGGCAAACCATGCAACGAAGTCATGCGGTGGCCAATGGCGTTCATGTCGTCAGCGTCAATAGAGTGGGATTGGAGCAAAATGGGGCCATGCAGTTTTGGGGCGGATCGTTTGTGTCAAATCCTTTTGGAACCCTCATTTGGCAAGGCTCGCACGACAAAGAAGAAACGGCCGTTGTTACACTCGATCTTTCAAAGACCGATCATTACAGAACGCATTGGCCTTTCTTAAGAGATCGTCGTATCGATTCGTATCAGCCCATCACCAAGCGTTATGTAGATGAATACTGACCAGCGCACACCCAGAGAGCTGGGTTATTATTTTCCTGCGGAGTTTGCTCCCCATGCTGCCACCTGGCTCAGCTGGCCTCATAAGGAGGCTTCGTGGCCCGGCAAGATCCAAACCATCTATCCCAGTTATGTCAAGTTCATAAAAGAGCTGACCCAAGGTGAGCAGGTCAAGATCAATGTGGCCGATGCGGCTATGCAACAACAAGCCACCGACTGGTTACTTCGTTTTGATGTAGATCTTTCGAAAGTTGATTTTTTTCATCATCCCACCAATGATGCCTGGTGCAGAGACCATGGCCCTGCTTTTTTGATCAACCCTGCGGCCGCTCAAAAAAAAGTAATTGTTGATTGGGGATATAACGCGTGGGGAAACAAGTATCCGCCTTACGATCTCGATGATGTGATCCCTACCCGTATTGCCGAGCACTACCAAATGCCGGTGTGGCATCCCGGTATTGTGATGGAGGGGGGTAGTGTAGAGTTTAACGGGGCTGGCACGTTGCTAACCTCCACGGCCTGCTTATTAAATCCCAATCGCAATCCTCACTTGAACCAAGACCAGATAGAGCAATACTTGCGCGACTATTACGGAGTGGAACAGATCTTATGGGTAGATGAAGGGATCGTAGGAGACGATACGGACGGACATATCGACGACACGGTTCGCTTCGTTAATGCCGATACGGTGCTGGCCACGGTAGAGACGGATCGTAACGATGACAATTATGAGTTGCTGCAAACCAATCTTCGCCAGCTCAAGGCCATGCGGTTGCCGGGTGATCGATCGCTCAATATCATTGAGCTGCCGATGCCACCGGCCCTTGTTTACGAGGAGCAGCGCTTACCTTGTTCCTATGCCAACTTTTATATTGCCAATCGTTCTGTGATCGTGCCTGTATTTAACTGCAAGCAAGACGACACGGCACTTCGTATTATTGAGCAGTGTTTTCCGGACCGAAAGGTGGTAGGTATCGACTCTGTCGATATTATTTGGGGGCTGGGTAGTTTTCATTGCCTGAGCCAGCAAGAGCCGCTGGTATAATTTGTGCACATCTTTGGGTGTTGGCAGGGGCAAAAGCATTATTTTTACGCAATTTGTTTTTACTGTAACCCTACGATTATGCCCTCCTCATCTACCCCCGCTGTTTTGGTGCTCGCTGACGGAACGGTCCATCATGGTCTGGCCTTCGGTGCCATCGGCACAACGACCGGCGAGATCTGTTTTAATACCGGCATGACCGGCTACCAAGAGGTCTTTACCGATCCCAGCTATTTTGGGCAGATCCTTATCATGAATACGGCCCATGTGGGCAATTATGGCGTAAAGGACCTTGATGTGGAATCCGACAGCATCAAGATCAGTGGACTCATTGGCCGAAATCTCGAAGCACTTTATTCTCGTCGGCAAGCAACTGCCTCGTTACAGGAATACCTAGAAAAAAGTGGCGTGGTCTCTATAGAGGGCGTTGATACGCGCTCACTGGTGGCTCATATTCGCACCAAGGGCGCCATGAATTGTATCATCTCTTCGGAGACCACCGATATAGAGGCCTTACAAAAAAAGTTACAGGCAGTGCCCAATATGGATGGCTTAGAGCTGGCCTCAAAGGTGAGTACGGCCAAGGCCTACGAACTGGGCGATGCCAACGCTGACATTCGTATCGCCGTAATGGACTACGGAGTAAAGCGAAATATCTTGCAATGTATGGTCGAGCGCGGAGCACATGTAAAAGTGTTTCCGGCCCGTACGTCGCTTCAAGAGGTAAAGCAGTTTGACCCCAGTGGGTATTTTATATCGAACGGGCCTGGCGATCCGGCTCCCATGGATTATGCTGTCTCGTTCGTAAAGGAGGTGATGAACGAAGGAAAGCCGCTTTTCGGCATTTGCCTGGGACATCAATTACTGGCACTGGCCAACGATATTCCCACCTTTAAGATGCATCACGGACATCGCGGGCTCAATCATCCGGTAAAAAATTTGGAGACAGGCCGCTCCGAGATCACCACGCAAAATCATGGATTTGGGGTAGATCCGGCCGCCGTAAAAAAAGCCGATCATATTCAAATTACGCACGTAAATCTCAATGACCAGTCGATCGAAGGGATCAGGGTAAAAGGCAAGCCTGCTTTCTCGGTGCAATATCACCCTGAGGCCACACCGGGCCCGCACGACAGCCGCTATCTGTTCGATCAGTTCATTGACATGATCAGGGCCTCAAAAAATTAGTCATGACAATCGCCATTATCAATGGTCCCAATTTGAATTTGCTGGGTAAGCGAGAGCCGGAGGTATATGGCGCACAATCATTCGAAACATTCTTAGCATCACTTCGAGAGCGATTCGCGGCCGTTACCATCGAGTATTACCAGAGTAATGTAGAAGGCGAATTGATCAACGAGATACAACGAGCCGGTTTTTCTTGCGATGGGATCATTTTAAATCCCGGTGGTTACACACACACGTCGGTGGCCATTGGCGATGCGGTCGCGGCCATCAAGGCGCCGGTCATTGAGGTGCACATTTCTAATGTGCATGCTCGTGAGGAGTTTCGCAGGCATTCCTTTGTAAGCCCCAAGGCTGCGGGTACCATTTGTGGCTTAGGACTAGAGGGCTATGCCCTGGCCCTACAATGGCTGATGCAGCGTCGTTGATCGGTCGTTACTTCTTTTGTAGTTTATCTAATTTTCCTATGTACAAGCTGCGGCCATGCGTCCCGATGACGATTTCGTTATCTCGTTGCTGAATCGCAATGTCATGCACGGGTACGGAGCGCGGCATACCGGTCTGCCAGGCCTTGTAGCTTTTTCCGCCATCAAAACTCACATAAAGACCACCATCCGTTCCTACATAGAGGAGGTTGGCATTTTTAGGGTCCTCTCTTATTACGTTTACCGATTCAAGTGGTAAGTTGCCTGCTATGGATTGCCAGGTAACGCCCTTGTCTTCGCTAACATAGACAAAGGGTTCAAAATTATCAGCGCGATAACCATTGAGGGTTACATAGACCCTGTTTTCGTTATGTTGTGAGGCCACTACGCGACTTACCCAGAGTTGTCGGGTATCTAACCCTGCAACGGTAGGCTTAGCCGTCTTACTTTTTTCACCAGCGATAGTCCGGTGTAAGACGGACCAAGTATACCCGCCATCGTCGGAGCGGTGCAAATTGCCGTCATCGGTTCCAACGTAGAGCATTCCAAAACGAAGCGGTGATTCATCGATGGTAGTGATGGTTCCGTAAGGAACATTACCGGCTTGGCCACCCTTGGTAAGATCAGCGCTCATCAGCAGCAGGGTATCTGCTTTATTCAGCGATCGGTAGAGTCTGTTGGCTCCGTAGTAGAGGATGTCTTGGTTATGTCTGCTGAGTAAAATAGGGGTCTGCCAATTAAAGCGCAGCGGCCTTTCGCCTAGTTGGTGTTGCGGACGAATGTTTTTGGCAACACCGGGCTTGTCTTTTTGATACCGGGCATAAACACCAAATTGTGAACCTGAGTACACCGTATTGTTATCTCTTTTGTCTACTTGCGCCTGCATACCGTCTCCGCCATTGATCATTTTAAATCCGTACTGCCCCGCATCTATCCAGCCGATATCTTCTTTGTGGTTGGAAGGCCCCCACCAACTTCCATTGTCTTGCAACCCGCCATAGACATTGTAGGGCTTGGCATCGTCGGTCGTAATGGCATAGTACTGGCCTACGGCAGGAGTATTGGCCTTGAACCAATTTTTACCGGTGTCATAGCTAATGTTTACGCCTCCGTCATTTCCGTTGATGATATGACCATCTCTTCTAGGGTTGACCCACAACGCATGATGGTCGGCATGTACATTGCCCTTGTCCATATTGGTAAAGGTCTTGCCACCATCAGTGGATACTTGCGAACTAAAGCCAAGTATGTACACTTTGTCGGCGTTTTGATACGAAGTATATACTTTGGCAAAGTAGTACCCGTAGGTGTTGAAGATGCCAATAGGCTTTTCGTGCGTCTTTGCCCAGGTACGTCCACCGTCATTGCTTCGGTATACTTCGCAGCCCGCTATGCCACTGTTCTGAAATCCGTCGTCACTATCCAGCCAATCCCATAATACCGAGGGGGCTAAGTTGCCGGCCGCTACCTTTTCTTTAAGCTGGGATACAGTCGTCTGTCTGGGAAAGCGATTCTTACGCAAGAATCGATCGAGTTTGATACTATCGAGCGCTACGAATTGTGCCACGGTCAATTGGCGAAGATCTTCTTTATTATAAGAGGAGTCGGTCGTTGATTTTTTTGCCGTAAGCGGCGTGTTGTTATCTACGATGGCATAGGCGATCTGCGAGTTGCCCGGAAAATAGCAAATGCCTATTCGACCGATCTTATTTCCTTGCGGAAAGCCGCTTCCCTCTCCCGATGTTTTTTGCCAGGTGCTACCACCGTCGGAGCTGCGATAGATGCCGCTTCCGGGTCCGCTTTCTTCGAACTTCCAGGCCTTTCGGTTCTTTTGCCACATGGCAGCCAAGATTTGATTGGGGTTGGCAGGATCGAGCGCCAGATCTACACAGCCCGTTTGCCCGTCGACAAAAAGTGTTTGTTGCCAGGTGTTTCCTCCGTCGGTCGTCTTGTAAACGCCTCTCTCGTTGTTGTCGGTGTAAAGATGCCCCAGTACTGCCACCCAGGCAATCTTGGGATCGGAAGGGTGCAACTCAATGTCGCCAATATGATGTGATTCGGGCAGACCTCGGTATTGCCAGCTTTTTCCATTATCCGAAGAGACATAGATGCCCGTGCCCGCATACGAGGAGCGACTACTATTGGCCTCACCGGTTCCGGCCCAGATCAATCGGGGATTGCTAGACCAGTTAATGGCAATATCACCCAGAAAATGAATATCGAGGCTATCCATAATAGGGGTAAAGCTTTGTCCGTTATTGATAGTGTGCCAGAGACCACCGGTGGCATAAGCCACATAGAATTCGGTAGGATCGGTTGGGTTGGCCTCCACGTCTACTACGCGTCCGCTCATAATGGAGGGGCCTATGGAGCGAAACGATATGCTATTGAGCAAGCTGTCTCCAAATAACGAGGAGCGTTGTGCCAGAGAGCGTAAACGTTCGGCACCCGAAGTAGGGGCTACTTGCGCGTTTGCTACAAGGGCGGTAGTGGATAAGAGTAGGCCCAGCATCAGGTGGAGCAGGGCAGATGGTTTAACTTGCATAACAGAGTATTTTAGGGGGCTGTTCCCGATCAATCAAACTTACTAAAATGCGCGCATTTCTACTGATTTTACTGCTACAGGGCCTGCAGCTTTCGGCACAGTACAAAGACTTTATGCTTACCCGTCGGGGCGATACGCTCAATAGGGTCGATCTGGGCGGTAAAAGACAGGGCCCCTGGGTAGTATCGGTGCCCGAGCTGCGAGGCGAAAGGGGATACGAAGAAGAGGGGCATTTTTTCGATGACGCGAAAGAGGGTGTCTGGAAACGTTTTTCGTTAGAAGGGGTCAAGATCGCCGAAGAAAATTATCGCTGGGGAAAGTTGCACGGAAAGCAACTCTATTACTCCTATTTTGGAGGATTGATCCGCGAGGAGAACTGGAGGGCCATGGATCCTAAACAAGCCTACGATACGGTGGCCGTGTTCGATCTAAAGGATCCCGATAAAAAGATCGCTGATGTGATCGTAAAGAACGAGGGTATCTCCCTGCGACACGGGGTGTTCAGCTATTACGACCCGCGCAGTGGTAAATTATTGGCCAAAGAAAATTACGTGATGAATAAATTGCAAGAAGAGGACTCATCCGGTGGCGCCATAAAAAAACCTATTGAAAAAAAGTAGTTGGTACGGAAGCGCCTGCCGCCAGTAATTCCAATCATGCTTTCCGGGACGAACGATATAGTCGTGTGCGATATTTTTTTCCAATAGCTTTTGATGAAAGGCTTCGTTTACTGCAAAGAAAAAATCTTCGGTACCGCAATCAATGATCATGGCAACGGTTTGATCGATGGGTTTATCCGACAACTGCAGCACGGAGTGTTGTCTCCAGTTTTCGACTTGCGCGATCGGGTCGCCCAGCAATTGATTCAGCTGCCATTTGTTAGGGAATGGTAGCAGGTCTACACCACCACTCATGCTTCCACAGGCGCCGAATACAGCTGACCGCTTCAGGCCCAGATACAATCCACCGTGCCCTCCCATACTTAGTCCGGTAATGGCCCTTGCCTTTCTGTCGGCAACAGTAGGGTAATGGCTATCGATGTATGCAGGTAATTCCTCGGCTATATAGGTTTCCCATCGAATGCTATCTACAACAGGGCTGTTGATGTACCAGTTATTCTGTCCGTCCGGGCATACGATCATCATTCGAAATTGATCAGCGTAGCGTGCAAGGGCCGGAACTTTTTTGATCCAGTTCGAATAGTCTCCGCCGTAGCCATGCAGTAAGTAAGTTACGGGCAGCCTTGACTTCTGATCTGTATCCGGCACTACCACTACACAACGAAAGGACCTTTTCATGGTGGGGCTATCCACCCATATCGTATCGACCGTAGCGGCAACGATAGGGTAACTGATCAGCCATGCTATCCATAAAAAAACA
>Ga0315901_10009281_pt1 | contig 11327 bp, 7 predicted proteins | sample LakEriMetagenome_10_FD_203761 | JGI IMG/M metagenome (GOLD analysis project Ga0315901, IMG submission 203761) | Freshwater fungal communities from buoy surface, Lake Erie, Ohio, United States - Buoy 2 MA116 | ecosystem: Environmental > Aquatic > Freshwater > Lake | place: USA: Lake Erie, Ohio...
GCGCCTGCGCGAGCGGGCGCGCGCGCTCGGGATGCGGACGATGCGGGAGGACGGCGCGCGCAAGGTCACCGGGGGCCTCACCACGATCGAGGAGGTCGTGTCCATCACCGTCGGCGATTCCACCTGAACCCTGCCCCCCGATGAAGTACGAGATGAACGACCTTCTGGACCTGATGGTGGAGCAGGGCGCCTCCGACCTCCACCTCAGCGTCGGCCAGCCACCGGTGCTGCGGGTCCACGGCGCGATGACGCCGATCGACGGGCCGGTGCTGACCCCGGCGGACACCGAGCGCCTGATGCAGGCGATCACCCCCGAGGCGCACCTGAGTTCGGTGCGGATGCAGGGCGGCGCGGACTTCGGCCTGGCGTTCGGCGAGCAGGCCCGGTTCCGCGTCTCCGCCTTCCGCGCCAAGGGGCATTACGGTCTGGTCCTGCGGCAGATCCCGAACCGCCTCCTCTCCCTGCGCGAGGTGGGCCTGCCCGACAAGGTGCGGGAGCTGCTCCACCGTCCCCGCGGGCTGATCCTCGTGACCGGGCCGACCGGCTCCGGCAAGTCGACGACGCTGGCGGCGATGATCAACTACATCAACGAGCAGCGCGACGGGCACATCATCACCATCGAGGATCCGATCGAGTTCCACCACCCGCACAAGCGGTGCCTGGTGACCCAGCGGGAGGTGCACACCGACGTGCCGGGCTTCGCGGAGGCGATCCGCCGCGGGCTGCGCCAGGATCCGGACGTGATCCTGGTCGGTGAGATGCGGGACCTCGAGACCATCGAGGCGGCCATCACCGCGGCCGAGACGGGCCACCTGGTGCTGGGCACCCTGCACACCAACAGCGCCGCGAAGACCATCGACCGCATCGTGGACGCCTTCCCGGCGCAGACCAAGGAGATGATCCGCACCCAGCTCTCCTCTTCGCTGGTGGCGGTGATCTCGCAGGTGTTGTGCCGCAAGGTCGGCGGGGGCCGGGTGCCCGCCTTCGAGATCATGATCAACACGACGTCGATCGCCGCGCTGATCCGGGACAACAAGGCGTTCCGCATCCCCTCGGACATCCAGACCGGGGCGAGCCTCGGGATGATCACGCTCGACAACCACCTGACGGCGCTGGTCCAGCGCGGCCAGGTCCGCGCGGAGGACGCCATCGACCTGGCCCAGGACCCGCAGCTGATGCGCGAGAAGCTCCTGCCCGGCGGCGGGCGGCCCCGGACCCTCTGACCCCATGTTCGCGTCCCACAGCCCGGCGATCTACGATTTCCTGAAGGAGCACCGGCTCGTGCCGCCCGGGCAGCTCGACGAGCTGAACGAGGAGCACAAGGCCACCGGGAAGCCGTTGGCCGACGTCGTGGTGGACCTGGGCCTGCTGGAGAAGGAGGACCTGCTGCGGCGCATCGCCGACCAGCTCGGCTACGATTACGTGGCCGAGCTGCCGGTCCAGTTCCCGGGCGAGGCCATCGCGGCGCTCACGGGCCGGCTCGCGCGCGACTACGGGGTGATGCCGCTGCGGGCGGACGAGCGCACGATCGACCTGCTGGTCGCGGATCCCTTCAACACCCAGGCAGTGAGCGACCTCTCCTTCGCGCTCGACCGGAGCGTGCGGCTGCACTTCGCGGATCCGGACAAGGTGGAGGTCCAGATCCGGCAGCATTACGGCGAGGACGAGGAGACGATCGACGACGTGCTGCAGGAGATCAGCACCGGCAAGGTGGCGGCGGACGCGGGCGCGCGGGAGATTTCCGAGCGGGACCTCGAGTCGATGGCGGAGCAGACGCCCATCATCAAGTTCGTGAACTTGGTCATCGGCCAGGCCATCCGGGACAAGGCGAGCGATATCCACTTCGAGCCCTTCGAGCACGAGTTCAAGATCCGCTACCGCATCGACGGCGCCCTGTACGAGATGGCGCCGCCACCGCGCCAGCTGGCCGTGCCGATCGTCTCGCGCGTGAAGGTGCTCGCCAGCCTGAACATCGCCGAGCGCCGGCTCCCGCAGGACGGGCGGATCAAGATCAACATTGGCGGGCGGCCGGTGGATCTGCGTGTCTCCACCTTGCCGACGCAGTTCGGCGAGAGCGTGGTGCTGCGCGTGCTCGACCAGTCGGCGGTGCGGCTCGACATCGGCCAGCTGGGGATGTCGCCGGCGGTGCTGGAGGGCATCCACGAGATCGTCCGGCGTCCGAACGGCATCTTCATCGTCACCGGCCCCACCGGCTCCGGCAAGACCACCACCCTCTACAGCGCCCTGCGGCTGGTGAACACGGTCGACCTCAAGATCCTGACGGCGGAGGACCCGGTGGAGTACGAGATCGAGGGGATCATGCAGGTGCCGGTGAACGCGCTGGTCGGTCTGACCTTCGCGGCGGCCCTGCGCTCGTTCCTCCGGCAGGATCCGGATGTGATTATGGTCGGCGAGATCCGCGACCTAGAGACGGCGCAGATCTCCATCCAGGCGTCGCTGACGGGCCATCTGGTGCTGTCGACGCTGCACACCAACGACGCGGCGGGCGCGGTGACCCGGCTGGTCGATATGGGGGTGGAGTCCTTCCTGATCGCGGCGAGCCTGGAGGCCGTGCTGGCCCAGCGCCTCGTGCGCCGGATCTGCGCGCAGTGCCGCTCGACCTATGTCCCGACCGCCGAGGTCCTCGGCCAACTCGGGGTGGGGCGGGATGTGGTCGGCGACCGGCCGTTCTCCTTCGGCAAGGGTTGCCCGACCTGCAGCCAGTCCGGCTACAAGGGCCGGCTCGGCATCTACGAGTGGCTCCGGATGAGCGAGGTGCTGCGGGATATGGTCACGCGGAAGGCGCCGACGCTCGAGCTGAAGCAGAAAGCGATCGAGCAGGGGATGCGGACGATCCGCGAGGACGGGCTGCGTTCGATCCTCGACGGCCACACCACGCTCGAAGAGGTGATTAAGTACACCTGAACCCCGTCCCGTCATGGCCAAGCTCTCCGTCCGTGCCCCCGCCGTCCCCGCCCCGGCCAACGTTCCGGCCAAGCCCCCGGCGCGCGGTCCGAAGATCGCCCTCCCGTCGGCGGGCGCCCCCTTGCCGGCGCGCCGCCGCAGCCTCACCTTCGGCCGCCCGGTCAACGAGAAGGGCCTGACCGTCTTCACCCGCCAGCTGGCGACCCTAGTGAAGGCGGGGATGCCGATTATGCGCGGCCTTGAGGTGCTGGCCCGCCAGGAGAAGCGGCCGGCGTTCCGGCAGGTGATCGAGGATCTGGCCGACACCATCCGCTCCGGCGGGAACTTCTCGGACGGCCTCGCGGCGCACCCGAAGACCTTCGACCGGCTCTACGTCAATATGGTGCGCGCGGGTGAGGCGGGCGGCGTGATGGACACCGTGCTGGACCGCCTTTCGGTCTTTATGGAGAAGGCGGTCAAGATCCGCTCCAAGGTGACCGCGGCGATGGTCTACCCGTCGATCATCAGCGTGGTCGCGGGAGGCATCATGACGGTGCTGATGGTGTTCGTGGTGCCGAAGTTCCAGGAGGTCTTCTTCACGATGCTGAAGGGCAAGCCGCTGCCGTGGCTGACCTCGGTGGTCGTGGCGGTAGCCAACGTGATGCGTGAGAACCTGCTGGGCGTGATCCTGACGCTCGCGGTCGGCGGCACCGCCTTCTGGCTCTTCAAGCGCTCCCGTTTCGGCACGCGCGTCCTGCACTGGATCGTGCTGCGGGTGCCGGTGCTCGGCGACCTGCTGCTCAAGGCGGCCATCGCCCGGTTCACCCGCACCTTCGGCACCCTGCTGGCCTCGGGCGTGCCCATCCTGCAGGCCCTCACCATCACCCGGGAGACCAGCGGCAACGTCCACATCGCGGACGCGATCAACGTGGTGCACGACCGGGTGAAGGAGGGCGACAACGTGGCCAAGCCGCTCGAGTCGACCAAGATCTTCCCTGGGATGGTGACCAGTATGATCGAGGTGGGCGAAGAGACCGGGGCGTTGCCGGATATGCTGACCCGGATCGCGGACAACTACGACGAGGAGGTGGACAACGCGGTCGCGGCGCTGACCTCTATCATCGAGCCGGTGATGATCGTCTTTATGGCGGTCGGGGTGGGCATCATCGTGATCGCGATGTTCCTGCCGATGATTGAACTGATCAAGAGCCTCAGCGCCTGAGCCCCGTGAAGTACGCGATCTGCAACGAGATCTTCCAGGGCTGGCGGCTCGAGGACGTGTTCGCGCATTGCGCGCGGCTCGGGTACGACGGGGTAGAGATCGCGCCATTCACTCTGGCGCGGGACGTGCGGCAGATCCCGGCGGCCGAGCGGGCGCGGATCCGGGCGGCGGCGGCCGCGGCGGGCATCGGTATCGCGGGCATCCACTGGGTGCTGGTGCAGACCGAGGGCCTTCACCTGACCTCGCCCGACGCGGCGACGCGGGAGCGCACCGCGGACTATTTCCGGGAACTGGTGGCCTTTGGCGCGGATCTCGGGGCGCCGGTGATGGTGGTCGGTTCGCCCAAGCAGCGGAGTCTCGCCGCGGGTGTGACGCCGGAGCAGGGTTGGCGCTGGGCGCAGGAGGTCTTCCGGCCCGCGACGCGGTTGGCGGAGGAGCGCGGGTTCACGATCTGCCTGGAACCGTTGCCGGCGGAGGACACCAATTTCATCAACACGGCGGCGGAGGCGGTGCGGTTCGCCCGGGAGATGGCCTCCCCCGCGTTCCGGGTGATCCTCGACGTCCGGGCGATGAGCCACGAGGCGCTGCCGGTGGCGGATATCCTCCGGGCCTCCCGGGGGGAGTTCGCGCACCTGCACGCCAATGACCGCAACCTGAAGGGTCCCGGGTTCGGCGAGACCGATTACGTCCCGATCGCCGCCGCGCTGCGGGAGACCGGCTATGACGGCACCGTGTCGGTGGAGGTTTTCTCCTTCGAGGAGGGGACGGAGGCGATCGCGGCGCGCAGCCTCGAGCACCTGCGGCGGCACCTCGGGCCGGGTCAGGGCGCGGGCGGGAGGTAGGCCTGCCGCAGCGCGGCGGCGACGTTCGGCGGCACGAACTTCTGCACATCGCCGCCGAAGCGGGCCACCTGCTTCACCAGGGAGGAGCTGGTGTAGCTGAACTCCTCGTTCGGCATCACGAACAGCGTCTCGAGGCGCGGCTGCAGGTGGCGGTTCATCAGGGCCATATTGAACTCGAACTCGAAGTCCGAGAGCGCCCGGAGGCCGCGGATGATGGCGTCTGCCTGGTTGGCCATGCAGAACTCCACCAGCAGGCCGTGGAAGGTCGTGACGGTCACGTTCGGCAGCGCGGCGAGGTTCGGCTGGATCATCTCCATCCGCTGTTCGGCGGTGAAGAGGAGTGATTTACCAGCGGCGCCCCCGGCGGCGATGGCCACGGTGACCCGGTCGAACAGGCGCGCCGCCCGGGAAAGCACGTCGAGATGGCCGTAGGTGATCGGATCGAAGGTGCCGGGGTAGATGCAGTGGCGCATGGCGGGGGGAAGGAGGTCAGCGGCCGGGCAACTTGAAGCGGACGACCGCGTCACCCTCGGCGGGGGCCGCGGCGGGCGCGGGCGGCTTGGGGGCGGGCTGGACCGGCACGTCCTCCGGGGTCGGCGGCGGCAGCGCGAGGAAACCCTTCTCCAGCAGCTCCGCGATCTTGATGTCCCGGGTCTTGCTGTCCGGGGAACCCATCGTGACGACGATCACGCGCCGCCCGTTGCGGAACGCGGTGGCGGCCAGGCAGAAGCCGGCGCCGCGGGTGAAGCCGGTCTTGAGGCCGTCCACGCCGGCGACCTTCCCCAGCAGATGATTATGGTTCACCATATCGATCCGCTTGGGGCCCGGGCGGAAGGTACGCTGCTTGACCGAGGTGTAGGCGAGGATGTTGGTCTCGCGGATCAGCTGCAGGCTGAGCGTGGCGAGGTCGCGCGGGGAGGTCAGGTCCCCCTCCTCGATGCGGCGGCTGGACGGTGGGAGGCCGTGGGGCGAACGGAAGAGCGTCTGGGTGAGGCCCAGCTCGCGGGCGCGCGCGTTCATCAGCCCGACGAACGCCTCGCGCGAGCCAGCGAGATGGATCGCGAGCGCGACGGCGGCGTCGTTGGCGGAGGCGATCATCAGCGCGTGGAGCAGGTCCTCGACGGGAAAGATCTCCTTCTCCGCGAGGTAAACCTGGGAGCCGCCGGTGCGGGCGGCTTCCGCGGTGGTGACGACGGGGGTCTGCAGGGTCAGGTCGCCCCGGCGCAGGCGGTCGTGGACGATCAGGAAGGTCATTAGCTTGGCCACGCTGGCGGGCGGCCCGCGGTAGTCGGCGCGATCCGCGAGGAGGGTGCGGCCGCTGCCGGCGTCGAGGACGATCGCGCCCTTGTAGGCGATGGCGTCGGCGGCGGCCTCCTCCGGGCGGGTGGGGGCCGAGCGCCGGCTCTCGGCCGCGCGCGCGGCCCACGGCACCGCGGCGCCCAGGAGCAGCTGCAGGCAGGAGCGGCGGGACAGGGACATGGCGCGAGGAAGGCCAATTTGGCCGGGGCGGCGAGCCGAATTCCGGCGCGCCGCAGCGGGGACTTGCGCCCGTCGCGCGCCACGGGTGTGGTGACGCCGGAACTTCCGCCTCCGCCGCGTTTCCCAAAGTCCGCTTATGCCGCTCCGCTCCCTCCGTCCCGCCACCGTTTTCCTCGCCCTGCTCTGCCTGCCCGCCGTCCTGCGCGGCGAGAGCTATTCCGTGACCACCTTCGCGGGCACCTCGAACGTGGCGGGCGGCGTGGACGGCACACCCGGAACCTTCAACTCCCCCTACGGCCTCGCGATCGACGCCTCCCGGAACGTGGTAGTGGCCGACACCATCAACAACACGGTGCGGCGGATCACGCCGGGACGGGCCGTTTCAACCCTGGCGGGCACGCTGGCCCAGCCGGGCTTCCTCGACGCGACGGGGGCCGCCGCGCGGTTCAACTTTCCGGTGGGGGTCGCGGCGGACGGGGCGGGCAACGTGCTCGTCGCGGACGCGCGCACCTTCACGGTCCGCCGGGTGAGCGCCGCCGGCGTGGTCTCGACCTACGCGGGCGCGGGCCTGCAGGCCGGGACGGCGGACGGACCGGCGACCTCGGCACGGTTTCTCCTGCCCTATGGCGTGGCGGTGGACGCTGCCGGCAACGCCTATGTGGCGGAGGGTGGCTCGCACGTTATCCGGCGGATCAGCGCGGCTGGCGTCGTTAGTACCCTGGCCGGCACGGCGGGCGCGGCCGGTTCCGCGGACGGAACGGGCGCGGCGGCCCGATTCAATGTCCCGTGGGGCATCGCGGTGGACGCGGCGGGAACGGTCTACGTGGCGGACAGCGAGAACCACGTGATCCGCCGCATCTCGGCGGCGGGAGTGGTCTCCACCTTCGCGGGCCAGAGTGGCGTCACCGGCTACGCCGATGGTCCGGGCGCGGTCGCGCGCTTCCAGCAGCCGCGGGGGCTGGCGGTTGACGCGGGCGGCAACCTCTTCGTGGCGGATCACGGCAACCATACCGTGCGGCGCATCTCGGCGGCGGGGGTGGTGGAGACCATCGCCGGGTCTCCGGGCATCACGGGGGACGCCGACAGCGTGGGCGCGGCGGCCCGGTTCTATTATCCAGCGGCGGTGGCCGTGGACGGCAACGCGGTGTACATCGCGGACTCCGGCAACAACCTGATCCGGCGCGCGGTCCCGGCCAGCGCCGCCGCGTTGCCCGTGATCTCGATCCATCCGGTGGAGCAGCAGGTGTCCGTCGGGCAACCCGTGACCTTCCGGGTCGTCGCGAGCGGCGGCAACCTCACCTACGCGTGGTTCAAGAACGGCTTTGCGATCCCCGGCGCCACGGCGGCCGCGTTTACCCTCGCCTCGCCGACGATCGACGATGAGGCCTCCTACCGGGTGCGGGTTACCGGCCCGGGTGGGGCGGTGGACAGCGAGCCGGCGGCGCTGACGGTCTGGCCGGTCGGAACCGGCGGCGTGGCGATCACGGCGCGGCCTCTGGGGCAGTCGGTCGCCGTCGGCGACCCGGTGAGTTTTGCGGTCACGGCCAGCGGCAATGGCCTGGGCTACCAGTGGCTCCGCAATGGTGCGGCGATCGCGGGGGCCACGCGGGCGACCTACGCGCTGGCCGCGGCGCAGACGGCGGATGCCGGCGTGTACGGGGTCCGGGTGAGCGCGGGCGCCGTGACGGAGACGGCCTTCGCGAAGCTGGTGGTCGGGGGCGTGAGCGGCGGTGCGGTTACCCTCCTGAGCGAGCCGGCGGGCCGCAGTGTGGCGGTGGGGCAGGTGGTAAGCTTCAGCGTGCAGGCGGGTGGCGCGGGGCCGTTCACCTACCAGTGGTTCAAGGACGGGGTGGCGCTGGCGGGCGCGACGGCGGCGACCCTGAGCCTGCCGGCGGCGGGGGCGGCGGACGCGGGGACCTACACGGTGCGCGTCAGCGTGGGGGCGGCGTTTGTCGTGAGTTCCGGCGCGGTGTTGACCGTGCAGGGGCCGGCGGGTCCGGCGGCGCGGCTGACGAACCTTTCGGTGCGGACCAACCTGGAGGCGGCCGCGACGCTGATCGTGGGCGTGGCGGTGGCCGAGGGGCCCCGCGAGGTGCTGTTCCGCGCGGTGGGGCCGGCGCTGGCCGTCTTCGGGGTGCCCGGGGTGCTGGCGAATCCGCGGATCGAGATCTACAACGGCGCGGGGGCGCGGGTGCAGGAGAACGAGGACTGGCAGGCCGGGCTGGCGCCGGTGTTCGCGGCGGTCGGCGCCTTCGCGTTGCCGGCCGGCAGCCGCGATGCGGCCCTCGTCGCGCCGTTGACGCCCGGCGGGTTCACCGCGCAGGTGCCGGGCGCTGCCGGCGGGGTCGTCCTCGTCGAGGCCTACGAAACCGGGCCCGCGGGAGCCGCGCGGCTGATCAACGTTTCCGCCCGCAACCGGGTCGGGACCGGCGATGATGTGCTCATCGCGGGGTTCACGCTGGCCGGGAACGGCGCGAAGCCCCTCCTCATCCGCGCGGTGGGCCCCGGTCTCGCGGCGTTCGGGGTGCCGGGCACCCTGGCGGACCCGAAGCTGGAGATCTACAACAGCGCCGGCGTGAAGGTGGCGGAGAACGACACTTGGGACCCGGCGCTGGCGGCGACCTTTGGCACGGTGGGCGCCTTTCCGCTGCCGGCGGCCAGCCGGGACGCCGCGTTGCGGGCCGAGTTGGCCCCCGGGAGCTATACCGCGCTGGTCAAGGGTTCCGATGGCGGCACGGGGGAGGCGCTGGTCGAGGTTTACGAACTGCGCTGATCGGCGCGGCGCACTTCTGTTTTGCACCGGCGGCGGGGAGCGCTCATCCCTGACGTTTCCCCGCCCCGATGAGATCCCTTCCCGCCCTGATCCTTCCGTTGGTGGCCGCCGGTGCCGTCGCTGCCGGGGAGCCGGCCCCCGGCGCCGCCCTGCGCCAGCAGCTCGCGAGCCTCGCCACCACCGGGACCCTGCTGCACGTCGCCGCCCACCCGGATGACGAGAACACGCACCTCATCACTTACTTTGCCCGGGCCCGCGGCTACCGCACCGGTTACCTCTCGCTGACGCGGGGCGATGGCGGGCAGAACGAGATCGGGCCCGAGTTCGACGCCAAGCTCGGCGTGGCCCGCACCCAGGAGCTGCTGGAGGCGCGCAAGCTCGACGGCGGCGTCCAGTTCTTCACTCGGGCGATCGATTTCGGCTATTCCAAGTCGGCGGAGGAGACGCTCCGCTTCTGGGACCGGCGCGAGGTGCTGGGGGACGTGGTCCGGGTTATCCGCCAGTTCCGCCCGGACGTGATTGTGACGCGCTTCTCCCCGCGGGGCGGCGGCACCCACGGGCATCACACGGCCTCGGGCCTCCTGGGCGTGGAAGCCTTCCAGCTGGCGGCCGATCCCACGGCGTATCCCGAACAACTCGCGGAGGGGCTGCGGCCCTGGCAGGCGCGGCGGGTGGTACTGAACAGCGGCGGTCCCGGGCGCGGCGGTGGTGAGGGGGGGCTGCGGATCGACATCGGCGGTGCGGATCCGGCGACCGGCGAGGGCCTCGGCACCATCGCGGGCCGGAGCCGGGCGCGGCACATCACCCAGGGGTTCGGCAGTTTCGGCGCGCGCGGGGGCGGTTCGGGGCCGAACGAGCAATCCTTCACCCTGCTGGGCGGGGAGCCGGCGGCGCGGGATCTTTTTGATGGCGTGGATGTGACGTGGGGCCGCTACGGGCCGGCGGGCGTGGAACTGGCGGCGGCGATCGAGGCGGTGCGGCGGGACTTCCGCCCGGAGCAACCCGCCGCGAGCGTTCCCGCGCTGTTCGCGCTGCGCCGGCGGCTCGACGCGCTGCCCGCGGACGCGCTGGTCGCGGACCGGCGGCGGCAGTTGGAGGGCATCATCCGGGATTGTCTCGGCCTGCGCGCGCAGGCGACGGCGGAGCGGGCCGAGGTGGTGCCGGGCGCGTCCCTGCGTTGGACTCTGGAATTGGTCGCCGGGGCGGGCGCGCCGGTGCGCCTGCGCGGCGTGCGCCTCGGCGAACGGGAATTGCCGGAAGGCCGCGGTGAGTTGGCCCCGGGCGGAATCTGGCGGCTCGAGACCGATGCGCGCGTGGCCGCCGACCAGCCCTTGACGCATCCCTACTGGTTGCGCGAGGAGGGGGCCGCGGGCCTCTTCGCGGTTTCCGACCGCAGCCTCATCGGGCGGGCGGAGGACCCGCCGGCGTTCAGCTGGACCTTCGCGCTGGAAATCGGCGGGGAGCAACTGTCCCTGGTGGTGCCGGGCGAGGCCGTCGAGACGGGGGAGCGCGCGGGGCGCCGCCGCGGGGTGGCGGTGGTGGCGCCGGTGGTGTTCCAGCTGGCGTACGAGGTGGAGTTGTTCGCGCCGGGCGCGACGCGGGAGATTAAGGTGCAACTGACCCGCGAGGGCGAGCCGCTGACCGGGCGCCTGGCGGTGGAAGCGGGGGACGGATGGAAGGCGGAAGTCGCGCTGCCGGAATTCCGGGCCGGCTCCGGGGCCCCCGCGACGGTGGCGGTGCGCGTGACGGCGCCCGCGGCGGGAGGTGTGGGGCGCCTGCGGCTGCTCGCGGAGGTCGGGGGGCGTCGTTACGCGGGCCAGCGGGCGGAGATCCGTTACCCGCACCTGGCCCCGCAGGTCCTCCAGCCCCCGGCGGTGGTCCGCTTGGTGGCGGCCGACGTGCAGGTGCGGGCGCGGCGCGTGGGTTACCTGCCGGGGGCGGGCGATGATCTGGAGCGGGCCCTTGTTCAACTGGGGTGCAGGGTACGGCGGCTCGAGGGCAAGGAGCTTTCCCCCGCGGGGCTCGCCGGGCTCGACGCGGTGGTCATCGGGGTGCGCGCCTTCAATGAGCGGGACGATCTCGCCGCGAACCTGCCCGGGCTCTTCGC
>Ga0315901_10009287_pt1 | contig 11324 bp, 15 predicted proteins | sample LakEriMetagenome_10_FD_203761 | JGI IMG/M metagenome (GOLD analysis project Ga0315901, IMG submission 203761) | Freshwater fungal communities from buoy surface, Lake Erie, Ohio, United States - Buoy 2 MA116 | ecosystem: Environmental > Aquatic > Freshwater > Lake | place: USA: Lake Erie, Ohio...
GCCGTTGGATACTGAAAGGAATAATATGAGCAGTTTGGTAAGGCGTATTCAGCGCCAGATATATCCCTCGACCACCGGCAATCCGGCACGCCAGAAGTTTTACAACGGACGCGGCCAGAGATTGGGAATCACCAGCCCAAAATGCAAAAGCCTGATCGCCAGGCTGGCACGGGAAAAGCGCAATGCAGAAAGGAATGAAGCGTGACAGTTATCACAACAATCGTCGGCAATGTCGGCAAGGATGCAGTTTATAAAGAAGGGCAGAGCGGCAAAGGCTTTGTCAGCTTTTCAGTCGGCGCATCGGTAGGATGGGGCGAAAAGAAAGAAACGCTCTGGTTCGATGTGACCAAATGGAACGCACGGCCCAAGTTGGCAGAGATGGTTCTAAAGGGAACCAAGATTACCGTTGTGGGCGAACTGTCGACCCGCGAGCATAACGGCAAGACCTATCTTCAGATCAATGCGCAGACCGTCGATCCGCAAAGCCGGTCAGGTGGTGCAGCGCCGCAAGAAGCATCAACCGACAATCATGATAGCTGGGACTCAGAAGTTCCGTTTTAAGGGAAAGGTAAATTTTATGGAAAATATTATTGCAATGGACATTCAAACCGCCGTGAAGTTGAGCGGAATATCCAGAACTATATTATATGAAGCCCTTAAAAGAGGCGATCTGAAAGCTAAGAAATTGGGAAAGCGCACGCTTATTCTTCGCGCTGATTTAGAGAATTACATATTGTCTCTGGAAGAATATTAATGCTTCCGCCTCGTCGCCCCCAACCAGAAAAGCGTGCCAAGCGGTTCGTATCGCCAGCGCATTGTCGGTTCGTTCGCTCCCATGCCTGCTGTGCGTGTCACTCCTACGATCATATCGAGGTCGCCCATGTCAGAACAGGAACGAACGGGGGGATGGGGCTTAAGCCTGGAGATTATTGGACGATCAGTCTTTGACGCAATTGCCACTCTGAACAGCACAGAATCGGGGAAAGGTCGTTCGAGACAAAGCATGGCATCGACATGAAGGAACTTGCGCGGGCGTTTGTGAAAGCATCGCCCAAGCGGGTCGATTTGGAAAGGGCGCGTGATGGATAAACGCACGATCAAGCTGGTTTCCAAAACGCATAGGGATAGGGCTGCGGATCTTATCTATAAAGCCCCACAAGGCTATGTGGTCGCCATCGGGGAGGAAACCCGCACCCAAGAGCAGAACAGGCTCATGTGGCCGCTTATAGCCGACATACAGGCACAAGTCGCAGAGACTGCCACATACTCAGCCGACGATATGAAATTACGCTTCCTGCACGCTCTGGGTCAAGAAATGCGATTCTTGCCTGAACTTGAAGGGTCGGGAATGTTTCCAGTAGGCCAGCGATCCAGCACGCTGTCGAAGTCACAGTTTACCGCGCTGATTGAATTGCTGTTCGCCTATGGCGCGAAGCATGGCGTGCGCTGGTCGGATAAGTCGCAGCGAACAATTTCCGACATAATGTAAAAAGGTATACTTTTGCGCTTGACCTATGTGGGAATTTGTGGGAATGATGCTGCATCAAAACACAAAGGAGGCAAGAATGCACGCACAGACCACAATTTACATCGTCCGCACCAAGGACATGACGCTTATCCGCCGCGTTTCTGCACGCAGCGAGCGTGAGGCGGTTTCCAAAGTCACACGCAATCACGGCGTGCAAGACTACATTGTGCATCAATTCTAAATTGGAGGGTGCGGAAATGATCGCAGCATATTTCACCAAAGGTGGCAAGAACAAGCTCGACACGCTTGATGTGGTCCGCCTGACCAATGGCGACCGCGAATGGATTGAAACCATGTCCGTCATGGGCAAGCGCGAGGCGCGCAAGGTTGCTGAAAGCATGGGCGCAAAGCCTTGGAATTTTTAACAGGAGAGAATGATGCCATCAAAAGCTTATCTATCAGTGCGCGTTGAAGATGAATTACGCGCCAAGCTTCAGCAGATCGCCAAGCAAGAACATCGGTCGATCTCAGCGCAAGCACGCATGATGCTGATCAAGGCTGTCGAGGAGCAAGACAATGAGCATAAGGTTTGAAACCAAGTATTCAGACAACTGGCGTAGGCGTTCAGGCTATCAGAGGACAATGAAAGTTCCTGGCCCGATCATTCCGATGGAAGCCCCTGCTGGCTTTTTTCAAAGACTCGCTTCATTGATTGGAAAACGTCATGACTGACAGCCTTAGCCAGTATTGCCCCAACTGCGAGGCACAGGCCAAGACCATCGAAGCCCTGCAAGCCGACAATGCGCGGCTGCGTGCGGCTTTGCTCCCGTTCGCTAGGCACGTAGGGAAAGTTGACGCGCTTGTTATTTTGAAGATCGGTGCCGACACGTGGACAGGGACATTGACAGGGCAAGACTTTGCCAACGCCTACCATGAGGTAAATCTAGCCAATCCGAAATATCGGGAATGGCTAGCACTACAGGAGACAGAACGATGATCCTTCCCATAGCTGCCACGGTATTCGTGGCCTGCGTCTTAACGACGTTCGTAATGGAAGTTATTTTCGATGGCCCTACCCATTGGTGGCCGCGCCGCACCGAATTAGTGCATGGCTGTATTGTTATATTAGGTGCGGTAGCTGCTGTCGTTAGCGTTTTTGCCGCAATCTGGAGGTATCTTATATGACTGACGATTTAGTGCAGCGGCTGCGGAGAACATATTGCAAGGAATATGCGCCGACAGGATCAATGGTTGGCGACATTTCAAACCGGCTGCGTCCGTTCCCTATTTTGGCGACCGAGGTTCCGGTTAATCCCGATGGCCACGAAGCAGCAGACCGCATCGAAGCCCTGCGTGAGGCTTTGGCCGAGCAAGTAGAGGCGTGCTTCTGCCCCGACTGCGAAATGTGTTTCCGCCACGAACAACTTTTGAAGGAGACAGGACAATGACCCATCACCCCGAATGCGAAGACGCAACCGGCGCATATTCCGGTAGCTGCACATGCGCCATCATCAAGCGGCGGGAAGCGATGGAACACGTAATTCACTCATCAATGTCGATTGATTTTGAACGCCGATACGCAATGGACGATCTGATCGAAGAACGCAGACACGAACCCTTTACACGTTCCAGCGACACGTAAAGAAAAGAGGAGATTTTTGACATAAAGACGGGGGCAGTGTGCTTCAGTGAGAGGCCGCCCCCGTGCAATGATTATTCTGTATCAGGCTTTTGCCCCAAAAGAAACGTGGAGCATCTAAGGACGCGGAACACTAGATCGTAAGAAGGCGACAGCGGCAGCGGTGAATGCAGCGTTTGCCGCCGTCATGGCATCCACGTCACCAACCAGATAGCTTGCAACCGCAGTCAGAACGCCCAAGCCAGCCATGATGTAAGTGCGGTATCCAATAAGCATGTCATTTTCCTTTCGGGTATTGCTTCCAAGGAAGTTCCCAATGTGGTCCGTCTTTGAAAGTTCTCCAATCGCCCCCCCAGGTCAGAGGGACATTTTCAGCCGCCGCAGCAGCCTTCACGATCTTGGCTAACCGATGGTAAAGTGGCCAGTCCCAAGATACCTTGCCGTCGATCATGGGTGCAAGATCAACAGCGTGTCCTGTTATATGCCGTGAATTAAGCGTCTTAGTCGCACCTTGCTTGAACAGTTGGCGCTGGCGCGCTTCGGTACGCAGTCCCTCTAGCACGGTGAAGTCGAGATCCGATGATGCCGCAGCACGCTTCACAACGCGCACCAGATCGGGATGGACGCCCTCTAAGCGGGATAGCGAACGAGAACCCAGCGTTATGCTCATAACAGCCCCAATTTAGTCCCTGCAAAGCCCATAACGACCATCACCATGCCAAGGATGAATCTATCCACCCAAGCGTTGGTTTCCTTCGTCTTAGGCGCTGCGATCTCCAGTGCGGACAAACGGTCTTCGATCTTGCTGATGGCCTTGAATGCACGCTCCATTGCGTCAGCCGTCTTCGCCTGGCGTTCTTCAACAAGAGCCAGCTTAGTGATTGCCTTCGATAATTCGTTCAGTGCAGTTTTCATATCAGACACATCACTATGCAGCATGTCGATCTTGACAGTTAAAACATTCGCGTCGTTCACGGCTCTCACCTGTTAGCTTAAAATTATATCAACCAATTACTAATGCAAAAAATGGTCGCGTTGTAGCATTGGCGTTTTTGATACTGAGGCGCGTGCCGCTATCGGTTTTCCATGCGTTAAAATCAGCGCCGCCAGGATCGGTTCCACCAGATCCAACAGTAAGCCCAGAAGCAGCCTGAACCGTTGTGATTGTGTTGCTGGTGGTCGTATATATTCCCGGAGGCCCAAAATCAGGCGAACCCATAATCAGCAGACCTCTGCCGGGCGAAACACCAAACTTATCGGTTTGCGTTGTGACGTTCTGAACAAAGTCGCCTGAAATAAGAGGGGACAGGCCAGCAGCTATAGATGCCGAGGTGAAGCCATTAACGCCATCGTCAACAAGCCCCGGCAAGCCTCCTGTGCCGCGATAGCGCAATACGCCGATGTTGCCGCCATTGTCGATGACACGACCGAAGATATTACCCAAGGCAACTGCGTCCGTGCGGTAAATCGCAGGAACGGTCGAGCCAGTATTCCAGACACGAGAAACACCCGCAAAAAGATTGGGGCAGGCTGCATTGTTGGCGATCAAACCATTGGTCAATTCACCGACAAAGCCATCAATCTTAAGGATGAAGCGGCCATATCCAGATGATCCATTGGGGCCAATATGGCACAGCGCCTTTGCTGATCGACCAAGCAAGATGACGTTTTCGACAGAAGCGAATTTATCGGTAGCATTGACCGCTGCGACCGTCTGTTCCGTAATAAAGTTAATTGTCGCCGTGCCGCTGGTGCAGTTATCGCGCACGGTCAGATTGCGGATCGGGTTGACGCCATAGCCATTTGTGCGGCTTGCATCGGTATAATATGAAACGCAGGTTGTTCCTTGACCATGCACAGTGTCTGCGTTGCCGGAATAAACAATCTCGCAGCTATCAATAACGCCATCTGCAAACTGCAAATTTACATCTGCGTTGCCGCCTGTGGTTCCTGAAACGGAACGCACAACAGATACTTCGTTGATATGCGTAGAGCGGTAGGTTTGCGCCTTAAATGCGCGTCCTTCTGCATCGACCGAGGACACAAAGCCGATCTGGCAAGCTGCGCCACTTTCGTCGTTCTGGAATACCGCAACACCATCGACATCGACAGCGCCAGCAGAGCCAGGAGTATCATCGCAGGTGATGTTTTCAGCACCAGCAACAGAACCGTTTACGATCAACGCTGCCCGACTTGATCCATCGCGGTCAATGATAACGCCGTTTGTGCCGTAGTTGCCGACAGAGCCTGTCCCAGCAGCCCGGCCAATGTCTTTAGCCCAAAGGCGGTCAAACAAAACGGTGGTAAAGTTTCCGCGAACAACAACACCTGCGGAACCAGCATTGAATGCGCTGCCAGATACCATGCGGCAATTGCGGCCTTCGATGTCACCAAGGGTCAGCGGAACACGGGTAGCGTTGTTGTTTATGATAAAAACACCGATGTTGGCCTTGTTGTTTCCATCAACGATTAGCTTTCCAGAGATCGAAGATGGAAGACCCGCCAAACTCATATCGAGAACGCGGTCAATGTGCGTCGCGCCTGTATAGGTGATAGTGACAACGCCTTCACAGATTATATCAACTGCAGCGAAGGATAACGCAGAGCCAACAGCGTAAGACCCAGCGGGGATAAGCATTGGCGTTTTAGCCGCAATTGCCGCAGCAGCAGCCGCTTGAAATGCAGTAGCTGAATTAGTTAACCCATCATTGACTGCCCCGAATGCGGCTACGTTGGCAGGCGCTCCGTCGATCAGCGAATATGTTACTTTTGTCAGGGCCATATTATGTCACCTCAATAGATCAGAATACGCCCTTGAACACTTGAGCGCGGATCGTGCCAGAGCCAAGGTCAACAGGTGCGCCGGTATTGTTCGTCAAGCGGACTTCCACAGTGTCAGACGCGCTTACCTGTGCAGTCAACGAAAGACCGCCCAAGGCAATGCTAAAGGATGCGTTCACGGTATCGCCAAGAGCAGCGCCAGGGACCGATAGGGTCGTGGCAGAACTTGCGTTGTTAGCGATGCTCGGCGGGTTCCATACAAGCGTATTGGATAGGAATCCAAAGTTGCCATAAGCACTGGCAGCGGTGACAAAAGGTGCGCCGACAACGGGATTGGTCGCACGGGCAAAGTCGTTATTCCGTAGGCGGATGTTCGATACCGTTCCTGCGCTGCCGTTGAACAAGATGCCGTAGGTTCCGCCAGTTACGACGTTTCCATCAAAGACCGGGCGATCAAGCGTGCAGCCAGTGAAAGCATCAAACACGATACCGTTGTCACAACCAGTCAAAATATTCCGCGTGACTTGACCATCCTGCATCGTGCCGCTGGGGCCTGTGCGAAGAACCAGACCAGTGGTGGCGTTCAGCACAGTGTTGTTATCAGCAACAACATGGCTACCAGCGCCTTCCATGATGATGCCGATGGTTCCCGCAACGACAGACGCATAACGGACTAGGTTGTTCTGGATGCGGACATTGCGGTAAGCCGCAGTCTCATCCGAAACGATACCACCTCGGCACGCCTCGACAGTGTTGCCGAAAATCAACACATCATCGGTCTGTGCGCGGATACCAGTGCCGTTTGAAGCGACAACGCCGACGTTCGTGACATGATTGCCCCAGACGTTAACTGAGAAGCCCTGCGGTGCGCTGGTGACTAGGCGCGTCGTTCCCTTGATGTTGATACCGACAATATCAGCACTTCCAGCAGCCGTGACATTGTTGACGAAGTTGCCGTAAACCTGACTATAACGGGCCTTGGTGTAGATGCCCCAGGACTCACCTGTCCCCGATTGCGTCATGCCGTCGATCTTGTTGTCGGAAATCGTCAGACGGCGACCATAGGCAAGAACCGCAGCGAGTGAACGCGTTCCATTAGCCGACATGCTCTTAAAGCGATTGCGGCTGATCCAGCCTTCCTGCCAAGTGTCTTGATTGGCATAGGTGTTTGCGCCGATCAGAATACCATAAGCCGTAGAGCCGACCGTTCCCGTGCAGTTTTCAAAATCATTGTCGCAGATATAGAAGTCAGTGATCGCCTTTTGAATCGCAATGATGTTGCTGGTGCAATTCATGAAGCGGCATTTCTCAATGCTCACATAATCAAACGAGCCGCTTTCCACTTCCGACCGACTGGCAATCGAAGTCCAGCGATCAAAGACAACGTTCTTGATCTCGAAGTTAGTCGAAGGCGAAAGACAGATCACGGTCGATGCAGGGCCACGAAGCGTAGCATTGCCCGATGCACCACTGATAGCTTCACCTTGCAGACTAAGGCGTCCAGCAGGCGTATATACCGTCCACGTCGACAAGAGATAGGTAGCGCCCATCCGCAGACGCAGAGGAAGACCATTAGCGACCGCAGCATCCATTGCAGCACGGACAGCCACCGTGTCGTTTGCTACGCCATCCCCTGCGGCTCCGAAGTCCTCTGGATAGATATATTGCTCCAGCTTGTCCTGAACGTTCTCTAGAGAAGCCCCAGCGTAGCCAGCGGTATAGGAAACAAGCGTTGCGTTCGTGGAATTGATCACGCCGGTTTCATTGGTCATGATCTCAATGCTTGAATTAAGCGGAGGCGCGATTGAAAAGGTCAACACATTGCCCAAAAGGCTGTAGCTGTCCTTTTCCTGATATACCCCGTTGATAAAAACGTTTGTTGCAAGAACGGTGCTAGGCGTGGCTGAGAGCGTGAAGTTGACAGTCGATCCGTTGCCGACAAAATCATTCTTCACGACAGAGCCAGATACCGCAGCAGGGTCAAAGCCATAGCCAAGCGGGCTGTAGAGAACGAACTCTTGGCGCTTGTTGCGGATTGTGATCGAGAACTCGCCAGCAGTGTAGAGCAGAGCAGGTGAACCATTGCGGTAAGCATAGCCGTTGCTTGTGCGGATCGGCTGGGTTGCAACGATTGTTAATGCGCTGTCCCAATAGACCTGAATCGGATTTGTCTGCGGATCTTCGTTTATTTCCCCGATATACAGATAGCCATCATCAAGCGGCGTTCCGTCTAGGTCGGTGAAAATAGGATAAGGCCCAGTGACCTGAGTTAACGCCATTTGTTGAACTCCTTGGCAACGCTTATGCCAGAAATTGTGTTACGGGGAAAGGTCATTGCGGCATCTCAACGCTAGGAGCTTCCATCGGAGTAACCCCAGCGACTTCTGTTGCAGCGATTGTGCCTGCCTTCCTGATTCCATCAATCAACCAATTGCGGGCATCTTTCATGTCGATGCCTACCAATTTGGCGTAATCGCGGAACTCTTTGCTGCCAACCACGCGGTTGACGTTAGCATCAACGCCTTCGCCAGTTGCAGCACTGACGGCAAGATCGCGGAACTTGTCGCTTTTCATAAGATCGTGCAATTTGTCTGCGTTGGTTTTGCCAGCAAACCGTTGAGCCAATTCAGGCCCAGCAGCACCCGCAATAACAGGAACGATAGTCGTTAGAAGGTCTGCCCCCAGCAAGCTAGTTGCTCCGCCAGCGACTGCTGCACCACCAAGCCCCTTAACAATCTTGCTTAACAGGCTTTCAGCATTAAGCATATTGATCTGCGTAGATGCACCCGTGCCGGTTATATTGGCTGAAGCATCGCTTATGCGGCGCGAGATAGCATGAAAATCGTTTAAAAGATTCACGCCTGCTGGGCCGACAGCTTTGGCAAACTCCTTGAAAACCAAGTTATTCTTACGCAAATTGCTGTAAGTGTTTGCAAAATTTGTAAAGCTGAATCCGCCTTTTGCGGTTGTTGCCGTTTGGAACAAGCCAGACGTTAAAACCGTCCCGCGCATATCCTCTGGGATATTTTTAAGCAGCTTATTGATGGCCTCCATGCTGCCCTTGCCGCCTTGCGTAATGGCTGTGGTTATAAGCGGAGCAATGCTCTTGGACAAATCGCGCCCAAAAATTTCCTGCATCTGCTTTCGGCCATCATACATTTGTTTGAACAAAGTATTGGCGGCACGCTGCTTATCAGCAATTTCCTTGCCAGCACTGCTTTCGATAAAGCCCATCTGATCGTCAGCAAGCTTGGCATAAATATCATTCAAGCGTCGTTCGCTGGAATTTACCCAAGGACCAGTGCCTTTGCCCAACGCCTGACCGATCTCGTTGCGCTGACTATCCAGTGCCGCATAGGTCGGATTGCCTTTAGAAACCATCGCCCAGAGCTTTTTTTCTTCCGCAGAAAGTTGATTGAGACCTTCTTTCCCACCACCTAATTTGCGGATTTGATCTTCAAGATACGCTCTGATGTTGCTTGCATCAACACGACCAGCATCATCAATTGCAGCAGTGACTTCTTTCCGCAGAGCATCAGCTTGAGTTTCAAGCCCCTTGTTGGCGGTTTCAAGTCGATTGAATACATTTGCGGAAAGCTGGGAAATGTCAGTGACCGCGTTAAGTTCATCCATCGCTTCGTAAGCGCGATCAGATGCCGCATCATAGGTTTTACGCCAAGCGGTTTCTGCGTCAGAACCTATTTGAGAACGGGTTAAGCCTGTGACCCTTTGCAACTGTGCGTTGTCGCCAAGAATATCAGTCGGCAAATCTAATCCAAGGCGTTCCGCTGCAGCCCTAGCTTCGGGATCGACCTTGGCAATTTCAGCCAATTCAGCGCGTGCCTTAGATGCGCCTGGTGTGCGGCTCACAGCCTTGCGGGCAAGTTCAATCATTTCATCGCGGCCCACATCAAGGGCCTCGCCAGAAATACCAACGTCCGGCGCTGCGCCAGTCGGTGGAGCCATACCAGCAGTCGGCGGGGCCATGCCGCCAGCAGGAGGTGCCATACCAGCGGGTGGTATTTCTGCGCCGCCGGTCGGAACGTTAATCATCTCATCTTCGGGCAGCATGTCACCTTGCGGAGTTTCGCCGCCGGGCAAGAAGCGTCGACCAAGTGATCCAAGGACAGCAGACGTGCCGCCGCCGGTTGCAGCTAATAGTGCGCGTTCGCTCAGGTTAGCATCAGGACGTGCTTCGCCAGCCCCACCAAGCACCCCTTCGACAACTTCTCGCGTTGTAGGGCCACCAGGAAGAAATTTTAACACCTTATTTACAGGTGAAAAAAGGCTGCTGGCAGTTTCAGCCGCAAAAGATGTTATTGGGTATCTTTCATTGGCAAACTCACCAGCCGCTTGCAACTTCGCAGCAGATTCAGGCGAGAATTGAGCAAGGGCTTCTTCGCCTAGATTGGCTGTAAATCCGCGCACAGCAGCAGCAGCGGCAGCAGAACCCCTGCCGGGGCCAGCGCCTTCACGAATGCCTGATCTGTTAGGCGTAAAGCGGATTTGCCGCCGTGTATTATTTTTAATCGCGCTGGCTGCATCTTCATTCAGCGCCTGAATGGTTTCCTGACTTAATTCATTGCCGCCGGTCAACTGCCTAGAAAGTTCATTTACCTGCTCAATTGTCTGACCAGCCAACCATGCGCCCTGAAGCTTGCTGGCAATCTCTATGTCTTCATCTGTTGAGAAACGATCACCTTCCGCAACCTGTAGAACAGGCACGCCTTTCGGCTGGCCTTCAGCGGGTGCGGAAATTTCAAAAGGCTCTGCAAGGGTGACACCCTGCAAATCAGGATCAGCGCCTTGTTCAATCAACAGGCCCCGATAAATGTTTGCCTTGTTATTATAGCCGGACAACCGCTGGTTATATACGACCCTAGCAACATCAGCCATTTCTTTGCGCTGACTAACCGAAAGGCCGTTACCAGAAACCAACTGATTATAATAATTTCTGATGCGCTCAGGGACGCCAGCAGCGTTCTGGGCTGATGCAGCCTCCCCTTCCCGAACGGTTGAGCCGGGATCAAGAATCTTCATAAAGGTGAATACCGAAGCAATTCCCGCCATAGGCGTTTGTTCAGATGACAGCCCAATGATTTGATTGACCGAATCTTTAACTTCTTGGAATTTTCTGATTTGCGGATCGCCTAAAAATTCAGTCCGCAACTTGCCGATTTGGTCAAACTTTTTAGATTCAATATCTCGCGCCTCTTGACGGCGCTTAGAAGCTAAATCTTCTTCCCTAATTTCAGCCCCGCGAATATCACGGCTTTCTGTTGCCGCAGCGCGTTTTTCAGCAGCGCGACGGGCCGCAGCTTCCTCAGGCGTCTCACCACCCAAAATAGGTTTGATTTGCGTAACAGGCACAGTTGTTGGCTGGGGTTTGTAGCCACCATATTTTTTCAAGAAAGCTTCGTCGTCAGCTTGTGCCAT
>Ga0315901_10009289_pt1 | contig 11323 bp, 10 predicted proteins | sample LakEriMetagenome_10_FD_203761 | JGI IMG/M metagenome (GOLD analysis project Ga0315901, IMG submission 203761) | Freshwater fungal communities from buoy surface, Lake Erie, Ohio, United States - Buoy 2 MA116 | ecosystem: Environmental > Aquatic > Freshwater > Lake | place: USA: Lake Erie, Ohio...
CGGCGAGGATATCCCAAGAAGAATATTGTTGGTTATTCTCCTCTTGCTTGTTGCTATCAAGGAGAATAGCTGTTTCATGGGTGTTGATCCAAGCTAATAAATGCTCCTTGAAGTTGGGGGGTAAATTGAATGTTTGCATTTACAAAATACAGCTTTAGCGGGTGGAATAAATGAGGAGAGCCAATAAAAGGCGGCATAAATAGGTTTGAGCGCGTATTTTTGCCCCCAAAAGTACATTAATTGATAAAACGCATTATTAACAAGCATTTAGCAAGCAAATATACCGCAAGTATTGTGGTGGAAGGGCAAGAGTTGCCAGTAGAGGTTGTGATTGAGGCAAGACGGGGCTCAAGATTTAGTATTACCAGGCAAAAGATAATTATGCGGGAGCCGTTGGGGGTTTCTGTTGATTTTATTCATGCAGAATTGTTTCGGCTACAGCAGTGGGTAGAGCAGTTAGCGAAGAAAAAACCTTCCATATTGGCCCCTTTTAGGGTCAAAAAGTATGAAAATGGACAGGTTTTGACAGTTGGAAGGCGAAGGTATTTACTAGAACTTATTGATGAGGAGCGTAAAGTGCATTCGGCGAAGTTAGTTGGGGATACAATTGTGCTTCGATTAAGCAGCAAGTGTGATCCGACACAGAGGCAAAAGGCGATACAAACGCTTTTGTCTAGGGTAGTGGCTGGAGACTATTTTGCTGAGATTGTGCAGCGCGTTCACGATATCAATCAGCGAACTGTCAACCAACCAATTGGCAACATTTGTTTAAAGCACAATCAGTCGAACTGGGGCAGCTGTTCGAGTGAGAGAAATGTAAACTTGTCGACTAGGTTATTGTTTGCGCCGGTTGATGTCCAGAATTATGTTATAATTCATGAATTAGCTCATTTGGTTGAAATGAACCACTCTCCTCGGTTTTGGTCCCTGGTTGAACGGTTTATGCCGGATTACAGTGAGAAAGAACGCTGGTTGAAGGAGAATGGAGGCTGGTGTAGTTTTTAGGGTTAAACCCCTTGTCGTATGATTACACCAGCCTAGAATTTTCAACTCGTATTAAGGGCTAATTTTAGCAAAAATAACGCCTACAATTATTGCCTGGAAAACCCCATATATTAGCCAAGTAAATACAAGGCTAATGGAAATGGCCATGGCACTGAACACCATCCACATGGCGGGAAGGGTTGCAACTAAGCCATAAACCAACCCCATTTCTATACCTCGCCACCAAAAAGGTCCATGAAAAAGACTCTTAAAGCGCCGCCAAAACCAAGCAAGAGCAAAGCTAAGAACGAATGGATGTAGGAAAAACAGGGCTGTTTTATTTCCGTCAAAGCTGAACATTGGATCATAATATTGTTCCGCAATACTTGGAAGGAGCAGGACCATGAGGTAAAGAGCCAAATAGCTTAAAACCAGCAAGGTGGCTCCGGCGGCGATTCCTTTAATTAAAAATTTTTGCATAGCTGACAGCTTATCATTTATTGTTGAGCGGTTAAATAGGTCAATCGATAAGGGACACCATTAAATCGAAATGGAGCGAGATCCAATCATTGACCTTGATCATTCCAAACATAGCCTCTGGGGGCGTTACTCCGAAGGCGCTCATCTGAACGGCTTTTTCACCAATTAATTGGAATTTATTAGTTGCAATTGCTTTTGCCCGAGCAGTAATTATCTCTTTTCTCGTCGCTCCTGACAGGGAAATACTAATATTTGCCTTGACGTCAAACCAATCTGCGCATCGGCCATTCATGCATTTATTATTTTGCCAGCAGTCGATAAGAGTTATCTTAATATGCGGATATTTTTCTGCTTGAAGAGCTCTTTGCATATCGGCATCTATTCTGCTGTTTTTACAGTTGAATTTTTTAATCGGGACCCAGAGCTCAGTATTTTTAAATCGTGCGTGATTGTCCGTTTGTTCTGCTTCTACCTGTTGTTCGCCAAATCGCTCTTCACACTTACAGGTAAATTCATTAACATTTGAGGTTCCTTTTAAAAAAATGGAACTATTATTCTCGATTTGGTAGCGTTTCTTTAAGATTGCGGGTCCACTAGATCCACCTGTTAGTAAAATGATTCCTGTGAATAGGCACAGATATAAGAAACAAAATCGGCTTGGGCGCTGCATTGGGATGAGGGGTGGTGAAAAGAATGAGCTTAGTGTTGGTAGTGCAATCGCCATGGCTTTGAAAATAACAGCGATTGCACTACCAAAATTTATAAAGAGCTAAAGGTTTAGTTAAAACCCAACCACTGCTGATACCACAAATCCACCGAAACCGACAGGGCGGTCCTTATCAAATAAGTTGCCTAGGTTGGTTGGTTCTGAGTCATTCCTGTAATCTCCTACAGGGAAGCCACCATACGTTTGAGCGACCCATTCTCCTTTTAAAAGAAGGTTTTTTGTTGGGAACCAACCTGCGGAAATGGCCATTCTTGTAATATTTACTTCTTTACGATCTCCGGTTGCTTCCTTGAACGCAATGCCATCTGGCTGGCCTTTAACTTTAACGTAGCGCATGCCCACATAAGCTTGTTCGTTTTTAAGGAAACGATAAACCGCATCAACTGCCATTTGATTAAATGAACGCTTTTCCCAAGTCGCTACTCCGTCAGTTTTAAGTGTGTCACCATAAATGCTACCGCTGAGTATTTCGTAAGTGCCAAATACTTCCAAGCCTTTGAACTTGATAAACGGATTGATCATAATTGCTTGCACACGGTTAGCTAGATTGGGGTTAAATCTCCCTGAAGTAAACTGCGAGCCAGCGGCGGATGCGGTACCTGTACCTGGCTGTACCGCTGTTTCCATTACCATGAAGTAATGGGATCCAGTACGATCTCCAGCATACAACGTGTTGCGTTGAATGTTTGGGTTGTTATAATAAGAAGCGGACAGGCGAACACGAAGGTCGTCGTAGGTTTTATCGTACGCTACTTTTGCGGTAATGGAAGGTGACTTTTTAGTAGGCACAACACCGAAGTTGTTATTTGTTTCTGCATAATTTTCGATGTTTCCGTTGATAAAGCCGGAGGTCATACCAATCATACCCATGAATCCATCTGCGGGGAATACATAAACTTCTCCTCCTATTTCGGTCGTGAAGGCGTCCAAGATATAATTTTCCACAAACGGATTAAACATTGTATTGCCTCCATCACTCCGGCGGAACTGGGCGTCACCAAAATTTGGTTGGAAGTGACCAATTTTTACTCGGAAGTAATCATCAAACCATTTTTGTTCGCCAAACATGGGCAGTTTATCGATCATGATATACCCACCTTTAACCCAAAATTCAGAGTGGTGGCGTGATGACATATAATTTTCGAGAGAGACACGAATTCCATCTGCGATTTGGAAGTCGAAGTTCAAGTTTGCCATTGCCAAGTTGAATCCAGTCAAACGAGCAGAGGTAGAGTCTTCAGCTTTGATGACACCATAGAGTAGGTTTTTATTGGTATTATTTGAGGTTGAAACGGGGGAGTAAGCTGCGCGATTGCTGTGGCGGAGTGATTGGAAATCTTGGGTGAACGCGCCACCAATTCGTAGTTTAAAGCCGGAAAATTCGGGTTGGTCAGCTTTTTTTGATGGTTCAAATACGTTTATTCCCTCCTTGTCCCACGGGCGGAAGTATTGAAGAGAAGGTTGTTGAGCCATAGCCCAACCTGCACTTAAGATAAGTGCAAGAGCGGTTAGAGTAATTCTAGTATTCATACTGAAGTTAATAAGTTTTAGATTTATCTTAAGGTAATAGTAAAGGCGATTTCGACCTCATCACCGGTGGTTAAGGTTCCCATCAGGGCGGTGGGTGGCTTTATTTTATAGTCGGTCATTTTAAGTTTTTTGGAACCTGAAAAGGAAACGCTTCCATCTGCACCAACTTTTGCGTGCACGTACATTTCAATTTTATTGGTTGTCCCGGCGATGAACAAATAACCAGAGGCTGCAACCTCATACCTGTCGCCACTTTTGCTCAGTTTGTTAATTTGATCCAGTTTAAAGGTGATATTAGGGTAATTGTCGGCTCGGAGCGCTTCGTAGGTCTTTCCATCCATAATAGATCCCTTTGCACTTTTAATCGTTTTTACGGGTATTTCAAGGTAAAGTGCCCGTATGGAATGGAGCCCTCCCTTATCCAGGAGAATAGTTGCATTAGAGCGCACCTCATTTGCCTTAGACTCCCAGTCATGTAAATTTGAGGTGCCCTTGATGACAAAATAATAGTTGGCAATTTTCAGGTTTGATTGTCCAAATAAAAATGAACTAATTAAAATAAATAAAAAAGTTAGTTTAAATTTCATGACGACTGATTTTTGGACAAATGTATAATGGTCGCCGAGTCTACTTCTTGATGGTTGTTAGTCTGCTTTGTGATCTTAGTTACAATTACTGGTGACTAAGGTCACAAAGGGGAGTGTCTTAAGTTAATCGTATTCATAAGTAGTTGGTTTTTAGTGTATTAAGATGGTGTAATTATCTTAATTCTCCAAATTAAATTGGAGCGGCATATTTTTTCCTAAGCACCTAAAAACCTCAGGAATTATTTGGTTGGGCTTGGATAAAAAGAGGCAAATTCAAAATATTAATAATTTAATTATTTTCTTTGCAGTAGGATTGTTTATGTTTAATGAATTAAGAAAGATATCATATTATGCGGATCGCCCTAACTCTTTTGTTGTTGAGTTTTTTGTTGGGATGTAGTTTAACGCGGCAGAAAGTAAAGCCGGGCCAGTTCATTCCCAACCCACAGGAGGTACCGATTCAAGCCGTAAGAACACTTGCCATTGGCGAACAAGCCCCGGATTTTAAGTTGCCCGGTGTAGATGGGAGATGGTACACTCTTAATGATTTTGCATCCTCAAGAGTTTTGGTCATTATTTTTACTTGCAACCACTGCCCTACCGCACAGGCGTATGAAGAACGAATTAAAGCGCTGGTTGATGATTATCATTCACAAGGTGTTCAGGTGGTGGCTATTTCTCCGAATAGTCCACTTGGGTTATTATATGAGGAATTAGGCTATTCGGATCTCGGGGATACTTACGAGGATATGGTTCTTAGGTCTGCAGATAAAAAATATAATTTCCCTTATTTGTATGATGGTGATAATCAATCCGCATCTTTGAAGTACGGGCCTGTCGCAACGCCTCACGCCTTTGTATTTAACGAACAAAGACGATTAACTTATGTAGGTCGTTTGGACAAGTCGGAGCGACCTGGTACAGCGAATGGAGAAGATATACGCAAAGCGATTGAGTCGACATTAATGGGAGAAAAGGTTGCCTCTGATGTGACGAAAACGTTTGGTTGTTCTGTGAAGTGGGGTTGGAAACTAGATTTAAGGGCTCCTGCTGATGCCAAATGGGCTGCTCGACCTGTTCTCCTTGAGCAGATAGATTTGAACAAGTTAAACCAAGTAGTTAACAATAAAGCTTCTGAAAAGCTTTTACTACTTAATTTTTGGGCGACTTGGTGTGGACCTTGTGTGCTGGAATACCCTGAATTTTTAATTTTGCAAAGGATGTATGGCGCGCGCGACTTTGAATTTGTGTCTATTTCAGTTGATAAGCCAGACCAATCTGAAAAGGTGCTTCGTTTTTTAAAAGAAAAACAATCTGGGGTTGTAAATTATCAGTTTAGTGGGGATGACATATATGGGTTAATTGAAATGGTTGATAAAAACTGGAATGGTGCGCTGCCCTATTCTCTATTGATCGCTCCAGGTGGGGAGCTTTTATGGTCACATCAGGGGGCAGTTGATTTTAATGATTTAAAAAAGGTAATTGTAGAACATCCTAAAATGGGTCGATACTATTAAATGTTACCGTTATTAGGATGTGGGGAAAAAAGAAGAGATGGAATAGAATAAAAGGACGGAATCAATTAAAATTTTCCACAAAGGATTGTCTGGTGATATGGGTGCGTTTTTCCATGCGAGTAGTACTAAAATGCCAATCGAGCACCCCGAAGAAACAAGAATTGGTAGTCTAATGCTTATGACACTCCAAGAAAGGCAGGATAAGAATCCTAATATGAGTGTTGATAATAACATGCTGGTTTTAAATCCTAGTAATAAAACCAACGTTTGAGTGTTTTGTGTCAAATCACGTTGCTGGTCTACTAAGTCGTAAGCCAAGGAAAGGACAAATACCAGTCCAAATCGAAAGAAGGCTATTTCATTCCAGCGCCAATCATGGATTGGTATGGCATGGGTTGTCAGTACCCAAACTAAACCAATTAAAATTGGCTTTAGAATTGCCAAAGAACGAAGGGCGTAGTAATAACCAAGCCAAAGTAGGCCTGCGAATAAAGCAATCTGGCTGCTTATGGGTGGTAGGGCAATGGTTAAAAGAGCCGCTATTAGGCCAGAGCTCTTTGCTACTGTTCGAAGTTCCGAATACTTAGTATGGATGTTATAGACAAAAAAAGATGCAAAAAGTAGCCACAATTCTTCTAAACCGATACTGGTATTGTATCCAGCGGTATGTTTGGATGACAGGGCCAACGAAAGGGCGCATATGGGAGCCCAGAGTGCGGTTACAGCGTTTAGTGCAAATCTTTTACAACCAGACTTAGGTAATTTTCTCCTCTCCATTGCTCTTCTCTAATGCTAAATGCCAGATCAAACGGCCTGTTTTTGCATGATTCGAATTGGTCAGCTAGTCCAAAACCAATTGCATTAAAAACTCTTTTCCCTTGTTTAAGGCACATTTTGACATGGTTATTTTCCATTCGTTTGCTTTTGCCTGTATCGACCACCCCTTTTGCGACAAAAACGGGTGTCATATTAAGTGGGCCGAAGGGAGCAAATCTTTTTAACGTATTCCAAAAGGGGGTATTGATTTGGTCAAAGGTAATTTCACCGATTACTTCCAGAATGGGCTGTTTTGCGACTTCTGTTATCGATGCATTTACAAACGTTTCAAATTTACTAGAAAATGATGGGATGTTTTCGATAGGCATTTGCATGCCGGCGGCATAGGCATGCCCTCCAAAAGAACAAAACAGGTGGTCGCAGGATTGAAGCGCAGCATAAAGGTCAAATCCTGGGACGGACCGGGCAGATCCAACGGCGACCCCTTCGCTTTCTGTTAGGATTACGGTTGGTTTATGGAATTCTTCGGAGATTCGACTGGCGGTAATTCCAATGATTCCCTTATGCCATTCTGGGTTGAATAAAACAATGCTTGCTGGATTGCATTCCTCGATTTGATGTTTGGCTTGGATTCGGGCACTTGTTACTGCTGCAAAATCGACCTCTTGTCTGGTTTTATTACGCTCTACAAGCCGAGTAGCAGCGTCTAATGCGCTTGTTCTGTCGCTAGACAATAATAGTTGAACAGCTTCTCGAGCATCTGCTATTCGCCCTGCTGAGTTGATTAGGGGGCCAAGGCCAAAAACAAGATCGCTGATATTAAGTGGATAGGAGCGGCGACTTCTGTTAATTAGAGCCCAGATACCTAGTCTAGGTTCAAAATTTAGTTTTTTTAGTCCAAAATGGGCTAATGTCCTGTTTTCACCTACAATTGGGACGATGTCACAGGCAATACTGAGTGCGACGAAGTCAAGCAGGCTTTCTAATTCTTGTACCGGTGTATCGTGGTAATATGCATAGGCCTGGGCTAGTTTGAAGGCGATGCCGCAGCCACTCAGTTCTTTAAATGGGTAGTGGCAATCGGATCGTTTTGGGTCTAGGTTTGCCACTGCATTTGGGAGTGCACCTTCTGGGAGGTGGTGATCGCAGATAATAAAGTCTATTCCATAAGAATTGGCAAGATCTACTGCTTGATTGGCTTTGATGCCGCAGTCCATTGCAATAATCAGTTCGCAGGTTGAATTTTTGGCGTATTCAATACCATTGATACTAACACCGTATCCCTCTTTATCTCTATCAGGAAGATAATAATCTATATTTGGGTAGAAAGGCTTTAGGAAGGCATACATCATTGCTACGCTAGCGGTTCCATCCACGTCATAGTCTCCGTACAGCAGGATGCGTTGTCCTTTTTGAATGGCGAGGTCCAATCGCTCGACTGCTCTTTGCATATCCTTCATCAGGAAAGGGGAATGAAGGTCTTCTAGCGTTGGTTCAAAAAAGCGATTAGCGTCTGAAGAGGAGTGAATCCCACGCTGAGCGAGGGCGGTAGCTAAAAGGGGGTCTATTGCCAATTCGGATGACAATAAATGAACCAGTGTTGAGGAGGTTTCAGGCAGTATCCAGCGCTTCATTTATTACGGTATTTACCGCAAACATACAAAATTGTTTGGCTATGGTGCTATTTTGGTTCAGTAGCTTGGTGCGTTATTTCCTTTTTTTCTTTTTAGAGCTTTTTCTTTTTGTGTATTTTTTATTGGACTTTTCGGCATCTAAAATAGTTAAGGCAGATATACTCAAATTATGGTTTGAGAATCCGAACTGATATGGCTGTGGCATGAGTCCGAGGGTAATATTACAACGGATTTCTATTGGGTCAAATCGCACCCCGGCAGTAAACCCTACGTCAGGCAGCAAGAAATTGGCTTTTTGTTCAATATTTTTAATCGTGTACAAATCGCCCTCATTGATGGTATAGTCGATGGTTCCCTTATAGAAATTAAGATAAGAGAAGCGGAAGCCTACCCCAATATTGGCCATTTTTCCATAAGACATGAAGGCGGGCTGAACGAAATAACGACTAAAGTTCAGTTCAGCTTTCCTTTGTTTGTCGAAGGTGTTAATAGAGCGGCCTAGGCCAGCACCGGAAGTAATGGAAAAAACGGAGTTGGTATTAGAAAGAGGAAAGTGTTTGGAAAGGCCAAGCTCAAGGAGATGTCCACTGCCGGTATGGAGTTCTGGCGGGGGCGTGGGGAATACAAAAAAATTCGTTTGCTCAAAAGAGCCAGATAGGTACATGAGGTTAGCCATGACGGATATGTTTTGAGCGGGCATCCAAGCAGAACGAACTTCTGTGCCTCTTATTTGGCTGCTTCCATTCAAGGACGCTTCTATACTGATTTGGCCTTTTTGAGATACGGTCGGAAGGTGAAGAGTATTGGGGGCGTAATAGTAATGTTGTGAGCAGCTTACTAATATTAAGTGGGATAGAAGTAGAAAAAGGAGCTTTTTCATGAAAAAACAGTTTAAGCAAAGTAAAAGGGGATTAGAGAAAGCCGCTCTAATCCCCCTTTTTTATTGTTTAAAGTAACGGATTCTATTATTTATGTGGATCCGAAAAACGTTCATCTTGGAGGAACACATCATCGGTCAGGGTATTAAAGAACGCTAATAACGCTTCTTTATCTTCTGGGCTGAACTGCATTTTAATAGGTTGATTTCCTTTTCTTAGCTCTTCGCCCAGGTTGGGGTGGAACTTTATTCCGGTGCTATAGTGATCGATAACTTCTGATAATGTTTTAAAGCGTCCATCGTGCATATAGGGTGCTGTTAAAGCAATATTTCGAAGAGTAGGCACTTTAAACACACCTTTTTGGGATGCAAAGCCAGTGATACCACCGACACCTTGATCTGTGGTGGTTTCGTCTAGTCCATTATTTGAGTATACTTTCATGGGGCGGCCAAAATTTTGAGAGTGGCAAGTGCCACAGTTGGCCATGTATAGGGCTTTGCCTCGGTTTTCGAGTGCGGAAAGGGTCGGAAATTGCTGGTAATAATCAATCCCGAATTGGTTGTTGTTGAAGGCTGGATTGGCTGCTGCATCAAAACGGCTTTGGTAGGACCCCATTGCGTTTACGAAGGAGGCGAGGGCCTGTGAAATGCGCTGAGCTGTTATTTCTTCATCTCCGAAGGCTTTTTTAAAGAGTGGTTTATAGTAGGCTTGCGCTTCTACCGCTGCTTGAATTTCATGGGGCTGCATATTCATTTCTACCGGATTTGCCATTGTCTCCAAGTTTTGTTGGGAGGCAGTGTTGGCGCGGTTGTCCCAGAAGAAGGGTATGGCACCGGATCCATTCAAATCAGTACCGTAGTATGCAGCGAAGTTGGCGACGGAGCTCAGGGCGATGGCATTGCGCTGGCCAGCTCTAGATTCGACACCAGGACTGACGGCCTGGTTATCAGCGAAGCCAAGCTCTTGTTTGTGGCAACTCGCACAACTTATAGTTTTGTCGCTGGAAAGGTTTTTGTCATAAAACAAGACCCTACCTAGGGTTGCCTCTTCTGTACTAATCTCGGGAGCAAAAAGCCCTGTTCCAGAGAGGTGCATAGGTAGTTGTGCCGTGTACTTAGGCGGAAGCGCCGGCAGGTTTAGGTGTTGTGAAATTAGTTGATACTCTTCGGGGGTGTAGTACACGTAGTCGAACTCCTCCTTGCAGGAGGATGTAAAAAGTAGGATAGCAAAGAATCCGGATAAAGCTAAGGGCTTTTTCATAAGCAGCTTGATGTTTGATTGTAAAGAGCGCTTGTTTATGTACAGCAACATTCAAGATTTAAAGGTCACCAAACGTATTAACGACCCTTATCTTTTTTGTTAACAGCCAATGATTAACAATTATGACGCAATGTAGGCAACAAAAGCTGCCTAAAGGTTATGCAAATATACTTGTTTGTTGCTGTAAGGATAATTGCGAATTCAAAATAACATAATTATAACAGGCATTTGGCTCAAATTTGACAACTGGTTTTGTGTTTACACCTAGAAAGATTTAGGTGTAAACCGATTTTTCAATAACTACAACTCCTCAAGGCCTCAACGCTGGAATTCGAACGGTTCAGAGGGGGCTAATTCCGAACGAATCATCTACCTTAGCGAGTGGAAACAAAACGGACAATTTGAATGCAAGATATTATTGAAAAATATCGGGCTGTTATCGTGCAAATAGCCACCCCGTTTAATACAGGCACAGGCTTTATTATTAATGATGAGCAGCTTGTTGTGACCAATTTCCATGTAGTGGAAGACTGTCAGGAAGTGGCTGTTGAGGGTCTGCTTCTTGGGCGGCAGTTAATGCGGGTGGTATATGTTGATAGAAAATACGACTTGGCTTTTCTCTCTTTAGATAAATCACTGCCGTCGTTTCCCGCTGTTCAGTTCAGAGAAAGTAAGACAGTTCGGGTAAAGGATTCGGTTATTGCTCTCGGACACCCATTTGGCTTACAGTTTTCCGCAAAAACTGGATATATCTCTAATTGTAGGGAAATGATTAATGGGGTACCTTACCTTCACATTGATATTGGATTAAATCCTGGTAATTCGGGTGGTCCATTAATTGATGAAGAGGGCTTTGTTGTAGGCATTAACACCTTTGTTATGCGCGATAGTGATAGTATGGGTTTCGCTTTGCCTTCGGAATTATTAATTCAGGCAATGCATGCGTTCA
>Ga0315901_10009293_pt1 | contig 11321 bp, 7 predicted proteins | sample LakEriMetagenome_10_FD_203761 | JGI IMG/M metagenome (GOLD analysis project Ga0315901, IMG submission 203761) | Freshwater fungal communities from buoy surface, Lake Erie, Ohio, United States - Buoy 2 MA116 | ecosystem: Environmental > Aquatic > Freshwater > Lake | place: USA: Lake Erie, Ohio...
AATAGAGTTAGACATGCCTCTTCGAGAATACGCGCCTACCGTCATGGAAATTGCCGCGCCTATTCGTGGTAGGCGAATATCTCAATTCAAGGAAGAGGCTTTTAACCAAGAAACGATAGCCGTAAGCGGCATATTTGCTATCAATGCTGAATTGGATGCTAAGTATACTCTGGTGCCGTTGTGGTTTGCACGAAATCTATTCGAAATGTCGGACGTGGTTTCTTCGGTCGATGTGTTTACCGACGAGAATGCGGATGTAGAGTTGATAAAACAAGCGCTTGTTTCTTCCTACGGACCAACGGTTCGTGTGATAACACGTGAGGAAAAGAACGCGCTTATTTACAAAACCAATGCGAGCGAGAAATGGGCAACCTTTATGATCTTACTTTTCATATTCTTAATAGGGTGCTTCAACATAATCGCTTCGCTAACGATGCTGATTATCGAGAAGAAGCGTGACATCTTCACGCTCAACTCTATGGGAATCGATACACGTGGCATAAAGCGCATTTTCATTTTTGAAGGCGTCATGATCAATTTAATAGGCGCCCTTGCAGGTTGTGTCATTGGCTTAACCTTGTGTTTTGCTCAGGAGCGTTACGGCCTGATTGCAATGACAGGTGGGGCCGTAGAAAGTTATCCGGTTCGTATTAAGTGGTTGGATGTTTTGGGCATTTTAGCGACCGTCATTTCTGTTGGAGCTCTCTTTTCCATTTTGCTTGTGCGTTCCTTGGTGCACCGCTTTGCCAGTAATGCTATGATGTCTGCTTCGTCAATCAGTTAACAGACGCGTGTGAGAATATTCATGCGGGCAAAATATTGGACCGACACCTCGGTTATACCTTCACACGAAAGATTGCAGCATAGGCGTGAAACAACTCAAGCGAATCGGATGGGCATTACTTGGAGTTTTCCTTGTCTTTTTTATCGCGGTTTTTATTCTGCTTCGATTCTACGAAGATGAAATCGGAACGTACGCCATCGAAAAACTGAAAACACAGGTAACCACTGAGTTTAGAGTGGGTCAAGTGGGACTGGCATTTTGGAAAACGTTTCCCAATGCTTCAGTGGAGCTCAATGAAATCTTCGTGCAGGAGAAAGGCGGTACCTCTGATACACTGCTCTATGCCGAAGCTCTTTATCTAAAATTCAATTTGCTCGATTTATTTCGTGGCAACTACCGCGTCGATGAAGTGGATGTAGTGGGGGGCATGCTCGATTTAAGGGTCGATGATACCGGCAATAACTGGGAGGTGTGGAAGGATTCCGGCGGTGAGGTTTCTAATTTCGAAATCGAACTCGAGGAGATTGCGCTAACAGATACACGCGTTTTATACCACGATATCCCCAACAAGTTTGCCCTCAATATTCTTGCAAATCAAGTTTCCGGCAACGGCAATTTTTCCGCACAGAGCATGGATCTGGAAATGGAACTTGATGCTTTTGTGGAGCGAATCGAAAGTAAAGGGGACGCATACCTCGAGAAACAGACGGTAAGCGGGAAGCTCCTCATGCAGGCTGATATCGATAAGGGTGCATTTGCTTTTAAACCGGGTGGTTCGTTAACGGTCGGTGATTTTGCATTCTCCGTGCAAGGAAAAGTAAATGAGTCGGGTGCTGGTGATCTCGATATTTACGTTGAGTCCAATGAACAGCTAATAGAAGATGCTTGGGAGGTGTTGCCTTCGAATATCAGAAAATCGTTACTCGGCTATAAAGTGTCAGGCGATTTTTCAGCAAAAGCCAAAATTGGCAGAGGAAAGGATGTGAGTCCTGTGATGCTTGAAATTGAGCTCGCCATATCCGATGGTACGTTGCGGATTAAGGAGGAAGGAGTGGCCCTTGAGGATGTTCAAACCGACTTCTACTATATCAGGGGCGGAAAGCAAGATCAGATTCGTTTGAAATCGTTCTCCTGCAACCTCGACCGAAGTCATGTGGAAGCATCGGGTACAATTATCGGATTTGAAACACCAAGACTTGATGTTAATCTGGTGGCAGAAATGCAACTCAAGGACATACGAGACTTTTTGGATTTGCAAGAAATTGAAGTGTGTGAGGGCTCCGTAAAAGCAGAAGCAGCACTCAACGGAACACTTCGCTACGTTGAGGCGGATACGGCTTTCAATTGGCGTGAAGTACTGGCAACAGGACAGGCCAAGGTGGAAGGTGCTACTCTCAAGATGAGAAACTCCAACAGGTTGTTCAATGAAATGTTCGCAGAATTTACGTTCGATAAACAAAGTGCCCTTATTCGTCAATTCAGTGGGCTGGTGAACGGAAGTGATTTTGCACTGAGCGGATCACTGCACAACATTGTCCCTTTTTTATTCGAGCCGAAGGCTCACGTTTTTCTCGATGCTTCGCTGAAGAGCAACATACTTGATTTTACGCAACTCGTAGAAGAAGAGTCATCAACAACCAACGATAGTGATTATGAGCTGCTATTTCCTGCATTGCTGGACTTCAATTTGAATTGTTCAATCGATAAATTTATTTTCAGAAAGTTTGAAGCAACTGAAGTGAAGGGATTGGCGGTTCTGGAGAATGGAGCGCTCACTATTGACCCCGTGTCTTTCAACACAGCCGATGGCAAACTCAATGCACAATTGGTGCTGGCGCCTATAAGCACAACGGCTTATCGAATGAATTGCCTTGCGAAAGTTGTGGGAATACACGTCGACAAGGTATTTACTGAGTTCGAAAATTTTGGACAAACGTTTATTCAAGATCGTCACCTCAAAGGTGTCGCCAATGCCAATGTGCAATTCCGTGCAGTGCTCACCAATGCACTTGAATTGCCTTCAGACAAAATTGAAAGTGTAATCGATGTGACCATTGAAAACGGAGAACTGAACAACCTAGAAACACTGCAGGAAATAGCAGATTATTTACGCAACAACAAGTGGGTGGCTCCATTTGTTGATGAAGATCGATTTGCAGAGCGAATGCAGAATGTGAAGTTTTCCAAGCTCGAGAATATTATTGAAATTAGAAATCGGGTAATCACAATTCCGCTCATGGACGTGCGAAGCAGTGCAATGGATATTTCAGCCAAGGGAACACACACTTTTGACCATGCGATTGATTACGCGTTTGGATTCAATCTACGAGATTTATTGGTGCGCAAAGACAAGGATTGGACAGAGGTAGACGATGGTCTTGGAAAATCGATGTATATATCCATGAAGGGGACAGTCGATAATCCTGTTTATGCAATGGATCGAGAGCTCGCCAAAGAAATCAGGAAAGAATCCATGGAAGCTGAAAAGCAGAATATGAAAGCACTATTGAAGGACGAATTTGGATTGTTCAAAAAGGATGATTCTGTGGGCGGCTATAAGGAGAATTCTCAAAACACGGGCGGTTCAACCATTAGCGTCGAATGGGAAGAGAACGATGTGAAACCAAATCAGCCCGATAACAGCAAACCCAAACAGAAGCAAGTAGCTCCTGAAAAGCAGACTGAGAAGCAGTCGGACAAGCAACCCGAAAAGCAGAAGAAAACACCGAAGTGGCTGGAGGAAAAAGATAACTAGGCGATGTATGTTTGCACCATGCATCCATTGCCTGAGGCCTTTGTAGAACGCATTAAAAGTCAATTTCCTGATTGCGCAGAGAGTTTTCTGAACTCCATCGATGCGCAACCTCGTTCGAGTGTGCGGTTAAACAAGGCCCGAAACGAAGTAGCCTTCATAGACGCTTCACCAATTCCTTGGAACGATGATGGGTTGTTTTTATCGGATCGCCCCAAGTACACATTGGATCCAAGATTTCATGCAGGCTGTTACTATCCTCAGGAAAGTTCTTCCATGGTGTTGCAGTGGGTCCTCAAGCATTGTGTTCGAACAGATCATCGTTTGGATGCCTTGGATCTATGCGCTGCGCCTGGAGGCAAGTCGCTCATTTTGTCAGATTATCTGAAGGGAAACGGACGGTTGGTTGCGAACGAGATGGTGCGCTCGCGCGCTCATATTTTGCAAGAAGTTCTCATGAAATGGGGAGCGGATAATGTCGTGGTAACGAACAATCGTCCGGCCGATTTTGCCCGCAGCGGAATGCAATTCGACCTCTTACTTGTGGATGCGCCTTGTAGTGGAGAAGGGATGTTTCGGAAGGATGTTCAAGCCCGTGATGAGTGGAATCCCCAATCGGCTGAAATGTGCAGTGTGCGACAGCGCGAAATTTTAGATAACGTATTGCCGGTCCTACGCGAAGGTGGTGTGTTGATTTATTCAACGTGCACGTTTGCCGGCGAAGAGAATGAAGAAATCATTCAGCATTTGTTGGCATCAGGGGAGTTTGAGACGCTGCGGTGGCCTGTGCCAAAAGAATGGAATTTGGATGTGTTGGACGAGCAAGGTGTTTATGCCATGCGTTTTTTGCCCCACCAGGCTCCCGGTGAAGGGTTCTTTATAGCTGCCTTGAAGAGAATTTCTCCTTCCAATCCAAAGCGAGTCAAACCCAAGGCTGTCTTTGCTCCATTGCAGAGCGCTGATCTTACAGTAATTCGTTCAATGGGTCTGTCCACGGATCGAATGGTGTTGGCGCCGGATGGTGACATTTATCGTTCCTCGTTCTCTATGCAGGAGTTGAACGAGATGGCCTCTTCTCTTTACCTGCTTTATCCGGGATTGCACATGGGTAGAATTGTTCGCAATGAGCTTCTTCCGGCCCATGGACTGGCATTGGCTTGCAATGAGTTGCCAGTAGAAGGTTGTCTTGATCTCGACTTGGATAGGGCATTGGCCTATCTCCGCGGTGAGAGTGTGGAAGTCACTGCCAAATCAGGCTGGCATCGGGTTGCATTCGAGGGTAGTGTTCTTGGATGGATAAAGGTTATCGGTAATCGTATCAATAATTACTATCCCAAAGAATGGCGTGTTAAGATGAAGGAGTAACTACTTTTGATGCAGTATTCGTGAGTTCCCTGGAAAACATACAACGGCCAATTGCGCAGGAAATGGAGGCATTTGAAGATTACTTCAAATCAGCCATGAGAAGCGACAACATGCTGTTGGATAAAATCACACACTACATCATCAAGCGAAAGGGGAAGCAAATGCGTCCTATGTTTGTTTTTCTCTCAAGCAAGGTGTGCGGGGCAATTACTCCTTCAACGTATACGGCGGCTTCCTTAATTGAGTTGTTGCACACGGCGACGCTTGTGCACGATGATGTGGTGGATGTTGCCAATACCCGTCGGGGTTTCTTTTCAATTAATGCCCTTTGGAAAAATAAAATTGCAGTCTTGGTAGGCGATTATTTGCTGTCGCGGGGATTGTTGATGAGCGTGGATAAGGGCGAGTTTCGACTGCTACGTATTGTTTCCAATGCGGTGAAAGAAATGAGCGAAGGCGAGTTACTACAACAGGAAAAGTCGAGGCTCCTCAACATTACAGAAGATGTTTATTACGACATTATTCGACAGAAAACGGCATCGCTCATAGCTGCCTGCTGCGAAAGCGGAGCGGCTGCTGCCGAAGCTTCAGAGGATCGAGTCAAGAATATGTACAACTTCGGACTTAATGTGGGTCTAGCATTTCAAATCAAGGATGACTTGCTCGATTATGGATTCGGAGAAAAAATTGGTAAGCCAATCGGTATTGATATCAAGGAGCGAAAGCTTACGTTGCCTCTAATTGTTGCGTTGAGAAACGCGGATTCCGCCGAACGCAAACAGCTGCTTACGATTATCAAGAAACACAATACGGATGGTGTTCGCGTGAAGCAATTGGTGCAGCGAGTTATTGACCTAGGAGGTATCGAATATGCAACACGGAAAATGAATCATTGTCGTGATGAAGCGCTAAATGCTCTAGCTGATTTTCCGAATAGTGATGCAAAAGAATCACTTATCGAATTGGTACATTTTACAATCAATCGCAAGAAATGAGAGTCGTTTTACTACTGTTCTTTTTTTCAGTTTGCATGGCTTCCTGCCAAAATCGGGACGTTAAAAATTCGGCCAATGAGCCTAAGAAGTTCTCCATAGAGGGAGCAAAGCAAGAGGTTGTTAAGACCTACGAAGACGGAAAGGTTCGTGTAGCGGTGTATACCGACGAGAAGACGCGACAAAAGGTGGCAGAGGTGGAGTTTCATCCCAATGGTCAAGCGAAAATTGATAAGCGTTTCATCAATGACACGTTGCAAGGAGAAGCTTGGTGTTATTATGAAAATGGTTCCCCCTGGAGTTTGAATACGTTTGAAAGAGGCGTCAGTCAAGGTGCCTATAAAACATGGCACGAGAACGGACAACTCTACATTCAGGGTCAGTACGAGAATGGGGTTAAAAGTGGAGAGTGGTTCACGTATTTCGCCAACGGCCAATTGAATACACGTGGGTTCTACAAAAACGATAACAAGGTTGGCATTTGGAATTCGTACAACCTGGAGGGAACCATGAAGCGCGAGCAGGATTTCGGCTCCGGAAATCCTTGAGCTCGGGAATTCAACAACGGTATGTGTGAATTCTGTTGGGTTTGAATCCTCAAGGTACGGAGGTATTCAATAATTTACTTCTCAAATCGTTTGTCAATCATGTTAAGAGTCGTATCAATTGCTGCGTGCATACTATGCACATTGTCCGTATTCGGTTTTGCCGAAGAAATTAGTCGTCAGGAGTATATTGAAATGTGGAGGGAAGAGGCCGTTTATCAAATGGCAGCTCATGGTGTTCCGGCCAGCATTACACTTGCCCAGGGAATTCTCGAAAGCCGCGATGGCAATAGCCGCCTGGCCAAGGAGGGCAATAATCACTTTGGAATTAAATGCCATTCTGATTGGGAAGGTCGTCGTATTTACGAGGACGATGATGCACGCAACGAGTGTTTCCGCCACTATAAAAATGCGCGTGAGTCTTTTGACGATCACTCCGATTTTTTGAAGAAACCGCGCTATGCGTCGCTCTTTGAGCTTGAGCCAACGGATTATAAGGGCTGGGCGCGAGGATTGAAAGAATGCGGTTATGCGACAAGTCCCGAATACGCAAAATCCCTTATTCGAATCATCGAAGAAAACAATTTGCAGGAATATGATGAGCAGGGGCTGCAGTATGCTGAACGCAACGAGGTCCCCGACCGCAGAGAGGGAACACCAAAGGCCCGTCTGCCGATTAAGGATACCTCCAAGCAGCGCAAGCCGGCTAAAACGGAACCAGCTGAAGGGCGACAGGAAATTACGATTGCAGGTGGGCATGAAATTTTGACGAGTGAAAATCGGATTAAATATGTGGTCGTAAGAGAAGGCGACACTCCCGAGTCCATTGCGAAGGAAATCGATTTGAATGTGTTAATCTTAAATAGATTCAATGATTTTGATTCTCACACCGGTTTAAAGGCCGGCGACATGGTCTATTTGCAACCCAAGCGTTCCAAGGCAGCTGTACAGGAGCATATTTCAGTAGAAGGAGAAACGTGGTTTTCCATTTCACAGAAACATGGTATTAAGCTTAAGCAGCTGTGCAAGTTGAACGGGGCCTCTCCTGAATCGCCAATCGCCGCGGGCACTCGCATACAAATGAGAAAGTCTTAAATAAAAAAAAGTCAACCGGAAGGTTGACTTTTTTGTTGCCCGACCTGGATTCGAACCAAGACAAACTGAACCAAAATCAGTTGTACTGCCATTATACTATCGGGCAATGGCCAGCTTTTATTCAAAGCGGTTGCAAATTTAATACGCCTTTTCGGATAAACAAGCGCTTGCGCTTACTTTGTCGAACAAATTTTTAGACGTGAAGATTCTTGCACATTTCATAAACGGTCGGCTGACTGAGCCGGTGAGCGCGAAGTATATCGATAATATCGACCCCTCTACCGGTCAGTGCTACAGTAAAATTCCTGCGGGCGACTCGGCAGATGTGCAGTTGGCCGTTGAGGCAGCTGAAACTGCATTTCCCGCCTGGTCGCAACGACCGGCGGCGGAGCGCTCAGCAATTTTGGTTCGATTGGCCGATCTCATTCATGAGCATCGCGAGACGTTGGCAGAGGCTGAGTCTATGGATAATGGTAAACCTCGCTCATTAGCTGCTCAAATGGACATTCCTCGAGCTGAGGATAACATTCGGTTTTTTGCAACGGCCATTCTGCATTGGAATAGCGAGGCGCACATCATGGAGAATCGGGCAATTAATTATACCAATCGCAAACCGATTGGAGTAGTCGGCTGCATTTCGCCCTGGAATTTGCCTTTGTACCTTTTTACATGGAAGATAGCACCGGCACTAGCTGTAGGTAATTGTGTGGTTGCAAAGCCCAGCGAGATTACACCGATGACGGCATTTTTGTTTTCGAAGCTATGCATCGAAGCAGGTCTGCCGGCCGGTGTGCTCAACATCGTTCATGGTTTGGGTGCCGAGGCGGGAAATGCACTGGTGAATCACCCTCGAGTAAAGGCCGTGTCATTCACGGGTGGAACTGCTACAGGCGCCCATATTGCAGCGGCGGTGGCACCTAAATTCAAGAAACTATCGCTCGAACTCGGAGGGAAAAATCCGACGATCATTTTTGATGATTGCGACTACGATAAAATGATGCGCACCACACTTCGTGCGGCTTTTGCGAACCAAGGTCAAATATGCCTTTGCGGTTCACGTATACTGGTTCACGATACAATCTTTGAACGTTTTGTGGCTGATTTTACAGCCAAGGTAGCAGCCATGAAAGTGGGTGATCCGCTCCTCGAGGAAACGAAGACGGGAGCCGTCGTGAGTGAAGCTCATATGAATAAGATTCTATCCTATATCGAACTTGCTAAGGAGGAGGGAGGTACGGTGCTCTGCGGCGGAAAACGTGTATTCCTCGAAGGTCGCTGTGCCAATGGGTACTTTATCGAGCCTACGGTAATTGTGGGGCTTGGACCTGAATGCAGAACAAACCGAGAGGAAATCTTTGGACCGGTGGTTACCATACAGCCATTTAAAAACGAAGAACATGCACTGGAGTTGGCCAATGCTACAGAATATGGATTAGCGGCTTCGCTGTGGACCGGCGATGTTACGCGAGCACATCGATTTTCAGCGCGATTGGATAGCGGAATAGTTTGGGTTAATACGTGGCTTCTGCGTGATCTGCGCACCCCATTCGGTGGTGTAAAGCACTCGGGTGTAGGTCGAGAGGGAGGCTGGGAGGCTCTTCGGTTTTTTACAGAACCTCAAAACGTTTGTATCGAGATTCAATAAAAAAAGGCCTGCAATTGCAGGCCTTTTTTATATGCTGTCGGAATAACTTATTCCGATTTGCTTTTGTAACCATTCAGAAAGAACCAACCAATTTTGCGGTTGAACCAATTTTCAAAGTTTGATAAATAATGAAGAATCATGTCATTAATGATTTTTTGCCGAAGCGTTCATATTCAGTTTACAAGGTCTAAACGTACAAACGTTAAAAATGTTTCTTTCTTGATATTAATCACCCGTAGGATGTTGAAAAGCATGATACTCATCAATTGAGCAGCCGATAGAATTTTCCCGGTAAAAGCTGTATTCGCCCTTCGAATTCCAACTCCAACAAAACCGAGTTTAATAGACCCCAACCGAGCGTTGTGGTTGAAAGTAATTCATCAAACTGCATGGTAGATTGTTTTTGAAGTGCTACTAAGACCAGCCGGGCATGTTCGTTGGGGTGTTCATCGAAGGCCAATCTTGTTTGCTTTGCTGTGGTTTCATCCCATTGCATATACTGGACTAGGTCTTCTGCACCGGTGAGAATGGCAGCCACGTTGTTTTTGATAAGGCGATGGCAGCCCTTGCTCAGTAGGTCGTTATAACGACCTGGAACGGCAAACACTTCGCGGGAGTAGGAATGTGCCAAGTTGGCCGTTATCATGCTTCCACCCTTCATGTCGGTTTGCACAACGATGGTGCAATCGGACATCCCGGCAATGAGTCTGTTCCGCATGGGGAACATCTCAGGTGCCATCGGAGTGTTGCTTAAGAATTCGCTAACAATTCCTCCATTGCGCATCATTCGACCGGCTAGCGAGCTGTGTGCCGGCGGATAGATGCGTTCCAGGCCATGCGCTACACAAGCGATGGTAGGCAAGTCGTTCTCAACAGCTGCTGTATGCGCGGAACCGTCGATGCCGTGAGCGAGTCCGCTGACAATGCTAGGACTATACGCTTTCAAGGAAGTAATTAGTTCTCGACAAAACTGCTTACCATACGCATCTGCCTTCCGTGTTCCTACTATGCTTATGGCACGCTTGGGATTCCAGTCAAAGCATCCACGTGAATAAAGAATAATCGGACTATCGTCGCAATGAATTAAGCGTTCAGGATAACTGTCGGTGGACCAAACGGCAGTGTGTATGCCTTCTTTTAGGATGAACTCAATCTCCTTTTCAGCTCTTCTGAAGTCTGCTGAGGCAATTGAAGAAGAGGTTACAACGCCTATTTCCGGAATCTTACAAAGAGTATTTTTCTTCTGTCGAAAAATTTCACGGGCACTGCCAACATGCTTCAAGAGTGTTTTTGCCTTGACGGGACCCAGGCCTTGAATGTTGGAAAGCGCGATGAGGTAAAGTAATTCGTCATTCATGAGCAAGTAAGCTCAGGCTCATAGGAGAGCCCGAACACTTGCAAATCTGGCAGGCATAAAATGGAATATATGCTATTTATTCGCTTGAATATATTGCTCAATGGCCATGCTCATGGATGGAGCTTTGGGGGTTGGGGCCATTACATCAATTTTCAATTTCGCATCTTCAACTGCTTTAGCGGTTGTTTGTCCGAATGCAGCAATACGTGTTTTGTCTTGCTTGAAAAGCGGGAAATTCTTGAACAACGATTCGATATCGGAAGGAGAGAAGAACACCAACATGTCGTATTTCACGTCGGCCAAATCGGATAAGTCGCTGCATACAGTGCGATACATCACTGCTTTCGAGTACTGTATTTTCTCTTTCTCGAGTGTTTCCGGAATACTGGGCTTCAGGATATCGCTGCATGGAAGAAGAAATTTCTCTGTCTTATGCTTGCGAATGGGCTCCATAAGTTCTTGAAAGGTGCTGTGTCCGAAGAAAATTTTGCGTTTTCTGAACTGAATGTATTTCTGCAAGTAGTAAGCGATCGCCTCCGACATGCAGAAGTACTTCATGGTTTCAGGAATCGTAATGCGCATTTCCTTCGCCAATCTGAAGTAATGATCCACGGCATTTCTACTTGTGAAAATCACTGCGGTATGCTCCAAAACATCCACGCGCTGCTGCCTGAAATCCAATGCTTCAAGCCCTTCTACATGTATAAATGGACGGTAATCAATCTTCAACTTGTGCTTTTTGGCCAGCTCAACATACGGGTTCTTTTCAGCGCCCGGGTCTTGCTG
>Ga0315901_10009294_pt1 | contig 11320 bp, 6 predicted proteins | sample LakEriMetagenome_10_FD_203761 | JGI IMG/M metagenome (GOLD analysis project Ga0315901, IMG submission 203761) | Freshwater fungal communities from buoy surface, Lake Erie, Ohio, United States - Buoy 2 MA116 | ecosystem: Environmental > Aquatic > Freshwater > Lake | place: USA: Lake Erie, Ohio...
CGAATTGGCACGGTAAGTGAACCAAGGGCAATTCCCTTTGGTTCTGTAGTTAGGAGGACACACAAGTGTCTATCAAGAATAAGCTCGTGACTGCGGTCACGACGGCGGGCTTGCTCGCAGGGCTCTTCGGCTCTGCGTTCGTGCCAGCTGCGAATGCCGCAGGAACGGATGTGGACGCAGTAGCGATCCGCAACAATTTTACTGAAGTACAAGACGGATACGCGGTTGATCTAGCCGTGGTGCTCGCCCCTACAGGAAGCGCAACACGACCATACGTGCTGTATGCCCCACTCGCCAATAACGGCGGCGCAGCGGCAACCGCAGTTGATGATTTTGTGTGCTTCGAGATTGCGGAAGCTGACCTAGTTGACAAGAATGGCGATCCTCTATCGGACCAGGATGACGTAAGCGCATCCGTATCTGTTTCTGGATCAATCATCCTCTTCGCTGAAGATTCCGCTTCGGCAGGGGATGTTGATTCGGCCGACGAAGGTGATTACGGTACCGCTGCATTCACAAGCGACAGCATCTCAAATGGAATTGCGTTCTGTGCAACCGTCAGCGATGACGACCTCGCTGGCTCTGGCATTGTGACTGTAAAGGTCAACAACGTCGTGGTGAAGACTGTAAACATTACCGTCGCTGGTCCAACCACTTCGGTAGCGACAGCCTCCCGAGTTGGCGAATGGGTCGCAATGGACAACGATGCAGTCGCTGGCGCTATGAGCGTCACGTACAGGGACGCAACGGGCCGCTCGCTGTTTGCGACCGGTATTACTACTGCCGACATTGAAGATTATGCAATCAGGGGTGCCGAAGGTACAGCGGACGTCCGATACTATGTTGATGACGTGGCTGTCGGTGACGATGACTCTGCACTGGTAACTGAAGACGCGAGTGCTCTAGGGGCCCGACGAGTTGAGGTCGCAGCGGATTTCTGTGACAGCACGACTGATGATGTGGGCGCCGCCCACACTGTCTATGTCGTGATCGACCGAGACGGAGATACCACGGACACTCGCGAGAGCGGAGACCTCGTTTCGAACGGGACGACATTCAAGTGTTCCGATAGTGCTGCCAATTGGTCACTCAAGGGGCTATCGTTCTACGACGGAGTTGCGACAGCAACTGAAGTCGCCCTTGGTGACTACGTGTATCTCACCATCGACGTTGAAGATGGTTCGGGCAATCCTCTCGGAGTGGGAATTGATGCCACTCTGACACTGGCAATTGCTGAAAACACTCTTACGCAGGCCGCAGCTGCTGTTGGCGCTTCATTCTTCCCGATCGAGCTTGATACGGGGAATTATGACGCGACTGGCGCTCAGCTATTTGAAGTTGACGCTGTAACCGGTGCCTGTTCGGCAGACGAGGACAACGTCGACAGCGCGACCGATGGTGATGCCACACTCAACTTCCTAGAAGCTGGCAAGGTGTTCCTCTGCTACCAGGCTTCGTATAACGTGACTGGTAAGCACATGGTCAGGATGACGCTTGACCAGTACGAAGGTGCAAACGTTATCGAACTTGCTCAGCAGACTGTTTCTGCCTCCATTACGGTGGTGGATCCGTCTGCAAGTGGAACGACGGGGAACTCTGCTGCAACGATCGCACGCAATGCAGCGAAGACGACCGCGACCATCACGATCCCAGCAGCGGCTGGCAAGCTCGTGACGATCACGATCGAGAACGTAAAGACCGGTGCAACAAAGACCTACTACCGCAAGGCAGCAGCCGTGACGGGAGTAGCCAAGTTCACCCTTCGCAAGGCCGGCAAGTGGGAGGTGTTCGCCTCCTATAGCAATCTTGTGACGGACACGGTCAAGCTCAAGAAGTAATTGGGCTGATCATTCGGAGCACGATCCGATGAATACACACCGACCCCAGGAGCGATCCTGGGGTCGGTGTGCCTATAGCAACAAGGCCGCAAGGCACTTGAGAGGAGCGTTGCGAACATGAAGAGAGCAAACTTTACGATTGTGGCCACAGCGGGCCTACTGATCGCCTCCTTGGTCATGCCTGCGGCGACACTTGCCGTTGCAGTCAATGACTCAGTACCTACAATCAGCGGCACTGCAAAAGTGGGATCCGTCCTCAAAGGAGATCGCGGCGACTGGACCGATGAGACGACGTTCACGCAGCAGTGGTATCGCTGCGACAGCACACATGTGGCAGATGCTGATTCTGCAGATCCGACAAATGGTGGAGACTGCGTCACGATAGCTGGAGGAGTTTCTCGCAGTATCTTGGTGCGCAGCGCGGACGCCGGTAAATACTTGCTTTTTGCCGTGACCACCGATGGAGTTACGGCGCACTCGGCGACGACCGCACTCATCGCAGCAGTGCCTGGAATGACGTCAGCTCCGGTGCCAGACAATGGTGATGGTGCCTCGGACCTTGATGGTGTCTCGGGAGATGAATTTGAGATTATTGACAATGTCTGGACCGGAAGTCCTGACCTTAGTTACCGCTGGTATCGCTGCACCAGAATAGCGACCACAGCCACTACGCTCTCCAGTAGGATGAGCGTGCCAAGCGGCTGCTCAGTGATCAAGGTGGAAGGCGCCAATGGCGCTCGAACTGATGTGTACACTTCCGATGTTGAAGACGATGCTGGCGTATACCTACGCGTCAGGGTAACGGCGAGCAGCGATGCTGGGACGCGTTATGTATTCTCACGTTCGACCACTAAGCTCGAGTTCCAGCCCAAGAACGTCAGCGTTCCAAAGGTAAGTGGATCTGCCAGGGTGGACCGTTCCATTAAGGCAAGCGTAGGCAAGTGGACGGCCTATGATGGCGATTCCACGATCACCTATGTGTACCAGTGGTTCACATGCCTGAATGAGGTTGACGAGGCGTCTGCGACCGCCCCAGCAGAGGGTGCAGGATGTGAAGATATTGCAGACGGCGACGAGGCAACCTATGTTGTGACGGAGGCGGACCAGGGTTCGTACCTTCTGGTGCGCGTGACTGCGTCTAACGACAATGGCGACACGGACTATTACAGTGCAAGCACGAGTACATTCGTACCGTTTGATTGATCTAGAGCAAGATTGACTGCGAAGGCCTCGGGGGAAACCCCGGGGCCTTCGCGTTGCCTGGGGTTTTGTTGGGGCTTAGCGCCTGACGGTGGTGAAGACCACCAGCTTGCCGGCGTCATAGTCGCCGTTGGCGGCCACGCTGATGCGCACGCGGCAGGTGCCGCGGGAGAGGGCGGTGACCTTGCCGGCGCTCCCTACCTTGCAGACTTTAGGTGTGCGGCTCTTGTAGGTGAGCGCGCCGCCGCTGTCTACGGTGGCGTTGAGGCGGGCGCTCTTGCCAGCGCGGAGCGTGCCAGGGAGCGTGTGCGTGATGGCGGCGGTGAGGCCGCCCACTTCAATGTTCACGAGGTATTCGAGCGGCTTGCTGACGGCGCTGCCCGGGCGTTGGATGGTGAGGGTGCAGACGCCGCGCTTAAGTCCGCTCAGTGATGTGCCGTTATAGGCGCAGGTTTCTGGGGTTGTGACCTGGATGTCGCTCGCCGGTGAGCCGTCAACAAGGATCGCACCCTCTGCCGAACCGCCAAAGGTGACGCTGGTGGGGAGGGTGCGGTCAATCGTTGATGCGGTGCGCGCCTCCAGCGCGGCAAGGAAGCGGCCGGCGTCCAGTGCGCCGTTGCCGCAGTAGCCCACGCTGCAGGCGTAGCTGCCGCTGGCGGAGACGAACGGGGCGAGGTTGTTGAAGAGCACTTCGTAGAGCGCGTCACTCGGCGTGAGCGGGTCGTAGCCGCGCGCAATGAGCAGCACGCCGCTCAGGTGCGGTGCCGCCATGCTCGTGCCGCGGTAGGCGGCGTATCCGGGGCCGATAGCGGTGGTGGTGCCGCGATCCACGGTGCTGATGATCTGAGAGCCGGTGTCGCCACCCGGCGCGGCAACGTCAACGAAGTTGCCGAAGTTTGAATACGTGGCGAGCGTGCCGCTTACGGTGAGCGCGCCAACGGTGGCGGTGCCGAAGCAGTTGGCGGGCGAGTAGAGCGACGCGTCCTTCGCCTCATTCCCCACGGAGGCCACGATCATCACCCCGAGTGCGGTGATCTCGTCCACCGCCGACTGCAGCGAACCGCTGCACGGCTGCTCGCCGCCGAGCGAGAGGTTGATCACGTCCGCCGGGTTCCTGTTGACTGGCACACCAGAAACTTCGAGGCCCGCCGCCCAGCGCATGCCGTCAATGAGGTCGCGGTCCGTGCCGCCGCACTTCCCAATGACGCGCACGGGGAGGAGCTTGGCGAGTGGGGCAATGCCGGCAATCCCCACGCCGTTGTCTGCATCCGCGAGTGCGATCCCCGCCACGTGCGTGCCGTGCCAATCGGAGTCGGCCTCCTTGCAGTCTTCGTCGAAGTTGTCGCTCTCCACGTCCTCCTTGGAGACCCAGTCGCCCGGATCCGTTGCATCGGCGTCGCGGCCATCGCCGTCATTGGTGTACCTAGCGCTGGAGATAAAATCGTAGCCGGGGAGGATGCGCCCCTCAAATTCAGGGTGGGCGATGATCCCGGAGTCCACCACCGCTAACACGGTCCCCTTACCGCGCCCGTATCGCCAGGCCTCGCGCACGTCGATCCCTACCCCTGGGTTCGTCGCCAGGTTCCACTGTTGGCCCCAGCGCGGGTCGTTCGGCGCGCCTGGGCGGTTCTCAATGGCCGCGGCGGCGGGGGCTGCGGCGTGCCCGAGCGCGCCCACCAGCAGGGCGGCGGCAAGGGAGAGTGCGCGAAGGGTCCTGGTGCGGCTGCGCGGCGTCACGGTGCGACTACCGTACGCGGAAGGCGATCAGGCGGCTCTGCGCCGCGCGGTTCTCCGCATCTGCCGCCACGCGCACGCGCCACGCCCAGTTGCCGGACTCGGCGTTCCAGAAGTGGCGTACCTCACCGTCTGCGTCTGGGCTCGCTGGCAGCCGCTCCGCCACCGTGCAGCTGCTGAAGGTTGCGTTGCAGCGGTACTTGATCAGCGTCACCTGGTCCACGTTCGCGGGGAGCACGGTGAAGGTCATCACCGTCTCGTTCCCCGCGGTTGCCGCGCGCACGCCAGTGCGGCCGAGCGCGCTCACCGCTGGCGTGAGGGTCACGATGACGGAGCTGGTGCGGCTCGACTGGTGCGAGTCGCTGCCGGAGTAGCGCAGCGCGTAGCGACCGCTCCGCTCTGGGGTGAATCGGATCGACTGCAACGTGCCATCACCGCGCGCGGTGGTCTCGCGGACCACACTCCAGCGGAAGACGTCACCGCCCAGGTCCACCAGCTCCTCCAAGAGGATCGGCGCACCAGCGGGCACGTTCCCCGCGCGGAACTGCAGGCGCACGCTCTCGCCACCTATTGCCGCAACGCTCGTGTTCGTGACGGAGAGTGAAGTCTTGGCGAGATAGGTGAACGACCAGGCGCCAGCCTCCGGCGCATTGCCGGCACGATCCGCTGCTTCGCTGAACTCAACAACGTACGTGCCGCCCGGCACAAGGTTTGCGTTCGGCCTGAACGTGCCGCGGCGCGTCGCCGCGTCGTACTCATAGGTGCCCTGCACATTGGGTCCTTCAAATCGATACACCAGTAGCCCGCCGCGCCGCCAGGCGGCAGCGTCCATCGCTTCGTTGAACTGATACGCGATCGTTGGCCGCGCCACGCCAATCACCGTGGTCTCCTTTGGCGCCACCAGCGTTGCCACCGGCGCCGTCAGGTCGAGCGTTACGTCCAGGCTGGCGTTGGGCGAGACGAGCTGCGCACCGTTGCGCGCCTGCATCTCCACGCGGCGCAGCCCCTCCGTCTCCGGCAGGCTCACCGTCACCAGCGAAGAGGTGTATTCGTTCCACTCGCTCCACGCCCCGCCATCCACGCGCCAGCGCAGCGCATCCACGCCGGAGAGCCCGTCCGACGCGAACACCTTCATGCGCACCTCCGTGCTGCTCACGCGCTGCTTCCCGTTGGCCGTGACGAAGCTCAAGAACGGCGGCGTCGGATCTTCAATGAGGCTGACCAGCAGGCTGTACGCATACTTGCGATCCGTGTTGCGCCCGTTGACGTTGATGTAATACGTTCCCGCCGGCAGCAGCACCGTGAAGCGCTGCTCTGCACCCGCCTTCGCCGACTGCTTCAGCGGCGTTGCCGTCAACACGCTCGTGGCTTCAGATCCGAATAAGTAGAGCCCCAACTGCGCGCCCGCCTCTCCCGTCACGCGGAAGATCCCCACGCGCCCCTCGGGCAGCTCCAGCCGCCAGACTCGGTCGATGGCATCCGCGCCAATGAGCCCCGTGGCGCTCCGCCCCACCCACGGCGTCCCTGGGATCTCCGTGCTGCTGTCCTCCGCGCGCACCGCTTCTGGCCCACCAGCACCCGCCAGCGCACCCACGAACAGCGCCCCCACGAGCACGCGCAGCATCAGCTTCTTCATGCGGTGAGGATACTCCCTTGCCGCACGCAGCCGTATCACGCTTGGCCGTGCGTATCTCCAGGAAACGCGAAGGCCCCGGGGTCTCCCCCGAGGCCTTCGCAACCCGTTTCAGGTCGTGCCCTGTGCGGGCGAAGAAGCGTTACTTCTTCAGGATGACCGTATCGGTGATGTAATCACCGAACGAGGCCGTGACCTCGTAGGTTCCGTTGAAGCGGAGGGTGAACTTCGCAACACCGTCGGCATTCGCCTTGCGGTAGTACGTCTTCACCGTTCCGTTGCTGCGCTCAAGCGTGAACGCAATCTTCGCACCACCCGCGGTGGCGCCAAAGTCCGCCGTTGCGGTCAGCTTCTTCGGACCAGCCGTGAGGTTGGTTGACGAAGGAACTGCGGCTACATCAGAAGAAACAACCCGAATAGTCCAGGAACCCGCTACATCTACAGCTGCTCCTGAATCGATGTTGTCATAATCCAAGATTGCTGCATATGTCCCCTTGGTTGAAGGCACCTGGACTTTCACCCAGGCGGTTCCATCAATCAAGGTCGCTTCAAAGAGGTTCCCAGTCAGATCAGTTTCATCTAGCGGATCTGCGCCTGTGCTCTCCGTGAGCGTATCGACTGACTCATCCGCATCCGTTCCAAGGGGGTTGCGTGTGACGGTAGTAACGTTTGGAATTTCACAACCGTATCCACATGCACGCCCTGTTGAGTCAACAACCGTCATGTTCACCTTGACGTCAGACCCTGGATTTGCAGCTGTTGAAGCCATCTTAATGTTCGTGATCTTACCATCGGCATCTGTGCATGTCATCGTCAACGAGGCTGCCACGAGGTCCTCATCAACATTCTCATATTCCATATCGATCTTTACGGTGTCGCCGGACTCAAGACCTGCGCAGATATCGCCAAGGCCAACATAGCCGTTAGCACCATTTCCGGCACCACCGTCAAACGTTGTACCCGTGCCGGCATCGGCAAGTGCCGTGGCCACACCATCAATGCTGAAATCGACTGATGCATCAAAATCAGAAGCAGTCAAGGTATTGCCAGCCGAGTCTTTATAGGTGAGTTTGGCGACGCCAAATGTTGCCTCTGAGTCCAGCTCAGCGCCAACTGCAAAGTGCTTCATGTATTGCGTTACGGTGATGCTCGTAGCGTCACCAATCATGTTTATGACTTTGGTGAAGAGTGATACTCCACCAGCACGAATCGTGAGAGTTCCCTTGCCAGCAGAAGTACTGTCGCCATCGGTAGCGATGACGCAGACTCCGATATCCTCCGTCGTGTCACTAACCGAAAGTGCAGTCGAAGTAGAGCCATATTCTGCGGCTGCTACCCCGGTGCAGTCATTGTCGGCAGTTACCGCAACCGACATCGGTCCAGTGATCGACGCTTCGACGAGCGGGAACGTGGTAGGAGAGGCATCGTAGATATTCTTCAAATCGACATCTACGAAACCAGTACCTTCGTAGCCGAGCGTCCAAAGGCTGGTCACAGTTGTATCAAAGTCGCTGTCTCCATCGCCATCTACAACGTCAGTGTTTGCAGCACTAAGAGTGTTAAGTGAGGCAGCGGTGATGCCTTTGATCTTCTTGCTGCCAGTAAGCGTAGCAGTATTGTCGTCTGCAACAGTTGTTGTCACCACCTGACCAGACGTAAGCTTGTTCAGTGTAACTGTCCAGGTCGCACGATCGACTGCGTCTGTGAATGTGATGGCAGCAGAACAATTAGTTGATGTTGAAACAACCGCTCCAATTACCGAGTCAGCGTCTGCATCGGTGCTGGCTGCGAGGGTACAGCTCCTAATTGTTCCACCACTAATTGTTAGTGAATATGTGCCATTGTCCTCGCCAGCATCAACGTTGCCTGCATCGCTGTCAGGCGAAATCAATACTGTGAACGCCGGATACGCTGAAGTTGTGTAATACGCAAAAGTCGTGTCGCTAGCAGATGCGGCTGCATAAGTAGCGGCCTGTGCGGCGTCGTTACTTGTGCCGGCCGCAGCACGAGCAGCTGGCACGAACGCAGAGCCAAAGAGCCCTGCGAGCAAGCCCGCCGTCGTGACCGCAGTCACGAGCTTATTCTTGATGAAGGCTGGTATAAACAGAGGCCTCGGGATTTCTCCCGAGGCCTCTGTAAAAGCAGGTCGTGCCCTACTTATGGCAGCGAACTACTTGAATACGACCTTGATCACATCGGTTGGCGAGCCACCAGCCTCCACGTCTGCGTAGACGTAGACGGTCGTAGTTCGTCGCACCTGAACAAGGGTCGCAACACCGTTCGCGTTAGCTCGACGGATGTACGTCTTCACGTCACCATTCGCAAGCTCAACATAGAATTCAATGCGCTCAAAGGCATTGCCTTCGCCCATGTCAGCTGTGATGGTTGCACGAGTTTTCGCGGCGTTTCGTGTGCGGCTGATGCTGACATCATCAGCACCTGTAGCCACGTAAGTCACCGTGAATTCCGCCTCAACATTGTCGGCCGCGGCGATGTCCGAATCAGCAGCCGTGATCGTCATCGTGTGACGGCCAAGGCGACCAAAATCTGGATTCTCGTCGTTGCCAGCACCATCGGTGTTATCAAAGTAACCAAGTTCAACCTCGCCTCCGAGGGCAACCTCAGTTCCATTGTCAACGAATTCTGCGCTTACACCGTTGGTGACGCTGAAGTCCAGAGACCAAACATAGTCCTGGGTAGCAGCGCCATCGCCGAGTGGGCGGCCATCTTCGTCGGTCACGGTCGCGTAGAGGGAGTACTCGTTGTCTCCCGCTGCACCGTCATCGTAAACCTGGGATCCGGTGCTTGCTTCACCGCGGACTGCGGTAATGATTGCTCCGTCCGAGTCTCGGGTGCAGGTGACTGTGATTGCGTTCGAAACGACCGTTTGTGCAGCGTTCGCAATCTTCAGTGAGAAGGAGCTTCCTGCATCATCGTAGTCGTCATCCGCGTCGTCTAGGCAGGTGTTTGCCTCGAGGTCATAGAGTGTCGATCCGCCGTCGGCGTTGTTCACATCAGAGGCCCCCGAGAAGAACGCGATCGCAGTGTCTTCATCGTTATGAAGAGGATTGTCTTCCCACTCGGTGATCGTCCCTACGAGGTCAAAGCCTGAAGAAATCGTGTCCTCATCACCATTGATGATGGTTCCGTTCGAGTCCTTGCCGATGACTGTCAACCATTCATCAACAGCATCATTACCCTCTGCAACGTACTTGTAGCCATCGGTGATAGAGAGCTCAAGGCTCGCGATTGGCCCAATTGCGGTTACGGTAAGAGTCTTCAGCAAGACCCACTCTTCGGTTCCTGCAGCGGCAGCGTAAATTGTTACGGTGCTCGTAGCAGCGGAAGTGGTCGTAGCGCCTGCGAGACAAAGCATGTAGTCGCCGGCTGCCGCACCCAAATCCGGGGCCTCAAGCACAATGTCGGTCGTTTTAAATGCATCGTCGCCTGCATTGTCAGTGCCGTCATCATCTGCGCCGTCACCGTCAATATCGTCACAGGTATCTTCTGTACCAGCGTCATCATATCCCCAGGCAACCAAAACTCCGCTGTTCGAGGAGACTGCCTTAAGGTCGGCCGAGGTCAGATTCGCTCCACCAGCCGAATTGATGCCGAATACAATTGAAACATCCACATCAGCAGTGATCTGGTCAGAATCGTCGGAAAGGAAACCAAACTTGTTGGTTGCACCTTCCATGATTTGACCGGTAGCGTCTTCGGTAACCGTCGTAAGCGACGCCTTCGGAGCAGGATCAGCGTCTGCTGGTCGACCTGCAGCGAGTGCGCTCGGAACGAAGGCGGATCCGAAGATCCCAGCGAGCAAGCTCGCCGTCGCAACCGCAGTTGCGAACTTGTTCTTGATGAACTAGTGTGAATCGCGTAGCGAAAAATGTCACATAGATGACACCAATTCGGATATATGCTGCGCCTACGAAGGGCTCATGAACCGGGTTCAGAGTCTCTAAAGAGGAGCGGTGTAAATAATGAAGCGGGTTGGGCAGAAACTCCGCGACGCGTTGGATCTGGAGATTGGTCGGCGCAAGATCGAAGGGCTGTCGCAGCATAGCCTTCGGGCAATGCGAGACGCGGCCGACTCCTTCTGCCTGAGTGCAGATCCCCATGAGCGCGCGAGCGCAGCAGATCTAACGCCGGCTCAGGTCGTTGAGTGGATCGATGCGATGCGCCAGCGCGGCCTGTCGCCAACGACACTGCTCGTGCGGTATCGCTATCTCGCAACACTCATGCGCGGGCTCGTGTCGGCGGGGGTCATTCCGATGAGCCCCATGAAAGATCTACGGGCCCCGCGTGCGCGTGCGCCGATCGTGGAGTTTCCGAACGACGCAGAGGTTGAACGCCTCTTGAATCCGTTGCGGTACCAAGATGTGAATGGCGCTCGGGATCTGGCGGTGATCTGGTTCTTGGCGGCGGCCGGTCTGCGACGTGCTGAACTGATCGGCATGCGCTGGTCTTCCGATCCTGCGCGCTGCGATCTCGACCTTGAGACGGGGCGTGCGCGAGTGCTCGGCAAGGGGAGGAGGGAGCGCCACGTCCCGCTGATGCCAGGGATGCTCTCGGTCTTGGAGGCCTACCTCGCGCAGCGCGGGCGTTCCCCTCACCGCGGGAGTTCGGCGCTTTGGCTGGGCCAGCGCGGTCCGCTTACGACGAGCTCGGTGAATGCGATCGTCGCGTCGCGCGGGAGAGATGCGGGCCTCTCCCACCTACACCCGCATGCGTTGCGTCACGCCTGGGCGCACCGCATGTTGAGTAGTGGCGTAGGGGAGGGGGACGTGATGGTGCTCGGCGGCTGGTCGAACCGCGCCATGCTGAGCAGATACGGGGCATACGCCGCATCCGAGCGCGCGTTTGCGGCGGTGGAGTCGCGTCTGGAGGCACTGGAGCCGTGGGGTCGCAGCGT
>Ga0315901_10009299_pt1 | contig 11319 bp, 10 predicted proteins | sample LakEriMetagenome_10_FD_203761 | JGI IMG/M metagenome (GOLD analysis project Ga0315901, IMG submission 203761) | Freshwater fungal communities from buoy surface, Lake Erie, Ohio, United States - Buoy 2 MA116 | ecosystem: Environmental > Aquatic > Freshwater > Lake | place: USA: Lake Erie, Ohio...
AAGGTGCGGCTTGGGAAGCGGACGCATAATCTTGTAGCGCGTAAAACGTCGTACCGTTGCACCAGACAAGCGTTGAATAACCATCTGGAATAACAATTGTTGCAGCGCCGTTGATCGTCTCCGCGCCGTTTGGACCTACGGTTACATTGCCACCAGAAGCTTGAACGGTAAAATACCAGCCGTTTCCAAGCGTTGCGGCGGGCTCAAGCGAGCATGTCACCGTCGCCGTGAACCGCTGCACGCTGTTTTTGTCACTCACCAAAGCCGTATAAGCTGTTCCGCGAATAGCGAATGTGCGGACAGGATCAGTGTCACCAAACCGTGCGGCATCTGTTGCAAGTGTAGGCGCAGCAAGATTGGCAATGCGGAAGCCTGACATATCCAGATTAGCACGCATACCGCCTTGACCATCACGGCTAAGGCTTTGCGTCATCATGGCGTATACGTCTTGCACCATAGGGTTATGCTGCGATGGAAGAATAGTGTCTCCGCTCGAAACAATAGTTCCGGGAAGTGGTGTAGTTGTTCCGCTGCTATCTCTAGGCAAGGTCAAGCCCTCATTTCTGGCGCGATATTATCACGATGCTTATTCATTTGCCATTACCGTGGCTGGGTATACTGCGTTTCGACCTTGACTTAGGAGGCGTGCGATTTCCATGGCGCGGAGATCGTTCGCCGCAAGTTTACCGCCGAAGTTCTGCACCGCCTGGAACTGCGGGATTGCTTGGGATGATGGCCGCGTAAGAAATTCCGCGACATCGGAAATGATAGCGTCCTGCCTGCCTCTGATAGCTTCCGGCGTTTGACCTGTGAGAGCCTGAATAACCCGCTTCGTTGCGTTTAGCGGCTCGCCTTGTGCCAAAGTTCCGATAGCTCCAGGCTCAGTCATACCCTTCGCCATCTCGTCGGTTGCCTGACGTGCAAATGTCTTGGAATTCTGAGCAACGGAAGCCTTAAGCCCAAACGACTGAGACACGCGGTCGAGTTCGTCAAAGAGCGTCTTTGCTTCGGCATTACCCAGAAGGGTTGTCAACTTGTCGCGGTTAGCACGGCTCGACAGGTTCTTGATTGCAGAAGCTGCTTCGCGAGCGTCAATGTTTGGATCAGTGAAGGCAGTCTTTACACGCGCCATCTGATCGTCAATGAATGAACGGACGCCCTGACGTGCTGCGGTCTTCTCAGCATCTGACATGCGGTCAAGCATCATTGCGGCCTGATCGCGGGTTACACGGTCAGATAGGAGAGAACCGCCAACCTCTGTTGCGGCGATACGGGAAAGCGGATCTGCGGCAGTCTTCAAGGCTTGTCCATATTCAGGGACGGCAGAGGAAACAGCATCGCGTAGATCTCGGGCCATGCGAGAGGCAAAGGAAGCTTCTGCGCTCATCTTGCCGCCGATGTCGGTTCCGTCCCGTGCAATTTCGTCCAACGCCTTCTTGATCGCGTCGGCCTGCGCAACGTTCGGCATCTCACGGAATACGACAGACCCGTCATCCGCGATATCGGCCATGATCTGAAGGTTTGGCGTCCCTTCATATGCCAAGCGCTCATTCGCCCGCTGAATGGCCTGAGACTTGAAGCGGTTAGGGATGCGGTTGATGATATCCTCGACCATCATGCCTTCCGGCGTGGCGTAATTGATTGGTGCGGCTTCTGCGGCCTGATATGCTGCATTGACGCCGGGGCGGGAAGCCTGACGAATTGCGTTCTGTGAGGCTAGGATACCTTCCGGCGTGCCTAGCGTTTGGTCAAGCATACCGGTCATTGCAGCCGCATCACGGCCTAGACGTTCATCGATACGTTGACGCGCCAAGACAGCACCGGGACCACCACGTTGAATTGAGTAGTCGAGAACCTGTCGAGCATTCGGCCCAGCGTCGGCAATCATTGCCTCATTTCCAGCACGCGCCATGTTCGCCATGCCAGCGGGTCCAAGCGTTGCATCTGCTTCTGTGACGTTGGCAAGCAAGCGGGCTACTTCAGGGCTAACGCCTGCATCCCTTGCTACTTGTGACTTTGCGCCGCGATCTGCAATGTTTCGATATGCAGAAGATGCAGCGGATGAAATGACCGGAACAAGACCACCAATTGCGCCACCTGTAGCTGCTCCGAATGTTGCCTCCTTGACGCGGTCCCATGTTCCTTCGCCAGATCCAGCCCCGTAAAGGCCACCCATAGCGCCGCCCTCAAGAACGCCAGCGCCTACACGGGCAGCGAGAGGCGCATTAGCCGCGACCTGAGACGTTGGAAGAACAGGGCCAAGCCTTGCGGCCATGCCGAGACCACCGGCCACCTGACCGGCACCATAGGCCCAAGGGTTTGACGCTTGAATGGCCTCGTTACGTGCGCGTTCGCCTTCAATCGTAGCGCCTGGAACGACGGAACCTAGCAATTCATCGCCAAAGCCAAACGTTGTTACGTCTTGAATGCCTTGAGCGCCTGCACCGATAGAGCGGGCAACCGCGCCAAGCGGATTATATTCGCCTGCATAAATGCCAGATGAATAGAACTCGTCAAGGTTTCGGCCCTGCTGCGCTACTCCGCTTTCCTGCAAGCTAGGCGGCTGAAACTGCGTAAACGCTTGCACGGCAGAAGCCTGATCAGGTGCGTCTACTTCGTAGATCTTGCCGTCTGCGCCTTGGATTTCGAAGATGGGCATTAGTTGCCCCCTTTCGGACGGATTTTAACCCCGCCTACATCAGTCCAGCCATCTTCGCTACGTTCTGCCTTAGATGCGCCCCATTGCATTGAATTGAAGATTTCACGACCGGCTTGCGGCCCATGAATGATTTCAAGCATGGTTTTTGTGTAATCCTTAAGATCACGCTCGAAATTAGGGCTATTTGGGTCAAGACTACCCGACTTCGCCGCCAGCATCGCGCCTTCTTTTTCTGTTACGCTGCCAAGCGCTCCACCTGTTGGAGACGCTTCGCGCATTGCGGTAAGGTTGCTTACTGTAGCGTTTGCCTTGAGGACATCGACCTGTCTGCGGACTTCTGCGGCGTTGCTTTCAGGGAGGTAAGACATTGCCGCGCCGACTACTCCAGTAGCAGGCATACCTTCAGCGTTCATAGCCTCAAGCGCACGGCTGGCAGCATTCGTCACAACACTGCTTGCCGTTTCAGTTTGCCCACCTTTGCGCGTTTCGGCGGCAGCAAGCTTTTGTGCCTCAACATCAGCCGGGCCACCTGGGATTGGGACAAGACGCATACTCGCGCCGTCCCGCTCAAGCATCATGCCTGCTGGAATGCTGCCGATATTGGTCTGAGCGCCTGCGCCAGCCTTTTGCAGTGACCACGAATTATAGTCCATTGGCTGCTGACCATTGGCCTGCATCTGCTGTGCATAGAAGTTATACTCCTGCACGCTTGTCGGGTCAGGCTGTGCGGCTTCAAAGACAACTTCACCAGTGTTTACGTCGATCACCTTGCCGTTTACCGTCTGCGTCTGACGGCCACGTGATGCGGCTTCTACTGCGGCCTTGTATGCAATTTCTTCCTCAGCGAGTGCGGGGTCAAAGCCCTGAGCCTGAGCGATGGAACGACGGCGCTCAAGTTCCTGCTGCTGAAGTGCAAGCTTCTGCGCCTGTTCCTGTGCCGCCTGTTGACGTGACTGATACTGCTCTACAAGCGTCATTGCGATCTGCTTGTTTTGCGGAGAGACATTCGGATCGGACAGCGCTTGGATAACGGCAGGATCTAGCCCACCGGCCTGTGGCACAGGCGGGAAGTAGCCAGCATTAGGCTGCGGAGTGAGTGCTTGTGCGACCTCTACGCTAGGCGTGGGAGCCACGCGGCTATTCGGTGCCGACACCATCGGATCAACGTATGCGGCCTCAGGCATAGGCATTTGACCGCCCTGCGCCATGGCGTTAACTGCACCGGTTGCGCCGGTTTCTTCGCGAGGTGCAAAGAGGGCCATGGCTTTGGCACGATGCCCGCCCATCTGGTTTTCAACCTTGTCTCGGACTGTTCCGGGTGCGCCGCCTGCTGCTGCATCGCTGCGATCATAAAGACCGGGAGCGCCTGCGTTGATGGTCGAGTAAACGTCAAGCAAGCTCATACCGGGAGTAACCCCGTTAGAGCGGAGATATTTGACTACCGCGCCTTCTGGTCCAAGCTGCGAGCCAAGCGGGTTATTCCAGTCAACGCCGTATTCCTGCGCCTGAGGTTCACCAAACTGGATAAGGCCCTTGTGCTGGCCCCATTTCGTCGTCGGACCCTTTTGCAGCGGGTCAAACGTGCCGCCCGTTTCGTAGGAAATAACGGTAGCCAGATCGACGGGATCAATGCCAAGCGCTGCGGCAGATTGCTGAATGCCGGTAGCAAGATCGGTCACGGCAGGCTGCAAACCGGGGACAGGCGGCTGGTTAGCGGCCATCTGCGGGGACTGCATAAGAGCAGAGGCTACAGAAGGCGATGGAGCGACATCGGCAGTCGGAGCCATGCCAGACCACCCGCCACCAGTCGAAGGCGTTGACGGGCTTAGGAGCGAGCCAAGCAAGGACGATGACAGAGACGAGTTAGCCTCTGCATTTGCCGTTGAGGCGCGCTCTGCTGCGTTGCGGTTACGGCCTGCGGCAAAACCCATCAGCCCCTTGGAGGCGATAGAAGCCCAACCGCCAGCATTCGGAGAAGTATCCGTAGCTTGCGCCATGAGGCTCTTTGCCACTTCTTCACGCTGCGCGATCTGCTCAGGCGTCAAACGCTGTCCGCCGGGACCAACGAAGAAGGCGGGGATGATCTCCTGAAGGTTCCGCATTATTCAATCATCCCGTAGTTCACTTTCAGGAATCCTGACGGATCGACGCTAACGGCTTCAGAAGGGCTTTCATGAGCCATGACACCAATCTGCGTAGGACCGCCCCAGACGTAGTTATACGAGTAGAGTGGCTGGCCTGCATTCGTCGATCCGATGCGCTTGATATTGGTCTTCAAGCGCTCATCCGAGAACAACGACAAACCAGCACCAAAGAGGCCACCAAGAGCGCCAACTTTTGCGTTATATGCCTGCATATCCGCGTTGTACTTGTCTTTAACTAGGCCAGCGTAGTCTACGCCTGCCACGGCAGACTGTGGCGTCGCAGCGAACGTAGAGCCTGGGGCTGTGATTTGCGTTCCAGATGCCAGCGCCAGCGGCTCGTTGAACTGCTGGTTACGCATCGTAAGCGCTTCGTTGAAGCCCTGAGAGCGGCCCTGCAATGCAAGCTGGTTAAGCTGGTCTGTGTTGGCGTTCGTAAGGCGAGACATCTCCGTGTCCCAAGCGGCGGTTCCCGGCCTAATGCCCTTGCTCACCAACTGGTTTTCAAGCTGTTTGCGGTTCTGTTCCTGCTGCGGAAGGATGCGCTGTGAGGCCAGATCGTAAGCCCAATTCTCCGCATCCTGATTGTTGTACTGGAATGGGTCGCTGATAAGTTCGCCAAGCTTGCCGCTCTGCTCATTCGCGATGGTCGCGAGATTAAGCTCTGCGCCCTGCGTCTGGTCAAAGATAGCCTGCTGCCCCGGCGAAAGGGTAGTATTTGCGGTATACATCGGCACCTGAACAGGCTTGCCGTTCGGGTCAATAATCGTCTGCGTGCCGGTCTGCTGATACGCCAGAGAACCCCATGGGGTATTCTGGCCGGTCATGTTCATGGCCTGCTGCTGTTGAGCGGTGAAGCTATTCCACTGGCCTTGTGCGGCTGCGGTCTGCGCAGGATCTGGAGCTTTTGGAGCCTTCTTGCCAATAATACACCTACCCTGCCGTTACGGCATTGCTTACGTTGTAGTTAGACGAAAACCACTGGTCATCCGTCAGGGTAAAGATTAGCTCGCCTTCATCCCGGCCACGAAGGCGCGGAATGTAGACTTCATCAAACCCGAATTTTCTTGCGATTTTGCACATTCCCGTGTTGCGCTCCGATACTCTCAATACGGTCAATTGACAGCCCAGACGCTCGAATGGCAAAGCAAACATAGCATTAATGACTTGACGTGTCAGCCATCTTTTCGAAGTAGAGGCAGAGGTTAGCTCAACAACGCCCTCTTGCGGATGGTAGTTGTGATAAACCGTGCCAGCTATAAGCTTTCCATCCTCATGAACGGCCATGGTGCAATATTTGTCTAGGCAATCAGGAGCGCCAAAAACTATTGCAGAGACGAAATCGCCAACGATCTTGTTTTGAACAGGTGAGGCAGTGGGAGAATGGTAAACGGTTTCAATCACGTCACCATTTCCCCTTGGGTCCACGTCATCTCAAGACGGATGATTTCTGCATCAAGAGGAACGGTAGAGCCGCTGGTGATCTGATAGGCTAAGGAAGTTGCATAGCCAGTGCCGCCGACAGACTTCCACTCTTGCGTTAGAACAGACGGGTTTTCAGCACCCCAAATGGCTTGGCCCCAAACGCCCGTACCCCACGTATTAGAACCGTCAACAGCCGTTGCAGTCGGAGGAGCGTTTAGCGAAACGTCAAAGTCGGCTTTGAACTGTAGCGAATAATTGAGACGCGCCTTTGCCCGCGCAACGCCTCGGCCCATTTTCGGGACTTTACGATTGGCAGGCATCCCCAGATCATCGAACAACGGTAGATAAACGCCTGTATATGTCGCCGCATCGTCCTTGCCTGATACGTTTGCCTTGTAAACAAAGCCATCAGCGCCGCCGAAATACATTTCTCCATTGAAGACGGTCAGCGCCCTAGCGTCCCAATTCGTATAGCGGCACCATGCACCTGTTTCAGTGTTCGAGATGAATAGAACAGGATCGTAATTCCCCGCAGTGATTGGCGGGGAAATGACGGCCATCTTTCTTTCCGGCCAGATCGTGCATTGCCAATCCAGAAGCCCGCGACCGTCTACAGCACCCTGCCATGCGTCTTGAATGTTGTAGGATACAGCAGCCTGTGAAAGCGCCGTGACATCGAGAGAGATGGCCTTAGAGAGGGGAACAAGACCCACCGATGTTGCAACCGCAATGTCACCGCCGCCTCGGAAGAAAGCGCGATTGCCCAAAGGCGTTCCAAGCCGGTAAACACCAGTTGGCGTCCAGCTTGCCGTATCCTCTGGAAATGTGCCTTGAAAGATCGCCGCTTCACCTTGGTCAGATGTGATGACAAGCTGATCAGACAAGCCACCGGAAGCGCCCCGCTCCAAAGCCCATGCAGCGCCCCATAGAAGCGATCCGCCCTTTTGAAGAATGCCGCCTAGCGGGTAGACGTCCGGCGCTCCACCGATGGAGTCAACATTGTCCATATACCAAGAGTTAAGGCTGTCCTTTTGAATGAACCACAAGCGGTTACGATAAGCCCAGACAAATGACATATCAGCCGTGGTCAGCGAGCCGGGAAAGGTAATGCCTGGAGCGACTACCGTGTCCACACTTGCCGCCGTTGCAGCGCCCCCGCCGCTATCTGTCAGTGCTTCGTTGTCCTGGAATGTACCGGTTACGTCAGTGAGCAACAGAGCGCCGTCTGTGGCGTTTGTGGGCAATACCTCATAGATAACGCCCGTTGCGCCTGACGTGCCGCCTGTGACGGTTTCCCCCGCCGCAAAATCAACCGTCAAGGCGTCGTAGGAGAGGATGGAAACCCCGCCGTCAACGTATGGGTAGAACTGCGCTCCGTCATAGATAAAGCCAGTGCTTTCGCCGTTCACGCCGACAAGGAAAACCCCGCCTGTCGTGGCAAACTGCTCGACTACCCAATTTCCGCCTAGCGCGTTTTCAAAAACCTCTAGGTTTTCGGTGGAAAGCTGGCCGATAGTGTTACCCAGACCATCACCGATCAAGTCACCGTCTTCGGTCCCCAATTCCCAATTGTATGGGACGAGAACCGTCGTGATGTCGTAAATGGTCGTGGCTGTAGAGGCAAAGAGGCGGCGGTTAGAGCCATTCACATAGGTAAACAGCGACGTAACGCCTTGGCTACCATCGCCTAGCGTGGCGTATAGCTCTTTGCCGCGACGGAGAATTGCCGTGGTGGAAGTCGGAAAGAAGTTGTCGAGGACAGCAGCGCCTTGCTTATCCCCCATAGCCATTGGAACGTCTAGAGCGCGGTTGGAGATCCATCCCGAGACCGGAGCGCCAAACTTCTTGAGTTCCGACTTGCGCGGGGCCGGTCTTTTTTGTGAGAGAACTGGCCTTGCATACATGTCTTACGGTCCGAGTGAAAAGGGATAGGCCCACGCAGTATTCAAGCCGCGAAGCCTTCGACCATGGCGAATAATGCTAGAACCTTTATCACGGCTCGCCATTTCTTCAAGCTTCATCGTGAATGCTTCTTGATCGCCTGTGTAGTCTAGCTTCTTATTCTCACGCCAGCGCCAGACTAGGCCAAGAGTCAAAAGGTCTTCACCTTTGCGGATGATGAATTCATCAGTGTCTTCGGTGAATTCTTCTTTGAGATTTCCAGACGCGCCGCGTGCGTAGTTCTTGGAAACGTACGGATAAGATGCCGAATTGCCTGTTTCTGGAGCAGGGTAGAAATTCAATTCATCGTTATACAAGATCCACGCGCCGGGAACGATGCCGAAGCCACGCGCACGCAGGAAGATAAAATCGTTAATGTTGGTCATGTGCTGATAGCCCCAGACCCAATTCTGGAGGTCTTGGATATCGCTATCCAGAAGCTGCCGGGAATAGTCTGTAGGAAGTGGAAACACCTCCTGCACACCATCCCCGGTTAGCGTCTCAATCTTGGTCAGTGCCTGCCAGTCGTGATACTCGCAGATATCCCGCGCCACCTCATTTGCGAGGTCTACAATCTCCTGTTCAAACTGCTCAGAAGAGGCAAAGAAAACAGATGGCTTATACCCGACTAGGCGGATAGCTGCCGATTGCATGGCGCGTAGGACACTCATCGTGTAAGCCCCGAAATAAGAAGCATCATTTCCCCGACCACCCGCGTTGAGCGGATAAATCCGTGTGTGTGCCCAGTTGTCGAGCCATCTGCATATTGCGCTGCAACGGTAACGCCGACGATTTCGCCGCCCTTAGCTTTGGACAAAAGCTCTTCCAAGCACTCGACGCAATCTGGATTAACTCCCGACTGGTCAATGATTTCGACACCTTCGATATGGTGCAGAGACCCCATCACAAACCCTTTGCCATGTTAACGAGCGTTGCATGGCCCAGACGCCCATCTGGTTTAGCGCCCGTCGCCTTGAAGATATGATCGCGCAATTCGTCTTCGGTCATTGCCTCAAAGAGTTCCTTATCCGCCTCAATAAAAGCGGCCTCGACTTCTTCCGGCTTAGGTTCTTCCGGCACGACTACGCCATTTTTAAGCCCTGCAAGCTGTGCCTCAAGCTCCGCCACACGACGGGCCATAGCGTCACCGCTGCGGCGGTCTTCCATGTAGCGCTTTGCCATCGGCTTAAGCGTGTTTGCGTGCATTCCAAGGCTCTTGAGGTTCGGGCCTTCAAGCTGATACAGGCTTTCGATGCTGTAGATCTTCAGAGCGCGGCAAATCGACTGCTGCGCCGGAGTAATGCCGTATGGGACAAGGTTTTCCAGAGGCGTGCCTTCTGCTACCTGATCCTCATTGGCAAGGAAAGCGCGGTACTGGTCTTGGAAGCGCTCCATATAGGTGATGACGCGGTTTCCTTCCTTGCGCCACATCTCATCAGCGCGGAGAACCGGGGAGTAATGGCGATCACCTGGGAGGCGAAGCTGTACGGCTTCAATCATCTCATAAACGGCGCGGCCCTCCTTCTCGCTTTCCTGCTCATTCAAGATATTCAGGTGCATGAAATAAGGCGTCATCATCCCGATATACTGCTCACCGGGAAGCTTGATCTGTTCTTTGGGGATTGCGGAGAATGCAAAAGACATGGGTTTTCCTTCGTCTGAGAAAGGGTAAAGGCCAGCCACGGTTAAGCGGCTGGCCTGAGTGCATTAGGCCGGAAGAGCGTTCCATGCGCCACGGCGTACCCAGCAATAACCGCCAGAAGGTACGGCAGTGTTAACCGGGGTGTAGAAGCCGCCTGCACCGGCTGCGATGGTGTAGCCGGGGAAGGTGATCGTCACCTGAGTGCCAGTGGTCGCCGTAGCTGCCACCAGAGCCGAAGCTTGTACCCAGTAGTATTCACCGCCGTCAGTGCCCTCGGACTTGTCGCCAAGCGTCGGGGATGCGTAGGTGGTCGTACCGCTGGATGCGCCGGTCTGCGTATCGTAATACGGGACAGTTGCATAAACTTCGTTGATCTGCGGGCCAAGCTCCGGAGACGAGCGGAAGGGGGTATTTACAGGCATCGTTATATCTCCTTATGCCGTGATAACGCGACTCGTATAACGGGGGTTCTCCAAAACGAGTTCTCCGTTCCATACGAGGTACTGCGCGATTGCGTCCTGGTTGATCGGCTGTGCGCCGTCGCCCGGGAAGAGCGGAACCATGTTGCGGCTCGGATGGTAGTAAACCGCAAGGCCCTCAGTATCGAGCATGTAGATGGTGTTTGCAGGCATGACGTTGCCAACGCCGGTTGCGCAGAAGACTTCCAGATTGCCGCCGTTGGTCGCAATCTCAAGACCACGGAAGCCAGCCGTAGAGGCCGAACCGTTGTCCTTGACGATGCGCTGGATGGCAACCATCGACTGTTCGATGATCTGGAACGAATTCAGGTCGGCAACGGCGATATCAGCGCGGCGACGGCCCTTGGAGCGGCTGTTGACCACAAACTTGATGATCTTCTGAGCCGTGGTGGTGTCGAACACGGTTTCACCAGCAACGCCCGATGGAACGTTAAAGGTGGACGTGCGCCAGATGGCCTGCGTCGAGCGGTCGATACCGCCATAAACGCCAGCGTTCGGAACAATCGGGATCGCACCGCCGAAGCCGATCATTTCGCGGCCTGCGAAGGTCGTGCCGGAACCGTGCAGCGAGATTTCCCACTCATCCGCCATGCTGTTTTCAGCGTTGCGCATGTAGCGATCAAGCACGTTGTAAATGCGCGTGCGGCCTTCGTTGGCAAGCATTTCCGTGCCGGTCAGGGAGAAGCCAACGGCGAGGTTCTTCGGAGTGAAGAGCGCGTCGTTGATGATTTCCTTCGGCTCGTTGTTAAGCTTGTCGTAGCCAGTGAACCACTGACCTTCAAGCTTGTCGACTTCAAGCGAGACACGAATTTCCGGGCCGGTATATTCGCGGAAGAGACCCTTTTCGCGAAGGATAGCGGTAACTGGGTTGGAGTTGAAAACCAGATCCTGAATTTCCCGCGTGCGGTACGCCATGGAAGTGGACAGAAGCTGGCGGTAATTACGATCAGTCGTAACGTTAGCCATGGTTATTCCTCAATTCAGAGACGAACGCCTAGCTCTGCGGCTGCGGCGGCAATTGCCTCGGTTCGT
>Ga0315901_10009300_pt1 | contig 11318 bp, 14 predicted proteins | sample LakEriMetagenome_10_FD_203761 | JGI IMG/M metagenome (GOLD analysis project Ga0315901, IMG submission 203761) | Freshwater fungal communities from buoy surface, Lake Erie, Ohio, United States - Buoy 2 MA116 | ecosystem: Environmental > Aquatic > Freshwater > Lake | place: USA: Lake Erie, Ohio...
CGTCACACCTGCTACAAAAAGTTTAATGAGCTCGCTTTGTTTTCGAGCTGGAAGTCGGCTTTTTCGTTGATACATTGGCTTGTCTAACTATGCGATTTTTCCTCGCTTAGCTAGTACAGCCCCTAAAATTATAATAGTTCCAAATAACTACGTAAAAATTATTCTCAACAGATCAATGATTGTAGTTTTGATTGATGGAGCTAGATTACCTACATATTTGAGCAAAGTGCCAAATATAAATCAGTCTCCTGTTTATGGGTTTGTGAACCTTAGTGATTAGCTGTAGTACCCTGTAAGAGTCCCCGTCATGGTATACATTTCAAAAGTATAGTTTTAGGCGGCAATGGTTAGTTTTGTTACACTCTTTCTTGGAGTTTAGAGTTTAAAGTTTTCCGGTAACCATGGATCAAACTCCGCTGGCGGTGGGGCGGTGAAGGAGAGTTTTTTTCCTGTGACGGGATGGTTGAAGGAAAGTTTCCATGCGTGCAGGAGGAGTCTTGGGGTGGGGAGGGAATGTTTTTTGGTGTAGATGGGATCGCCTAGGATGGGAGTGCCGATGTGTTGAAGGTGGACGCGGATCTGATGGGTGCGCCCAGTATGGAGGTGGCAGAGGACGAGAGCGGTTTTGGTGGCTAGATCGGGGGCGATGACCTCGTAATCGGTGATCGCGGTTTTGCCTCCCGGTGGAGAAATGACTGCCATTTTTTGGCGGTTCACCGGATGGCGGCCGATGTGGGTGAAGATGGTATCTTTGGTTTTTAGGGGGATGCCATTGGTGACGGCGAGGTAGATTTTTTCCATCGTTGAGCGCTCGGAAAATTGAGTGGCGAGGCCTTGATGAGCGGGGTCGGTTTTCGCGATGACGAGACAGCCAGACGTGTCTTTATCCAAACGGTGGACGATGCCGGGTCGCTCGACTCCACCGATTCCTGAGAGTTTTCCTTTGCAATGATGGAGCAGGGCATTGACGAGGGTGCCGTCTGGATTTCCGGGAGCGGGATGGACGACCATGCCGTGGGCCTTGTGGAGGACGATGAGGTGTTCGTCCTCAAACAAGATATCGAGTGGAATGTCTTGGGGGCTTGCCACGTCAGGAACCGCCTCTGGGATGACGACGGTGATTTCATCTCCAGCCGAAATGCTGTCGCGGGGTTTGGCGGGTTTGCCGTTTAGCAAAATGTATTGCTCGCGGATCAGATCCTGAATTCTGGATCGGGAAAGCTCTGGGATTTTCCCAGCAAGGTAAGCATCTAAGCGATCGTGTTTTTCGGTGACGGTGAGATGCATGGGCGAATGAGATCCGTAAATATTTAAAACGGAGGGCACCGAGAACACGGAGAAAACGGAGAAGATGAAGTTAAGCGATGATGGCTTGGGTTAGGACTTCGCGGATGATGGTGATGTGTTCGTTGGGTAGCGCATTGGGGAAGAGCGCGCCGAGTATGGCGATTCCGTTTGGGGTTTCGCAGGGGATGAGCTCTAGATTGGCATCGGGGCCGAATTTGACGCGAACGTTATGGGTTTGCTTGGCTTGAAGGATGAGATCTCTGGCGATGAAATGAAGGCGACCGTGGTGGCTTTCATCGTATATGACCGATCCGGTATGATCCAAAATGAAGATTTCTTTTGCAGAGAAATTTTCTATCAACCAGTTGCGAAGAATTTGGAATCGGCTATCTAACAGCGTGGTGACTTTTGGTTCAGGCGCGACTTTTACGACCTTGTTGATTTTGCTGAACGCGGCAGGATTGCTTGGAGCGGCAGTGCTCGGAGTTGGAGTTGGAGTTGTTACCGCAACGCTCGGAGTTGGAGCGGGAGTTGATTTAGGAACGCTTGGAGTAGGAGCCTTTGCAAGAACCTCAACAGGTTTGGGTGAAAGGACAGGAGGAATATCTTTTTCCGTTTCATCGGTATCGATGAAGCCCACGAAAGACGTATCAAAGCCAGAGTTTGTGGAAACGATACGGCTTTGCTCGACCGGGCGTAAGAGTTTTTCGGCAAGTTGTCTGACCGCTGTGGAGTCAATCCATGGATTAATCGAATCCATTTGGTTTTAGGGTGTGGGTTGGCGATGGGTTATGTTGAGCTTGGCCTGTATTTCTTCACGGATGGAGTCGAAAACATTTTCGGAAATTTCACCACCTTCGAGAATGGCGACAGGGAGGCCTTTCGCGCTGGCACGTATATAAATGTCATCGCGAGGGACGGCGGTTTTAAAAAGCATTTCTTCTGGGAGGAGTTCGCGCAGAGCTGTAGCAGCTTCGTGGCTTTCTTGGAGATTGTATTGCAACATCGTGAGGCAAATTCCGAGCACGTGCAGTCGAGGGTTGATGATACGGATGCGATTGAGCCCTTCTAAAACTTTCGGGACAGAGCGGATACCCAAGGGTTCGGCTTGTTGTGGAATCATTACGGCATTGCTGGAGGCGATAATATCATTGCTCAGTCCGAATAGGCCGGCGGCGGTATCAATAATGCAAATGTCATATCCGCGGGCGGCGATTTGGCTGAGAAACGTCCGCACGCGGGTGAGGTGTGAGCCGGAAGAGCCGTTTCCCGCCTCGTAGTCACTGGCCTGACCCGCCGCCACGAGGGAGAAGGTTTTCAATCGTGTCGGGACAATCAGGCGCTCCATGGGCGTGCTCGGATCGGCCAAATAATCGTAAAATCCCACCAATAAACGCGATTGGCGGGTGAGGGATAAACCGACGGAGCCTTGGGGGTCGGCATCGACGAGTAGGGTATTGAAGCCCGCGCGAGCGAAGGCGTGGGCGAGATTGATGGACAGGGTGGTTTTACCCACACCTCCTTTTTGGCTTGAGATGGCGATGCTGATCACGCGGAAAGTAAATTCGAGTTGCGGGAGATTATCGAAGCATCAAGCCAGCGAAAGTCTTTTCTTTGAAGGGAGTAAATTCCCTGAAATCGGGGTTCAGGGGGCACTTTTTAGTTGGGTGTCTCTGCGCTTGCACTTTCTGGCAAAAGGGTGGTTAGATGTTCGCAACACAAACCCATTGTGATCCTTATGAATTTCCCATTTTTCCCGACGCTTAGTTTATGCAGCCTTTTGGTCCTGGTTCAGGTGTCTGCGGATACCGTTCTATTAAACAATGGAAAGAGTTTTGAAGGAACGGTTGTTTATGAGGATGATACTTATTGCCTGATTGAGATTCTGGTCAGCGAGGGGATTAAGGATGAGAAGAAATTCCTGAAGACTGAGATCAAATCGATTACAAAACAGTCGCCTGATATTAGAGACTTTGAGGAGTTGAAAAAATTAGCACCTGCGCCAGATCTGCTGGGTTTGATGGAATATGAAGTGAGGGTTAAGAAGTTTGAGAGTTTCATTAAAAAATATCCAACTAGCCCAAAGCTTGCGGAAGCTAAAAAAATGAATGATGCACTTTTCGAGGAACTCGAGGTCGTGCGACAGGGGGGGATTAAATTTTCCGGAAAAATGATTCCGGCAGCTGATTATTTATCCAATGCATACGCCTACGATGAGTCGATTGCTGCCCATAAAATCAATCGTGAAATTATTAATGCGAATTTGCTTGGGGCAATGAGGTTATTTACGGATTACGAAATGAATTTTTCAGAAGGTAAAGCTAGGGCTGAGCTTATTCCGAAAATCAAACAAGTGCTGCAAGTTTACAAAACTAATTTGTCTGAAGGTATCGAAGGATATGATGCACTAGAAAAATTACGTGGAGTAGGTCTGGAGAGTATGACACCTGAGGATAGGGAAAGAACTGAGCGCGCCTTGGATGACCAGATGAAGAGTTTGAAAGAGAGATTTAATCGTGAAAAAAACATGAAGGGTGCGTGGATCACTCCAGATGAAAATTATAAGGAATCAATGGTTGAAGCGCTCCGGCAGGTTGAGAACGAAATCAAACGTCTCGATAGTCCACCTAAAAATTCGACTGTAGTTATTGTTTCAAGGGAAGAAGCTTATCGCCAGGCATGGGAGAAATTGCCAAATGCCACAGCAGCTCAACAAAAAGCGATTTTAGAGAATCTTAAACGTGATCGTATGCCTGAGTCTTATCTAGTTAAACTCAAAGAGCGAATTACTCCTCAGCAATAATAGCAAAAAATTTTAAACTTATGAGTCAACGAATTGCCAAGAGTAGTAGGAAAACCGCGGAGACTAAAATAGATCTATGCATCAATTTGGATGGTGACGGTTCCGCTGAAATTAAGACTGGAATTCCGTTTTTTGATCACATGCTCACGCTTTTTTCCAAGCATGGTTTGTTTGATCTGAATCTCTCCGTGAATGGTGATATCGACGTTGATTTTCATCACACCATTGAAGATACAGGAATCGTGCTCGGGGAGTGCATGCGCGAGGCGTTGGGAACGAAGGAAGGGATCCGTCGTTACGGTTGTGCGTATTTGCCTATGGATGAAACCCTAGCTCGGGTGGTTGTGGATTTGAGCAATCGTCCGCACTTAGAATTCCGTGCACCAGCAGGAACGCCTTCTGCACCTAACATGCCGTTTTCTTTGGTTGAGGAGTTCTGTCGTGCTGTGGCATCGAATCTACGTGCGAACATCCACGTCGAGGTATTGTATGGTCGGGATGGTCACCATGTTGCGGAAGCCGTTTTCAAAGGGTTGGCCAGAGCATTGCGTGAAGCTTGTGAAAAAGATGCGCGGGTCAAAGGAATTCCTAGCACCAAAGAAGCGCTGTGAAGGTTGGATTGTTAGATTACGGCGGAGGCAATCTCCGTAGTGTGGCAAATGCTTTGCACGCGCTTGAAGTGGATCCTGTGGTGGTGAGTAAGCCAGAACAGCTTGAAGGCCTGACTCATCTCATTCTTCCCGGACAAGGGGAGTTCGGCGATGTGATGGCGCAACTTGCGAAGCGTGATTTGGTCGATGCATTGAAGCTATGGCTTGCAGCCGGTAAACCGTATTTCGGAATCTGCGTGGGTTATCAAATTTTGTTTGAAGGCAGCATCGAGGCACCGGGAGTTGAAGGTTTGGGATTGATCAAAGGCAACTGCGTTCGTTTCCGCGAAGAGGCTGGAAAAAAAATCCCGCAAATGGGTTGGAACGCCGCTTGTCCGGATCAACCAGTTTCGCATTTCTGGGAGGGTCTTGGTAAAGAACCGTATTTCTATTTCGTGCATTCTTATTATCCCGTGGTGGAAGATTCGACCTGGGATGTTTCTCGTACGAATTATGCGGGAGAGGAGTTTGCGGCTTCGGTCGAGAAAGGGAAGATCCTGGCCTGCCAGTTTCACCCAGAAAAAAGCCAGGATGCGGGACTGCGTTTGATCCGTAATTTTTTGGATCAGGCTTAGCTTAAAAAGAGAAAATACCGCCGGCCGGACTCGAACCGGCACGCCTTTGAAAGCAACGGATTTTAAATCGGACGCTCAAAAATCTTTTCCTTATAGAATAAGGGCTTTTTCTGACCATAAAACCTAATTTTCACCATGTTCTTGACTTTTAAAGGCACTTTGGGCACCTTTAGGCCATGCCAAGACAGACACAGCTTGCCGTTACCGAAGACAAAAAAAGAGGCCGCTTTAAAGTGGACGTGCCCGCCTCAATCTCAGAGAGCGGGAAGCGTGAAAGGCACTTTTTCAAGAACATCACCGCCGCCAAAGCGCACGCCCTGAAGCTCAAAAAAGAGGTCAAGGAAGTAGGGCAGGGGGCAACTATCATTAAACCCGCCCTTGCCGAATCCGCGCAACGTGCCGCCGAGATTCTAGCACCTTGGGGAATATCACTTGTGGAGGCCGCGCGGATGGTTGACGAGATCCGCAAGGCACAATCAAACAGTTGTTTGTTATTAGTCGCCGCCGATGCTTGGCTCTTGGCTTGCGAATCACTCCGGCCGCGAACTCTTGGAGGTTACACACAAACCGCCGACAAGCTGAAAAACGCGCTTGGAAATAGTCTTCTCACCGCGATCACCGCCGCGCAGATACAAGATACCGTTTGTCCACTGGGAAGCTCAGGCGCAGCGGTGGAGGGGCACTTGCGAAATGCTAAAGCATTTTGGAGATGGTGCGCAAAAAAGGGATGGTGCGACGCTGACGTTTTCAATGGCGTGGAAATACCAAAGGGTGGACGTGATAGCGATGAGATCCAGATTCTCACGGTGGAACAGGCAAAGAAACTTTTGGAGGTTGCCGCCCAGCATTACCCGCAAGCCGTCCCCCATTACGCTTTGCAACTCTTCGCCGGTATCCGTGCCGAGGAAGTCAAACGCTTGGATGCGGAACACGTCACAGCCGACGGAATAGAGCTTTCCGCCGGGGTCACGAAGAAAGGCCGTCGCCGCCATATCACGCCAAACGAAACCCTTTCAGCATGGCTCACAGCCTACCCATTCAGACCTTGCGACAACTGGAGGGAGATAGACAACGCTTGCCGCCGCTTGACGGGCTGGGCGGTGGAATCGCGCTTGTTGAAAGAGCCACCCGCCGCAACGCTGGGCGCATGGCCTCAAAACGCTCTCAGGCACTCACACGCTTCTTATGCCGTCGCGTTTGGCGTGAAGCTCGAAACCTTGCTTTTTGAATTCGGACACTCAGGAAATCAAAACCTATTGCGTCAACACTACGTCGGCAGAGCAAGCAAGAAAGACGCTCTCTCGTATTACTCAATCGCGCCCGAAGGCGTTAAAATCAAACTCGTGAAATCAGTCGCATGAAAACAGATAAAAAAGACAAAGCAGACGAACACAACCCTTGTATTTTTTCAATCCGTGGAACGGACTTCGTAATGCTGGCTTGCTCTAACAAATTCCTTGCTCAAGGAACTAAAAGACTAACCGATTCAAGCGTAAAGTTTGAAACCATGTATTGGCCTGTTGTTATACAGCTAAAGCCACAACTAAAGATTTTACATGATTTCAAGACAGTGGCGGGCAAAGATATTGAGTGGGAAATGTATCAAGTTCCAATTAGCAAATCCGCTAAACACGATTGGCCATTTTTAAACCGCGCAGCAAAAAACGCCCTAGCAGATGCTTATAGAACTGTTAGTGAACCAAAATCGAGTGGATGGAATGGAAATAAAACCACAAACATCACCTTAAGCCCAGAGAAGCTTTTTGAGTATAAAGGGGGCACAATGTTGCGGAACGTGATGGCTTGGCTTGCTTGGGATGCGTGGAAAGCAAAGGGACTTACAATAGAGCAACGTGCAGAGATTTTAAGGAATCATGGCTTTACTGAATGCACGGGAGATAAACTAGAAAAAGCAGCCGGAAAGAGGGGATTATAAACCCCCAAACTTAAGCCCAATGTTTGGGGGGGTGTATCGCCCATGCTTAAAATCCGCGAATAGTCGGAAGGGTAATGATAAAGTTACCTAATACCGAAATAAACGAACAAGCCCCCGCGCTTGTCGCCGCCCCAGTTATCGCGCGTCGCATTTCAGCAACGCCGCGATATATCCTCCAACTCGCCGCAGCTGGGAAAATACCAGTTGTCAGAATTGGTCAAAAGTGTGTGCGCTTCGACCCGCACGCAGTCGCTCAGTCTTTGGGTTTTATCTGGGAGGGCTCAGCCCAATGAACACCTCCAATTTACTAAAGGCGGAATGGCTCAACGAAGAGCCTGAAGACCCGGCGCACGGCAAGATTAAACGGACGATTGAGATTCTCGACGAGCTCGAAACCCGCGATCCGCTCGCGATTGAAACGCTCGTTTCAGAAGATGAAAGGAGGGGTAAGTGAAGATTGCGACAATGAAGAAAGACTTCTTCGCAGATGCTCGAAGCAAGATCACAATTGCCGATGCGTGGGAGATGCTGGAGCTCGATGGAGAACCGAAACCGAGTTGTAAAAGCCCGTTTCGTGAAGATCGATCACCTAGCTTTTCGATTCATTCCGAAGGCAAAGGGTTTAAAGACCACGCAACCGGAGACGGTGGCGATGTCATCGAATTCATTCGACTGGCAATCGGTGGAGATCACCGTGATGTCAGGAAGTGGATTGCCGAGCGGATCGGATCAATCCATATAACCGACTCCAAGCCGAAGCCTGCAACCTCGAAGGTCATTCAATACCCAGCCGAGCTAATCGCTGGGGATTTTGAGACTTGGAAAGCCTTTGCAAAAAGTCGCAACCTAACTTTCCCAGCCGTTCACGCTATGGTGAAAAGTGGGATTCTCCGCTTCTGTGTCATCGATGGCCTGAAATGCTACGTGGTCACCGATGCCGCCAATATCGCCGCAGAGATCCGGCGAATGGATGGCAAGGAATGGCTTACCGGCAAGAAGGCTTACCCGCTGAAAGGCGTTAAAAAGTCATGGATGCCTGGCATGGATCACTTGCGACTCGCTCCCAAGTCAACCGCTGTCTTTGTCACTGAGGGCGCATCCGATCTTTTATCGGCAATCGACCTTTACTCGCGATACCGGCGCAACGGTGGACGTAGTTCATGGCAGCCCGTTGCCTTGCTTGGAGCTGGATGCAAGGAGCTATCACCCGAAGCCATAGGCTTAATTCGAGGGCGCCACGTCCGGCTTATTCCCGATGCCGACACAGCAGGCGATGAGATGGCGGATCACTGGACAAAATACCTTCGCAAAATCGGATGTTCGGTGGACGTGGTCAACCTACCTCGCGACACCGATCTAACCGACCATCTTCAAACCCCCAAACCTCAAGAATTTTTCTCATTATGAATATCTCCATTTCTCAAAAATACCTACCAACCGACAACTCAGAACCCGATGAATCTAAAGCTGAATCATATTCCGTTCCTGAAGATCAACCTCTCAAATTTACCTTCACCCATGCCGACGACTTATCGGATGAGGAAGGGGCTTTTGACTTTGTCGAAGATGTTCTAACCGATGGCGCGGTGAGTGTTATCTATGGAGCAAGCAATAGCGGCAAAACTTTCTTTGTCCTCGACCTTGCGGCACACATCGCCACAGGCAAGGAATGGCAAGAAAAGGAAGTGGAACAAGGCGCGGTGCTTTATATCGCGCTGGAGGGCACACAGGGCGCAAAGAACCGCCTTAAGGCTATGAAGTTGCGCGGAATACTCCCACAGCGCGCACCGTTCTTTGTAAGTTCATCTGCGGTTAATCTACTCAACCCAACTCACCCCGCCGAAATTACTCGGTTGATTCAGGCTGTAACCAAAGAAGCGAATATACCTGTGCGTTTTGTTATCATCGACACAATGGCCCGAGCTATTGCCGGAGGTAATGAAAACAGCGGTGAGGATATGGGAATAGCTGTGGAAACCATCGAAGCAGTAAAAAAAGAAACAGGCGCACATATCTGCATCATTCACCATTGCGGAAAAGATGCAGCCAAGGGCGCACGTGGTCATAGTTCACTCCGTGCAGCTATCGATACCGAGATTGAGGTAGTCCACCCAGAGGGCGACAAATACCGCACCGCGACCATAGTGAAGCAGCGCGACCTTGCATCGATTCTACCTCTCTGCTTTTCACTGGACGCTGTGGAAGTTGGAGTGAATCGCCGGGGTAAACCTATCACTTCCTGCGTGGTAAAAGCTGAAGATGGAATGATGGCACACACCAAGGGCAAAGTTGGCGCACCTAGAAAATACACTTGCGAAATGGTGCTAGAATTACTCCCACAACCGACCATTGCAGCGTGGAAATTAAGAGCAAAGGAGGTGCATGGCATGGGTGAGGATTCTTTTTCTGAAAGGAAAAGAGAATGCTGTGATCGGTGGCAAAAGGTGGGTAATCAAATCACCCTCAAACCCTTAAGCAATAAGGAAAAGGGGTATAATGGGGATAATCTAATTTAATTATACCCCCCTCTACTTAGTCAATAGGGGGGGGAATAGGGGGTTATCTTTAGATACCCCATTACCCCCCTACTCCGATTATCCCAACCTACAGAATTTAACCAAAACAACCACAGATCACATGAAACCAAATTCAAAAAACACAATCTACGAAATCCACGCCCTCCGCTGCTTAGGCGGTGGATCGAAACGCAACCGCGCAGACCTGCGAAACCTACCGCATGAAGTCATAGACCGAGGCAGGAGGATGGCACCCGCTCGCCTCTACAAGATCGAGGACGTTCTTTCACTGCGTAAAGCGCACTTTGCAAACTGGAAAGATGAACTCGCCCGACTCAAACAAAATGACAAGCCGAGCCATTGAATGCAGAGCAAAGTTAGTTTCGATTCCAACCACCGCCAGGGATGCCGACAAGTTGCTTCAATCACCAAACTCAACCGGAACCTACCTCGGACGTTTGGAAGGATCACGAGTTGAACGCTTGCCGCAGTGTGGCGGCATTCAACGATGGAAGTTCAATCCATCCTAAAAAAAGGAGCAAAGGAGTAAGTTTTTACCTTAAATAACGGGAAACAGTCTGGAAGACATGCAATCACCTTCACCGCGATACATAGGAACCCTAAAAACTGCTCCTTTGCTCCTTCGCCGCCGCCTCCACAGCCGCGATGATTCGACAAGCCGAGCCATTGAATGCAGAGCAAAGTTAGTTTCGATTCCAACCACCTCCCTGGACCCACCACCGAGCAAACCCCACTCGACCAGCTCATCGAAATGGAGATCGAAGCCGGGATCGATACCGATGAGGACGGCAGCGATGAAGACGTTCTTGCGCTCAAGTCTATACCTCCTGACGCGCTACTCGTTTTGCTCCGCTTCATCATCAGCAGCACCTCGAAGAAAAAGCGTTGGCGCGTCGCGCAACTGAAACTATGCACGCTCGCACACGCAGCTGGGATGGAGGGAATAGGGGATAAGTCGCTAACAGAACTTGCAGAGGAATTGGGATGCACTCGCGCTTTGCTTTCGCTCTATGCAACTCGACTTGCCGATCAGCTAGGAATCTCGCAAGTGCGCGGTGGAAAATGCCGAGAATCTCGCGAGACATACAGAAAGAATGCTTTGAAATCTCATCAGGCGCGTGGTAATACTTTGAGCGGTAAAGAGAAACGCGCTCGCCATTTTCCCCATGTAGAATAAGGCTTGCAGCGTGTTACCCCCCCCCATTGGGACCCCTACCGATTCAAGGCACCCAAAGGCAATATACACATGGAATGCCCGTTTTACGGGCCATTGGGACCCCTACCGATTCAAGGCACCCAAAGGAGTCATCCGCACTTACGTCGTTTTCTTATGAATTTTTCAAAACCAACCATTTCACTATGGTGAAGCAGCTTCGCGATCATGTCACCAAGCGCGATCCTGCACTAGAGCATTTTGCGAAAAAGAAGGCATTATAAAGCTGTACTTTTGGATTTTGGTGATGACCATAGCGGGATGGGCAAGCCATTGAGTGAAGATTTACGTAAGCGCATTGTAGCAAAGCGCGATGA
>Ga0315901_10009302_pt1 | contig 11318 bp, 11 predicted proteins | sample LakEriMetagenome_10_FD_203761 | JGI IMG/M metagenome (GOLD analysis project Ga0315901, IMG submission 203761) | Freshwater fungal communities from buoy surface, Lake Erie, Ohio, United States - Buoy 2 MA116 | ecosystem: Environmental > Aquatic > Freshwater > Lake | place: USA: Lake Erie, Ohio...
CGAGAGTCCGCGCATGCCGCCGACCTGACTGAGCCAATTGCCGCTCCGCCAGCAAGACACCATCCCGCACGAGAGCAATACTGCCCGCTTGCCCGGAGGTATCGATTGCCAGCAGGGAGGAATGGTCCTTAGTCATTGGTCCTTAGTCCTTAGTCCTTAGTCCTTAGTCCTTGGTCCTTAGTCCTTGGTCATTGGTATCAGCCGGAACGCGCTAGCGTCCGGTTTCTTCGCGAAAACGATGGGCGAACGCCCAGCGGCTGATGGGTTCGGAGAATGACTTGACCTGAAAGAGCCCCATCGAACCCCCGCGCCAAAAGTCCGAATGACCAAGGACTAGTGACCAAGGACCAAGGACTACTGTCCCGTGGGCGGCTCAATTCCGAAGTCCGTAATCTTCAGCAGCGACTCAAACTTCAATCCATGCTTGGCAAAGTTCTCCCGCCCGCCTTCCATGCGGTCGATGATCGCGAGCACCAGCACGACATCCAGGCCGAATTCCTTCGCCCGGTCCGCAGCCAGAATCGAGCTACCGCCGGTCGTGACCACGTCTTCGACGATCACGACTTTCATCCCCGGCGTCACCGGGCCTTCGATGTATTTCTGCGTGCCGTGTCCCTTGGGCTCCTTGCGAACCAGGAACCCCGCCAGATCGCGACCCTGGCCACCGGCGATCGCCAGCATGCCGCCGACGATCGGGTCCGCCCCGATCGACATCCCACCGACCGCTTGGGCGTCAACTCCCTCCATCAGCTTGAGCAGCCCCTCGCTGACCAGCCGCAGCCCCTGTGAGTGCAGCGTGATCTGCTTGCCATCCAGGTAGTACTTGGCCTTCTTACCCGAAGCCAAGGTGAAGTCCCCAAACTTGAGGGCTCGTTCGCGGAAGAGTTGGAGAAGCATGAGGAGAGAGGAGAGGTTAGAGGAGAGAGACGAGAGGTGAGAGCCAGAGGTGACGTGCTGGCTCTGGGCGGGGTTGAGGGTTGAGGCGAGCCTGCGGCTCGCGGTGTCTGGCTCTAGGCCCTGGACCCTAGGCCTTCTACCGCACACCCAACTGCCGCAACTCGGCCAGCTGGGCTTTCGCAGCTTCCGGCAACTTGTCGCCATCGACATACAGATGCCAGTACGGAGCGAATCGCTGCTCGCCTGTCAGATCCTTCTTGGCCATGGCGACCAGCGGGGACAGGTCTGTCAGCGGGTTTCCTTCCAGGAACGTATACCGCAGTTCGGTCAGCTCACTCAGCGGCGCCAGATCAGCCACCTTGTTGTTCTTTAGCCGCAGCGTCGAGACCCACTTCAGGCCCTTGAGCGGCGTCAGGTCGGCAATCTTGTTGTTATCCAGCAGCAGCGAATTCAACTTCGTGAGGCCCGCCAGTTGGGACAGGTCAGAGATCTGGTTGTCCGACAGATACAGCGACCGCAGGTTGGTCAGTTTCTCCAGCCCGGCCAGAGAGCTGAGCTGGTTCTTCTCCAGCTCCAGATGCTGCAGTTTCACCAGTCCGGCGAGCGGAGCCAGGTCCTTGATCTGATTCGTGGAGAGGTACAGCGACTGAATGTTCTTACACTCGGCCAGCGGGGCGAGGCTGGTGATTTCGTTCCCACTGAGTTTGACCTCGACCAGATTCGGGCACTTCTCAAGTCCGGTCAGATCCTTGATCCCCTTGTTGCGGGCATCCAGGATGAAGATCGACTTTAAGTCGGCTTCTTCGACGACCGGCTTGTCGATCTGCTTGACCTTGAGGATCGCCTTGACGACCTGCTCGAGTGCGGCGTCCTTGATCGGTCCCTCCGCGCGAGCCATTCCCGCAGCTGAGGCCACGACCAGAGCCAGTCCCATCATCCAATGTCGCAGCGACATCATTCCACTCCCGTACATTGCAGCTCACGATTGAACTGCGAACTGAAGTTTAGCGAGTGGACGACCTCCCTCCCACGCTGCGATCGAGATGCAGGGGGCTTGAACTCGCTCCCGGTACTGCGGTCTAATGGAGGGACATCAGTTTCGCTGGATGTGCGGAGTCGGGCGAACGCTGAACCTGCCTGCCCTTTCTCCCTCCCGACGGTCGCTGTGTTGCGAGCACTCTCTCGTCTGATTCTCGGACTGGTCGCGATCGCGGCCTGCTTCGGCGCTTGGTACGTGACTTATCGTGACGCCCAGGCCAAGGCCACTGCAGCGCCCAAGCCCAAACCCAGCGAACTTCTGGCTGTCGAAGTGGCAACGGCTCAGCTGTCGCCAGTCAGCGACCGGATCGAGCTCGTAGGGAGCTTGTCGCCGCTCACGATGGTCGATATCCGCCCCAAAGTCGGCGGTTATGTTCGATCTCTGAAGGTCGACTTGGGAGATCCGGTTGCTGCCGGAGCGCTGCTCGTACAGCTCGATGATGAGTCGCAGCGGGAGGCGGTCACGCTGGCTCAAGCCGCCCTCGATGTGACGCAGGCCCAGCTGGAAGCACAAGTGACTGATCGCGATTTGGCGCAGAAGACGCTGGATCGCCAATTGGGGCTGGTCAAATCGGGAGCCGGGACTTCGCAGCAGCTCGAACAGGCCGAAGCGGCTCTCTTGATTGCGAACGCCCGGATCAAGCTGGAGCAGGCGAAGGTCTCGCAGGCCCAGGCGGAGCTGTTGCGATCCAAGCTGGCTCTGGAAGAGCTGAAGCTGGTCTCGCCGATCCAGGGGGTGATCGCGGCCCGCATGGTCGACGAGGGGAATCTCGCGGCCCCGGACTCTCCGTTGATCCGGATCGTCGACTTGTCGACGGTGCGGACGACTGTCCATGTGATCGAAAAAGATTACCGGCTGATGCGGGTTGATCTGGTCGCGGATGTTCGAGTCGACGCCTATCCCGGGACCAAGTTCCAGGGGAAGGTCACTCGCGTGGCCCCGGTGCTGGATGCCGTCACGCGTACAGGGGATGTTCGGATCGATATCCCGAACGCCGATTCTCTGCTCAAACCCGGGATGTATGCCCGCGTGTCGCTGCGAGCCGGGACGGAGCGAGAGAGTCTGGTGATCCCTGTCTCGGCCTTGCTGGAGGGCCAGCGACCGGCGGTGTACGTCGTGAAAGGCACGCCTCCCAAGGCGGAACGCCGGTCGATTGAGGTCGGAGCCACTGACGAAGATTTGATCGAGGTCACCAGCGGCCTGGCTGCCGCGGACCAGGTCATCACGCTGGGAAATCGACTGGTCCTGCCCGGCCAGCAGGTCGCGGTAATCGAAGCCCGCGAGCCGCACTCTTCGGAATCCAAAGGGGCCGCTGCCGAGTAGCAGAATTCGTGAGAATTCTGGCGGTTATTTCTCCGACGTTTCATCGGGCACCGCGTCAGTACGTGTTTCTCGAATGAGCAGCACAAACGCCACGAGATCATACACTCCGTGAGCGATCATCGGGGCCAGCAGATTCCGCGCTCCGGTCGCCTCTGCCAGGAAGTGCATCGCGAGTCCAATCCCAGTCGTGACGAGAAAGTAATTCAGCGACAGCGCGTGCAGCATGCCAAATGCCAGGTTCGAGAGCACAATCGCGGCTCCCACGTGCCACCGCGCCAGGCCCGCATACAGCACACCGCGAAATAGCAACTCCTCGCCGAACCCCGCCAGCGCCGCCAGTTCGACCAGTTCCCACCACCGCAGTTGCCGAAGCGAGTTCCCCAGCGACTCCATCGCCAGCTTCCGCAGCCCCGGACTGAAAAAGTAGACCAGCAGCATCGGCAGCACCGCCAGCAGCCCCCACAACGCGCTCGTACTGTCCCAGCGGACCATCGATTTCAAAGGGATCGAGAGTACCCAAGCGACCAGGAGGGCCAGCAGGACGACACCACCTTGGACAGCGAGCGCCAAACCCCAAAAACGGGCTCGGGACATCGCAGAGGCGGAAGCAGTTGTAGACATCGGTCGGCCCAGAATATCCGGTTTGCAGGTCAAATCCATTACCAAGATACTGTCCAATTCTGTCTTTCCCGGCCAGAATATTAGAGATGGCAGAGTGCCTGGGGCGGTCCTGTTGAGATTCATCTGTGGGGTGTTCGATGTCGCGACTCGCGTGTCTGTTGTTGTGGCTGGTGCCGTGTTTTGTATCCGCTGAAGAGGCGGTCGCTCCGCCCGCTGAACCAGCGGGGGCGAAGGTCCTGTTCAATGGCAAGGATCTCACCGGTTGGGATGGTGATCCTCGGCTGTGGAGCGTCAAGGACGGCGTGATTCACGGCGAGACAACGCCCGAGAACGTTGCCCAGGGCAACACCTTCCTGATCTGGAAGGAAGGGACTCTAAAGGACTTTGACCTGCGGTTGTCCTTCCGCTGCAACGCAACGAACAACTCGGGAATTCAGTACCGCTCCAAGCACTTCCCGGATGGGAAGAACAAGTGGGTGGTAAAGGGATACCAGCACGAACTGCGGAACGAGAAGAAGTTCCCGAACATCTCGGGCTTCATCTATGACGAGGGCGGCAAACGCGGCCGGATCTGTCTGGTGGGCGAGAAGGCCACCTGGACCGCCGAAGGCAAGAAGGTCAACGGCTCTTTGATCAACGAAGAAGAGTTCCAGAAGCTGTTCAAGCTGGATGACTGGAACGATGTCGTAATCCGGGCGCAAGGGAATCATGTTCAGCACTACCTGAATGGGCGGCTGATCCTGGACTTCACCGATGAGCACCCCGAGCTGACATTGCTGGAAGGGGTTCTGGCTGTGCAGTTGCACGCTGGCAAGCCGATGTGGGCCGAGTTCAAGAACATCCGACTGGCTGATCTGGCCAAGTAGGTCGTAGCCACGTTCGCCAGAACGTGGGCTGAGGACTCCGGCACAAACTGCGGAAACCATCAGCCCCCGGAGAAATCCGGGGGCTGTTTTGTTGCCGGAACCGGTAAACTGACGCTATGGCGACGACAGCCCCACGCACGATCAATCGAGGACCGCTCCGGGATTGGCTCGGCAATGCGGCTCTGTGGGGCACAGCGCCCGGCTGGGTGCTCTCGCTCGGCTTCCATACGGTTCTGTTTGTCACCCTGATCACGCTGACTCAGCTGCCCAGCTGTCGCGGGGACTACAGCGGCGAAGAGGGGACCGGGTTTCGCGAGATCGGACTCAAGGCCCGCGAGGATGCCAACTCCGCCCCCGCAGCGGGTCCGAGCCCTCCCGGACAAGAGACGGTCGGCGCTCAGTTGCCCGAGATGTCGGCCATTCCGGACGCTGTGGCACCGTCGATTTCTGACGAGCCCCCAGTTCCACTGAGCCTGCCAGAAGTCGGTGCAGGGCCAGCCGTGCTGGGATTAGGACCACCGCCACTGGCGGGAGCGGGCGGAGCACCTCCCGCAGCGGCATCCAGCAGCACCGGGACGGGTAACCCCGGCTCGCGCGGCGGCGGAGGCGGCCAGGGGCAGGCTCCTGGACAGACGTCATTGTTTGGAGTGAATGATTCCGGCAAGACGTTTGTCTACTTGATCGATCGCTCGTTCAGCATGGACGAGTTCGGTGCCTTTCGAGCGGCAAAGTCGGAACTGCTCACGAGTATTCAACGGCTGACCGAGGTCCAGCAGTTTCAGGTGATCTTCTACAATCAGGCCCCACTGACGCTCGTGACGCGGGAGGCCCGGTTCAAGATGTTCTTCGGGACCGATGCCCAGCGGCAGCAAGTCAGCGAACAGATTCGAGCGATCAGTCCCGATGGCGGCACGCGGCACCTGGACGCGATTCAGGAGGCGCTCAAGTACAACCCGGATGTGATCTTTATGCTGACTGACGGATCCACCCCAGCGCTCACCAAGGTGGAACTTGATGGCATCAAGTCCCGCAATCGAGCGGGTACCCGAATTCACTGTATCGAGTTCGGTACCGGGGCGCAGCCAGTCGCAGCGAATGGAACGCCAGTGGGGAATTTCCTGATGAAGCTGTCATCGATGAATGACGGCAAGTACACCTATCGCGATGTGAAGCAGTTCGCGTCGGACAAGTGAATCGAAGGCAACCCCAGGCCAGAGTTCCGACGAATCCGGCTACCAGTCCTCGCCGACTTTGCCTTCCAGATGAGCGATGATCCGCTTCACCAGTTCAGGCAGTCCGGCTCCGGTCGCTCCCGAGATCCGCATCACCGGGTATCCGAGTGACTCTTCCAGCAGCTGCGCGGCAGCTTCGGAATCAGGCAGTTCCGACTTGGAGATACAGACAATCTCTGGGCGCTTGATCAACTCCGCATCGTACAGCCGCAGCTCCTCGCGAATCTGATGATAGTTATCAATCGGGTTCGTCTGGTCATCCGGATCGGGCTCGACGAGGTGGACAAACAGCTTGCAGCGCTGGACATGCTTCAGGAACTCGTGTCCGAGACCGACTCCGGCATGGGCACCCTCAATCAGTCCTGGAATATCGGCCATCACGAACTGATGGTCGTAACCGACCCGGACCATCCCCAGATTCGGAAACTTGGTCGTGAACGGATAGGGAGCAATCTCCGGCGTGGCCTTTGACATATGGCTCAGCAGCGTCGACTTGCCAGCATTCGGCTTGCCAATGATGCCGACATCGGCGATCAGCTTCAGCTCCAGCACGACATCGCGGACTTCTCCCGCTTCACCGCGTTCGAACTCACGAGGTGTGCGGTTGGTCGCCGAGACGAAACGCCGGTTTCCATTCCCGCCGCGACCGCCTTTGGCGACAACAAGCTGGTCGCCATGGTGGTCCAGGTCCTTGATTACGTTGTCATGAACCGGGTCCTTCACGAGCGTTCCTGGCGGCACGAGGATGATCACGTCGTCGCCGGACCGACCGGTGCAGAGGGAGCCTTCTCCGGCTCGACCCGCATCGGCCTTCCAGAATCGATGACCCGCGAGATTGGCCAGGCTACCCAGGTTAGTGTCAGCCTGAATGATGATGCTGCCGCCGCGTCCGCCATCGCCGCCGTCCGGGCCGCCACGCGGAACGTGGGCCTCCCGGCGGAAGCTGCAGCAACCATCTCCTCCGTCTCCGGCTTTGCAGTTGATTTCGACGCGATCGATGAACATGGAGACTCTGTCAGGAGGAACTTGGCCGTGATGGGGCGACCGAGAGTATAGCGAAAGTGGCTCCGGTGTGATCCCATGGCAATTTGGTCGTGATTGACTTTGATGGCAAACGCGTGTACGACATCGGAAATATCTCCCATTGGGGAGAGGTGATTGCCAACGAACTCGATCAGAGAGTGAATGATGCGTGGCGTTCTGATTCTGCTGGTGTTTGCGCTCGGTGGACCCATTCTGGCTTGGCAGGGATACAAACATCGCCAGTTCCGCGCCCAGCTGGCTGCGGAAGGCACGACCGTGCAGGCGGAAGCCAACGGCGGGGAACTGCGGACCGGAAAACACAGCTCTGCCAAGCTGGAAGTTTCCTATCAGGCTGAAGGCCGCATGATCCACAAGACGATGCCGGTCTCGGCCAAGTTCATGAAGTCGATTTCGAACGACGACTCCCTCACGGTCGATTCGGTGTCGCTGACTTACCTGAAGTCCGATCCGGAGCAGGCGATCATCGTTGACGGGACTCCTGATACCAGCCCGAATCTGTGGATCGGTGCGATTGCAGCACTGATCGGATGGGGAGGCGGTGCCTACTACGCGTACGGATTCGCAACGGAGAATAGTGGAGCGAGCGAAAAACCTCGGAAGAAGAAGACCGCCACTCCCGGCAAGAAGCGTCAGCGTCCCGTTGTGGATGATGACGAATAATGGGGCTGGAGTCATTCTCTGCGGGCAGCGACTTCCCAATGTCCTGACTCAGTAGTGGGGCGGGCGTTCGTCAGCGGCCGACCGCTGCGGATCGGACCATTCATTGGCGAGCGACTCGATCCGCTTCACCTGAGATTGGATGCCGTAGAACTCCTTTTGTTGCTCGAGCAGAGCTTCATTGAGCAGCTCCACCTGCCGCTGCAGCTCCATCAGCGCCGATTCAATCCGGATCAGACGGTCTTCGTTCACGTCGCACAGCCTTGGCAAGGTTCGATGCTTCTTCGAGGTCCGTTCAGTGTAGCCGCTTGCGCATGGACCGCAGAGTGATCAGCGTCTCTCTCGGTGATCACCTCCGCAGAGGTGCAAGAGATCCGCAGATTTCACAGATTCACGCAGATTTCCGGACCTTTTGCTGGCTGAAGCTTTCTTAGAGGTTCGACTTGCGCATCGCCTCCTGCAATCTGTGTCAATCTGCGAAATCTGTGGATGATTTCAGCGGGAGTTCTCGGACGACGAGACATTGAAGTCAGCGATCAATTCCATGCTTCCACAACCGGCAGGCTTCGGCAAGTTCGGCCCAGCTGGGGATTGGGACGACTCCACCGACAACGCGGCGCAGGAACAGGTCCAGCAGGACCTGCTCCGCGGTCCGGTCCGACTGCAGCTGCTCTTCGGCCTTCTCCGACGCGGTCTGCCAATGGATCTGGGTTTCCCCGGCCAGGTGGGCTTCGCCGCGTTCGCACTGCACGCGAATGTTCCAGGGATGCGGATTGACTTCCGAGTGGACGATCTCAGAGATCACCATCGGAGCCAGGGGCGACCGACGACCGCATTGGAGCTGCCACGACTCGACCTGATCGCAGGCTGAGCGTTCGATATGGCTGGTCACTGAGCCGATGATCGACCGGCACCAGTCGATGACGCTGATCAGATGCGGGCCGGATGTGGTATGCAGATCAATGCGAATCCGCTGCACGGGGCCCAGACGAGTGGCGATCAGCTCACGAAGCCGCAAGGAGGCCGGTGTCATGCGTAGCGTCAGGCCCGGGATCAGGCTCAGCCCTTCGACTTCCTGATCGGCCAGCTCGGTAACGCGAGCTGGCAAATGGTCATCAATGGGACTCGCCACGAAGGCCGGAATCTGACGCTCCGCAGCCAGCTGAACAGCCCAGTCGCGGGACACGCCCGTGTCGAGAATCAGCAGCGCCCCGAGTTGAGTTTTGCGGAGCATCTCACGGAGGCTGAGTAACCGCGGAGCAGCCAGGGCCTGCCCGAGCAGGTCGGCCTCATCCCGCTGAGAGGAGTAGGCGGCAACCACCCGGCCGCGTTTGAGAGCGGCGATTGCGGGCCAATAGGGTTTGGCCCAATCCGCGCCGCCCCCCACGATCCCGAGGGGGATGGAGGTGTCGCGAGTCGGGGCCAATGGCCTCATACCGATCATCCCGTCGAGCTTCAGGCGAGAAATTCGGCCGTTACACGGCCTTCGCGGCCCGCACCAACTCGGCCACGATCCGCACCCCGTCGGCCAGCGGGTACTTCTCGGGATCGGGCTTGGTCCGCTGCTTCAGTTCGACTTCGCCTGCCGCCACGCCCTTGCCGCCCAGCACGACGCGGATTGGGAACCCGATCAGGTCGGCGTCCTTGAACTTCACCCCGGCCCGCACGTCACGGTCATCCAGCAGCACATCGACGCCCGCCGCCTTCAGTTCGGCGTAGTACCGCTCAGCCTCTTTCATCACCTCGGGCTCATTGATGTTCAGCGGGCAGATTACCACTTCGTACGGAGCAATCGCCATCGGCCAGATCAGGCCGTTCTCATCGTGCCGGGTTTCGGCCAGACCGGCCAGGATGCGGTTCACGCCGATGCCGTAGCAGCCCATGATGATCGGGTGCTGCGACTCTTTCTCGTCCAGGTAGTTCGCCCCGAGCGAGACGCTGTACTTGGTCCCCAGCTTGAAGACGTGGCCGACTTCAATCCCGTGAACCAGCCCGAGCTTGGCACTGCACCGGGGGCACGGGTCGTCCGCAGCTGCGTTGCGAAGGTCGAAGGTCTTCCAGGTTCCGTCATCGGCCTTGGCGAGTGTCCAGTCGCGGCCATGGCAGACGTTCACGAAGTGAGCATCGACTTTGTTGGCCCCTGTAACCGCGTTCGCGATCTGAGGCACATCGTGGTCGGCAATGATGTCGCACTGAATGCCGACCGGTCCCGCGAACCCGACAGGAGCTCCAGTCACAGCCAGGATCGTCGCCTCATCGGCCATTTCGATCGAGGTCGCTCCCAGAGCACGGCGGATCTTGTTCTCGTTGGCGTCGTGGTCGCCACGCAGCAGGACGGCGATCGGCTTGCCGTCCGCCTTGAAGATCAAGGTTTTGATCATCTTGTGCGGCTTGCACTTGAGCGTCTTGCAGACTGCTTCAATGCTGCCAGCTGCAGGCGTCGCGATCTCGGTGATCGGCTTCATGTCCGCTTCAGCGGTTACGACGCTGGACCGGCTGCGTCCGGTTTCGGCCCGCTCGACGTTGGCTCCGTACTTACAGCCACTGCACTTGAGGATCGAGTCTTCGCCATTCCCCGCCGGGATCATGAACTCGTGCGAGCCGTCGCCGCCGATCGGTCCGCTCTCCGCTTCGACCGGGATGTACTCCAGGCCGCAGCGCGTGAAGATCCGGCAGTAGGCGTCGTACATCGCCTGGTACGCTTCGTTGAGCTGTTCCAGTGAGGTGCTGAACGAGTAAGCGTCCTTCATCAGGAATTCGCTGGTCCGCAGGATACCGAACCGCGGGCGTTCCTCGTTCCGGAACTTCGTCTGGATTTGATACAGCGTGATCGGCAGCTGGCGATAGCTGCTGAAATGCTTGGAGACCAGATCAGTGACCACTTCTTCGTGCGTCGGACCCAGGGCCATGTGGACCTTGCGGTCGCCGCGCGAGACGTGGATGTTCATCAGGACGTTGCCGAACGCCTTGATGCGGCCCGTCCGCTCGTACAGGTCGATCGGGGTCAGGGCGGTCATCTGGATTTCGACTGCTCCGGCCTTGTCCATTTCCTCGCGGACGATGCCGGTGGCCTTGTGCAGGGCCCGCAGCCCCAGTGGCAAGTACGTGTACGCCCCAGCCATGACCTGACGAATCAGCCCGGCCCGCAGCATCAGCCGGTGGCTGGGCACCTCGGCGTCCGAGGGGTCTTCCTTCATGGTCGGGATGAATGATTTCGTCCAGCGCACAGTTCGGTCCTTCGCAGCAAGTTCGAGGCGGGAGCAGGATGCAGCGATTCGCCCCCCCGAGAAGCCCCGGATTCTAAGCATCGACATCAAATGCGGGAAGGAGAATCAGTGAGCTATCAGCAGTCAGTCTTCAGCTTTCGGTCGGCAGAAGAGTTTCCAGAGGATCAGATCCGGTTTGTCGACTTTACGGGTTCGCGACTCAGGGAGCGTGCGTCGGTCCATTGGCAAATCGATACAGGACATCCTCCTCGACGTTCAATAGGAATGAAGGTGTCAGGTCGCTTCTTGATACCCAGGCAGGCTTCAAGTTCTGGAGGTTTTCGTCCTCCACACCACGGCGATACCAGTGGAGCAAGAGTCCAATCCATGTGGCGAGTCCCTCATCCAGACTGGCCAGTATGAATTTGCTCCA
>Ga0315901_10009325_pt1 | contig 11304 bp, 10 predicted proteins | sample LakEriMetagenome_10_FD_203761 | JGI IMG/M metagenome (GOLD analysis project Ga0315901, IMG submission 203761) | Freshwater fungal communities from buoy surface, Lake Erie, Ohio, United States - Buoy 2 MA116 | ecosystem: Environmental > Aquatic > Freshwater > Lake | place: USA: Lake Erie, Ohio...
GCGATTCGGGACAGGACGGATACGGTTCTCCCCCCAAGGGAAAATCTCAGGTGCGACCAGGCCACGGGGTTCAGCGCAGCACGCGAATCTCCAGGCGGATACAAGTGCCGATAGCCGCTCAACGATTCCAGCTTCATGGCTAGGTTGATCGGCATCCCGGCGGTGCTTTGCACGGTGCAGAAGCCACGGCTTCCCTGCTTGAGCCCCTGGGGTGCGGAAGTGTAGAGGAGTTCTGCGTTCATCGGTGCAACTCGATGGGGTCCGGGAAATCATCCTGTCCTTGCGTCCGCAAATAACTTGTCACGTTGAGACTTGCCCTTTCCTCGGCAGGGAACCGATCAACCCAGGGCACCAGTGGTTGATCGCGTGCAACAGCGGCACCTCGGCCCAACAGGGCTTCAGATCTTTCGGACGAAAACCGAACGCGCCCGAGTCCTCCGACTTGTGAGGCGGACCACCAGTGGCACTGACCGGGATGAAGACTAGTTTCTTTGTGAAACCTTCGGCAGCCGCGACGATTTCCGGTGTCAGTTTCCGAAGGAGGTCTCGCACCCTGTTGGAGGTCTCATAGATCCGGTCGTCATCGAGCACATGCATCGGTCGATTCCCAACCCGCTGGTAGGGGAGTTCCTGCGACAGGCCAGGGATTAAATTCTTCCAACTGTCCCATTTGGTGACGACCACTACCATCGGGCGCTGGTCGGTCTGATCGTCTCGCAACCCGGCATGCCGCCGAACTCGCTGAATCGCCTCGATCAGAATCGTATCCTGCCGCGTGGTTCCCTCCCGCGCCAGACGTTCGGATCGATGCTGCATCTGCGGGTCGTCGGTTTTCCCCTGGCAGGCATTGCGAAAACGAGCGTCCTGGGTGGGATCGAAGAGGAAAAAGAGAACCCGCGAAAATGCCAGGTGGCGGGTCACTGGGGCGGTCGAAGAATCGGTCCCCGGCAGAAAGTGCTCCCCGGCGTTGTCGTAAAGACACATGACGCGAGACACTTCCTGGAGTTTCGAATGGTTTGGATGCGACTCCATTGGCTGTAGAGTGAAGAGGAACGGCCGCGGATAGCTGACCACATGCGATCCCATATTGACGCGGTCGTAGAGATCGCCATCCAGCTGCGTTTTAGCGATTGATACAAGGGCATTCGGATTGGGATTCAAAAACTGTTGCTCTTCGTATTCGTGCAGCCTGGCGTTGGCTGCAGCGTCGGTGTCGGTCATGGCAATGGAGAAAAGCTGCGGCAGCACCTGACGCATCCGCCAGCTCATCGAAGCCAGAAAGTAGCTTTTCCCAGAAGCGGGAGCGCCGAGAACCGAGAAGAAGACGGGAGCGATCTGACAGAGCGGCCGCGCGATTTCTAGATGGCAGGCGGGGCATGCTAGTCGCGTTGTCTTTTGACCTTCCGGGTCGATCGCCTCCCCGTCGTAGGTGAATCGTGAAGGGAGAAAACGAACCGGCTCCTGCTCACCCAACCGTGGGTCGCCAAAGAGATTGGGGTGGTCGGTAGCGATCCAAAGCGACTCTTCTGGGGGGAATTGATTCCAGCAGTGCGGGCAGGTGATCCGGCTTCGCAGGGTGAGAGCAGAGTTTGGGTCGGGCATCGCAAGTTCGCCAAAAACGAGGGGAGTGGATTCTTTGTTCGTACTGTACCGAAGCCCCACTTGCAAGTTCCAGGATCAAGAACTTGGAGGATCCCTCTTGATTTTCTGTTGATTTTCCTCATTCTCGCTTTCGCGGTAGTCAAGACGGGGTATCCGTATCGACTTTCCGATGTAGTTCGAAGGATATTCGACGGTTCTCCGTCGAGGTCCAAGCAATTGCCCCCTCAAAGGCTCCTACCCCCGTTCGTTCACGACTCGCGTGGCATTCCTTTCCTTTGATCGTGGCACGACTACACCGCTGGCTCTTTCGCCTGCAGGTTCCAATGACGCGGTGGTTATCCCAAGTGGCGATCGACCAGCACCAGCTATTTCTCCAGTTCGCGTTTTGTCTATATTGTGGGGAATGGAGGTTGGTTCACGGCATCGCCGAACCTACACGCCGCCAAAGCGCAGGCCGGAAGCAGGTTGTCGATTCCCTTTCGTTGCCCCGTGATCCGAGTAGCAACCGACGAAGGTCTTCTCATCCTCACCCATGTTGCAACGCATCGGTTTCGGTAACGCGATGCATCGTCTAATTGAATGGTGCGCCATAGCATGAGCGAATGGATCTTCTCCAAGGTTGCTGCAACGGCCGTGCGTCGCGATCCGAATGAGACGGAGCTGTTTAAGACCGAACAGGCCGGCGAAGGAGAGTACGCTGGTACCGACGCGCTGGTCCGGGAGGTGATCCAGAATTCCTTGGACGCTGGGCATGGCGAAGAACCTGTCCGGCTCCGCTTTTCTTTGCATGATGCAGCCGACCTGCCGTCGAGAAATCGTCTGTCTACCTACTTTCGCAGGCTGGAACCCGCTCTCGAGTTTCGAGACATCACCTTCGATTCCAGCGGCATACCCCAACTGAACCATGGATTTCTAGTCTGCGAAGATTTCGGAACGCGCGGACTCTCCGGAGATCCCTGCCTGATCTCCGACCCACCGAAAAACTCTACCTCGCGTGAAGACTTCTATTGGTTCTGGAGAAACATCGGTAGAAGCGGCAAGACCGGCGATGATCTCGGCCGTTGGGGGCTCGGAAAAACGGTCTATCGCGCCGCCAGTCGAGTCGGATGCATGTTCGGGCTGACTCGCCGCAGGTCGGATGACCGAGAATTGCTGATGGGACAAGCAGTCCTCAAGATCCATACCCACGATGGTGAAGAGTGGGCCGCTGAGGGATTCTGGTGCGCAGGACCAGCAGGAAATGGGGCTCCCGCACCGATCGAGGATCGAGACCAGATCGCTCTGTTCAAAAAGGAATGGCATCTGACTCGTTCGAATGAGCCGGGGCTTTCAGTGGTCGTTCCCTATGTCGCCGGTGAGTTACGCACCGACAGCCTTCTTCGCCTAGCCATCGTGAACTTCTTCATTCCGATCATCCAGAAGAAGTTAATCATCGAGATCGCCGGTCCATCGTCCAGCGGTCGACTCGAAAAACGAGTCGACCACCAATCGATCGAAACCATCTGCCATGAATTGACCTGGGGAGGAAGAGCCTCGCTGAAACTATCCGCGCCACCTCCGATCCGATTCGCCAAGGAATGCTTGGCGGCTGAACCCAACTGCCTAACCTCTGAGGTTTTAGGCCAGTCGCGTCTTCCATCGCTCGATGCAACTTCGTTCCCGGCAGAAAACCTTACCAAGCTGAAGCATCAATTCCAGTCCGGCCAGATCGTAGCAGCGAAGATTCGGTTGATGCTGCCAAAAAAATCTGGCTCTTCGGAAGAAGGCGAACTGCTCGCATTCCTCAAGAAAACTGGAGGCGCTGACCGGATCGAGAGCTACTATATCCGCGAAGGGATGACCATTCCGAAACTGACGATACGCCGATCGATCCGCGGAGTCCATGGATTGGTCATCGTCGAGCGTGGCTATTTGGCTTCACTGCTGGGGGATACCGAAGGACCCGCCCATACGACCTGGGACACATCGAATGATGAACGCCCCAATCGACTATGGAAAACTTGGAAAGGGCGAGTCACCTTCTGCTCCGGTATCCTGGACTCGCTCTACGAGCTGCTCACACCCAAAAGCACGGAACCCGACTTTGATCTCTTAAGCGACTTCTTCTCGATCGAACGGGTCCACGCGCCTCAGCTAGCCCGAAGAGAGAAGAAAGTAGGAGACCCTGGCGATTCCTCCACCTTCTCGGCTCCGGAACCGACGCTGAGATGGTACCGGTTGTCGGGTCGCCCAGGCGGTTTCACCATCGCCGACAGCGGACTGCTTCCCACGGAAGTCGATTCGATACTGAAGGTTTCGGTAGCTTATGATTTAACGAGCGGGAATCCTCTTCGATCCTGGTGCAAGTACGATTTCGATTTTACTGACGACAACGGTCCAGTTCGCTTCAAGGTCAACGGCCTATCGATGGTCGAAAAATCAGGGAATACCTTGCAGCTCAAGGTCACCCAGACTGATTTTCAGTTGACGGCTACTGGTTTTGACGTCCATCGAGATTTGTTTGTGCGGATCGATGAGCCCGATCCAAAGCCAACAGGAGAGTCCAATGATCAAACGAATTAACTCGCTTGGGAGGAAAAGGATTCCCCGCGACTGCATGGCCGTGGCGATCGCGGATGGAACGCCGAGACGCTTTTCTGCATCGATCGAACTCCCGGAGAACGACTGGCCGCAGGAAGCGATCGTCGTGATCGAAGCGATGTGTGCTGGATCGCCTACAGTGAGTCGCTTCGAATGCGGACCTCTGAACAACCTCAAGGCGCCTCGCGATACGCCGCTTAAGGACCTCACGGGTAGGAATGTCTTCTTCCATTTGAAAGTGATCGATCAATCGGAGAAAATCGGGCGGATCCTGGGACTTGCAGAAAACATTCGACCGATCGAAACGGGGCTCCAAACGAATGCCGGACGGAGAGGAATCCTTCCTGTGGAAGCAATCGACCTGGGGCAGCAGTTGTGGCAGCTTGATTTCCGAGACCATGACGTTTTTCTGCTGGTCAATAGCCAGATCGAACTTCTCCCGAATCAGCTTCAGTCCGATCCAGCGTCGTATGCGTTGATTTATCCAGAGATTATCCGCCGGATCCTTTACAAAGCGATCGATCAGAATGTAGACCTCGAAGAGGAGGAGGATCGATGGCCCTACCTGTGGCTGAAGTTCGGAAGAAGCTTTCATCCGGAACGAATGACACCGCCGTCACCCGCTGAAGGAGAAGCAATCGACGAGTGGGTGGAAAGCGTCGTTGCGGAGTTCTGCAAGCAGAAGTCTTTCCGGGACCGTTTTGCCAAAGCCACAGCCCAGTCAGAAGGTTTGCGAGACTGAGATGAGATTGAGGCGATTTAACAACAAGGGGGTCGATCGACTTCGCGAGTATCTGCGTCTTGCGCGCGAGGATGCAACTGCCTCCGTGCAATGGGATCTATTGCAAGATCCATCGCTGACGGAGGAAGTGCATCCACCTGCGGAGGTGGATTCCATCAGTTTTCAGACCAAACGAGAGGCTGCGACCTACCTACACTCGCTACTACGAGAGATCCAGAAGCAGATCGTGATTGAAGATCAGGGGCTATGGACCTGGCTATCGCTCTATTTCTTCGACAGTCTCTGCCCAAAACGCGACGGAAAGCGGGCTATTCGGAACGACTACACGTACATCTACGAGCCCAGGAACACTCGCCATTTTTATCGCCATTTGCTTTTCATTTCGTGGCGTATATTGGACGTAGCACCCACCTATAATCGCCTTCTGCTAGATCGAAGCATCTCCAGTCTCGATGTGTTAACAAAGGAAGCAACGAAGCGCCTTTTTTTGACTAGAATTCCATGCTTCTTCGAGCTCCTGGAGAAACTGTATCTTGATCCTCAAACTAACCGCGCCAGAAAAGGAATTGATCCAACTAACCAGATTGTTCCAGGCGACCTGACTCATCGTTTACCTACGCGAATCCGTCAATTGGAGAAAACGTACGATCTTCATTCCTTGACGGCGGACCAATTGCTGGACCTGCTGGGGCCGGAATTCCAGTTTGAATCGGGATCGAGGTGAACAGCTCCTATTTCCTCGCGGCCTAGTACACCCCTGAGCGATTGGGAGAGAGATTCGAATTGAACCGTTTCAACAGATTCGCCCCTGACCTTGTCAGTCAGAAGGTCACCATTCTTCGCGCAGCGATCGACATCCTCGCACGCTCCCTCACCCAGCCTCCGGAGGAACGGCCCAGGGTGAGGCTTTCCGTTGATGTTTCTTTCCCCAAGGCTCGCCGCCGAAACAGCCCCGGAGGGGCGGCATAGTGGTTGCCGGGGCCGCCAGGCCCCGGGGCTTGAAGGAATAAAACTTCCTCCTCTCCCAGCAGGTGGCTCCACCACCTGCAATTGAAATGTCGGCCATCAGGGCCTGAAGAGAGCTATTGCGACCCTGGGCCCCAAAAAATCACCAGCCATCGCGGCTTCACACGGGCGGAACGCCCGTGCCACGATATGGGACTCGCGAACGACTCTCGAACTACCTATTGACCAGCCCCGGAGGGGCGGCATAGTGATTGCCGGGGCCGCGAGGCCCCGGGGCTCGAGGGAATGAAACTCCCTCCTATTCCAGCAGGTTGCTACAGCCACCGGCATTTCGATGTCGGCCCTCCGGGCATGAAGAGAGCTATTGCGACCCTGGGTCCCAAAAAATCACTAGCCATCGCGGCTTCACACGGGCGGAACGCCCGTGCGACGATGTGGGTTTCGCGAGCGACTCTCTGTTTACCCAAAACACCAGCCCCGGAGGGGCGGCATAGTGGTTGCCGGGGCCGCGAGGCCCCGGGGCTCGAGGGACAATAAACCTCCTCCTCTTCCAACCGTTTGCCGCCGCCACCGGCAATGGAAATGTCGGCCCTCCGGGCCTGAAGAAAGCTATTGCGACCCATGGGGTTCGAAAATAATCGCGAGCCATCTCGGCTCCACACGGGCGGAACGCCCGTGCGACGAAAAGGAACATGCCTACTTCGGACCTTTGGTTCAAATCACGCCGGCAGCGCACCTGCCGCAGGTCGCTGCAACAGCTCATCGTCGCTCCAAGACCCCTCCCACCTATCGATCCGCAACCAGCAGCGACAAGCGTCATGCCGCGACTTGTGGGAAGCGTCTATAAGTGAAGAACCGCACTGGACTCTCGAAGTTTTCAGTTTGAAATCGGCTATGCTACAATTTGGGAGCTACATAAAGGGGGTAGCATGAACTCATCACTAAACGTCGTCGGCGAACAACTCTGGAAGAAGATCGGGGAATCAATGGACCGCGTCGAGGCACGGCTAAGGAAGACCGTTGCGATACTCGAATCCGCTTCGGTTCCTTTCGCGATCGTAGGTGGCAATGCCGTTCGTATCTGGGTGGCTCAGGTTGATCCCGGTGCTGTTCGAGCAACCAATGATGTCGATATCTTGGTCCGTCTAGAAGATCTCGAGCAGATAAAGCGAGCGATGGAAGCGAATGGCTTTCTTCATCGCAAAATTGCTGGAGTGGATATGTTTCTCGAAGGACCCGACGACTCGGTACGCAACGCAATCCATGTCGTTTTCGCGAACCTCATGGTCAAATCAGATGATTTTGAAGCGAACCCTGACGTGGAACCATCGGAGATGGGAGATGGAATCCGCACCTTGCCATTGGACCGGCTGGTACGGATGAAGCTGAATTCCTATCGGCTGAAGGACCGTGTTCACCTGCTTGATCTGATTTCTGTCGGCCTGATCAATGAGTCATGGATTGAAAAGTATCCGACACCGCTCGCCGACCGATTGCGGTCGTTAATCGAAAACCCAGACCAATAGGGATGAAGCTAGCCTCAGCTATACAGCTCGCCAAGACGCGATGATTTTGGGCATGACGACCAGTTTGGAATCAAGGTTTGGTTCTGGTGTGTTTGCGGTCAGATCTTTCCGGCAAGTACGCCTCATCTGGTTCACCGGTCAACCACCCCACGATGACTCCCGTGAACCGACCGCTACACACACCCTACAAAAGTCCTGTAGGGTGTGTGAGTCGATCGCATGGCTGGTTAGACGAGGTGATTTCGCCGGACGTAGGGTCATGAAACATCGGAATGACTCCTTCGTCGCGATCGCGAACACACCAGAACCAAACGCGGAATGAGAATTGCACCCTCTCCCTAGCCCTCTCCCTCATCGCTGCGCGACGCGGGAAAAGGAACGAAGGATGGGTTAAAAGTCAATGCGAGTCCGGTGGCTCCGCCACCAGCAATGGAAATGTCGGCCCTCCGGGCCTGAAGAAAGCGATTGCGACCCATGGGATTTGAAAAAAACTACCAGGCATCTTCGCTCCACACGGGCGGGACGCCCGGGCGACGAGAGGAGGGCTGCCCGGGTCCAAAGATAGGTATGAGGAATAGAGAGTCGAATTCGCCAATACAAGGCAGCATTGCTGACAGCCCGGGTGATGCGGTTACGCAACCCTGTGACTGTTGGCGAATGACAGTGAAAGTCCATCTCCCTCATCAATTCCGATCCAAAACTCCCTATTCTTCCCCACCGCAATCCTCGCTCGCGTGACCAAAAACGTTTCTGGCCGAAGCAATCCTGCCCCTAATGGCCTACCCTCGATCCCCAACTTTGGCATGGTTGGTCGGCGAATATCGGAAACCGCTCGAATTCCTCCATCTACAATACTGCCATTCGACTTTAGTGTTTGATAAACTAACCCCTTACGGCTGCCTGACTGATCAAAGCGTTGGACCACGACTACCACCTGCACGTTGTGGAGCTGCACAACACGGGAGCCAACACATCGATGACGCTTGCGGCTTTTGTTGCATTGTGTTCAGCGGTACTTGGGAAACCGATCCAGCACCAGATGGTTGTACTCGGCAGCATGAGTCTTGGTGGCAACATTGTGCCAGTGGAAAACCTAGCCGAATCACTCCAAGTCGCAGCCGACTCCGGCGCGAAACGAATACTTTTGCCGATGGCCAGCGTCCGCGACATACCGACGATCCCAGGCGAACTATTCGCCAAGTTCCAAACCAGTTTCTACGCCGATCCTCGCGACGCGGCGTTTAAGGCACTTGGAGTGGAATAGCATTTATTCTCAACCCAAATGGAAGCACCATCAAAGAGCCACAAGTAAAAGAACGCTATGGAAACACAAGTTCGCACCCCGCAAGCAGTTTTCATGCAGCCGCAAAGGCTGGTAGTGCCTCTTTTTCAGCGTCCATACGTCTGGAACGAAGAGAACCAATGGGAACCGCTCTGGAAAGATATGGCCCGCATGGCGGAAAAGCTCGTGGACCAACCTGGAATCAAGCATTATCCGCATTTTCTCGGTGCAGTGGTCCTTCAGCAAGTTCAGAATGCTAGCGGCACGATGCAAGAGCGGATCATCATCGATGGTCAACAACGGCTGACAACCTTGCAACTTCTCTTTGATGCACTGCACTCACAACTGGTCGCGGTGAATGCGGAAGCCGCTGCCTTGCGTGTGGAAACGTTGGTGGTCAACGCTTCTCCGTTTTGTCGTAAGCCGGAGGATCGTTTTAAGGTATGGCCGACCAATCGCGATCGCCCCGCTTTCAATGAGGTGATGGCGGCGTCGATTCCCACCGATTACTCAGTGCTCAAATACAAGCATGAGCGAATGGTCCAAGCTCACCATTTTTTCTCAGATCGGGCTGCGGAATGGCTGACCAGTCAAGGTCCTGATTGCGTTCAGTCTCGTGCCATTGCGATTGAAACCGCAGCTCGAGAGCTGCTTCAGATGGTGGTGATTGACCTCAATGCCGAAGAGAATGCACAAGAGATCTTTGAAACGCTCAACGCCCGTGGCTCGCAACTGACGGCAGCCGACCTCATCAAGAACTTCATTTTTCAGCAGTTGTTAGAAGAGGGTAGCGATGTAGAGAAACTCTATGAGAAGCACTGGAAAGACTTCGAGACAGCTTTCTGGGAAACTGAAGTAGCCTTTGGACGACTGCGTTATCCACGGTCATCTGTTTTCCTGAACCATTGGCTGGTGGCCCAGACGGGCGAAGAAGTTGTCGCAAGAGAAGTCTTCTCGAAGTTCAAGAGCTACTCAACCGAAACTCACTCCGGAATGGAATCCCTTCTCGGGAAACTGGACCGTGCAGCTGCTGTCTACCGAAAATTTATTGAAAGTGGTTCCTTCGCGAACAGCCAGCTGAATCGACTTCAGTTGTTTGCTTATCGAACGGGTGTTCTCGAAAGTGAAGTGGTAAAACCTCTCGTTTTGTTTCTCTACGATCCTGAGCGGTCAGAGGTACCAGCCCAGCAAATTGAAAAAGCGCTGGCCGTCATCGAAAGTTGGATGGTTCGCCGTATGCTCGTTCGAGCCACGACGAAGTCGTACACTCAGCTCGTTGCGGAAGTGATACGTCATTTGAAGGAAGAGGATAAACGGGTCGTTGCAGGTGACTCCATTGAAGCATTTCTTGCGAGTCAAACGAGTGACAGTCGTTATTGGCCAGACGATCAGGAGGTCCGCGACACTCTGCGGTACCTCCCCGCTTACCGCCGGTTACAGCGAGGTCGATTGAGGATGGTTCTCGAAGGCATCGAAGACCATTTGCGAGGCTGGAAGCTTGGCAAGGCAGGGAAGGGTGGCGAGCAGGTTACTAAAGCAAAATTCGCGATTGAGCACGTCATGCCTCGAAAGTGGCAGACGCATTGGAAGCATCCGGACGGCCCCAAAGGCGAGGTGGAACGCGAAGCGTTGATTCACACGATTGGAAATTTGACGTTGTTGACGTCGTCGCTCAATTCCAAGGTTTCGAATGGACCGTGGTCTGGAGATTCTGGGAAACGAAAGGCTCTGGAGGCACACGATGTTCTTTTTCTCAATCGGAGATTCTCGGAAGCGTCATGCGAAACCTGGACTGACGCCAGTGTGCGCAACCGGACAGACGAACTGGCGAAGACGATTGTCGAAATCTGGCCAGTGCCCGAAGGCCATCGTTCGCCTCAAGGAGCACAGCAGACTCACTACAGCCATCGGGTTGACCTCTCTGATTTGATCAGTGCTGGCTGGTTACAGCCTGGAACAGTCTTGTATCCGCGGCAGAAGAAATTCGCCGATACAACGGCAACTCTGCTTAGTGATGGCAGCCTCGATGTCGGTGGCAAGATTTACTCATCGCCATCTGATGCAGCAGGTGCAATTGTCGGCAGCGTCCGGAATGGCTGGTGGTTCTTTCTTGTCGATCCCGACGACAAAAAAAGTGATCTGCGCAAAGTCCGTTCTGCCTATCTAGAGTCGATTTCCGCTGACGGAGACGAGGACGATCTCAGCGACGACGACGATGAATGAAAAAAACATAAGTCGATTGCCAGCAAGCCACACTTCCGGTGGCTGCCACCGGCGGTAATTCGATCTCGGCCCTTCGGGCCTGAAAAGCGCTGGCGGAACACCATGGTTCAATTCACGAAAAGCATGGCGAAAAATCCTCCAACGGCGACTCCGCACGGGCGGGATGCCCGTGCGACGATGTGGGTTTCGCGAGCGACTCTCTGTTTACCCAAAACACCAGCCCCGGAGGGGCGGCATAGTGCCTGCCGGGGCAGCGAGGCCCCGGGGTTCGTAGGAGAAGAACTCCCTCCTATCCCCACCGAAGGCTGCGCCACCGGCAATGGAAATGTCGGCCCTACGGAACTGAAGAGCGCTGGCGGAACAACATGGTTCAATTCACGAAG
>Ga0315901_10009326_pt1 | contig 11304 bp, 7 predicted proteins | sample LakEriMetagenome_10_FD_203761 | JGI IMG/M metagenome (GOLD analysis project Ga0315901, IMG submission 203761) | Freshwater fungal communities from buoy surface, Lake Erie, Ohio, United States - Buoy 2 MA116 | ecosystem: Environmental > Aquatic > Freshwater > Lake | place: USA: Lake Erie, Ohio...
AATCAAGAAGATGTGTATCTGATTTAGATGAAGAAGAAGAGGAATTTGAAGGTGAATACGAGGATGAAATTAATAAGGAAGAAACAACTGAAAAGTCAACTGGTAAAGCATGTAAAAGCAAGGAAATATCTTTATATTATAAAAAATATATTTCATATGAAAATCCTTCTTCATCACGTGTTAGAAAACCATGTAATGAACTTGTTAAATTAGACACTGATAAAATGGGTATAACGGTTCAAATAAAGGATAATTTGTATGGATCTGGAAGTATTATTAATGTATGTTCAGCTAACAATATAAATGAAATATTTGTCATTATTGATCAAATAGCATATTTAAATAATCTTAATGAAAATGTTGCAGTTGTTATAAACAAACAAATTAAGGATAAGAGTAGAATTAAATACATTAGAGAACGATTAAAAACAGTAGGATTGAATATTGAAGCTAAAAGTTGTCAACCAACTACAAGACATCCTTCATTAGATGATAAACATGAGGTAGATGACAATTATGTTTTAAATTACAAGGGATTAAGAATTGTTTGTGAAGACAATGATTATAAATATCCTGGATTTATTGGTGATAAATCAGTTTGTTGTTTTAAGAATGATAAAAGAAATGATAAGAATTATAAATCAAATATTGATAATATAGAAGAAAATTATATTTATCCAAGTAATTATGTTATTTCTATAACAGATGATGATAATGTTACATATAATACGTTATTGCTTAAAATGGAAGATGCAGATAACTATACAAATTACTTTTTCTTTAATGATAAAAATGAATTAGTTCATATTAAAAATTCAGATATTATTGATAAAATAGAAAATGACATAAATATTAAAACTGATAATGAACAAACTATATGGATGAATAAAATATTGTTAAGTGATGCGGCAAAACCACATAGTTCATGTAAATACAAACCAGACTTTTCAAATAAAAGTCCAACTGATTTAAATAAGCAGTGTTCATCACATGAAACGCATATATATTTTGGTTATAATGATAAAGGATATCCTTGTTGTTTTGACACACCACCAAGTGAAACTGTTAAAATACAAGAACAACCATTTGATTTAAAGAAAATGTATATTATTAAAAAGGAAAAAATTTTATTTAGTGGTCAGTTAGGTGTATTATTACCTGTTTTTGAAAATGTATTTAATAAAATGTCAACATCAATATCTGATATACCTGATGGTAAATTCTATAGAATGGGCGTTTATCAAAATAATTCAGCATTCTTAAATACTATTTCATTAGGATTATTAAGACGTGAAGATTGTAAAACAATTAAAAAGGAAATAGTTAATCATATAAATGACAATCCAATTGTCTTTGATAAATTAAATAATGGAGATATTAGAACAAAATACAAAACAATTGAAAATTATACAAATTGGATTAACAATAGTAAAAGTTTGATGAATGTACATGATTTAATTCATATACTACATATTGTTTATAATATAAATATTATTATATTTGATATTCCAATAATATACAATAAAAGTGAGCAAAAAATAGATGATAATAATATAAAACTTATATGTAATACAAATTGTAAACCAATTAATGAAAATAAGTATCTTGTTATTTTTAAACGTAATGATAAATTTGACATTTTAGTATATAACAATAATACTAGTATTACATATTCGTTTAACTATGACGATAGTGAAATTTTCAAAATGTTGAATGAATTTTATCATCAAACATGTATTATAAAACATATTTATCCAAAAGAATATACAGCAAATAATTATGATGAATTTATTGACGGTGAAGAACTTATTAAAGTATTAGATAACACAGAATATAAAATCATTGGTCAAATCGTTGATAATGATAAAAAAGTTAAAATGTTGATTTCTAAATTCAATGTAATGATTCCTATTAGACAAAATGTTATAATTGATAATTTAAAAATATATGACAAACCTACTCCTATATCAGGTGATGACTATATGACTCATATACAAAAAATAAATGCAATTCTCAAGGACCACAATATACAAGAGGTTAAAATAAATGGTATTACGAATAATAAATTAGCTCTTGTATCTAATTTTGGCATGTTTATGATTCCTATATTAGACAAGAAAACAACAAATCCATTATTGGATAATGTTTTACCTGTTAATTATTATCCTATGGATTCTATTGTTTATAAACAAGAATTAAACAAGGAACAATTGTATAACAATGACAATATAAATATTCAAAATGAAATTATTTTAATGAAAAAACAATTTGCCAGTGTAATAAATGGATCTAAAAAATTAAAGAAATATGTTTTAAATAAACAGTTTAAGGATCGTACAAATGTATATAGTCAAGAATATATAGAAAAATCACGTTTTGATCTAATTAAAATGTATAATGAAATATTTAATAAAATAATTAAGGTTATGAAAAGTAAACATAATATAGATATAAACAATAATTCGTTATATCTAAGTATTATATCAAATGAAATAATAGATGATAATGTTAAGAATTCATTATTTAACGGAAATGTTACATTAAATATTGTAAATACAAAAGAAGTTAAATTACAGTCAAATGAAAGTTTATTGACAAATTACAATGATTTATATTCATATATATCATCATATTTTAAATAAACAATCATCCTTTGAATGCTGTATAAATGAAAAAGATAGCAACAATTAACATGATAGAATCAAGTACAATATTACTAATTTGGAATCGTCCTTGTGTTGTTTGGTGATTATGACATTGCATACCAAGCGATGATGCTGCAATACCGAATACAGCAACACTAAGAAGAAAACACGCTACTGACATTAATTGGGTTTTCATATTATGTTTTATTTATATATAATATAAATAAAATAATATAAATAAAATAATAAAAATGTAATTATGTATTTATTCTGATCCAGATTTCGTTAAATTTTATTTAAGTATTTTAAATTTAATGTAAAGTATTTTAAATTTAATGTAAAGTATTTTAAATTTAATATAAAGTTTATTTTTTATTTTTATAATAATAATATCATTAAATGACTACAAAGACTCCAGATTTAACCAAGTATAATACTAGTGCTAAAATTTGTGGTATTGTATATAATAAATTAAAAGATGCTATTTTTATTGATTCTATTTTATCTGTTAAAAAATTATATGAAATTGGTATGAATGAAATTCAAAATCAATGTAATAATGTTTTTAAGAAAATAGATAGAAAGGGTCCAGCATGTCCAATATCTATTAATTTAAACAATTGTGTTGATAATTTTACATACAATGATGAATTAATGATACAACCAGACGATATTGTAAAAATTAAACTTGGTGTTGATATAGATGGAAATATAGCAATGTATGGAAATACGTTTAAATATAATAAAGATGAAGAGGATTCTTATATTATGTTTTTAACACAATTAAAAAAGGATGTTGTAAAGAATATTTATGCTGGAAATACAAACGATGAAGTTAGAATATTTATAGAATCTAAATGTACAGATAATGAATGTTTTCCTATAGAGAATTGTAAAAGCATTCAACATGATGAGAATACATCAGAAGATGATTGGCCAAAATATATGATTTTAAATTATGAAAAAAAATATGATAAAGATGAATATTTAATTCAAGATAATGAATGTTTTGAATTTTTGGAGAATGAGATTTATACTATTAATCTAACAATTGTTCCTGAAAATGATAATGAAAAAAATATTATGATTAAAGAACCAGGTAATTTATATAAATTAACAAATTATCATTATGGATTGAAATTAAAATCATCACGTACTTTATATTCTATAATTAATAATAATCATTACAATAATATATTTGATATATCTCAATATACAAAAGATATTAAATTAAAACTAGGTCTTCCGGAATGTATCAAAAATAACGTAATTGAAGAATTACCAGTATATTATTTAAAAAATAAACTACCAGTTTATTCAACTATATTTACTATTTGTGTACAAAAGAAAAGTTCACTACTTTTAAAGTACTAAATTAAAGTACCTAAATTAAAATACTAAACGAATTTAAAAATAATTGAATTATTAAATATTAAATGGATATTGAGAAAGAACAAGATTGTACACTTGAGCAACAAGAACAACAAGAAGATTGTATACTTGAGCAACAAGTACAACAAGAAGAAAATTCAATGATTAATAAAGTAAATTTTAAAAGAATATCTTATTTAAGACAGAGAGTAAAAACGCTATTGAAGAAACCTCAACCTGTGCAAAGGAGTCCGGAATGGTTTTTTACAAGAAATACTATTATAACAGCTTCTGAAGCTGCCTCATGTTTAACAATGTCTAAAACTGTTTGTGAAAATTATGCTAAATTATATAATTTGACTAATTTTAAATTTAATGATACTAAATCTACAAATTCGTATGAAAAGCTCGAGGATTATATTATAAAGAAATGTAAAGCATTTAATGGTGAAAATGTATTTTTTGATTCTAAATATACTTTATGGGGAAAAAAATATGAAGAAGTGGCATTAAATTTATATAAATTTATAAAGAAAACAGAAGTATATGAATTTGGATTATTGAAACATCCTCATTTTAGTTGGTTAGGAGCAAGTCCTGATGGAATTTCTAAGGATGGTGTGATGTTGGAAATAAAATGCCCATTAACAAGAAAAATAACAGGTATTCCACCATTGCATTATTTTATTCAGGTTCAAATACAATTAGAATGTGCTTTATTGGACGAAGCTGATTTTTTGGAATGTGAAATTAAAGAAGTTGATTCTCTGGAAGAATTTTTAGATGTAAAAGATATTCCAAAAGGTATTCTTATTAATTTAATTGACGAACCTGATAATAGTGAAACAAAATATATATATCAGAATGCAAAAGAATGGGATATAGATCCTTGTGAATGGGCAGAAGAAAAGGTCAAAACTTTACAAGAAAAAAGTTATCAATTTATTTATTATAAAATTGTTAAATACAATATTGTTAATATTAAACGTGACAAAGAATGGTTTAATAGTATAAAAAAGGATTTGATTGAAGTTCATAAAAAAATTCGATTTTATCAAAATAACAAAATAGAATATGATAATTATTATAATTCTATTAAATTGTTAAAAAATAAAAAACATATTCAAAATATTAATGAAAGTGTTTGTTTATTAGATTAATAATTAATTAAATAAAATAAATTATTTTTGTTTTTTTTATTTCTTTATAGTATATTATAAAGAAAAATTATGAATTACGTAAATAAATTTGACAATTTTATTGAAAAATACGCAAATGACTTTGTCAGAAATCAAAATGTTGTTTATGGTATTGTCTTTTTATTTTTAATGTTGTACTCTGCACAAATTGCCCCAAAACTTCCATTGAATGTTCTTAGAGTATTTGATAATACATTTTTCAAGATTTTCATTTTTGCCTTAATCTTGTGGGTTGCTCGTGTTAGTCCATCTATGGCTATTTTAATCGCTGTTGCATTCTTAATGTCAACAAATGTTATGAATAATAAGAAATTATTAGAATTTATGGGTAATGAAAATATGGATGATGTTGAATATGAAGAAGAAATGGATGAAGATGTTGAATATGAAGAAATGGAAGATGTTGAATATGTAGAAGAAATGGATGATGTTGAATATGAAGAAGAAATGGATGAAGATGTTGAATATGAAGAAATGGAAGATGTTGAATACGAAGAAGAAATGGCTGATATTGAATACTGAATAAATTAATAGTTTTTTTTTATTTATTTATAATATATTATGAATTATATAAATAAATTTGACAATATAGTTGAGAAATACGCTGATGAATATATAAGAAATAAGAGTGTAATTTTTGGAATTATCTTTTTATTTTTAATGTTGTATTCTGCTCATATTGCTCCAAAATTACCTTCATTTGTTATAAATATTTTTGACAATTCCTTCTTTAAATTATTTGTTTTTGTTTTAATCTTATGGGTTGCTCGTGTTAGTCCATCATTATCTATTTTAATCGCTGTTGTTTTCTTAATGACAACAAATGTTATGAATAATAAAAAATTATTAGAATTCATAGAAAACGAACCTATGGAAAATGAAGGAATAGAAGATGTTGATTATATTGATATGGAATTAGATGAACAATTAGAAGAAAATATGACAAATACTATCTCTGGTGTTAATGCATTAGATATATTGATTGATCAAGCAATGTCACCATTTGCTAGTAGTGTAGATGATGTAACTAAATCTATGACAACAATTGCAAAAAGTACTGATAATTCTGTAACTACTCTTAAAGCTATTACAGAATTAGGTGAAAAGGCTGCATCTAATACATCAGCAACTATTCAAGAAATTAATAAATCAGCAACTACCATTTTAAATTCTATTCAAGAAAAAGTTCCTGTATCAACAACTTCTGGTATTCAAGCATTGAATATTTTATCAAATGCTACTGTTGCAGCTCAAACTCTTTCACCAAATGCTATAAAAACTACAACACAAACTATTATTAAAGCAATTCCTGAAACGCCATTAAAACAACAAGCTATAAATAATGTTTTAGACTTGGCTGAAAAGGCAACTACAAAAGCACCTGTACAAACTGAAAGTGTTATAAAAACTACAAAGGATGTTGTTAATGTATTATTAACAGATACATCTGGATGGCCACCTAACAGACAAAATTATGATTTATCTAAAATTGAAACATATGATGAAAAAAATTATGCTTCATTTACTAAATAAATTAAATCATAAAATTAAATCATAAAATTAAATCATATGCTTAAAATGTAATTTCCTTTCTTCAGGTACTTTACTTTCCTTAGAAACTTCAGGTACTTTACTTTCTTTAGTAATTTCTTCAGGTACTTTACTTGTAGAAATTACTTCTTCTGGTACTTTACTTGTAGAAACTACTTCTTCAGGTACTTTGCTTGTAGAAATTACTTCTTCAGGTACATCTGGTACTTTACTTTCCGTAGGTACTTTTTTAGTTATTTCTTTAGGTACTTCCTTAGGTACTTTACTTGTAGAAACTACTTCTTCAGGTACTTTGCTTGTAGGAACTACTTCTTGTGGTACTTTACTTGTAGAAACTACTTCTTCAGGTACTTTACTTTCTTTAGTAATTTCAGGTGATTTTTCAGGTACTTTACTTTCTTTAGTAATTTCAGGTGATTTTTCAGGTACTTTACTTTCTTTAGTAATTTCAGGTAATTTGCTTGTAGAAACTACTTCTTCAGGTACTTTATTTACTAAATTTATATTAAAATATGTTTTAATTCTTTCACATAATTCATTTTTATCACCAGATGTACTTATTTTTAATTTTTTACAAATATCTTTTAATTTTGTTATATCAAAACTATTACAATCTTTTGATATGAAATAATCATATATTTTTTGTAAATTAGATTGTTTTGTTTTACTTAAACTTGGTGATTCAACAGTTGGTATTTTACTTTTTGATACACTTTGATATTGTTGATTAAGTAGATAGAGATTAAAATATTTTTTAATTCTTTCACATAATTCTTCTTTAGTACCTGATGTACTTATTTTTAATGTTTTACAAATTTCTTTTAATTCTGCTGTATTAAATCCACCTGTACCTGATTTACATTCTTTAGTATTAAAATAATCATACAATTCTTGTAAATTAGATGTTTTAGTGGATTCTTGACTTTTATCTTGAATAAGTTTTTCTTTTAATTTTAATATAGCTTTAGGTACCATATTTGATTTAAAAACACGTCTTATTTTACCAGAGTCATTAAAGCCTACTAATCTATAATTATTATTATCTTTTAATATGATAATTGTTATATCGGCTTTGCTAGTGTTGATTACTGTAGCTTGTTTTAAATTTTCATCTATAATAATAAATTCTAATCCAAATACATCTGATATTATATTTAAATCTGTTGATTTTGATTTTTTATATAAATATTCAGGTGAATATTTCTGGGTTTGTAGTGCTTGTGATACTATTTGAAAAATATCAGCTGAACTATTTGAAACCATTATTTTATCAATCAAAAATGGTGACCATTTTTGGAAATTAATAATGTCATACAAATTAACAATATCTTTTGGTAATTTTGATTTATCGAAAATGAATGTTGGGTTTTCTTCTATTTTATATCCTATTGTTTGATAATGAGGACATGAATTATTAATGACTGTATAATATAAGATAACTAATGTATTACTAGGATTATCTATTTTTGTAATAGTATAAGATGTATTTTTCTTTCTTATAATTATTATATTTAATTGTAATTCTCTTGATAAAATACTTAAAGAAACATCATCACCTTGAAACGTATTTCCAGATGTATTTACATTTTTAATAAATAAATCTCTTGCTTTTTCAAAATCATTTTCCAAGATTTTCATGATTTTTACAGGATCCCATTTTCCCTCAAATTCACCAGCTTCTACTTCAGATGTATAATTTTGTAATAATAATTTAAAATCATCATAATTTATTTTTTTTATATATTCACCTATTATTTGTCTTAATTGAATATGTGAATATTTCTTATCACTAAATTCCAAAGCAGTTTCTAATGAACGAAATAAACAATTTCCATCACCTAACGAATCTTGTAAGATGTAATTATCACTTTTTACAAATTGTTTAAACTCTTCAGAAAGTTCCAACCATTTTTGTGGTTCTTCTACAGGAATTTCTTGTTGTTGCTCTTGTTGAATTTGTTGTTGTTGCTCTTGTTGTATTTGTTGTTCTTGCTCTTGTTGTATTTGTTGTTGTTGCTCTTGTTGTATTTGTTGTTCTTGATCTTGTTGTATTTGTTGTAATTGTTGTATTAACAATGGTTGTTCCTTTAATTGTTCTTTAGGTTGTTCCTTAGGTTGTTCTTTAGGTTGTTCCTTAGGTTGTTCCTTTAATTGTTCTTTAGGTTGTTCTTTAGGTTGTTCTTTAGATTTTTCTTTAGGTTTTTCCTTTGGTTGTTCCTTTGGTTGTTCCTTTGGTTGTTCCTTTGGTTGTTCCTTTGGTTGTTCCTTTGGTTGTTCCTTTTGTTTTATTAAGTCTATTGTAAGATCTTCTTTAAATCCGTTAAATGTAAAATCATAAGGAAATGAATCAGATGAAATATCACTCATGGTATATTTCTATATTTATTTATATAAATATAAAATAATTTTAGTTAAATTTATATTAGTTGTTATTTTAATTTATATAGTAATATATAATATAATATGTATGATTTAATTATTATAGGTGCTGGTCCAGCTGGATTAGCTTTAGCACAATGTTGTAGTAAAATGAATCAAAAGATATTAATAATAGATAAGGAAACTGAAATAGGTGGGTGCCATCGTGTACGAAGGGTGAAATACAATGATGAATATATTTTTACAGAACATGGGCCACGTATATATAGTACAGCATACAAGGTGTTTATATCCTTATTAAAAGATATGAATATTGATTTTTATAAAATATTTACAAAATATAATTTTTCAATAAGTAGAATAGGTGGTGAAACATTATGGACGACATTAACATATAAAGAACTATTTCAGTTATTTGTTGAATTTGTGTTTTTGATTTTTAATGATACACACGGTAATGATATTTCAATGAAAGATTTTACATATTCTAAAAGATTTAATACGAATTCGATTGAATTAATAGATAAACTTTGTAGATTGACAGATGGTGCTGATTATGAGAGATATACATTAAATGAATTTTTACAATTATTTAATCAACAATTTTTTTATAAATTATATCAGCCAAAATTACCAAATGATGTAGGATTATTTAAAATATGGAATGAATATTTAAAAAATAACAATGTTACCTTTTTATTATCTTCTATAGTTGACAGATTAAATGTTGTCGATAATATGATTGAATCTGTAAGTGTAATAACTGTGAATGGAAGTTATGATATTAGAGGTAAAAAGTTTGTGATAGCTACACCACCTTTAAATTTAGTAAAGTTATTGGAAAATTCAGATAATTTAAATGCATTCGGTGATTTAGATAAAATGAGAATGTGGGCTCATAATACAGCATATATAGATTATATATCAGTTACATTACATTGGGATAAAAGACTTTTATTACCTAAAGTATATGGATTTCCAAAAACAAGTTGGGGAATTGCATATATTGTATTATCTGATTATATGCATTTCAATGAAAAATCATCACAAACAGTTATTAGTGCAGCTATTACTATAACTGACAAACCTAGTTTAAGAATTCATAAAACAGCTGATCAATGTGATTTAAATGAACTTATTACAGAAATATATCATCAATTATTAGAGTCATTTCCTCATTTACCATTACCAACCACAACAATGGTGTCACCAGGTATTTATTATGAAAATAATAAATGGAAATCAATTGATACAGCATATATATCCACTTCAAAGGAAAATGTTTTACCATTTGAAAGTGATACAATAAGTAATTTGTATAATGTAGGAACACATAACGGTAAAAATAAATATAAATTTACTTCTTTAGAATCAGCTGTTACAAACGCAGTTGAATTAAGTTATATATTACATCCTGAATTAAAAAAAATGTATACCATTACATCAGGATATACCGTAAAAGGATTTATCATTATAATCATATTAATTATAATAATATATATAATATACAAATACAATATACAATAAAACAATAACAATTGATGGTTATAGAATACTATTTAATTTATTATATATTTTTAAGATTGTAATTGTTGATAATTTATACAGTTTAGAAAAATCATAAATATCAATATTTATGTTATTATTTTTAATAATATAATAAAGACACCCAACATGAATACTATAAGGCGTATGTTCTGTAATGATATCTTTTTTTTGACATAATTGTATTAATTCATCTAATTTTATATACAATTCGTCTGGTAATAAATAATTTTGTGATATTTTAATATCATGATTTAAATAAATTTGTTTATTAAATGATATTTTATTCTTATTTATCAATTCAATAATTGTTTTTTCAGCTTTGCAAATATATTTATGATTTAAATCTATTTTTTTAGCCAATATTGTACTAAAGTTCATAGGAATATTATTGTCATACATTTTGTAAATGTAATGAATACAGACAATAATAATACCATCTTTAACGCGCGACCTTTTTGTACCGTCGTCTTTTTTTATAGCGTCAAATACGTTATTTACAGTATTACATATTAAATCATTGTATAAAGTTATTTCTAATTTATTGCATAAATCTTTTGTATATTTAATTAATTTATATGTATTTTTTTCATCATTTGAGTATGAATACCATA
>Ga0315901_10009328_pt1 | contig 11303 bp, 11 predicted proteins | sample LakEriMetagenome_10_FD_203761 | JGI IMG/M metagenome (GOLD analysis project Ga0315901, IMG submission 203761) | Freshwater fungal communities from buoy surface, Lake Erie, Ohio, United States - Buoy 2 MA116 | ecosystem: Environmental > Aquatic > Freshwater > Lake | place: USA: Lake Erie, Ohio...
CAGGTAAAGGTAGGCTGCCTTGTGCGGGTAGCGCCGCGCCGCCACCTCCAGGTTGAACCACAAGGAGGTTTCGGGCGCTTCCAATTCCTGGGGCAGACGGGCAGGCCAGTGCGCCAGATGCGGGCGCGGATTGGAGATCGAGATCAAGCGAGGGGCTCCGAGAGGGGTTCAAGATGCCCCGCAGGTTTAACCGGCCCGGGCGCAACCCGCCATTCAGCGAAACCCTGGGAGCCACTAAACTTTCTTCACCATGAGGCTGACCGAATCTGAGCGCCAAACCATCCGTGAGGTCGTCAGCGACCTCACGGGGGGGCGCGCTCAAGCCATCATCTTCGGGTCGCGTCTCGACGAACAGGCCGAAGGCGGCGACATAGACCTGCTGGTGGAAAGCCCGGTGGCAGTCGATCAGCCGGCCCGATTGGCGGCCCTCATCGGGGCGCGTCTCGAATCTCAGCTGGGCGAGCAGCGCATCGATGTCCTGATCGGCGCACCGAACCTGAAAACACTCCCGGTGCACGAAAGTGCAAGGCGAGAAGGGGCCGCGCTGTGACGAATGCAAGTTCGGCGAGCAGCTTCGCGGAAGACGACCGCGTGAGGCTGGACTTCCTGACCAGGATCGTCCTGAAGGAGGCGAGTTACCTGCGGGAAACCGATCGGCTGCTGTTTGCCACGGGTCCCCTGAGCGCGCAAGAACTCTCTGGACTGACACCAAACTCTGCATTGGCCGAGCGCATGGATGCCTTCGTGGCGCGCTTCGGACGGCTGCAGGACACGCTGGGCGACAAGCTGCTGCCCGTGCTGCTGAAAGTGCTGGACGGCCATAGCGGACCGCTGATCGACAACCTCAACCGCGCCGCCCGTTTGGGGTGGATCGAGGAGCCAACCTCGTGGTTGGCGGTACGCCGGCTGCGGAACCGGATGGTTCATGAGTACGTGGAAGACCTCGCCATCCTGGCCGATGCCTTGAACGGCGCCCACGAGGCGGTCCCAATGTTGATGGCGGCGGCAAGCAGGTGGACTCAGGAGTGGCAGACCCGGGCCAGCTAAAGCCTGCCCTGGCAAAACCTCTACACGAAGGCGCTCACACCACCACCGGCTCCGGCTCCAGCCGGATGCCGAAGCGGCCGTAGACGCTCTCCTGGATGGCCCGGGCCAGCGTCACCACCTCGCCGCCCGTGGCGCCGCCGCGGTTGACCAGCACCAAGGCCTGCTTGTCGTACACGGCTGCGCCGCCCACGGCCTTGCCTTTCCAGCCGCAGGCGTCGATCAGCCAGCCGGCGGCAAGCTTGGCGGTGCCGTCGGGCAGGGGGTAGTGCACCACCTCGGGGTCGCGGTCGATGATGTCACGGCACTGCTCGGCACTGACCACCGGGTTCTTGAAGAAGCTGCCGGCGTTCCCGATGACGGCCGGGTCGGGTAACTTGGCACGGCGGATGGCGCACACCCATTCAAAGATGGTGCGGGCATCGGGTTCGGCGATGCCGGACTCGGCGCGCTTGCGCTCCAGGTCCAGGTAGCCCAGCACGGGCGCCCAGGGCCTGGGCAGACGAAACCGTACGCGGGTGATCACGCTCTTGCCGGCCAGGTGCTGCTTGAAGACGCTGTCGCGGTAGCCAAAACGGCAGGCGGCCGCGTCCAGCGTGACGGTGCGGCCGGTCACAAGATCGACCGCGTCCAGCGAATCGAAACGGTCCTTCAACTCCACCCCATAGGCGCCGATGTTCTGCACCGGCGCGGCGCCCACCGTGCCAGGAATGAGCGCCAGGTTCTCGAGTCCCGGCAATCCCTGCTGCAGCGTCCACTGAACCAGGCCATGCCAGGACTCCCCAGCCCCGGCCTCGATGATCCAGGCATCGTCGCGTGTCTCCAGCAAGCGCAAACCCGGCACCTCTACCTTGACCACCAGCGCCTGCACATCGCGCGTGAACAGCACGTTGCTGCCGCCGCCCAGGATGAACTTCGGCGCCAAGCCCCAGACGTGGTCATCCACCAGTCGGCGCAGGTCCGCGTCGCTGCGCACCCTTACCAACTGCGCAGCCACCGCCGGCAGCCCGAAGGTGTTGAGCGTGCGCAGGCTGACGCCCGCCTCCAGAGGCAAGGCGCTTACTGGCGTGAACATGCCATGTCCATCGGGTTGAAGGGGATTCCGCAGTGCTTGAACATCACGCAGAATTTTCCCTTGCTTTACCGTGCCGGCCCGCACATTTCAGTGGCCGAGCCCGCGCCACACCAAGAGAAACCGCCATGCCCAGCTTTGACGCCGTCCTCGAACCCAATCTGGTGGAGCTGAAGAATGCCGTGGACCAAACCGGCAAGGAGATCGGCACGCGCTTCGACTTCAAGGGCTCCAGCGCCAAGGTGGAGCTCACCGAAAAGGGCGCTACCCGGGAATTGATGCTCTACGGCGACAGCGACTTCCAGATCGGCCAGGTGCGCGACGTGCTGCTGGCCAAGCTGACCAAGCGGGGCGTGGACATCCGCTTCCTGGACTTGAGCGCCAAGATCGAGAAGATCGGCGGCGACAAGGTGCGGCAGCCCGTGGCCGTGCGCGCCGGCATCGACAGCGACAACGCCAAGAAGATCCAGAACCTGATCAAGCAAAGCAAGCTCAAGGTGCAGGCCCAGATCCAGGGGGACGTGGTCCGGGTGAGCGGCGGCAAGCGCGACGACCTGCAGGCCGCCATCCGCCACCTCAAGGCTGGCGTGACCGACCTGCCCCTGTCTTTCACCAACTTCAGGGATTGACGGCCTTGTTCACACAATTGTCCAGAAAGCTGGGCGCGGCCCGCTGCGTCCTGGGCTGGGGGGTGTGGGCCCTCATCGTGACGCTGCTGAGCCTGCAGGCCGCGCAGGCGCAGGACCTCACGTTCTCAGGCCGCATGGGCAGCAAGGCGCTGCTGGTGATCAACGGCCAGCCCCGCGTGCTGGGGGTGGGCGAGGTGCAAGGCGGCGTCAAGCTCCTGGAGGTGACGGGGGACCAGGCCCGCGTGGAGCGCGATGGTCAGACCGTGACGCTACGCCTGGGGTCCACCCCCACCGCCGTGGCCACTGCGGGTGAGCGCGGCGCAGCGGGCCCACGCGAGTTGGAGCTGAAGGCTGACCCCGGTGGACATTTCGTGACCGAAGGGTGGATCAACGGCAAACCGACCCGCTTCATGGTGGACACCGGGGCCACCGCGGTCTCGCTCAGCCAGACCGAGGCCGAGCGCCTGGGCCTGGACTGGCGTCGCGCGCCCATGGCGCAGGCCAACACCGCCAACGGCACCGTGCCAGCCCACACCCTGCAGCTGGGCACCGTGCGCATTGGGGAACTCGTGCTCAACAACGTGGGCGCCGTGGTGCTGCCCGCGCAACTGCCGCACGTGCTGCTCGGCAATACCTTTCTCAGCCGCGTGAGCATGAAGCGTGACAACGACACGCTGAAGCTGGAAACGAAGCGCTGAACGCCAGAAGCCTTGCCGCCTGAGCAGGCACCACCAGCGTCACAGGCCTTACCGGCCTGGGCGGGAACGTTTTCGAACGGTCGTGCTAAAAACGCAGGCTTTGTCAAAACCCCGTCCCGTGTTGGACAGGGATCCCCGCGCTAACGCTCTCAGGAGAGCTCTCAGGAGACGTCCCCGATGGACTTGAATTTCACGCCCGAGGAACTGGAGTTCCGTGCCCAGATCCGGCAGTGGGTGGCCGATCACCTGCCCAGGGACCTGGCCCACAAGGTGCACCATGCGCTGCGCCTGAGTCGCGAGGACATGCAGCGCTGGGCCAAGATCCTGGGCGCCAAGGGCTGGCTGGGCTGGAACTGGCCGGTCGAGTTCGGCGGCCCGGGCTGGAACGCCGTGCAGCGCCACCTGTTCGAAGAGGAATGTGCGCTGGCCGGCGCCCCGCGCGTGGTGCCTTTCGGCCCGGTCATGGTGGCCCCCGTCATCATGGCCTTCGGCAATAGCGAGCAGCAGCAGCGCTTCCTGCCCGGCATCGCCAGCGGCGAGGTGTGGTGGAGCCAGGGCTACAGCGAGCCGGGCTCGGGCTCGGACCTGGCGTCGCTGAAGACCCGGGCGGAGCGCCGCGGCAATGTCTACATCGTCAACGGCCAGAAGACTTGGACCACGCTGGGCCAGTACGGCGAGTGGATCTTCTGTCTGGTGCGCACCAGCAACGAGGGCAAGCCGCAGACCGGCATCAGCTTCCTGCTGATCGACATGAAGAGCCCCGGCATCACCGTGCGCCCCATCATCACGCTGGACGGCGAGCACGAGGTCAACGAGGTCTGGTTCGACAACGTGGAGGTGCCGGCCGAGAACCTGATTGGCGAGGAGAACAAGGGCTGGACCTATGCCAAGCACCTGCTCAGCCACGAGCGCACCAACATCGCCGACGTCAACCGCGCGAAGCGCGAGTTGGAGCGCCTGAAGCGCATCGCCAAGGCCGAGGGCGTGTGGGACGACCTGCGTTTCCGCGACCAGATCGCACTGCTGGAGGTGGACATCGTGGCACTGGAGATGATGGTGCTGCGCGTGCTGTCTGCGGAGAAGAGCGGCAAGCAAAGCCTGGACGTGGCCGGGTTGCTGAAGATCCGCGGCAGCGAGATCCAGCAGCGCTACACCGAGCTGATGATGCTGGCCGCCGGGCCGGCGAGCATGCCGCTGGTACGCGAGGCCATGGAGGCCGGCTGGCAGGGCGACCAGGCCCTGACCGCCTTGTGGCCCGGCGCCGTGCCGAAAGCCGCGCCGCTGGCCGGCACCTACTTCAACTACCGCAAGACCTCCATCTATGGCGGGTCCAACGAGGTGCAACGCAACATCGTCGCGCAGACGGTCTTGGGTTGACCCGCCAGCCAGGAGACAACGATGGACTTCGAATTTTCAGACGATCAGGTCTCGCTGCGCGACGCCGTGGCGCGCTGGGTGGACAAGGGTTTTGGCTTCGAGCGCCGGCATGCGCTGGCCAAGGCGGGCGGCACCTCGCGCGACGTGCTGAACGAACTGGCCGAACTGGGCCTGATGGGCCTGGCCGTGCCCGAGGCCCACGGTGGTCTGGGCTTCGGACCGGTGGAGGCCATGGTGGTGATGGAGGAGCTGGGCCGCGGCCTCGTGCACGCGCCCTACGCCGCCGCCGCGCTGGTGGCCCCGAGCCTGATGTTGGCCGCACCTGAGAGCCTGCGGACGCAGTGGCTGCCCCGCATGGCCACGGGCGAGGCGCTGGTGGTGCTGGCGCACCAGGAGCGGGCTGCGCGCTACCGGCTGCACCACGTGACCACGCGCGCCACGGCCGCAGACGGACAACACGTGCTGAACGGCTTCAAGAGCGTGGTGCCAGCGGGCGACGAAGCCGATGCCTTCATCGTCTCGGCGCGCTTGTCGGAGTCCTACGACGACCGCAGAGGCATCGGGCTGTTCCTGGTGGAGCGCACCGGCACGGGCGTGAGCGTTCGGGGCTACCCCACGCAGGACGGCGGCCGCGCTGCCGAGCTGACGCTGGCCGCCGCACCCGCCACGCTGATCACCGCCGCCGGCTTTGAGCCGCTGGAGCGTGCAGCGGACATCGGCATCGCCGCCGCCTGCGCCGAAGGCACCGGCCTGATGGAGCGGCTGCTGGCCATCACCGTGGACTACATGAACACGCGCAAGCAGTTCGGCGTGCCGATCGCCAGCTTCCAAGCCCTGCGCCACCGCGTGGCCGACGTGAAGATGCAGCTGGAACTCGGCCGCTCCATGAGCTACTTCGCCAGCATGAAGCTGGGCGAGCCCGCAGCCGCGCGCCGCCGAGCGATCTCGCAAGCCAAGGTGCAACTCGGCCGCAGCATGCGTCACGTGGGGCAGGAGTGCATTCAGCTGCACGGCGGTATCGGTGTCACCGATGAGTACATCGCCAGCCACTATTTCAAGCGCCTGACCATGCTGGAGATGACCTGGGGCGACACCCTGCACCATCTGGGCGAGGTGAGCAGCCGCATGCAGGACACGGCGGGCGTCTTCGCCTGATCCTCTTGACCGCAACCCTGTCACCAGCCGGCGCGCTGACCGATGTGGCCGGCCTGAAGGTCGGCCACTTCACCGACCCGCGCCGCCCCACCGGCTGCACCGTCGTGCTGTGCGAAGGCGGTGCGGTGTGCGGAGTGGACGTGCGCGGCGGTGCGCCCGGCACACGGGAGACCGACCTGCTCAAGTCAGAGAACACGGTGGACCATGTCCACGCCGTGTTGCTCACGGGTGGCAGCGCCTTCGGCCTGGACGCCGCCACGGGCGTGATGCAGTGGCTGGAGGCGCAGGGCCTGGGTCTCAAAGTAGGCCCGGCGCTCGTGCCCATCGTGCCTTCAGCCGTGCTGTTTGACCTGTGGGTGGGCGACCACCGTATCCGCCCCGATGCGGCCGCCGGCCGCGCCGCTTGCGAAGCCGCTCACGCAGGGGCCGTGGCAGAAGGCAATGTGGGCGCTGGCACGGGTGCTGCCGTGGGCAAGCTCTTCGGCATCGCCCGCGCCATGAAGGGCGGCATCGGGACCGCCTCGGCCCGTCTGGGTGGGGTCACGGTGGCCGCGCTGGTGGCGGTGAACGCCGTAGGCGACGTGCTGGGCGAGGACGGGCAGGTGCTGGCGGGCGCCCGCACCGCCGACGGCCTGAAGCTGGCCCACACCACGCAGGCGCTGATGCGCGGCGAGGGGCCGCAACGCCTGCTGCCTGGCGCTTCCACCACCATCGGCGTGGTGGCCACCGACGCCACGCTGACCAAGGCGCAGGCCAACAAGCTGGCCTCGCTGGCGCACCACGGCCTGTCACGGGCCATCGACCCCGTCACCACGCACGATGGCGACACGCTGTTTGCGCTGGCCACGGGCCGCGCTGGCCCGGTGGGTGAATTGAGCGGGCTGGGGGCTGTGGCGGCCGAACTCACGGCCAGGGCCATCCGCCGTGCCGTGATGGCTGCTGAAGGCTTGCCTGCGTTCGGTCTGCCCACGGTGCGGGACTTGGGACGCGCCTGACACCATGCGCCTGTCCGCCATCCTCTTCAGCCAGGGCTTTGGTACCCGCCGTGAGTGCGTGGGCCGGGTGCTGGACGGTCAGGTAGCCATTGCTGGGCGGGTCTGCGACGACCCCGACGAGGATTTCGCGACCGACGGCTTGATGTTCAGCGTCGACGGCCGCGAGTGGCCCTTCCACGAGAAGGCCTTGGTGGTGCTGCACAAGCCGGCGCACTACGAATGCTCGATGAAACCGCGCCATCACCCCAGCGTGATGAGCCTGCTGCCCGCACCGCTGCGCACGCGCGGCCTGCAACCCGTGGGCCGGCTGGACGAGGACACCACCGGGCTGCTGCTGCTGACCGACGACGGTGCCCTCATCCACCGCTTGACCTCACCCAAGAAGCACATGCCCAAGGTCTACGAGGTGACGACGCGTCACCCCGTGGACGAGCGTCAACTGACCGCGCTGCGCACGCACGTGGTGCTGGACGACGACCCCGCGCCCGTGGCCGCCTTGGACGCGCAAGCCACGGGCGAGCACGCCTTGCGCATGACGCTGACCGAAGGCCGTTACCACCAGGTCAAGCGCATGGTGGCCGCGGTGGGTAACCGCGTGGACGCCCTGCACCGCAGCGCCATCGGCGCATACACGCTGCCCACCAATCTGGCGCCAGGGCAGTGGTGCTGGTTGGACCCGGCCGCGCTGTACGCCTCGCGATAATCCCCTGATGCAGGTTTTCCGCGGGCTTCCGCCTCTCCATGCGCGCGCCGCCTGCGCGCTGACCATCGGCAACTTCGACGGCGTACACCGTGGCCACCAGGCCATGCTGGCCATGTTGACGCACGAGGCACGCCAGCGCGGCCTGCCCTGCTGCGTCGTGACCTTCGAACCCCACCCGCGGGACTACTTCGCCCACCGCAGCGGCCGGCCCGAGGCCGCGCCCACCCGCATCTCCACGCTGCGCGACACCGTCTCCGCGCTGGCCGAGTGCGGCGTGGACCGGCTGGTGGTGCTGCGCTTTGACGAGGCCTTGTCCGGCCTCCCGCCGCAGGACTTCATCACCCGCATCCTGGTGCAGGGGCTCGGTGCACGGCTGGTCATGGTGGGCGACGACTTCCGCTTCGGCGCACGGCGTGCTGGCGACTACGCCCTGTTGGACCGTGCAGGGGGTGACCTCGGCTTCGATGTCGCGCGCATGATGAGCTTCGAGGTGCACGGCCTGCGTGTGTCCAGCTCAGCCGTGCGCACAGCCCTGGCCGAGGGCGACATGGACCGCGCAGCGGCCTTGCTGGGGCGCCCCTATGCCATCAGCGGACGCGCCGTGCATGGGCGCAAGCTGGGGCGTGAACTGGGCTTTCGCACGCTGAACCTGCGCTTCGTCCACCCGCGGCCGGCGGCCATGGGCATCTTCGTGGCGCGCATCCACGGGCTGGGCGAAGCCACCCTGCCGGGCGTGGCCAGCCTGGGCGTGCGGCCCACGGTGGAAGACGCCGGCCGCGTGCTGCTGGAAACCCATGCGTTGGAGTGGCCCGCCTCGCTCGGCCTGGAAGGCGGCTACGGCCGCTGCCTGCAGGTGGAACTGGTCCAGAAGCTGCACGATGAACGGCGCTATGAATCGCTGCAGGCCCTGGAGCAGGGCATTGCCCAGGATGTCAAGGATGCGCGGGCCTGGTTCGCCGCCCGACAAGTGTGAGGCCTGCCGTCAAAACCGCCAGACCACCGCGCCAGAGGCCGTGCTGAACTCCCGCTGGCGGGTCAGGGGGCTGTCCGCAGCCGACCCCAACAGACGGGTGTGACCCACGCCCAGTGAAGCGCCAAAGGGCTGGCCCCCGGCCTGAAACTCGGTACGCCAGACCGCAGACAGCTGCACGTCGCGCAGACCGGACGTGGCCTCGAAGGTGGGAAGCCCGGAGTCCCGGGACTGGGCGGCCGTCACTCCGTGCCAGTTCTGCATGTAGCGCGCGCCGCCTGCGCTCAAGGTCGCGCCCAACGCCAGGCTCTCGCCTTGGCCCCATTGCCAGCGCCTCGTCGCGCCAAAATCGCTCACAAAGCCGCCACCGTGCCCCAGCAGGTCGTTGCTGATACCCGCCGTCAACCGCCATTCAGGGTTGGGGTCCCAACGCGCCGACCAGCGCGCACGCACCGTGCTGCGGATGTCACCCATGCCCGCCAGTTCCGGACTCTCAGAGGCCGTGCGGCCCGGGTCGAAACGCAGCCCGACGCCCAGACGAAACTTGCCGCGGCGGGCCAGCTCCGCTGCCAACCCGCGCTCCACGTCTTCCGACGTGCGCGTGGTGAACCCACCCGATCCTGTCAAGGTGATCCGGCCGTAGCGCAGGAGCCCGGCGGGCGTCAGGTGATAACCCATGTCGGAGGAACCCAGAAAAGCCGGGCCATGTCGCAGGGTCAACCCCACTGCGCCTTCAAACCTTGGAGCTGTCGACTCGGCCTGCGCCACGGCGCCATCGCACACTGCGCACAGCCACAGCCCCCACCACCAGCAAGCCGTGACAGCGCGCCCGCCCAACATCCTCATCTCGTGCCCTTTCAAGACCCCCAAACTCTGGCCCGCCACCGTGCCGCGCATCAACCCCAAGCCTAAAATGCTGGCATGAGTTCTCCTCCCGCGCATTGCCTCTTCTCAGGCCGGCACGCCCGCACGCGCCGCCAGACGACGCGGGACCGAATTCGGGGCTGACACCTCAGGCGCTCACTCTCCACTGGCAGCGCCCTTACCCCTCCCGCCCCCGCGACGCCCTCCTGCCCAGCCAGGACAAGCCCCTGTTCACCGCGACCTGCGCCTTACACGGCGCGCCCCAGGCCATGAGCACTCCTGCCAACCAGAGTTCCGCTGACGCTGCCCAGAAGGCGGCCGCACAAGACTACCGAGCCACCCTCAATCTGCCGGACACCCCCTTCCCCATGCGCGGCGACCTGCCCAAGCGCGAGCCGGGTTGGGTGAAACAGTGGAACGACGGAGGTCTGTACCAGCGCCTGCGCGTGGCGCGCCACGGCGCACCGCTGTTCGTGCTGCACGACGGCCCGCCTTATGCCAACGGCAAGCTGCATATCGGCCACGCACTGAACAAGGTGCTCAAGGACATGATCGTCAAGTCGCGCCAGCTGGCGGGCTATGACGCCCGCTACGTGCCGGGTTGGGACTGCCACGGCCTGCCCATCGAGAACGCCATCGAGAAGCTGCATGGCCGCGGCCTGCCGCGCGATGTGGTGCAGGCCAAGAGCCGGGCCTTCGCCACCGAGCAGATCGCACAGCAGATGCTGGACTTCCAGCGGCTGGGCGTGCTGGGCGACTGGGCGCACCCCTACCGCACGATGGACCCGGGCAACGAGGCCGGCGAGATGCGTGTGCTCAAGCGCCTGATGGAGCGCGGCTTCGTCTACCGCGGCAGCAAGCCGGTGTACTGGTGCTTTGACTGCGGCTCGTCGCTGGCCGAGTTCGAGATCGAGTATGCGGACAAGACCTCGCCCACGGTGGACGTGGCCTTCCTGGCGCAGGACCTTGCCGCCGTGGCCAAAGCGTTCGGCCTGCCCGCGCTCGACCAGGACGCCTACGCCGTCATCTGGACCACCACCCCCTGGACGCTGCCGGCCAACCAGGCGCTGAACCTGAACCCGGCGCTCGAGTACGCGCTGGTGCAGACCGAACGCGGCCTGCTCATCCTGGCCTCGGCCTTGGTGGAGAAATGCCTGGAGCGCTACGGCCTGCAAGGCACGGTGGTGGCCACCACGCTGGGCGAAGCCCTGGGCGGTCTGCACTTCCACCACCCGCTGGCCCATGTGCATGAAGGCTACCGTCGCATGTCGCCGGTCTACCTGGCCGACTACGCCACCGCCGACGACGGCACCGGCATCGTCCACTCAGCCCCCGCCTACGGCGTGGAAGACTTCAACTCCTGCATCGCGCACGGGTTGAAGCACGACCAGATCCTGAATCCGGTGCAAGGCCACGGGCGTTACGAGGAAGCCCTGCCCCTCTTCGGCGGACTGGACATCTGGAAGGCCAACCCGCAGATCATCGAGACGCTGCGCGCGGCGGACCGTTTGATGGCCACCGCCAAGCTGCAGCACAGCTACCCGCACTGCTGGCGCCACAAGAGTCCGGTCATCTACCGCGCCGCGGCGCAGTGGTTCGTGCGCATGGACGAGGGCCAGGGCGTGTTCACCGTGGACAAGGCGGCGAAGACGCTGCGTCAGACGGCGCTAGAGGCCATCGACGCCACGAGCTTCTACCCCGAGAACGGCCGTGCCCGGCTGCGCGACATGATCGCCAACCGGCCGGACTGGTGCATCAGCCGCCAGCGCAGCTGGGGCGTGCCCCTGCCCTTCTTC
>Ga0315901_10009331_pt1 | contig 11300 bp, 24 predicted proteins | sample LakEriMetagenome_10_FD_203761 | JGI IMG/M metagenome (GOLD analysis project Ga0315901, IMG submission 203761) | Freshwater fungal communities from buoy surface, Lake Erie, Ohio, United States - Buoy 2 MA116 | ecosystem: Environmental > Aquatic > Freshwater > Lake | place: USA: Lake Erie, Ohio...
TGCATTAAGGGTCTTTCCAGAAATCTTATTTCCGAATACGTCCTGTGCTGTCGCTGTTACTGTTACAGATGTACCTGCTGGAGCAGAATCTACGCCAGTTACGGCAATCTTATCGATCAAAGTAGATGTTCCTTGTAGGTAATATGTGACAGTTGTGCCCTGATTTGTAATTGCTACAGAGCTTACTGCTGTCGTTTTAGTATATACATAAAACGTTGCTGTTGTTCCTGTACCAACATTCTGTGTCCATGTTGCTGAACCTGAAGATGCTGTTACTGGTGCTGTAGAAGTTGCAAATGCTGAAACTACTACTGCGTTAGTTGCTGAAACAGTTACTGCTGTTCCTGTATCAACTGTTACTACGAACTCAACTACATCTAGTGAATCAACAGAGTTATCTGCTGGGACTGGAATTGTAATTGGTGAAGTTGCTGCTGTGCCAGCAGTTTGTGCTGTCCATGTAGGACTTGCTACTGTACCAGTATTCTTCTTAACAGAAGTTACTACCATAGGAGCAGCACTTGCAGGTGTTGCTAGTGTACCCATTGCAACGGCTGCAACCATTGCTAGAGCGATTTTCTTAAATGATTTCATTTAATTTATTTCTCCTTGTCATATCCACCTCTTGTGAGCGTGGAATTCTATATTGTGTACGAGTTCCGCCATTGTGACGGGGAGTGATTCTCCTCGATTTCATTTTTCATATCAATGTCTTCGTACATTCGAACAACGTGCATGCATGGATCTTCTCCATCATCAAAGCCTTGCATCTCGTGTTCGGACATTGGTAGTCCGTCATGTGTGTAGCATATGGGAGGGCCACACCAGCCTTTTTCTATCCCAAACGCCATCCATTCGTCAAATGTTAAATCCATTCTGCCAATTCCTTTAACAGGCGATGTTTTGGCATTGCCCCTACTAGTGTGTGGACAGGATTTCCATCCTTAAATAATACCATAGTCGGTATTGTTTGTACAGAGTATTCTCTAGCTTTTTCTGGATTCTCATCAACATTTAACTTTGCGATTAATAGTCCAGTCTCACTTGAGAGTTCCTCTAATATTGGCATCATCTTTTTACAGGGGGTACACCAGTCAGCCCAAAAATCTACTAGGACTAGGGTGCAATTTTTAATAACTTCGTCAAAATCTGAGTCTGTAATTATCATGCTACCTCTATATGTGTAGGCCAATAGTAACTACACTTATCACAACAGGTATATCCTAATTCACGGTAATCAGAATATTCTCCATAGAAATAATATTTCTCTGGATCTTTCTCATACAACCGCCCCTTGTGAGAATAATGAAGTTTCTCATCTCCAAGCCACCAAGGCTTATCTGATTCAAGACCTAAGAAATTATCGTGATAGATCTCATCAAATTTTGCGTGTGTGCTATTTTTATAGCCACGAAGAATAATTTCTTTAATGATTGATTCATTGTAAAGAAACAACCAGTCTTCGTGTCCACGCCACATCTTTACTGCAGGATGATTTACCCATGCACCTGACTCATCATAATAGCCAGCTAAAGATTTTAATACTTGTAAGTTTTCTACGCTTTGCTTAATTAAACGCTTGCGATCTAAATGCTTAGCAGTTTCTGCAAAGTCCGCCTCTGGTAAAAATGTTTGCATATGTATATTTTACTAAAATTACTTAGGATCGTCAAGAGGTTTTAGTTCGGCTGCTGCCTCATTAAATCTATCCATAAACATCTTTACAACAAAATAAGTTGTATCTTTTGAATTATTAGATAAATTATTTAAGTTTTCTTCTGTTCTTTGATCTTCAGGTAAGGCATTCGCCCATTTTTGAAATAATGCCTGTGAGACATCTTCAATAATTCCCTCAAGCACAGTCATTGTTTTACCCATTTTATCATCCATTGATTGCTCCTTTTACATTAATTAATCGACCAGATAAGTTATCTTTGGCTTTTACAGCATATGATGTTTTAGATATTAAATTATACATTTCATCATATGTTAAATTTGGTTTTAGTGATTTTATGTACATCCATTGGGCTGCTGCAATTTGTGCAGCAACAGAAGTGCCACTAGATACACCATTCCTGTTACCTACATTTATTGTTTTTACAGTTCCTTTTGCATAAAAATCTGTTAAAACAGTATCTACATTGCTGGATGCAGCAATAGAATTATTTAAATCTACTGCCCCAATTGCGATAGAATCTTGAATACATGCAGGCCAATCTATTCTATTTTTATCTCCATTATTCCCTGTTGGAAAAAATACTGGAATATTCATATTTTTAAGTTCAGTTATCATAGGCTGTAGGATCTTAGAGGATGGGCAATATTGCCTATAATACAAAAGCTTATGGTGTCCTTGAGACATAGAAACCGCTTGAATATTGTATATATCTTTATTATCCCTTACCCAAGCCATTGCTTCCGCCACCGTGTTTTCAGTGGTTGGCATCCTATATCCCTTAGAGTTATGAGCAATTATTCTAATAAACACAATGTTTACATTTGGATTTGCAAGGGCTGCTATGGAAGCCATTTGAGTTCCATGCGAAAAGCCATTACGAGAAATGATATCGTATGGCAGAACCGCAGATCCAGCTCCCTCCATATAATAGTCACCGTTAGGGCACGAAGGCCAGTCTAATATACAAACCTCTTGGATCACCCTTCCTTGAAAGATTGGCAATGAGGTATCAATGGCTGTATCAATAATTGCTATGGATGGTTTAGACTCTTCAGCATTTGCTGGCAGAATGCCAAGCATGGCTAAGGTAACTGCAAAAATTATTCTTTTTGTCATGTATTGATAATACTAAATAAATCTCAATACGTCAATGACTAATCTTTTTTCTTATTAGGAGAGTACCATTTCCCAGCGTCCATCGATGCTGGTATATTTAATTTATTTGATTCTAAGATTGCTTCTAAAGTAATTTTAAGATATTCCAATTCAAATTGTTGTCTTAATACTTCCATTTCAAGCACTCTGATTCTATCTGATTTTCTCAATTTTCCATTCCTTCTATATCCACTGGTGTAGGCGCTGTTGCAAGGCTTCCGCAGTTAGCGCATTCCATATCTAAAAAATAAGTTGCAATTTGATATTCTGAAAAGATTACTTTTACATTCCATATGTTACATCCGCATACACATTCATGCGTTGGAGTTCCACGAAGATCCATAGCGTTATTATAATTAAGTGGCCTTAAATCTTTAATGTCCAACTCTTCATCCTCATCATCAAACTCTACATCATTTCCCGAAACTACGAGAATTCTGTTCTTTTCTAGCAGGTCTCTCGCCATCCCTAGCGTAATCAAACCAAATAGTAGGGCTGAAAGACGTGAGAGCCATTTCATAAATCTATTATACTCTAGACTTCAATAATTGTAAAGGGAGGTCTTACCGCCATATTAAACTTAGCTGCTGCTTCTAAAGCCATGCGTACACGCTTACGTGGAGTCTTAACTAATGCTGTAGAAAACAAAGACCCCAAAGCTAACTCTTGCCCAGCACCTTCTGCCATGTAAGGAACATCAACTTCTGCAACATGAAAATCGCTATCCATTGTAAAGATTCTTCCAGAACCTTGAACTGCAATTATAAAGATACCGCCTTGATCTCCATCTTCAGTTCCTGAACTAAAGTTTCCATATCCGTATTCTTTAAATGCATCTTTAACAGATTCAACAAATTTTGTTTTAATAAACTTATCTAAATTTCTAAATCCAGCAGTTGGTTTATAAACAGGTGGGGTCCAATAGTATTGAAGTATTTGCCCCATCCTAAAACTATCAACAAAGCCTATACCAAACTGTCCAACCTTAAAAACTTTTGGATCTGTACGTTGAAAGATTAAACCAGATTTGTCATCAGATGCAGCGGCATCACCGCCAAGCAGGACTTTATTATCATTGATAAGGGCTACGATACAGGTCATATATCCTAGTATACTATTTTTAAAATTCCTAGTCCAGTTCCTCGTGCATTTCAATAATATTAAGCTGGACCAGGGCATTTTCTAATTCGGATTTAACCTGAATTAATTCCTGAATTGAGGAGTAATATTTATCCTTCCATTCAGTTAATTCTTTTTCAAGCTGGTACATGGATATTTTAAGGTCTTTTATTTCTAATTTAAGATGATCTTGCTCACGCTCAGCCTGCCGCCTTTTTTCCTTTTTTACATCTTTTATTCCAGCAATAATTGCCGTTCCCATTCCAGAGAAAACGGCAGCCAATAAGGCAATTGTAATAGAGGTATAATCCATGATAATCTAATTATACCTTTAATTAAGTCTAAACTAATAGCTCCGAAGCTGAAATTTCATTGCCAATATAACGCTTTTTCAAAACAATCTCACGAACGTGTTCAGCGCCATTTGACCTTCCCGCCAAAATTACAACCCAGCGTGGCTCAAATTTTGAATTAATGCAGCTCTCGCACATCAATAAATTAATTGGCAATAATGTAGACTTTTTTACATCTAATTTTGCTTTAGTTTTATTGCACGAATAGCACAATATTTTTTCCATTAATCTGATTCCTCTACATGTGTAAAAACGATTTCATCAATAATTGAGAACTCGTCGTTTTCCATGAGTTCTTCGTACTCATGTCCATTTTTTGTAAATTTAACTGTTGAAGCAAATGCACCCATGCTCTCTACCGAACCATAGCATGCTTCTGAATGAATATAAACAATGTTGATAACTTCATAGTACTCTTTCACTAGGTTTGCCCTCCAGCTCGCATCTTACTCCATATGATTCGATCAGTTTTTTTACCTTGGTAACATAGTCAATTACCATTTCTTTGTTTCTTCCATCAAACTGTAAAAAATTATCTTCATATAATCTTAATGCTAAAAACTCTGGATACATAACCACGTCCATTAATAGTAAATGTGGCTTCTTAATTTCACGTACTTTTTTCTTCATTTCTTCAGTATAGAATACAGGCTTATTTGGTTCGCCAGTCCATTGATTAATGCCATACTTAAAATGTTCTTTTAGTCGGTCATTACTTTTATCAATATACATTTTTCTTTTTTAGCCTCTTCCATACTTCTTGACTTTTATGTAAATTTTTTGATTTATCTATAGATCCTGCGGTTAGAAAAACTCCACCCCATACTCCATATTCATCTTTTTCTAATCCTGCCTGATAACACATTGATATTACTGGGCAAGAAAGACACATCTCGTCAATATTCTTTGCAATATTTTGATCTGCTTCATACTTATCATAAAATAAATTAGTATCCATTTCCCTGCATATTGCAAGGTGATACCAATCAAAATCTTCTGGATCTACTCCAAGATCACTTAAAATGCTTGACATATTTTACGGGTAATTTCCATATCCCTTTATCATTAACGGAGATTCTTTCTGCCGTTCCCCAAGCGTTCTTTCTGAACATGCCCTTTATGTCTAAATATCCTGAACTATTTTTTTTCCAAATTATTAAATCGTAGTTATCCCAAAACGGATCTATATTTTTTGCCTTCTTTATGAAGACTTCTACACCCTTTTCAGTTAAATTTAACATGCTGTCCTTTAAACCATAAACCGCAGCATCCCACTAATATATATTATACAGGTTTTGCTGCGGCTATGTCAATAGCTATTTAAGAAAAGTTCCGTCCCATACGGACTTTTTTACACTTGAAGATGGAACACAGTTTGGAACCATGCGTCCACCCTTTTCTTTCATGCCAACCTGGGTATATCCTGACCAGCATTTTTGTAGTTCATTATCCCATTTGTCATCTTCTTCATCTTCTGAATCATAACGATTAGAATCTTCTGATTTTGCAACTGGCCAATTTACTTCATTCTTCATGGGATCTCCGACTGGGGCTGGATTCTCTGGAGTTTCCATTTCTTCCCCGCCTTCTTCCTCTTCTTTGTCTTCTTCTGGCATTTCAATCATGCCCTCAATGGCTTCCATTAAATGCTCAATTACCATTCCTAATTGTTCTTTTGTAATTTCTGGACGAAGAGCCTTTGTAATTTCTTCATCATCTGGAATTTCAATTACTGTATCAAATGGTTCTACTGCATCTTCTAACATATCTTTAATTTCATCAATGATGTCATCTTGTGTTAAAGACTTCTTCATATTCTTTTCACGCTCTACAATTTTACGAGACCAAGAGAAACCTGCATCTCCACCCCAGGCGTCCCACATGATTCGACCATTTGATGGATTTGAAGTATTGTAGAAGTCTTTACCCTTCTTATCTACTTCATGGCGTGAGAAAAAAGAATACATGCGTTTTACTGTAGATAGGCTTAGTGTTTCTCCACGTGCCAATTGTCCTGCACGAGTCCACCCTACTGCTGTACCAGCTCCTGTTGCCTTACCTTGTTCTTTCCAACGGATAGCTCTTTTAGCTGCTGATCTCATACCAGCGGTTGGTTTGTATCCTTCTTTAGCCATATTATTTCTCCTTTACGCTAATAACTTTTACAGACTTAACTTCATCATCAACGCCAAATATGTCATTGATATAATCTGCAGCATCTTCTTCGCTAAATGCTTGTACTTCTGCACTTACTTCAAGCTTGACACTATAGGTGTTCATTATTTACCGCAGGTTGGGCATACACCAGTAGACGATGCTACAGGCTTTGCTGCTCCTCCGACCTTAAATTTAGGACGACCAAATCCTACGATAGAAACCATTACTCCTGCTTTATTTTTCTTATAAGCACGAAGTTGTTTGCAACACTCTCCACCATTTCGCTGACTTCCCTTTTTATTTGAAGAAGTATTTCCTTCAATACACCATACGGTCCCATCTTCGTTATCTTCAATAACAATTCCGACATGAGAAATACGATCAACGCCATCTGAGGGGAAATCAAAATAGGCAATATCTCCTGGCTCAGGATCAGCGATATCTCCGTCAATCCAAGAGTTTGCCTTCTTGAATGCTGCTGCTCCTCCTGGTGTATATACTGTGTTTGGGATCTTGACTCCTGCTTCGTTTGCACACCAATTTACAAAACTTCCACACCAAGGTTGGAAATTAGCCTTGGTGTACGCTCCGTATTTTGTCTCGTTGTCTTTTGGTCCCTCAATATATCCTACTTGAGACTTGGCAACTTGGATTAAGCGAGCAGCACTACCTTTGGGTGCTTTCGCTGTTTCTGCTGGAACTGGAAAATCTGTCATTATTCTTTATCCCATTCTGCGTCTACTGGTTGTTCTGCTGGCATTGCGCCATCTGGTTTAGCAGCTAAACGTGCACGAACTGCATCCAGTTCTGCATCTACTTTCTTTTCTGCAATCTCTAATTCTGATTCAAGCTTTTTATCTGCTTGTGTATTCTTGGCATCCATCTCTTTGTTGTCGAGTTGTGCCTTCATAATATCTTTAGCACCACTTTGTCCAATCAATAGACCCGCCAAAGTTCCTGTGATAAATGTTGCAACAGAACCTAATACATTGAAGAACATCTTATCGTTTTCAGATTGTGCTCCAATTGGTTGTGAAACAAAAAGTAATCCATACAAAATTCCTACAGAAGTAAGAAATAAAATTGAACCAAGCGTGATACCTAGGATAAATTTTAATCTTGCGTCAAGATCTTGTGGTGTTAATCTTTCTTTAGCCATTATTTACCTTATTCTTTTCGTATTCAGCCCAGACTTCTTCTCCAACCATGTCTCTAGAACATGTTCCTGATGCATCACAAATTGGTGGATTGCACTCTGCATTTCCCCAATTGGCTGGATCTTGGCAAGGGTAGCGATAAGATCCCTGATATCCGCATGAGGTCAGGGTTACAATTAGCATTAAGCTTACCAATGAGGCTGTTAATTTTCTCATATGGCTATTATAGCATTTATTCGTCTTCTTTTCGAAGGGGTATTGTAACAAGCCAAATAACGGTGGCTACTATTGTTGCCAGCCCGACTACGTCTTGAGCGGTTCCAGTAAGGGTTAGCCAAGCAATAAAAAAGCCTAGAAGGGTCCAGACTTGGGCAATGCTCTCTTTGACTGCCTCCCATATCCAATTAAAGAAACCTTTAATTATTTTCATTATATCCTCCTAGTCATGGCTGCTGCCACAATATTTCCTGCAATAATTACAGGCACAATTACTTCCTGCGCTTTTTCTCTTTGGTCATCCGTCATATCAGATCCCCAATTTGAAATATCAAATAATTCTTCTAAATTAATATCTGTTATTGCTCCAATTGGATCTGCCAAAAATGCTTCTGTGGCTACCTCGGTTGTAGCATCTGCTAGTGTATATGGCATTGGAGCATCAGTATTCTCTTTAATTCTATCACCAAATTCTTGTAATGCTGTTGCTAAATTTTTATCAGTAGCTGCTAATGCTGCAACCTTTGCTATTTCTTCTGCTCTAATTCCAAGACCTTCTGCTACAGCCGCTTTTTGTTCTGGAGTTAATTTAGTTAATGTATCTTTACTTGTTAAATCTGCAATTAGGTTTGCCGTCTCTTCTGTGATAGTATTAGTTTGTGATGGTTCTTCAGAAGGTTCAACAGGAGCTGGCTCTGGTTCAGGAGTTGGCTCTTGATCTATATCCGATGGCAGAGGTGAAGGCTCTGGTGAAGGCTCAACAGTGGGCTCTGGCTCAGGGGTTGGATCTGGCGTCGGTTCATCTGTGGTTTCGGAATCTGGAGTTGGAGTGGGATCGTCTGGTTCAGTTTGGTCAGGCGATGGCTCAGGAGAAGGTTCAGGCGTAGGATCAACTGTTGCGTCTGGTGTTGGCTGCGGTTGATTTGCCATAGCAGCGGCTATTGCTGCAGCAACTCTTTGCTTTTCTTCAAATTGCCAAGTTTCATTATATAATTCCCAAGCATCATCTATTGCATTATTTAAATCAATAATAGATTGATCATAGGCTGATTGTGTATTATTTTTAGCAGTTAAGGCATTTTCTGTATTTGTTACTGCTGTATTATATGCAGTAGTCTTAGTTGTTAATGTTTGATTATATGTAGTTAATGTAGAATTTGCTGTATTGTATGTAGCAACTTTGGTATTGTAATTTGTTTGTGCCGACGCCTGTGCAGTTACTGCTGCATTGTATGCATCAATTTGTGCTTGTGTTGCACCTACACCATAAGAAAATGTATTTAGATTACAACTAAATCCTACACCCCAGCCTCCAGTATAATCACATCCTGCTCCTGTCCAGCCACCAGGAATTGCCCATCCAAGATGGTAGTAACCTGGACCTCCTCCGTTGTACCACCATATTTCTACGTCTAATGTTTTATCTTGGCTTACGTTATAAACTGGAGAATATTCACTCCATGATGATCCTTTTTCTACCCACTCATCAATTGCAAGTTGTCCGTTTACATACATTCTAAAGCCATCATCTGTATATCCAGCAAAGTAAGTGGTAGTCCAATAAGAAGGAACCGTAATCTTTCCAGTAAATTTAACTATAAAGTCTTCATAATAACCACATACTGGTGGCTGCATTGTGCTTGAATTCCACACTCCAGTACATATTACTGAATCTGGTATTGCTACGCCGTTCCATCCTCTTGCAAGATGGTAAATGGTGTACTGTAATCCTGAATTGCCAGCAGATTGAACAACAGATTGTGTGGTTTGAAGATTTATATTTGCTATATCTAAAGCATCTTGAGCATCGTTTTTATCTTCTAAAGCCGTAGCAACTGTTACCGTTTGTCCATCTACTGCTGATTGAGTTAAATTTTTTTCTTCTAATGCTGTTGCTTCTGCTGCTACCGCCGCATCATATGCAGCATATGCATTATCTCTAGCCTGTTTTGCGGCTACCGCATCATCATATTTATTTTCTGCTATATCTATAAGGGCTTGAGTTTCAGCCTCTTCTGTTAAATTGACAACCTTTTCATTGAGTTCTTGTATTTCTTGAGCGGCTAAGCTTAACGGATCATCACTATAAGCGGGTGTAAGAAACAGCCAACCAAAGCCTAAAATGGCGGCTAATGACAATCTCCATAATTTAGTCCTAGTCAACTAATAACTCCTTGTTACAAATCTTATAACAAGTTAATTATATCATTGAGTTACTTAGCGTTATCTGTTTTGTAAAAACCAGTACCTTTAAATTGAATACCAAATGTGCCGAACTGCTTAACCATTGCAGCGCCGCATTTGTCACAAAGTTCAGTCATTGTTGATTCGCTGATTGGCTTGTTAACTTCTTTAGTATGTTCACATATCACACACTTATAATCGTAGTTTGGCACATCTCTCCTTAAAATTTAATGAGCAGTTTAAACACATGCTCAGGTGTATCCCAAGGCGTAACTATTAGCCCGTGTCCACGAATGGCGGACAATGATATTATACCTTATTTAATTTTGATTGTCTTTGGCTTCTTATCTTCAGGGACAATTTTCTCAACTGTAACTGAAAGTAAACCATTTTTTAATTCAGCACCAGTGACTTCCATATACTCACCCAACGCAAATGTGCGGGTAAATTTACGTGCAGCAATTCCTTTATGAACTGCCTCACCAGTTTCTTCTGTAGCAACTTCTCCCTTAATTACAAGGGTTCCATTATCTACTGTTACATCTACATCCTTCTTGTCGAATCCTGCCAAAGCAAGATCAACACGGAAGATGTCATCTTCTACCTTTACAATATTGTAAGGTGGATATGACTGATGTGATGCTGTTGTATGTACTGAATTTAGGCGATCAACCATTCCGTTGAAGCCAATAAAAAAGGGATCCTTGAAAAGGTCCCATGTGTATGTTGTTACCATTTTATTCCTCCTTTAAGCGAATAAATTAATATGTGGGCCCCTAATGGCGACCCACATATATTATAGCAAATATTTATTTACTAGTAAATCTTCTTTTTCTTATCCTGCATTTTTTGTTCATCTGCAGTGGCCGCATAAAGAGCTCTTTGGTGTGCCTGTGCTCTACCCTTTGATGGGTGGCAACCCTTTAATTCACCCTTGTCATTTACAACAGCCCAGCCTTTGCATCCTGCTGCACCTTGTCTAATATCGTATGGCATTTTTTCTCCTAATCATTTGGCATTTCTGGCATCTCCATTGGAAGAATGCCCATCTCTTTTGCAATCTTATATCCTTCTGGACTAAGATTTATTGTTGCTTCTAAATTCTCATCATATTCAACCTGCATATGACCATCCATATACAACTCTAAAAGAGCTTTGTCTACATAATGCATATGGGCTTCCCATAATTCTGGAGCAGAGTCTTTAGCAGATTCATTTATAGCAAATATAAATTCACCGCTTTCATCTACACCAGCAATTTCCACAGCACCAATTTCAATA
>Ga0315901_10009332_pt1 | contig 11297 bp, 12 predicted proteins | sample LakEriMetagenome_10_FD_203761 | JGI IMG/M metagenome (GOLD analysis project Ga0315901, IMG submission 203761) | Freshwater fungal communities from buoy surface, Lake Erie, Ohio, United States - Buoy 2 MA116 | ecosystem: Environmental > Aquatic > Freshwater > Lake | place: USA: Lake Erie, Ohio...
GCTGCTTGCGTTCCCCCACGGCGGCCGACGGCGTGCCGAAGCGGTCGTCTCGCCGTGCCTTCACCTCGACGAACACCACCACGTCGCCGTCGACCACCACGAGGTCGAGCTCGCCCCGGTCGCACCTCCAGTTGCGGTCGACCACCAGTCCACCCCGCCTCGCGTACCACTGCGCCGCCTGGTTCTCACCCCAGCGCCCTCTCGCCTGGCTGGTTCCCGACATGGCACCTCCCTCACCGTCGTCGTACACGCACGGGGGAACGCGGGCAGGTAGTCAACCGTCCGACCGGTGCGGATCCACCACCGCACGACCCGGGGGACGCCGGACCCGGATGTCGACACCGCGTCGTTGCGCCATGCAGAACTGTCCCGCCGCTGCGAGAGGCGGCCGGGCGGCGAGCCGATGTCGGTGATCGGGGAGCAACTGCGCGAGTCGCGCGAGTCGCACGTGTTGCGCGCGTTGATGGCCGAGGTCGTCCGCAACCCGGGGCTCCGACGGCTCGTGCCGGACGCGGTCATGGGCCGGGTGGACGTGTCGATCCGCGGCGAGCACGTCCGCACCCGACTGGCCGGCGAGTCCTTCGGCGAGATCGCACTGCTGCGCGACATCCCGCGCACGGCCACGATCACCACGGCCAACGACGTCACGCTGCGCTCGATCGACCGCGACCTGTTCCTGCCGGCCGTCACCGGCAACGGTGAGTCGACGAGTCACGCCGAACAGGTCGTCAGCTGGCGGCTCGGCATCGTCTGACCTGCTCCGGCTCAGGCCGGCGGTGGGGTCACGCGACGGAGCCGCTCCGACATCTCGGTCAGCAGCGCGGTGGGCATCGTGCCCACGTCGGCGAGCGCAGCCAGGAAGGTGTCGCCCGGGATGCGCCACACGACCCCGTCGGTCCGGGCGACCACGCTGGCGGTGCGCGGGATCCGGTGCAGCAATCCGATCTCCCCGAACCAACCGTCCACGTGGATCGTGTTCACCACGCGTCCGTCGAACCAGGCGTCGAACTCGCCGTCGCGTACCACGAACAGGTCGTCGGGCTCGTCGCCCTGGCGGATGAGCACCTGTCCCGCCCGGACCGGTTCGGCCACGACGGCGGCGGCGAGCTGCTGCAGCGCGGCCGGCGACGCCCCCTGGAGCAGTCCGAGCCGCCCGAGCACGTCGGCCACCGGGCGCAACGCCGCCTGGCGACGTCCGCCGGCCGCGGTCAACGCACGCAGGGCCGGCATCGTCGCCACGCACACGACGAGCACGACCACGCCGACCGCGACGAAGGCTCCGCGCAGCCCCGCCCATGCCACGATCGCCGGGGCCACGATCGCACCGGCGAGCTTGCCCCCGTTGCTCGACGACGCCACCACCCCGAACACGCGGCCGAGCACGCCGGTGTCGGCGACGCGCAGGAGGACCACGACCGACGCGACCTCGAACACCACGACCGTGGCCCCCACCACCACGAGGACCGCACAGGCGAGGACGGGCGACGAGATCCAGCCGAGCGCGGCGAAGGGGATCGCGGTGAGCAGCAGTGATGCCGCGAACACCAGGTCGGGGCGAGCCATGTCGGCGAGCCGCGAGGCCACGGGCATGGCCGCGACCGCACCCAACCCGACCGCCCCCGTGAGCACGCCGATGCCGCCCGCTCCGAGGCCGAGCTGGTCCTCGGCCGCCAGCACGTACAGCACGAGCTCGGCGCCGCGCACCGCGTACATCACGAACACCAGCACGGCCACCACGGCGAGCCCCGGCGTCGCCAGAACGGTCTGCCATCCGTGGCCGGCGGCCCCCGCATCCGCAGCGGCAGCGCCGCTCCCCGACGACAGCCCCGGCACCGCCGCGAGCAGCGCACCGGCCAGCACGAACGTCGCCGCGTTCACCCAGAACGCCACCTCGGCCGGCGACCAGTGCACGACGGCCGCGCCGATCAGCGGACCGACGAACGTCATCACCTGCCGGATCGTCCCCACCTGCGCGTTCGCCGAGGCCAGGCCCCGCTCCCCCGCGACGTAGGGCAACCCGGCGGTCAGCGCCGGCCGGTACGGGGCGGCCAGGACGTACGAGACGAGCACGACGGCGAACAGCACCGTCGCTGACGCTCCCGACGCCGACGCGAGCGCCAGCACGACCATGCACACGGCTCGAGCCACGTCGAGCACCACCAGGAGCACGCGCCGGTCGATGCGGTCGGCCAACGCACCGGCGGGAGCCCCGAGCAGGGCCCGGGGACCCAGCCGCACGAGCGCCGCCACGGCGAACGCCCCGGCCCCGGCACCGCGGTCGAGCAGGGCGGCGACCAGACCGACCCAGAACACGCCGTCACCGGCCCCGGAGACGACCTCCATCGCCAGGATCCGGCGCACCCCGCCGCGCGCAGGCGTGGCCGTCCGTTCCGTTTCCCGGGCCTGCATCGGTCGGACATCTTGTCGCGGCGACCGTCGGGCACTCCGAGTGCGCCGATGACGCGCGGGTGAACGAGAGCTGAACACTGGGGGTCGGGGCGAGGTCCCCGATCAGAGGTGCAGGTCGGGCGCCGGCAACTCTTCGACGTTCACGTCCTTGAACGACAGCACTCGCACCTTCGGCACGAACCGGCTCTTGCGGTACATGTCCCAGACCCAGGCGTCGGTGAGCTCGACCTCGATCACCGGGCGCGCGGCATCGCCCGACACGGTGAGCTTGACGTCGTTCGCGAGGTAGAAGCGACGCTCGGTCTCGACGGCGTAGCGGAACATGCCCGCCACGTCCTGGTACTCGTGCGCGAGCTGCAGCTCACGCTCCGCCTCGAAGTTCTCGAGGTCGTCCGAACTCAACGGAACGGTCCGTCGTCGGGCACGAGGTGGCGGACCCGCCGGTCCGTCAGGACTCGCGCTTTTCGCGGATCTTCGCGGCCTTGCCCGAGCGGTCGCGCAGGTAGTACAGCTTCGCCCGGCGGACGTCGCCGCGCTTGACGAGCTCGACCTTGGCCACCGTGGGGGTGTGCACCGGGAAGGTGCGCTCGACGCCGACGCCGTAGCTGACCTTGCGGACGGTGTAGGTCTCGGCGACGCCGCTGCCCTGACGGCGGATGACGTTGCCCTGGAAGACCTGGACACGCTCCTTGTTGCCCTCGACGACCTTCACGTGGACCTTCACCTCGTCACCGGGGCCGAAGGAGGGGAGGTCGGTGCGGAGGTACTGGTTGTCGACGAGATCGGTGGACTTCATGGCGCGAACATCCTGCAGGCCTGGAGAAATGGAACAGCTAAGGATATGGGAGCGAGGGGAACTCTTCCAACAGCCGCCGATCGGTCTCCGACAGCCCGCCCCGGGCCTCGATCAGGTCCGGACGCGACCGCAGCGTGCGGTGCAGCGCCTGGGCGCGGCGCCAGCGCTCGATCCGGCCGTGGTCCCCGCTGCGCAGCACCTCGGGCACGTCCCACCCGCGGAAGCTCGCCGGACGGGTGTACTGCGGCTCCTCGAGCAGCCCGGACGCGCCGAAGCTCTCGGTCACCGGGCTCGCCGCGTTGCCCATCGCGCCGGGCAGCAGCCGGGTGACGGCCTCGACCACCAGGCACGCGGCCACCTCGCCGCCGTTCAGCACCACGTCACCCACGCTGAGCTCGCCGTCGGCGAGGTGCTCGTGCACCCGGTGGTCGATGCCCTCGTAGCGGCCGCAGATCAGCGAGAACCCCCCGCTCGGCGCGTCGGCGAGCGCCGCGAGCTCGTGGGCGACCGCCTGGTCGAACCGCCGGCCACCGGGTCCGAGCAGGTAGAGCGGCCGCGGCGGACCGGCCGCCTCCACCGCGGCGAAGATCGGCTCGGGCTTCATCACCATCCCGGCGCCACCACCGAAGGGGGCGTCGTCGACCGTGCGGTGCACGTCGGAGGTCTGGTCGCGCGGGTCGTGGAGGCGCAGGTCGAGCAACCCCGACGCACGGCACTTGCCGAGCAGGCTGTCGGCGCAGAACGCGTCGACGAGGCCCGGGAAGATGGTGAACACGTCGATGCGCACGGTCCGCCAGCCTAGGGTCGCCGCAGGTGCGCCGACCGCGGCAGGATGGGTGCGTGATCTTCCACATCGCCGACCGCGACCGCTGGCTCCAGTCGAAGGCCGCCGGCACCTACACCGCCAGCACCATCGGCCGCGAGCTGCACGAGGAGGGCTTCATCCACCTCAGCACCGAGGCGCAGGTGCCGTTCGTGGCCGGTGCGTTCTACCGCGGCGTGCCGAACCTGGTGTTGCTCCACGTCGACGAGTCGAAGCTCGTCGCGGAGCTGAAGGTGGAACAGCTCGACGGGGCGCCCGAGCCCTTCCCCCACCTGTACGGGCCGCTGAACGTCGACGCCGTGGTCGAGGTGACCGACCCGTTCGTGGCCTGACCGACCCGTTCGTGGCCTGACCGTCCGACGGCCGCCGCGCAGCGACGTCCCTGACGCGACGGGCTGGTCGGTCGAGGGCTGGTCGGTCGAGGACTGGTCGGTCGAGGGCTGGTCAGTCCAGGAGGTCGAAGAGCCCGTCGGGGACGTCGACGCTGATCACGCCGCCGTCGTCGGTGGCCGTCACGGACTCGACGAAGGTGACCGGCACCAGATGGCCGGTGTCGAGCTCGAGGAGGTCGTTGGCCGGGTTCTCGATCACCGCCACGCACACGCCGCGCTCGACCCCCGACTGGTCGACCACCCGGGCACCGATGAGCTGGTGCACCCAGAGGGCGTCGTCGTCGGCGATCGGCTCGGCCCACAGGGTGCGGCCGGACAACGACTCGGCGGCGGTGCGGTCGGTGACGCCGTCGAACTGCACCATCCACTTCCCCTGCGGCAACGCACGCGAGGCGGCGACGGTGCGCCAGCCCGACCCGTCGTGCAGGCGGGCGCCGGGGCGGACGCGCTCGAGGCGGTCGGTGACGAGGGTGACGACGAGGCCGCCCTTCACGCCGTGGGCGCGACCGAGGCGGCCGATCTCGAGGAGGCCCTCCGGTGGTCGGGCAGGCCCGTCGGGCCGGTCGGGCATGGGGTCAGTCGGCGAAGTCGACGTCGACCTCGACGCCGTCACGGGCGGCGGCCGCACGCACGAGGGTGCGGATGCTCTGCGCCGTGCGGCCTCGACGGCCGATCACGCGACCGAGGTCGCCGGGCCCGACGCGCACCTCGAGGCGCACGCGGTTGCGACCGTGGGCACCCTCGACGCGCACGGCGTCGGGGTCGTCGACGATGGAGCGCACGACGTGCTCGAGCACGGCCGTGGCCACCGGCGCCGGGATGCTGTTCTCGTGATCGCTCACGAACGAGTCACTTGGCCTTTGCGGCCGACTTCGCCGTGGTGAAGGCCTCCCAGGCACCCGACGCCTCGAGCAGCTTCTTCACCCGGTCGGTCGGCTGGGCGCCGTCCATCAGCCACTTCACGGCCTTGTCGCTGTCGATGTTGATCGCCGACGGCTCGACACGGGGGTTGTAGGTGCCGATGATCTGGATGAAGCGGCCGTCACGGGCGGCGCGGCTGTCGGCCGCCACCACGCGATACTGCGGCTGCTTCTTCTTGCCCACGCGGGTGAGGCGAAGCTTGACTGCCATACGAAGAACTGCTCCTCGGGGAAAACGAACCGGCTGAGGTTACCTACTTCGAGCGGGGAAACCCACTCGGCAGGCCGGGCATCCCGGGCATCCCGGGGGCGTTGCCGGGCAGACCCGGCATGTTCGGCAGGCCCTGCATCCCCCCGGGGGGCAGGCCGGGCATGCCCAGCAGGCCGCCGCCACGCTTGCCCTTCGAGCCCTTGCCGCCCTTCTTGCCCTTCTTGCCGGGGCGGCCCATGCCCATCGCGCCCATGCGCTTCATCATCTTCTGCATCTCGCCGAACTGCTTGACGAGCTGGCTGACCTGGGTGACCGAGGTGCCGCTGCCGAGCGCGATGCGGTTGCGGCGGCTGCCGTTGATCATCTCGGGCTTGCGACGCTCGGCCGGCGTCATCGAGCGGATGATCGCCTCGATCGGCTTGAGCTCGTCGTCGCCGATCTGGGCACCCTTCAGCTCCTTCGGCATGCCGGGCAGCATCCCGAGCACGTTGCCGAGCGGGCCCATCTTCTTCAACTGCTGCATCTGCTCGAGGAAGTCGTCCAGGGTGAACTCACCCTCGAGCAGCTTCTCGGCGGCCTCCTCGGCCTGCTCCTTCTCGAACGCCTGCTCGGCCTGCTCGATGAGCGTGAGCATGTCGCCCATGCCGAGGATCCGGCCGGCCATGCGATCGGGGTGGAACTGCTCGAACTCGGTGAGCTTCTCACCGGTGGAGGCGAAGGCGATCGGGCGGCCGATGACCTCCTTCACCGAGAGCGCCGCGCCACCTCGCGCGTCGCCGTCGAGCTTCGACATGATGACGCCGTCGATCGCGAGCGTGGCGTGGAACGCCTCGGCCACGCCGACCGCGTCCTGACCGGTCATCGCGTCGATGACGAGGAAGGTGTAGTCCGGCTGGATTTGCTGGGAGATCTGCCGGACCTGCTCCATCATCTCGGCGTCGATCGAGAGGCGGCCGGCGGTGTCGACGATGAGCACGTCCTTGCCGAGCCGGCGGGCTTCGGCGAGGCCGCGGGCCGCGGTGGCGACCGGGTCGCCCGGCTCGCTGAACACCGGGACGTCGATCTGGCGGCCGAGCGTGCGCAGCTGCTCGACGGCGGCCGGACGCTGGAGGTCGGCGCCGACGAGGAGCGGCTGGCGGCCCTGGCTCTTGAACCAGCGGGCGAGCTTGGCCGAGTTGGTGGTCTTGCCCGAGCCCTGCAGACCGGCCATCAGCACCACGGTGGGCGGGCGGCTCGCGTAGGTGATCTTCAGGGTCTCGCCGCCGAGCATCGCGGTGAGCTCGTTGTTGACGATCTTGACGACCTGCTGGCCCGGGTCGAGGACGGGGCTGAGCGCCACGCCGACGGCCTGCTCGCGGATGCGCGCGACGACGTTGCGGACGACGCCGACGTTGACGTCGGCCTCGAGCAGCGCCGTGCGGATCTCCTTCAGGACCTCGTCGACGTCGGCCTCGGTGAGGCGTCCCTTGCCGCGGATCTTCTTGATGACGCCTTCGAGGCGTGAGGACAGCGAATCGAACATGCAGCTCCGAGGCTATCCAGCCGGGCCCGCCCATCCGGTCCGGGCGCCGGTCCGGGCGCCGGTCGGACGGCCGGTCGGGTCCGGGGCCGGTCGGGTCCGGGGGCGATCGGTCGACCGGTACCATCGGGGCGGCGGTCGGGTGACTCGGGGTGCCCTGCCGTTCGCACGGTTCGGGGAGGGGCGATGACGAGCTGGTGGTTCCGAAATGCGGCGGTGTACACGGTGGACGTGATGCAGCCGTGGGCGTCGTGCCTGGTGGTGCACGACGACCGGATCGCGTACGTGGGCGAGGACGACGGCGCCCGCGCCCACCTGCGCGACGAGACCCTGGAGGTCGATCTCGAGGGCCGATTCGTGATGCCGGGGTTCGTCGACGCCCACGACCACCTGATCGGGGGCGCGCTCGCGAAGGTCGGGGTGTCGCTCGACGGCCTCCACGGCAAGGAGGCCGTGCTCGAGGCGATCCGCCGCTACGCCCTCGAGCACCCCGATCGCTCCGTGCTCCGCGGGTTCGGCTGGACACCGTTCACGTTCGGGCAGGGCGTGCAGCCGCACCGCACCTGGCTCGACTCGGTCACCGACGTCCGCCCCGCGCTGATGCTCACCTACGACGTGCACGACGGCTGGGCGAACACGGCTGCGTTCGAGCTCGCCGGCATCGGCGCGCACAGCCACGACCCCAACCCGCCGTCGGGGTACTGGCCGCGCGACCCGGACGGGTTTCCGTCCGGCACGTGCTGCGAACCGGAGTCGTGGCTGCCGATCGCGACGGCGCTGGGCATGTTCACGCTCGACGCGGTGATGGAGGCGATGAGCCAGACGCTCGACGCCGCGCCGTCGTGGGGCATCACCACCGCGTTCGACGCGAGCCCGATGGTGCAGTCGAAGTCGTTGGTCACCGAGGTGTACGAGCACCTCGTGCAGCGCGACCTCGCCGAGGGTCTTCCCGTCCGGCTGATCGGCTCGTACGTCGCGCGCAACCCTGCGATGCCGCCCGAGGTGGCCGCCGCCCGGTTGCGCGAGATGCACCACGACGTCGTCTCGCCGAACTTCTCGATCACGACGATGAAGCTGTTCATGGACGGCGTCGGTCCGCAGCACACCGCTGCGCTGCTCGAGCCCTACACCGACCAGCCCGACAACCGTGGCCCGTTCGTGTTCCCGCCCGATGTGGTGCAGCGCTTCATCGAGGCGGCCAACCTCGCCGGGTTCGACGCGCACATGCACGCCTGCGGCGACGCCGGTGTACGCGGGGCGCTCGACGCGATCGAGCAGGTGCAGGCGGCGCACGGCCCGCTCGGGGCGCGCAACACGGTGTGCCACCTCGAGCTGTGCAACATCGCCGACGTCCCCCGCTTCGCGCAGCTCGGTGTGATCGCGAACGGCACACCGCTGTGGGGCACCGACTACCGCGGCGAGTTCATCGACAGCTACCCGCACCTCATCGGTCGCGAGCGGTTCCAGCGCGACTACCTGCCGTACGGCGCGCTGGTGCGCAGCGGCGCGCTCGTCACCTTCGGCGCGGACTGCCCCGGCGTGGAGGTGCACGAGATCCCGCCGCTCATCCAGATCGAGGCGGCCGTCACCCGCCAGCGACCGGGCCGGGCCGACGACCGGCCGTGCGGCGCGCACGAACGGGTGTCGCTCGTCGACGCGATCCGCTGCTACACGATCAACGGAGCGTTTGCGCTGCGGCTGGAGGACGAGGTCGGGTCGCTCGTGGCCGGTAAGCGCGCCGACCTCGTGGTGCTCGACCAGAACCCGTTCACCGTCGACGTCCACTCGATCCACGCGATCGGGGTGCGCCACACGATGCTCGGCGGCCGGTTCACCCACGGCGGCACGTTCTGAACCTGTGCCTCGACGCGAGGGCGGGGCGGACGTCGCACGTCCGCCCCGCCGTCGCGTCGGGATCCGATGCCGGCGCCGATCGCCGGGCTCGTCCGGACGAGGTCAGCCGACGCTCAGCACCTCGGTGACCACGCCGCCCTCGACGGCGACGTTGAGCCGGTTGTCGACGAAGTCCATCGTGAGCGCCAGGTCGACGCCGTCCTCACGGGCGACCCGAACGATCCAGCCCTGCGACTCGGCGAGCTTCGTCGCCTCGTCGAGGCTCAGCCCCACCACGTCGGCGAGTGTGGTCTCACCGCTGCCCTCCACGAGCACGTCCGAGCCGGGGACGGCGGTCTCGACCGGCATCGGCTCGGGCAGCGGCACCGGCTGGGGCTCGGCCTGCACCAGGTACTGGTCCTCCACCGCGAGCACCGAGGCGAGCATCCCCTCGTCACCGGTGAAGGAGTAGCCGGGGAGCAGCCAGACGGTTCCGTCCGCGGCCCACACCTGCTCGAGCGACGCCTCGGCGCCGGTGAGGGTGATCACCATCGGCTCCACGTCGACCGGCGTCTCCGGCAGGCACGACACGGCGGGGTCGGTGCAGTCCAGCGGCGCTTCGACGACCACGTCGTCGGCGGGCAGCGTGGTCACCTCCCCTGCGGGCTGCTCGGCCGGCTGTTCGGCGGGCTGCTCGGCGGGCACGGTCTCCTCGACCGGCGCGGGCGCCGGCTCGACCGTCGCACCGGCGACGGCGGTGTCGGCGCGTGCCATGTCCGTGACGGCCGAGCCGTAGCCGGTCATCCACGCGGCCGACTGGTCGTTCAGCCGCTGAACCGCGGCCTCCACGCCGATGCGCGGATAGTCGGCGCCGCGCTGCGGGGTGGCCAGGAAGCCGCCCGCCCAGGTGACGGCGCCGTTCTCACCGAACCCCACGTTCACCGTGAGGTTGGTGCGCACACCGTCGAGCACCAGCGAGCCGCTGACGTTCGCGCCCCACTCGTCCGCGTACACGTCGAGCTCGTACTGCGACACGTCGATGCCGAGCGATTCGAACAGCTCGACCGCGAGCGCTCGGGCCTCGTCGGCACTCGGCACGTTCGCGGGTGGCTGCGGTGCGCACGGGTCGACGGCCGGGGCAGGGAGCGTCGTGGCCTCGGCCGCTCCGCTCGCGTCGCCGCCGGCGCTCGCGTCGGCGATCGGCTCGACGCACTCGACGGCGACCGGTGCGGTGTTCCAGGCCGGGCTGTACCACCAGCTCTGCATGGCGTCGGTGCCGACGGTGACCGACGGGGCGGAGCCGTCGGTCGGGCCGACGGTCCACCCGCCACCCATGTCGGCGGCGAGCTCGGTCACCTCGCCCGTCACCCCGAGTGCGGCGGCGAGCGCCTGCACCTGCTCGACGGTCGGCTCGGTGCCGGGAGCGAAGAACCACGAGGCGGCGGGACCGGTGAGGTCGATGCTGCCGCCGGCCCACTCGTAGGTGAGGAGGGCGGGCATGATCTTCGAGGACTCCATCGCCGCGTCCATCGAGGCCGGGGCCCCGGCGCGGTTGGCGCCCGACCCGCCCGCACCGGCGATCTCGATCACGGCGGGAGCGGGCAGCGACGAAGCCGGCGAACCCGATGCGTCGTCGTCATCGGTGCCGCAGGCCGTGAGGCCGAGCACCACGACGGCGCCGATGAGGGCGATCCGGCGTGAGCGGACGCGCAGCCCGGTACGGCGGCCGGCGTCGGTGTGGGGGGTGCGAGTCGTTGCAGTCATACCCATTGGACGTCTCCTCCGGACGAGGTGGTTCCCGGTCCGCCGGACTTTCTCGGCGCCATCGCCGGACCGGCTCAGCTCTCGGCGAACAGGGCGTCGATGAACTGGGCCGGGTCGAACGGCACGAGGTCGCCGATCGTCTCGCCGAGGCCGACGAGCTTCACCGGGATGCCCAGCTCGGTCTCGATCGCGAACACGATGCCCCCCTTCGCGCTGCCGTCGAGCTTGGTGAGCACCACCCCGGTGAGACCGACACCGGTGTCGTCGGTGGTGAGCGCGTCGCCGAACTGGCGGGCCTGGGTGAGGCCGTTCTGGCCGGTGGTCGCGTCGATCACCAGCAGCACCTCGGTCACCCGACCGGCGCCCTTCGAGGCCACGCGGCGCACCTTGCGCAGCTCGTCCATCAGGTTGCTCTTGGTGTGCAGACGGCCCGCCGTGTCGGCGAGCACCAGGTCGATGCCGCGGGCCGCGGCGCGCTCCACCCCGTCGAAGATCACCGAGCTCGGGTCGCCGCCCTCGGCCCCGCGTACGAACTCGGATCCGCTGCGCTCGGCCCACGTCGCGAGCTGCTCGGCGGCGGCCGCACGGAACGTGTCGCCCGCGGCCATCAGCACCGTGCGACCCTCGCCG